>Ga0302202_10002415_pt1 | contig 21579 bp, 19 predicted proteins | sample II_Bog_N3_3_FD_194579 | JGI IMG/M metagenome (GOLD analysis project Ga0302202, IMG submission 194579) | Peat permafrost microbial communities from Stordalen Mire near Abisko, Sweden - II_Bog_N3_3 | ecosystem: Environmental > Terrestrial > Soil > Wetlands > Peat | place: Sweden: Abisko...
TTTATGTTACGGCTCCGGGGGCTGGATGATCCGGAAGTGTCCGAATTTCTGTGTGCGAGACGTTTTCAGTCTCACCCACCATTGGGCAAGAAGACTCTATCTGACGACTGACCGTTCCGGCAAGAGCTTCCCGCGCACGGCCGCGATCAATCCGGCCGCGTAGCGGCGGATTGAACGCGGTCGTGCGCGGGAAGAAAATTTTGGCTGGCAGGTCACGGGACGCCCGTCAGTCTCGGCCGTATCCGCGCGGCGGCTGAACCGCGGCAAGGGCCTCCAGATCGAGATCGACGATCTCCTGGAGGGCAAGCCCGGTGGCGTTGTCGCGCAGGCTGTCGGGCAGGGCGTCGAGCCAGGCCGCACATTCGGCCTGCACCGTTATCAGGGCTGTTACCCCGTCGTTCCATCGCCGTAACCGGCTGCGCCGCGCCGCCGCCGGCGCAGGTCTGACGGAGACGGGGGGCTGCTGCGCCAGCCGCCGGGCCCGGTAGCGGGCCTGGCGTTCGGCGTTGGTCAAAGGGCTTTGTGCTTCAGGTTCGCGCGTGTCGGACATGGATTTTCTCCGTTACGTAACGCCGCTCAAGGGACGGCCGGAGGTTCCGTCCGGTCAACCAGCCGCATTGAAGCGGTCGTCGTAAAGGATCGCGAACTGGTTCATCGCCTCCTTCCAGTGATGCGCGGCCGTGCCCCAGCCGGCGGTGATATTGCGCAAGGCCAGCCAAATCAGCTTGCAGGCCGCGTCGTCGGAGGGAAAGTGACCCCGCGTCTTGATGATCTTGCGCAGCCTGGCATTCACGCTCTCGATCGCGTTGGTGGTGTAGATCACCCGCCGGATCTCCGGCGGGAACGCGAAGAACGGGATCACCTGCGCCCACGCCCGCCGCCATGCGGCAGCAACTGTGGGAAATTTCTGCCCCCATTCGCCGTCGGCGAAGGCGTCCAAAGCCGCTGCCGCCGCTTCGGCACTGGCCGCCGCGTAGATCGGACGAAGCGCCGCGGCCAGCGGCTTGCGGTCCTTCCAGCTGGCGTAATCCAGACTGTTGCGGATCAGGTGGACAATACAGGTTTGCAGCGTGGTCCGCGGGAACACCACTTCCAACGCCGCCGGCATCCCCGTCAGCCCGTCGGTCACCGCAATCAGGATGTCGGCAACGCCGCGGGTCTTCAGGTCGTTGAACACCTTCATCCAGAACTTCGCACCCTCGGTGGTCTCGATCCAGATCCCCAGAATCTCCCGCGTGCCGTCGCGGCGAATGCCCAGCGCCAGATACACCGCCTTGTTGCGCACGACACCATCTTCCCGGATCTTCACCCGCAACGCATCGAAAAACACCACAGGATACACCGCCTCCAGCGGACGCGCCTGCCAGTCCGTCACCTCCGCCTGCACGCCGTCCGTCACCGAACTGATCAGGTCGGGACTGACCTCGGTGCCATAAGCCTCCACCAGGTAGCCCCTGATCTCGCGCACCGTCAGCCCGCGCGCATACAGCGCCACGATGCTCTCGTCGAACGCCGTGAACCGGCGTGCATGCTTGGGCAACAGCACCGGCTCGAAGCTGCCGTCTCGGTCACGCGGCGTCGCGATCCGCAGCTTGCCGTCACCGGTCATCACCGTCTTGCCGGTGAAGCCGTTGCGCTGGTTGGTCGCCGCCTCAGGCCGCTCCGCGCCCGGCGCGTAGCCGAGATGGTGGCTCAGTTCGGCGTTCAGCGACGCCTCGATCAGCGCCTGCTTGAACGCATGGCCCGCCGCGTTGATCGCTTGCTCGGTCATCGGACCGGTCAGGAACTGATTGACCAGTTCCTTCGGGATCGACGGCAGCTTGCCTACATCGCGTTCCAGTTTCCTGACTTTGCTCGGCATGATACGCCTCCTTGGCGCCGGTTATGCCTCGCACACAGAATTACGGACAGGCTCCCCGCCCGGCCGGAGATTTTCTCTGGCCGGCGGTGTTGACTCCGTGTTATATCGCCACATTAGAAGAGATTGAGGCACGAGACGAGGCGCAAATAACGACGATATCCCGTTCATGTGACGTGTCGGCCCATGCCAGCACTGTACACGAATTCGTGATGCGTTGACCTCCGGGCTTGGGGTCGGCGCATGGTCTGGTCCAGAGCAGAATCGAGCATCGGTTCCGCTCGTCGGCGTCATTGCGGCACGCCGTCAGGTACGTTTGAAAGTAGCGGAACATGGTAGCGTCCACGCTAGAGATCGCCACGACAGGGGCAAAAGTGAGCCACACGGACGAAGAAGTTACCCGCGAACCCGCCTCCGGCGCGGCGCCGCGCTATAGTCGGCGCCTGTCGGACAAGATCCTGATTGCCTTCCACCACGCCTGCGACCAGGGCGACTTCGAGGTGGCGGAGCAGTTGCTGCACATCCTGGAGATGATGCTGACCCGCCGTCCGTTGACCCCGGACGGTACACGGCGGCGCAACATGGAAAGCCTTGTCGCGGCGCATGAACGGCTGTGGCATTTGCGGCACCCGAACGCCGACGAGATGTGACGGGCGGTTAATCAAGGCTCAGTCCGGCACCGGCACGCAGGATCGCCTCCGTTTCGGCGGTAAATCCGCCCTCGGGGCGGTGCAAGGTCAGGCCCGGCAGCAGCCGCAGCGCGGCGCGGCCGGCTTTCACCCCCCTCACCAGCAGCAGTTTGGCCGGGTGTCCCGGCTTCGGCCAAAGCGGCAGGATGGCGCTGGCCGGGCAGCCAGCCCTCGTCAGAGCCGCCAGGCCGTCCGGCAGCCGCGAAGCCGGCAGGATGAACGTCAGCGTTCCGCGCGGGCGCAAGCGCCTTGCCAACGCCGCCGCCCAAACGGCCAACAGTCCCTCGGCGCCGCGCTTCGCCGCGTCCCGGCCAGGGTCGGGCGAACGGGTGCCGGCCGGATCATGAAACGGCGGATTGGCGCAGGCGTGGTCGAAGGGCGCTGGCAGGTCCACCGTCTCGATCGCGCCGGCCACGAAGCGCAGCCCGCCGAACCCGTTCGAACGAGCATTGTCCGTGGCCAGGCGCACGAGGTCCGCGTCTTGCTCCACCCCCACGCCCCCGACCGCCGGGACCCGAACGGCCAGGCATAACAGCGCGGCGCCAGCGCCGGTGCCGGCTTCCAGGACCTGCTCGTTGGCACGAGCGGGGATCGCGGCTGCCAGCAGGACAGGCTCCAGTCCGCTGCGAAATCCGTCACGCATTTGGGCATAGCGGACCTTCCCGCCGAGCAGATGTCCCTGCGTGACCGGCTGATGGGTGTCGGTCGCGGTCATGGCCGCCCTATAGTTCGGCGCAGTCGCGCAGCACGCGGCGGGCCCGATCATAATCGTCGGTTGCAACCATCAGGCGGCGCTGGATCGCGCCGGCGCTGCCCTCGGCTACGCTGGCGTGCTGGTCCAGCACGAAGGTGTCGATCCCGGCATCCGAAAGCAGGGCGGCCAGGAAGGACAGGCGAACCGGATCGTTGGTTGCAGTCAGCACGCGCATGCGGCATGGTGGCCGCGATCGCCCCCCGGTGCAACCAGGGGACGTAACCATTGACTGGCTCGGCTTGACCCGTTTTCCACGCGGTCGATAAGGTGCCGCGGCTTGGAGCATGACAGTCGGGAGAACCCGTTGGGCGTCGTCGCCAATACCCTCCACCCGAACGTGACCGACGAAGATGCGTTGACCGCGCTGGTCAATCTTGTCGGTTCGGATCTGGAGGCCTGCAACCGGACCATCGTGTCCCGCATGGACAGTCCGGTGGCGCTGATCCCGCAACTCGCCGCGCATATCGTGGCCGCGGGCGGCAAGCGGCTGCGCCCGCTGCTGACTCTGGCGGCGGCGAAGCTGTGCGGCTATCCCGGTCCCGCCGGGGGCGCGCGGCATGTCGATCTGGCGGCTTGCGTCGAGTTCATCCATACCGCGACCCTGCTGCACGACGATGTGGTCGATGACAGCCATTTGCGGCGGGGCCTGGCGTCGGCCAACGCGGTGTTCGGCAACAAGGCCTCGGTTTTGGTGGGCGATTTCCTGTTCGCCCGCGCCTTCCAGTTGATGGTGCAGGACGGCTCCTTGCGGGTGCTGGCGATCCTGTCGCAGGCGGCGGCGACCATCGCGGAAGGCGAGGTGCTGCAACTGGTCACCCAGAACGACCTGTCCACGACCGAGGCGCGCTACCTGGAGGTGGTGATGGGCAAGACCGCGGCTTTGTTCGCGGCGGCCTGCCAGGTGGGCGCGGTGGTCGCGGACCGGGAGGCGGCCGAGGAAGCCGCGCTGGCCGCATACGGCACCAAGATCGGGATCGCGTTCCAACTGGTCGATGACGCGCTGGATTACGCGGCGGACCAGGCAACTTTGGGCAAGACGGTTGGCGACGACTTCCGGGAGGGCAAGATCACCCTGCCGGTGCTGGTCGCCTACGAAGCAGGCGATGCCGAGGAACGCGGCTTCTGGCAGCGCACGATCGAGGCCTCGGACCAGCAGGATGCCGACCTCGACCATGCGATGGCGTTGATCGCGCGGCATGACGCGATCGGTGCGACTCTTGACCAGGCGGCGCGCTACGCGGCGGAGGCGAAGGCGGCGCTGGGGGTGTTCCCGGACACGCCGCTGCGGCAGGCGCTGCGGGACGTGGCGGATTTCACGGTGCGGCGGGCCCGGTAGGGTCTGCGGTCGGGGCCTGTCTCTGCGGCCCCGCGCGACTGGCGTCCATGCCAGTGATGAGTCCGCGGGGGACACCCGGAGGCTCGTGTGGGGAACGCCAAGGCCGACCGTTCTGCGTTCGGGTGGAATGCGGGTTGCGATCTATCCGAACGATCATCCGCCGGCCCACGTTCATGTTATTGGACCGGGCTGGGTCGTCGTAGTCGATCTTGTGCATCGCACGGTGCGTGAGGTGATCGGTTGCAACGAGAACGAGGCGCGCCGGGCACTGCGGTTGATCATGGCTCACCGCAGCGTGCTATTGGAGGCATGGAGAGGTATCCATGGATGATCTGACCACCGAAGAGTTCGAGGCGGCCAAGGCGCGGGGAGACGCGTTGCTGCGGGGTCCCAGGGCCGTCAGTGCGCATTATGATGCTGGCCGTCATCGGGTCATCGTACGGCTGACAACCGGGGTCGAACTCGGACTGGCGCCGCGCGATGTGGAAGGCTTGCAAAACGCTACGTCTGACGCGCTCAAGGCGATCGAGATCGACGCTTGCGGTCTCGGCGTCCATTTCCCCCGGCTCGACGCCGATCTGTACGTGCCAGCCTTGCTGGCCGGCATTCCGGGGTCGCAGCGATGGGAAGCGGCTCGGCGAGCCGCTGCTGAAGGTGGAATCGGCAATGCCCGGCGGCGCGAGGCGGTGGCGGAGAAGGCCAGACGCGGTGACCGTCGTCCGGTCGTGGCGGCCAGTCACGACGGGTAACGGTTGGTCGCGCCGTTCTGTCCGCTGTCGCTGTTGGCGCCGATCCATTGTTCACCCGATGTTTGTTCTGACAAATACAAGCGGCCTCCGGCCAACAAGCACGATCCCGGGACGATCGCGTCGTTTCGACTGGTCGGCGAGCGTGCCAGTGGCCTGCCGGTGTACGACGCGCGGACGGTCAGATGGTCGTGGTGTGGCGCTGATCGCCGCGGCATGACGCGATCGGGGTGACGTTGGACCAGGCGGCGCGCTACGCGGCCGAGGCTAAGGCGGCGCTGGGGGTGTTCCCCGACACGCCGCTGCGGGACGTGGCGGATTTCACGGTGCGGCGGGCCCGGTAGGGGCGGGACGCGCAGGCACTCGCCGAGCCCAGCTTAGGGCGCTGACCGGCGGTTGGTGGCGGTGATCGAACGGCGGTTTGGCTCTGTCATCAGAGCGTGCCTCGGTGTCGACCCCGCTGTACTTACCGCCGGGGAAGCCCGATACCTCACCGGTTTTCGTGCTGCTGACGAAATCAGCGCCTGATTGGGAGCGCTGGGTGTGGCGAGACGTATTCGCCATCATTCGGTCGACGCGTTGTCCGCCATGACGCGCCTTGGGGCCACAACGGTATGGTTCGACACCGAACCGGATTCCGCGTCGCGCGGGGCCGGTTGCCGCGTGGTATGGAGACCGAACCGGGCGCCTGGCAACAGTCCGGCGTCAGCCGCGGATTGCCGTGATCTATACCCCCGGTTCGCGGGGCCCATCGTCGCGAATCCGTCGGGTGGTGTCTGACGGTTGGGAACGTTGCTCAAGCCGTCTGAGCCCTTCTTCGACCCGGGTCACACGCGTCACAGCGTCGGAGATCATCCCGCCGGTGATCATCGATGCCGCACCCGTCGCGGCACCTCGGGCCTCGCTGAACCTGGTGCGGTTCGGATTCGAGGCGTGTCAGCCGGTCCTCCACGGCGCGCAGGCGCCCGTCCATCACCGAGAGCGCGTCCTTCATCTGCGCCTGGAGCTTGTAAAGGTCTTGGGTATCGCGGGCGAAATTCCAGAAATTTCCGATGAACGGGAGCGCCACTACATTCCCGTCCCTGGCGGCAGGCGAATGCGGGCAAGCAACTCTTCCATTTCCCGCCGCAGCTTGGGTATCTCTGCATCGAGCCGCGTCTGAATTTGATCAATCTCTGCGGACATGGCCTCGTCTTCCGGAGTCAAGGCGGGCTGTCCGGCACCGACCGCCCCCGGGGTAATCTCGTGCAGGGACCCGCCTGCATCCCGCTGCATGAGCCGAACCCGTTTCCCGTTGGGCGACAGCAACCAGTGACCATCCACTGTTGGCGTCACGATGATCACCGCCTCCGGTACATGATCAGTGTCCCGTTCAATCTCAGCGGTGATCGTAAGTTCTGCTTGATGGCCTGACATGATGGCCTCCTTCGGCGCGGGCCAGACGATACCATGATGCCGCGCATTGGAGATAGCGCATCCACGGGTCCCCGCATATGGCGCCCACCCGCTGTTCCGGCCTAGGGTGCCGCCGCGTCCAGTCCTCCGGATCACTCTGATGCTGCCGAACGTCGTCATCGCTGGACGGCCCAACGTGGGCAAGTCCACTTTGTTCAACCGCCTCGCCGGCCGGCGCTTCGCCCTGGTCGCCGACACCCCCGGCGTCACCCGCGACCGCAAGGAAGCGGAGGCAATGCTGCGCGGGCGCATGGTCCGCCTGATCGACACCGCGGGGCTGGAGGAAGCCGCGCCCGAGACCCTCGCCGGCCGCATGCGCGCGGGATCGGCCACCGCCGTCGCCCAGGCCGATCTGGTGCTGTTCGTGGTGGATGCGCGCGAGGGCGTGACCGCGGCCGACCAGCATTTCGCCCGCTGGCTGCGCCGGCAGGACCGGCCGGTGCTGCTGGTCGCCAACAAGGTCGAAGGCCGGCTCGCCAACTCCGCCGTGCTGGACGCGTTTTCGCTGGGCCTGGGTGAGCCGGCCGTGGTCTCGGCCGAACACGGGGAAGGGATCGCCGCATTGATGGGGGAGATCGCCGACCGCCTGCCGCCGGCCGAACCCGTTGAGGACACTGGTGAAAACCGCCCGCTGAAGCTCGCCATCGTCGGGCGGCCGAACGCCGGCAAATCCACCCTGCTGAACCGGCTGATCGGCGAGGACCGCATGATCACCGGTCCCGAACCCGGCCTGACCCGCGATTCCATCGCGGTGGTCCTGACCGACGCGGACGGCCGCCAGATCGAACTGGTGGACACCGCCGGCCTGCGCCGCCGCGCCAGGATCGAGGCGCCGCTGGAGAAGATGTCGGTCAGTTCCGCGATCGAGGCGCTGAAAATGGCCGAGGTCGTCGTCCTGGCGGTGGATGCGTCGGAGGGGATGCACGACCAGGATTTTCAGATCGCGCGGCTGGTGGAGCGCGAAGGGCGGGCCTGCGTGCTGGCGCTGACCAAATGGGACGCGGTGGCGGACCGCACCGCAACCCGCCGGGTCATCACCGAACGGCTGGAGGACAGCCTGTCGCAGATGAAGGGCATTCCGGTGGTGACCCTGTCCGCTCTGACCGGCGTCGGGCTGGACAGGCTGCTGCCGGCGGTGTGGGCGGCGCATGCGGTGTGGAATACGCGGGTTTCCACCGGGGCGCTGAACCGCTGGTTCGAGCATGCGCTGGAACGCCATCCGCCGCCGCTGGTCGATGGGCGGCGGCTGAAGCTGCGCTACATGACCCAGGCCAAGGCGCGTCCGCCAACGTTCATCGCGTTCGGCACGCGGGCGGAGCGGATTCCGGAGGATTACCAGCGCTATCTGGTGAACGGGCTGCGCGAGACGTTCGGCCTGCCCGGCACGCCGATCCGGTTGCAGTTGCGGGGGACGAAGAACCCCTACGCGGAAGGTTAGGCACCTGCCAGCCCCAGTCTCCCCCTCCCCTTGAGGGAGGGGGTTGGGGGGAGGGGTCGGTTGGAGGTGGCCTGTAGCGGTGGAGCTTCACTTGGCGGAACCCCCTCCCCCTACCCCCTCCCACAAGGGGAGGGGGAGATTTGAGTGCGATTTGTCACCCCGCCCCGGGCCGCGCTACACGCCCCCTCACGCTGAGGAGGCCAAACCCGCATGCCGACCGACGACACCGTGATCACAAGCCGCGACGGCCGCGTCGGCCGCATCCTGCTGAACCGGCCGCGCGCGCTGAACGCGCTCGACCTGGACATGATCAAAGCCTGCGCCGCCACACTGAGCGAATGGCGCGACGACCCGCACGTCCACGCCGTGGTGATCGAGGGCGCCGGCGACCGGGCGTTTTGCGCCGGCGGGGACATAAGGGCGCTGCGCGATGCGCAAGTATCCGGCAACCGGCCGGTGGCGGACGCATTCTTTCGCGAGGAATACGACCTCAATCTGCAGATCGCGACCTATCCCAAGCCCTATATCGCGCTGATCGACGGGATCTGCATGGGCGGCGGTATCGGGTTGTCGGTGCACGCGCCGTATCGGGTCGCCACCGAACACGCGATGTTCGCGATGCCGGAAACCGCGATCGGCTTTTTCCCCGACATCGGCGCCACCTTCCTGTTGCCGCGCCTGCCCGGCCGTCTCGGCGAATATCTTGGTCTCACCGGCCTGCGCGTGACCGGCGCGGACGCCGTGCATGCCGGCTTCGCCACCCATTTCGTGACACGCGCGCACTTGCCGGCGCTGTCGGCCGCGCTGGCCGAGTTGGGGCCCGCGGCCTTGGCGCGCTACGCCGAACCGCTGCCGCCGTTCTCGCTGGCCGACGACATGGCTGCGATCGACCGCTGCTTCAGCGCGCCGACGGTGGGCGAAATCGTCACCCGGTTGGAGGCGGATGGCGGTGCCTGGACAGAACCCGCGCTGAAGGCGCTGCGCACCGTGTCCCCCACCGCTCTGGCCTTCACTTTGGAAGCGCTGCGGCGCGGCGCGAACCAGACGTTGCCGCAGGCGCTGGACGACGAGTTCCGGCTGACCCGCACCACCATGGCCTACCCCGACTTCGCCGAGGGCGTGCGCGCGATGGTCGTGGACAAAGACCGCCAGCCGAAATGGCAGCCGGGTCGGATTGAGGACGTCGATCCCGCAGTTATCGCCGGGATGTTCGCATAGCGCGGACTGTCAGCCGTAGCCGGCAACGTCCTCGCGCCGCATGCGCAGCCGGCCGGCGCCTTGGCTGTCGCCGGTGCAGCTCAACGCCACGGCCTCGGCGATGCGGATGCCATCGACACCGGCCGACAAGATGCCGCCGGCGTACCCCGCGCCCTCGCCGGCCGGGAACAGGCCGCGCGTGTTCACGCTCTGCCCGTCATCGCCGCGGGTGATCCGCAGCGGCGAGGAGGTGCGGGTCTCGACCCCGGTCATCACCGCATCATGCATTGCAAAGCCCGGCAACTGGCGGTCGAAGTCGGGCAGCGCCTGCCGGATCGCCTCGATCGCGAAATCCGGCAGGCAGGCCGCGATATCGGCCGGCTGGACACCCGGCTTGTAGGACGGGATGACCGAGCCCATCGCAGTGGAGGCGCGTCCTTCCAGGAAATCACCCACCAACTGTCCCGGCGCGGCGTAGGTGCCGCCACCGGCGGTGAAAGCGCGCTGTTCCCAAAAACGCTGGAACGCGATCCCGGCGAGCGGTCCCCCGGGGTAGTCGGCCGGCGTGATGCCCACAACGATCCCGGCATTGGCGTTGAACTCGGCGCGCGAATACTGGCTCATGCCGTTGGTCACGACGCAGCCTGGCTCCGAGGTCGCGGCAACCACCCGCCCGCCTGGGCACATGCAGAAACTATAGACCGACCGCCCGTTCCCCGCGTGGTGCACCAGCTTGTAATCGGCGGCGCCCAGCAGCGGGTTGCCGGCAAAGCGGCCGAAGCGCGCCTGGTCGATCAGCGCCTGCGGATGCTCGATCCGTACGCCGATCGAGAACGGTTTGGCGTCCATCGCCACACCGCGATCATGCAGCATCTGAAACGTGTCGCGCGCGCTGTGGCCGACCGCCAGCACCACGTGGTCCGCCGCGATGGGCTCGCCATCGGCCAGAAAAACGCCGCGCACCTGGCGCCGCGCATCGATGTCGAGGCCGGTCACCCGCGCGCCAAACCGGTATTCGCCGCCGAGGGACAGGATTTTTTCACGAATTCCCTCCACCACCGTCACCAGGCGGAAGGTGCCGATATGGGGTTTGCTGAGGTACAGGATCTCTGCCGGGGCACCGGCGGCGACGAATTCGCTGAGTACCTTGCGGGCTCGGTTGTGGCGATCCTTGATGCCGCTGTACAGTTTGCCGTCGGAGAAGGTGCCGGCGCCACCCTCGCCGAATTGCACGTTGCTCTCCGGGGTCAGCACGCCGCGGCGCCACAGCGCCCAGGTGTCTTTCGTTCGTTCCCGGACGATCCTGCCGCGTTCCAGGATGATCGGGCGAAACCCCATCTCCGCCAGGGTCAAGGCGGCGAGCAGACCGCAGGGGCCGGCGCCGATGACGATGGGGCGGGAATGGGCCGGGGTACGGGTGACGAATTGGTAGGTGGTGTCGGGGGCTTGGCCGACATGTGGGTTGCCGGCGCAACGGCGCAGCACCGCGGCCTCATCGGTGACGGCGACATCGACGGTATAGACGAGCCGAATGGCGGAACGCCGGCGCGCATCGTAGCCCCGGCGGGCGACGGTGATGGTCAGCGGATCCGGTTCAGCCAGTGCCAGCCGTTCCCGCACAGCGGCGGCCAGCGCCTGCCTGTCGTGGTCAAGGGGGAGTTTGAGTTCGGTGAGACGCAGCATGCCGTGGGCATAGCGCGCCTGCGCGTTGGTTGGGAGGGCTACGGTCCGACCACGATCGGCGTCAAATCCTGGAACCAGCTTTGCGCCTGCACGAAGCCGTGCAGCTTCGGCGACAGCGCGCGCGGGTTGAGGTCATGCGCCACCCAGATCATCACCGCCTGCTCGCTCATGGTCTCGTGCAATTTCGTCAACAGGGCCATCCGCTTCGCATCGTCGAATTCGTTGAATATCTGCGTGACCAGCGCCTCGGTTTCCGGCGACGAGAAATGCCCCCAGTTGCCGCCGGCCGGCGCCCACTGGCCCGACCACACATGGCGAACGATACCATTGAACGGATCGACCAGGTTGCGGCTGATATTCACCCCGCTGTACTCGGGAAACTTGTCCACCCCGCCGCGCGCGATGTTCAGCAGCGCATTCCAGTCCATCGTGGTCAGGGTCGTCTGGAACCCGACCGCATCCAGTTGCGCCTTCACCAACTCGTTCATCGGCAGAGGCTGCATCTGTCCCGACCCGGATGTGGAGATGGCAAAGTTGATCTTGCAGGGATAGCAGCCCGCCTCTTTCAACAAAGCGGTCGCCTTGGCGGGATCATACTCGTACTTAACCGGATGGCCATAATAGGGCATGCCCGGCGGTGCGGTGGTATAGCCGGCGATCGCGGTGCCACCCAGAAGTTCGACGACGTCGTCGCGGTTGATGGCGTAATTGGCCGCTCGCCGGACCCGGATATCGGTGAAGGGACCGGTCACGAAATTCAATTGATACGCCCAGTTATGCGGATAAGTGTTTGTGATGACATTCATCCCCGCGGCCTTGAGACGCGGAATCGTATCCGGATCGGGCGCCTCGATGAAGTTCACCTGGCCGGACAGCAACGCGGCCGCCCTGGTCGAGGCCTCGGGCATCGGGATCAAAACCAGGCGGTCATGTTTCGGGATTCTGGTCGTGTCCCAGTAATCCTTGTTCGGCAGCAGTTCCAGCCGTTCATGCGCCACCATCCGATCGATGCGGTATGGGCCGGTGCCGGACGGATGAAACATCAGCGCGTTGCGGTCGTATTTCAGCTTCTCCGCGTTGCAGGGGCTGATCAGCATGATCTGCGGCAGCAGATAGGGAAACAGCGAATGCACCCGGTCCATGTTGATGGCGACGGTGTGGTCGTCGATCTTTTCAACCGAGACCACGTTACCGGCATAGGTCCGACCCAGGGCGAATTGCAGCGGATCGAACTGTGGGGAATCCTTGTCCAGGATCCGTTTGAAGTTCCACACCACGTCGTCGGCGACGAAGGGGCAGCCATCGTGCCAGGTGACGCCCTGGCGCAGGGTGAAGATCCAGCGTTTCAGGTTCGTGGGATCGATCTTCCACGCCGTTGCGAGCCCGGGACGGATGTCGGAGGCTCGGTCGCTGCGCGACAGGTCGAACAGCACCAGCGCATCGTACAGCGAGTAGCCGACGAAGCGGACGCCCTCACTGCCCTGGTCGGGGATGCCGGTGGTGATCGGAATATCGCCGGCGGTCATCGCCACCGTGAGAACGGATTCGGCGCGCGCGCTGGCGATGCCGAGGACGGCGGCCAGTGCCGCCACGCACCACCGCATCACGCCGCCACCGCCTGGGCCGGGGTGAGGCGGGCGAGCAGCATATCGGTGTCCATGACGTCTCCAAAGGTCAGATAGAAGGCGGTCAGCGAGGCGGTGTGTTCTTCCGGCGTATTGGCGGCGTTGGCATCGCTGACCATGATCACCCGGAAGTTCGACATCATCGCGTCGCGGGCGGAGGATTCGCAGCAGATATTGGTGACGGTTCCGGTGATCAACACCGTATCGAACCCGCGGGCCCGCAGCCGGAGCGGCAGCTCCGACGCACCGGGCAAAAAGGCGCTGAAGCGGTATTTCAACAGCACCTCGTCGATCGGCCGGACGTCGAGGGTCGGCCAGAGCGCGTGGCCTGGCGCGCCCTCGGTCATCGCCGCGGCGCGCCGGGCGCGCGCGTCCGGGGTGGCCATGTCCTGCATGACGGACCATTCGGTGAGACAGCGTTCGTCGAAGGTGTTCTTGATCCAGAACACGCCGCCGCCCGCGGCGCGCAGCCCCCCCGCCAGACGGTTGACGTTCGGCACGATATCGCGTGCGGCGGGGCACACGGCGTGGCCGACTTCCTCGTCCATGAAGGCATATTGCAGGTCGATCACCACCAGCGCGGTGCGTTCGGGATCGAGAGCGTGGAAGATATGATCGGTGCCGCGGCGTGCAACCACGCGCGCAATGACCGAGGGTGGGAAGGTAACGCCGTTCATGCTGGTTCCCTTCGTTTCTTAGACAAACACCGATTCGGCGACCCGCAGGCAGCGCGCCATCCGGCCGGGCTCCGGATGGCGTTCCGCGGGTTGGCCGGTGCGGCAATCCATCCCGGCCCTGGGGCAGCGCGGTGCGAAGGCGCAGCCCACCGGCAGCCGGCGCAGGTCCGGCGGGCTGCCGGGAATTGCGTCGATGTCGCGGTCGCGCGCCTGGCCGTGCACGGTCGAGGCCAGCAGGCCTTGCGTGTAGGGATGCAGCGGATTGGCGAGGACTTGGGCGACCGGCCCTTCCTCCACGATGCGGCCCGCGTACATCACGGCGATGCGGTCGGCGATTTCGCTGGCAACGCCGAGATCGTGGGTGACGAAGATTGTGCCCATGCCGAGTTCGCGTTGCAGCCGGCGCAGCAGGATCAGCACCTGGATCTGCACCGTCGCATCCAGTGCCGTGGTTGGTTCGTCGGCCAGCAGCAGGCGGGGACCGCACGACAGCGCCATCGCGATCATGGCGCGCTGGCGCAGGCCGCCGGATAATTCGTGCGGGTAATTATCCAGCCGTTGCGCCGCGGAGGGAATCTTTACCAACTCCAATAATTCCACAGCACGATTCCGAGCGGCGGTGCTGGAAAGGGGTTTGTGGCGGCGGATGGTTTCGGTGATCTGGGCGCCGATGGTATAAACCGGGTCGAGCGCGGTCATCGGCTCCTGGAAGATCATCGATACCAGCCCGCCGCGCAGGCTTCGCAAAGCGGAACGGTCCAGCGTCAGTACGTCCTGGCCGTCGATGTGGATCCGCCCCGTGATCCGGGTGCGGCGGGGTGGCAGCAACTGCATCAGGGCGCGTAACGTGACGCTTTTTCCCGATCCGGATTCGCCCAGAATGCACAGCACCTCACCGGGGCGGACATTGAAGGTGACGCCGTTCACGGCATGCACGGTGGCTTCGCGGGTGACGAAACGAACCGTCAGGTCTTCGACTTCGACCAGGTTTGCCGGCGCTGGCGGAAAATTTCCATCCATCTCAGGCATTCCCCGGGGCTTTTGAGTGTCCGGACGCGGGCTCGTGCATGTGGCAGGCGGCCACGTGGGAGTGGCGATCGAGCCAGTCGCCCAGGACCGGCGCCTGTGCGGCGCAGACCGGTTCGGCGTAGGGGCACCGGGTGCGAAAGCGGCAGCCGGAGGGCGGATCGATCGGGCTTGGCGGGTCGCCGGTGATCGGTGGTTCCTCGATCCGTTGCGCCGGATTCATCGACGGGCGGGAGCCGAGGAGGGCTGTGGTGTAGGGATGCAAAGGGCGGGTGAAGATGGCATCGACCGGGCCGAGTTCCACCACGGAGCCGAGGTACATCACCAGCACGCGGTCGCTGATATACTGGACAACGTTCAGGTCGTGGCTGATGAAAAGGTAGGTGAGATTGAAATTGGCTTTCAGCGCGCGCAGCAGGTTCAGCACCTGCGCCTCGACCGATTTGTCCAGCGCCGAGACCGCTTCGTCCAGGATCACCATGCGCGGTTCGATCGCCAGAGCTCGGGCGATATTCACGCGTTGCTTCTGTCCGCCCGACAATTCGTGCGGATAACGCGGGCCGAACAGATCGGGGTTCAGGCCGACTTTCACCAGCATGTCGCGCGCGACATCACGCGCTTCGGATCGCGAGCGGCCGTGCACGTAGGGGCCGAAGGCGACAGAGTCCCGCACCGGCATGCGCGGATTGAGCGAGGAATAGCTATCCTGGAACACCATCTGCACCTGGCGGCGCAGCGCGTTGACAGAGATGCCGTGGACTTCGGCGACGGCATCGCCATCGAACACCAGGGCGCCGTCGTCGGGCACCAGCAGATGCAGCAGCAGGCGCGCGAGGGTCGATTTGCCGCAGCCGCTTTCGCCGACGATGCCGAGGGTTTCGCCCTTGAACAGGGTGAAGGACACGCCGTCCACCGCCCGCACGACGGCGCCAGTTCGAGCGCCCTTGACACGGAAGTACTTGCGCAAATCGCGCGCGATCAGCAACGGCTGGGCCCGGCCGCCGCGATCCCTGGGGTCGGGCGGGGTTTGTGTCATGGTATCCATCACAACCTCACATCCATCGCTGAGCGGATTCCATCACTGACGAGGTTGAAACAAATCGAGGTGACGAAGATCGCGGCCCCGGGCAGCGCGCAGATCACCGGATTGACGTAGATCGATTGGCGTAACGTACTCAACATCAACCCCCAGTCGGCGACCGGCGGCCGGACACCCAAACCCAGGAACGACAAGCCTGACGCCAGCAGGATTCCGACACTGACCAGGGACGACGCATAGATAAAGACCGGCCCCAGCACGTTGCCCAGAATGTGAAACCGCAGGATGGTGAAGGTGCCCGCACCGGTGGCGCGTGCCGCTTCCACAAAATCCAGGTTTTTCACCTGCGCGGTTGCGGTCTCGGCGATCCGGCACATCGCCGGGATAAAGACCAGCGACAGCGCCAGCATCCCATTGCCGATGCCGCCGCCCATCGCGCCGGAGATTGCGACCGCCAGCAAGACCGACGGAAACGCATAGAACACGTCCATCGTCCGCATGATGATGGTGTTGACCCGCTTGCCCGCGAACCCGCCGATGACGCCCAGGCTTCCGCCGATCACGGTTGCGATCAACACCGGCACCACGCCCATCAGCAACGAAATCCGCCCGCCATACAGCAGCCGCGACAGCAGGTCGCGTCCCAGCTCGTCGGTGCCCAGCATGTGGCCGCGCCAGCCAAACGGTTTCAGCCGGCCGATGATGCTTTCCCTGTACGGATCGTACGGCGCCAGCACCGGTGCGAACACAGCCGAGAAGACGATGGCCAGCACGACGATGCCGAACACCACCGTCATGGGATCGTGGCCCAAACGATATCCCACCGAGGCCCAGTAGCCGCGGACCCGCAAGGCCGGTGCGGCCTGTTCCTCATACTCGGCTGGCGGTGGCGCGGCAGTCAGGACGGAGGTTTGTGCCATCTCTCAACTCCGCCGGATGCGTGGATCGATCATCGATTGCAGCAGATCGACCAGCAGGTTCGTGGCGACAAAAATCAGCGCCAGGAACAGGATGGTTCCCTGCAGCACCGGCACGTCGCGGTTGATGATGGCCTTGCTGAGCAAAAAGCCGCTGCCGGGCCAGGTGAAAACCGTCTCCACCAGGATCGAGCCGCCCATCAAGTAGCCAAATTGCAGGCCCATCACCGCCAGCACCTGCGGCAGCGAGTTCTTCAACACATGGCGGATCACCGCGATCTCACCTAGGCCTTTGGCGCGCAAGGTGGTGACGAAATCCTGATTGAGGACCTCGGCCACGGCGGCGCGCGTGCTGCGTGCGATGATACCGATGGGGATCATCGACAAGGTGACAACCGGCAGAACCAGGAATCGCAAGTCGGCCAAACTGAAGAGGCTGAAGGCGGTCGAGCCGTTGGCGCCCATGCCGGTGGCGGGCAGCATCATTTCCTGCACCGCGAAAATGATGACCAGCACGATGCCGAACCAGTAATTCGGCAGCGAAACGCCGATGACCGCGGTTCCCGTCACCACCCGATCGATGATCCGTCCGGGGAAACAACCAGCCAACGCCCCCATCGCATAGCCGGCCGTGAAGGAAATCGGCACCGCGAACAGCGCCAGGGTTCCGGTGTTGCGCAGTGCACCGGTGACCTCCAGGATAACCGGCCGCCGCGTGGCGATGGACTCGCCAAAATTGCCGGTCAGCACGCGTCCCAGCCACTTCAGAAACTGGATCGGCAACGGCTGATCGAAGCCATAGGCGGCCTTCACCATCGCGATCGTGTCGGCGGATGCATCGGACGGCAGGATCGTCTGCAACGGATCGCCCGGTGCAAGATACACCAGCGAAAAGCAGACGACGCTGACCCCGAACGCAATCGGGATCGCGTACAAAAACCGCCGCAGAATATAGGTGATCATGGCTGGACCACGATCGGTGTCAGGTCCTGGAACCAGTTCTGCGCCTGCACGAACCCGGAGAGCTTCGGCGACAAGGCCCGCGGATTCAAATCGTGAACCACCCACACCATCAAGGCTCTGTCGTTCTCCAGCTCGTGCAGCCGCGTCAGCATCGCCAGACGCTTCTGATCGTCGAATTCGGCCAGGATCTGGTTGACCAGGTCTTCGATTTCGGGGTCGTAGAAGTGGCCCCAATTGCTGCCGGCCGGTGACCAGTGCGCTTTCCATACCGGCTTGATCAGCGCCGATACCGGGTCCAGCAAGGCGCGCGATCCATTATAGCCATCAATCTCCGGATATTTAGCAACGCCGGACCGGCCGATTTCGATCAGCGAATTCCAGTCCATCACTTTCAACTCGACCTGAAACCCGACTTCCTCAAGCTGCGCCTTCGCCAGCTCGTTCATCGGCAGCGGCTGCATCTGGCCGGAACCCGACGTCGAGATCGCAAATACGATCTTGCACGGCAGGCATCCCGCTTCCTTCAACAAGGCTCTGGCCTTATCCGGGTTGTATTCGTAGCGGACGGGGTTGCCATAATACGGCGTGCCAGGCGGCATCGTCGCATATTCCTCGATCGCCAGTCCGCCCAGCATCTCCACGAACTCGGAGCGGTTCAACGCATAGTTGGCGGCGCGACGGACGCGGATATCGGTCATCGGTCCGCGCACGAAATTGAGGATGTAGGGCCAGTTATGCGGGTACTTGTTGGTGATAATCTGCATGCCCGCGCTTCGCAGCCGCGGAATCGTATCGGGCGCCGGTGCCTCGATGAAGTTCACCTGACCGGTCAACAGGGCAGCCGCGCGCGTGGCGGCCTCCGGCATCGGCAGCAGCACCAGCCGATCATGTTTGGCAACACGCTTCGGATCCCAGTAGTCCTTGTTCGGGATGAATTCCAACCGCTCATGTGCGACCATGCGATCGAACCGGTACGGGCCGGTCCCCGACGGATGCGCCGCATAGGCCGCCCAATCGTACTTCAATGCCTCTGCTCGGCAGCGGCTGATCATGAGAAAATAACTCATGGAATAAGGAAACAGAGATTCCACCGCCTTGGTGGTTATAGCAACCGTGTGATCGTCGATCTTTTCGACCGATGCGAAATTTGCCACATACGTGCGCGACAGCGCCATCTGCACAGTATAATACTGCGGCGCCTTCGGATCGGTGACACGGGCAAAATTCCACAACACGTCGTCGGCGGTGAAGGGGCACCCGTCGTGCCAGGTCACACCCTGGCGGAGATCGAAGATCCACCGGTGATGGTCGTTCGCATCGACGTGCCAGGCCGTTGCCAGACCGGGTTTGATGTCGGATGGCGCATCACTGCGCGAGAGGTCCCACAGCGCCAGACCGTCGTACAGGTTGTAACCGACGAAACGAAACCCCTCGAACCCCTGGTCGGGGTTGCCGGTCGTCGCGGGAATGTCGCCGGCTGTCATGCCGACGGTTAGCACCGATTCGGACCGAGCCGGGGTGCCGGCCAGCAGGCCGCACAGGATCAGGGCCACCGACCCGCATCGGATGCCACGGAGAAAGGGAAGTCCCGCCATACACGCCTCGCTCGCATACTGGTGCATTGCCGCGAAATCGGGCAACACTTGTGCGGTGCAACATAGCCATATGACGATGGTGGGAGCAATATAAACTAATTATGGCCTATAATACCGCCAGTTGCTTCAATCTATGCCTAATAAACCATCAGACCTATCCGATGGGTCAACTTCCAGCAGCGCGCGGCAGCCGTGGGACCATGGCATCGGCCGTGTCGGTCATGGAGCGCCGGCCCGCTTCTTGCTATGCCAGGGACAGAGCAAGTGAGGAGAGCTTGGGATGACGCAACCCGCGCAATTGACGGCATCCGAGGCGGCAGCCCTGATTCGCACCAAACAACTGTCCTGCGAGGAGCTCGCGCGCGCCTGTCTGCTTCGGATCGCAGAGCGTGATCCGGCGGTACGGGCCTGGCTGTGGCTCGACCCGGACCATGTGATCCGCAGAGCCCGCGAGCTGGATAAGATGCCGCCGAAAGGTCCGCTGCACGGGCTGCCGTTTGGCGTGAAAGACGTGATCGACACATTCGATTATCCGACCACGCAGAACTCGCCGATTTATGACGGCATGCGCGTCGGCCGCGATGCCGCGCCGGTTTCGGTGGTGCGCGGCAACGGGGCGTTGATCTTCGGCAAGACCGATACGGTGGAATTTGCATCCGGCGGGCGCAAGGCGCTGACCCGAAATCCCTATAACGGGGCCCACACGCCCGGCGGTTCCTCGTCCGGCTCCGGCGCGGCGGTTGGCGATTTCCAGGTGCCGCTGGCGTTTGGTACGCAAACCGGCGGATCGCACATCCGACCGGCATCCTTCAATGGCATCTATGGTCTGAAACCAAGCTGGGGACTGGTCAGCCGCGAGGGCGTGCGGATGTCGTCGATGACCTTGGACACGGTGGGCTGGTTTGGCCGCTGCGTCGATGACCTGATCCTGGTGGGCCAGGCCTTCCGCCTGCCGGGCGATATCACCCCCGTGGAGGTCAAAGGACTTCGGGTTGGCCTGTGTCGCAGTCCGGTCTGGGGACAAATCGAACCCGCCGGTGCCCTCGCGCTGGAGACCGCCGCGGCGCGACTGTGCGATGCCGGCGCGATCGTGGAACCGCTGACGCTGCCCGAACCCTTCAACGGCCTGCACGACGCGCACACGGCTATCGTGAACAGCGAGGGCGGCGCGTCATTTTTGCCGGAATATGTCAACGCGCACGCAATGCTGGCCCACGACCTGGTGGCGAAAGTGGAGAATGCGCTGCAGATCACCCCCGAACGGTTGCTGGCCGCCTATGCCTTGGCCGACACGTGCCGCCCGGTGTTGGACCGGCTGTTCGGCCGGACGCTGGACGTGATCCTGACACCCAGCGCGCCAGGTGAGGCACCATTTGGCCTGCACACCACCGGCGATGCGGTGTTCAACCGGATGTGGACCCTGCTCCACGCGCCGAATGTCGGCATGCCCTGCTGCCGCGGACCGCGGAACCTGCCGGTCGGCGTCACCTTGGTTGGAAAGCGCCTGTCGGATGCTCGACTTTTGTCGATTGCCAAGGCGGTGGCGCCGGTGATCGATGCGGACCCGAAGGCGGGACTGCGGGACCTGTGGCCCTAGGGCATTTTACGTCGGTCTCGCGTGTGATAGACGTCGGTCATGAACAAACCGCTGCCGCATAGTTCCCATTGGGGTGCATTCTCCGCTCTGGCTTGCGGCAATCAGCTCGAGGTCATTCCGCATCCGAATGACCCGGATCCGGCGCCGCTGCTGGGCAACATTCCGGCGTCGGTTTCCCACCGAGCCCGCATCGCCCGTCCGATGGTCCGGCGAGGTTGGCTGGAACGGGGACCTGAGCCGGATCGGGCCCGAGGACGGGACGATTTCATTGCAGTGTCGTGGAATCAGGCACTGGACCTGGCGGCGGCGGAACTGCGCCGGGTTTACACCACCTATGGCGGACGCAGCGTCTATGGCGGGTCCTATGGCTGGTCCAGCGCCGGTCGTTTCCATCATGCGCAAAGCCAGGTGCATCGGTTCCTGAACGCCGCCGGCGGCTACGTCAAATCGGTCAACACCTACAGTTCCGCGGCCGCCGCGGTGATCTTGCCGCATGTAATCGGCTCGCAGGAAGCCGCCGGGCGGGAAAATGTCAGTTTGCATGAAGTGGCAACGCAAACCGAAATCGTGCTGGCCTTCGGCGGCATGGCGTTGAAGAACACCCATGTCAGCAGCGGCGGCACCAGCCAGCATATCGCACGCGGATCGTTGCAGACGGCCCACCGGCGCGGCGCGGCGTTCCATTTGTTCAGCCCGCTGCGCGATGACCTGCCGCCGGAGCTCGATGCGGTCTGGCATCCCCTCCGCCCCGGTACCGACGTCGCCCTGATGCTGGGCATCGCCCATACCCTGGTGACGGAAGGCTTGCACGACGCGGCCTTCGTCGAACGTTACTGTGTCGGATACGGTGACTTTGCTGCCTATCTGCTGGGTGAAACCGACGGCCAGCCCAAACATGCCGCCTGGGCCGCGTCAGTCTGCGGCCTGCCCGCGGACGACATCCGCTCTGTGGCCCGCCTGGCCGCGGGACGGCGTGCCCTGGTG
>Ga0302202_10002417_pt1 | contig 21550 bp, 16 predicted proteins | sample II_Bog_N3_3_FD_194579 | JGI IMG/M metagenome (GOLD analysis project Ga0302202, IMG submission 194579) | Peat permafrost microbial communities from Stordalen Mire near Abisko, Sweden - II_Bog_N3_3 | ecosystem: Environmental > Terrestrial > Soil > Wetlands > Peat | place: Sweden: Abisko...
GTCTTCCGGACCGATGTTCTGGATCGAGTGTCCGCAATTGCGGGGAATGTAAGCGCAGTCGCCGGACGACAGCTCGCTTACGGCGACGCGCTTGTCGGGGGCGAAAAGCGTGACCCGCGTTCGTCCCTTCAGCACATAGTGCCATTCATTGGCATCGGTATGCCAATGGGGCTCGTGCATCGCACCGCGCTTCGATTTAAGGAGCATCCCGGTGAGCGTGGTCGACATCGGGAATTCCCTTGAAGATGCGACATGGAGAGAACCGCCGGCGGTGCTGACTTTCGGCTTCTGCGCCATCAGGGGATAGCGATGCGTCCGCGCCCGATCCAGCTCACGGGCGGAACGCGCCTGCGGACCATCCAGGGACAGCACTTCGCCCTGCATGATGTAGGTTTCGGCCTTGGGGATGTCAGCGAAAGCTGCCGCCGGAACTCCAAATGCCTGCGCGAGCACGTTGCTGTCATAGCGGCTCATCCAGTCGCTGATGCCGAACGTGCCGTGCTCCGAATAGAGCCCGTCGTCGAAAGCCAGAATCGCGTGACTCGGCGCCGGGCCGAGGGTCTGGATGGCGTGGCCGTGACCCCTGGGGAATGTCCAGAGATCGCCGGGACCAAGATTAACGACCTCCGTCAGGCTGTCGGGGGCAACCACTGTCACCTGGCAATGGCCCTCGACGATGTAGGCCCACTCGGCCGAATTGTGCCAGTGCATCTCACGGGCGCCGCCTGGATTCAGGAACAGATGCGCGCCGGCGATATCGGTGGCAATCGGAAGTCCGCGCGTAGTGACCTCACGCGCCCAGCCGCCGGAAGTGGCCTTGATCGGCCCCTTGTCGAGGGAAGCCGTAAAAACGACGGGGTCGCCGGGCTTGCGCGGAATCGTCTTCAGATAGTCTGACGCAGTGGAAACGTCGTAACCCGCGGCGTGCCCATCGTTGCCGGCCGCGAATGATTGCGAGCTTGCGAGTGCGCCCGCACCGGCCGCGAACGACTGAAGGAAGATCCGGCGATTTGATTCGAACATGGCGTGCACTCCTGTTTCGTGGTCATTTCGACAAGCCTGCAACATGGCGCTGCGCGTGAGCGGCGAAGTCCGGGGGCACATCCCAGCTCGGCTATTTTGCCTTGTGAGCTCGTTCACACTCCAGGCCATCGTAGTCCAAAGGAGAACGAGCGTCATCGCAAATCAGCAATCTATAGTTGTCGAAGCATTTTTGGCGCACCCGCCGTTGTGATATTCCAGGTCCAGGGTCCCCGGTTCTTCCGCAGACTCGTGTCGAAATCCGCTGGACAGGCGGAGCTCCAACGCTGCGACGCCCGACAGGCGATGCCGGGTCACGTCGCGACGACGCTGCAGCGAGCAAGGTTAGCGCCGCGCCACGGAGCGCACAGGAGTCGCGGCCGCGCTTATTCCCTTCTCCCCCTGTGGGAGAAGGTGGCGCAAAGCGCGCCGGATGAGGGGTCTCTATCCGCGGGTTCGATACTGGCTGAGACATGCCCTCACCCGTCACGAACGCCCTACTGGCTCGCCCACACGATTCTTGCGATCCATTCGACATCGCCGGCCGCGAGCGTGCGGTCGGCATGGCCGGGATTGAGCGATTGCAGTTCCAGCGCCTTGGCGGTGCGGCGCTTCAGCTCCTTGACGGTCACTTCGCCGGACTTCGTCTTCACCACCACGCGGTCGCCGCGCCGGATCGGCGTGCCCGGCGACACCACGATGACGTCGCCGTCGCGATAGGCGGGCTTCATGGCGTCCCCGGCAATCTCCAACGCATAGGCGTGCTCGTCGTCCACCGACGGCAGCGCCATCTCGTCCCAGCCCTTGCCGGAGGGATACCCGCCATCGTCAAAATGGCCGCTGCCAGCGGCCTGCGCGAAACCGAGCAGCGGCACGGCCTGCACGGCGCGGGTGCTATCGCCGATCAACTGCACGAAATGGTCGATCGATTGGTTCGTGGCGGTCAGCGCCTTGGCCACCGATTCGGTCGAGGGCCAGCGCTCGCGGCCGTCGGGCGTGATGCGCTTGGATTTGTTGAAGGTGGTGGGATCGAGGCCGGAGCGCTTGGCGAGCCCGGAAGCCGACAGGCCGGCGCGCTCGGCCAGCCGGTCCAGCGCGGTCCAGATCTGGTCGTGGGTCAGCGTTTTCGAGGTTTTGGGCGCTTTGGCCATCGGCCGGACCCAGGGTTGCCGCTGGAAGGTTGCCACTAGGAATTATTGCCTGAATAAACCGGCTTTCTCCCTCCCGCGCAAGGGGTGGCGGGCCAGGAAACGCAACCCTTGAAGTGCGCCGGTGGCGCCGATACGGTCGCCCGACGGGTCCGGAAATTCCAAGAAAACTTCAAGGAAATCCCAACAGACCCAACGACAAGACAGGACTTTCGGAACAGGTGCGCAGGATCTACAAAATCTGTCCCGCCTCGGCCTGGCGCGAGGCCGAGCGGCAGGGCGTCTACCGCGGCAGCGCCGACGATGCGCGCGACGGCTTCATTCATTTTTCCAGCGCCCCCCAGGTGGCGGGGACGGCGAAGAAGTATTTCGCCGGCCAGACCGGGCTGTTCCTGGTCGAGGTCGATGCCGATGCGCTCGGCGACGCGCTGCGCTGGGAGCCCTCGCGCAACGACGAGCTGTTTCCGCATCTCTACGGCGAGCTCGATCTCGGCGCGGTCACCGGCGTGCGCGATCTGCACGCGCGCGCCGACGGAACCCACGACATTCCGGAGCTTGCGCCGTGATCCGTGCCTTCGACGCATTTTCGCTGCCGCTGCTGCGCTGGTTCGATCCCGAGGACGCCCACCGCATGGCGATCCAGGGGCTGAAACTGCTGCCGCCGGGGCGGCCGCGGCCGGACGACGCCAAGCTGGCGGTGCGCGCCTTCGGCCTGAATTTTCCCAATCCGATCGGCATGGCTGCGGGCTTCGACAAGAGCGCGGAAGCGCCGGACGCGCTGCTGCGACTCGGTTTCGGCTTCGTCGAGATCGGCACCGTGACGCCGAAGCCACAAAGCGGCAACCCGCGGCCGCGGCTGTTTCGCCTCGAGCGCGACGAGGCCGTGATCAACCGCATGGGCTTCAACAATAACGGCGCCGAAGCGGTGCTGCGGCGGCTCGCGTCGCGCGCGAATCATGGCGGCATCGTCGGCGTCAATGTCGGGGCCAACAAGGACAGCGTCGACCGCGTCGCCGACTATGTCCGGCTGATCGAGACCTTTGCGCCGGTGGCGAGCTATTTCACCGTCAACGTTTCGTCGCCGAATACGCCCGGCCTGCGCAATCTGCAGCAGGCGGCGGCACTCGACGATCTCCTGGCCAAGGTGATCGACGCGCGCGAACGGGTGCGGCAAAACGCCGGCGATTCGCCGGTGCTGCTGAAGATCGCGCCCGACCTCAGCCTCAATGAGCTCGATGACGTCGTGCACATCGCCCGCTCGCGCCGCGTCGACGGCATGATCGTGGCCAACACCACCATTGGGCGGCCCTCGACCCTGCGCGAGCAGTCCCGCGCCAGGGAGCAGGGCGGCCTGTCGGGACGGCCGCTGTTCCGGTTGTCGACCCGGATGGTGGCCGAGACCTATGTGCGCGCCGAGGGCGCGTTTCCGCTGATCGGCGTCGGCGGCATCGACTCCGGCGGCGCGGCCCTGACCAAGATCCGCGCCGGCGCCAGCCTGATCCAGCTCTATTCGTCGCTGATCTACAAGGGGCTCGGCCTCGTCGACGCCATCAAGAACGATCTCTCCTCCACGCTGCTGCGCACCGGACGCGACTCGCTGTCCGAAATCGTCGGCGCGGATGCCGCGACCATCACCGCCGAGGACTGGCCGACCGATGGCGTGATGAACCTGGGCTGACCGCGTCGTCGGCGACAGCTCGCATAAGCGTCCTGCAAAACTATCGAACCGTCATTGCGAGCGAAGCGACGAAGCAATCCAGCCTTGATATTTGCGCGAGTCGCAGAAATGGATTGCTTCGCTTCGCTCGCAATGACGACTCCCGATCGATCCGTGTCTATTCAGATCTCAACCACCATCCCGTCATGCGCGGTGGTGTAGTCAAGCGTCTCCAGCCGTCCCAGCATATCGTCGCTCATATGGGTCAGCACCAGCCGCTTCGGCCGGATCTCGGCCAGATGTGCCTCCAGCGTCGCCAGGCTGAGATGGTTCCTGACGATCTTGTCGTAATAGTAGGCCTCGGCCACGAACAGGTCGGCGTCGCGCGCCGCCGGGATCAGCGTGTCCGTCCATTCGGTGTCGGCGCTGTAGGCGATGACGCGGCCTTCGGCCTCGATCCGGTAGGCCAGGGACGGCCCGCCGGAATCGCCATGCACGACCGGATAAGGCGTCACCTTCACCGCGCCGAAGCTGCGCGTTTGCTCCTGACTCAGCGCCACCACCGATAGTTCGAATCGCTGTTTTGTCTTCGATGAATTCTCGAACAGCGCTTCCATCACCTGCGCCAGCCGGGTCTCGATCCCTTCGGGCCCTGCGATCACCAGCGGCCGGGTGCGGCGGGAGAATTGCGCGTCCAGCAGCAGGAACGGCAGGCCGGCGAAATGATCGCCGTGGAAATGCGTGATCAGGACGAGGTCGATCGCGTCGCGGACGATATCGAGCCGCTTCAGCGCCGGCAGCGACGAGGCGCCGCAATCGATCAGGAAATTGACGCTCTCGCCGGTCACGTGGAAGCAGGTGTTATACCTTCCGCCGGAGCCGAACGCGTCGCCGCAGCCGACAAATTGCAGTCGCATCGGTGCAGTCCTTCAGGAACCGGCGGGCGGCGCCGCCTTCGGAAACGAAGCGCGCAGCATCGCCGGATAGCGCAGCGCCTGCAAGCCGCCGCGCGCGGCGTAATGGGCGAGCAGCGCGCCCCACAGCCCGGCATTGCCGAACGGCCGCAGAAGAAACCAGAGCGCGAGGAAGATCACCAGCGACAGCATCATCAGGTTGCGCATCTCGCGCGCCCAGGTGGCGCCGATATAGACCCCGTCAAAACCGAACGCGAACACCGCCAGCAGCGGCGACAGCACCACGAAGCCCAGGAAATCGCGCGCGCCGAGCCGGACCGCCTCGTTCGCGGTCATGGTCGCGATCAGCGAAGGCCCGAACAGCGCGAAGATGGCGGCCACCGCCAGCGCGAAGCCGAAGCCCCACAAAATCACCAGCCGGACCGCGCCTGAGAAGGAGGCCGGGTCGCGCGCGCCGGTGGCGCGGCCGCACAGCTGTTCGGCGGCATTGGCCAGGCCATCGAGGAAGAACGCGCTGACCAGCAGGAAATTGTTCAGCACCGCGTTGGCGGCGAGCGTCACGTCGCCGGAGCGCGCGCCCTGCGCGGTGAAGAACAGGAACACCGCGATCAGCGAAGCGGTGCGGAGCATGATGTCGCGGTTGACGCTGAGCATGCGCATCAGTTTGGCGCGGTCGAGCAGCGCTGTGCGGGGAATGCGGGCCTGGCCAGCGTTGAGACGCCGCGCGATCAAAAGACCGAGCAGCAATCCTGCGGCCTCCGCGATCACGGCGGCGATCGCCGCGCCCGCTATCCCGGTGTCCAGCACCAGCACCAGCACGACCGTCGCGGTTATGTTGATGAGGTTGATCGCGACCTGGACGGCGAGCGCGAGTCTGGCGCGCGCCTGTCCGATCAGCCAGCCGAGCACGACGTAATTGGCGAGTGCCAGAGGTCCCGACCAGATCCGGATGCCGAAATAGGTCCGCGCCGCGCGGGTCACGCCGTCGCTGCCGCCCATCGCGTTGAGCAGGATCGCGGCCAGCGGAAGCTGCAGCAGGATCAGGCCGGCGCCGACCAGGGCGGCGACGGCGAGCCCGCGCAGCAGGATGGCGCGCAGTTCCATCGTTTCGCCGGCGCCGAGCGCCTGGGCGGTGAAGGCCACCGTGCCCATGCGCAGGAAAGCGAACAGCCAGAACAGGCAGTCGAAGATCACCGAGGCGATGGCGACGCCGCCGAGCAGGGTCGCATCGCCGAGCCGCCCGATCGCGATCGTCGAGACGATACCGATCAGCGGCGTGGTCAGGTTGGCGACCATCGCCGGTCCGGCGATGGCGAAGACCTGCGCGGAAGTAACGCGGGATGTCGAAGCCAACGGTGATTGCCTGCGCCGGAGCCTCGTCTAGCGGCCGCGCGGCGCGCCGAACATCCGCGACAACAGCCAGACCGGGATCACGATCACGGCGCCCAGCAGGAAGTAGCGCCACGCCCAGTTGATGGCGTCGAAACCGAGATTCCAAAGCCGCTGGAACAACAGCCGGATGCTGTTGAGGATGTTCCAGGGATCGAAGCCGATCGCGGCGAGCACGACGCCGACCAGGATCGAGAGCAGTACCAGCCGGAACGCCACCGCCAGCGGCGAGCCGCCGAGAAAGCGGGTGACGCCGTCATTGGCTGCCGGCAGTTCCCGGGTATCGTTGGTCATCGATGGTCTCCCACGCGGATTGGCCCGCATTGTAGTCGGTACCGAGCAGATGGGGAACCCGTCGGCCGGGATCAATGGCCGCCTGCCTGTGCGGCTGGGTGGCCACCCACCCCGAGCATCCGTTCCAGCGTCTCCAGCCGGTCGGCCTCGCGCGGCGGCTTGTCCCAGCGCAGCCGGTTGATGCGGGGAAACCGCATCGCCACCCCGGATTTGTGCCGCGACGAGCGTTGCAGGCCCTCGAAGGCGACCTCCAGCACCAGCCCCTGATCCGGCTCGTGCACCACGTGCCGCACGGGGCCGAATTTCTCGGTGGTGTTGCGTCGGACAAAACGGTCGATCTGCAGCAGTTCCTCGTCCGTGAAGCCGAAATAGGCCTTGCCGACCGGCACCAGCTGCTCGACGCCGTCGGCGCTGGTCCAGACTCCGAACGTGTAGTCCGAATAATAGGACGAGCGCTTGCCGTGGCCGCGCTGCGCATACATCAGGACGGCGTCGATGATATGCGGGTCGCGCTTCCACTTCCACCATTGCCCCCTGGGGCGGCCGGGCAGATAGGCGGCGTCGCGGCGCTTCAGCATCACGCCCTCGACCGCGTCGGCATCTTCGCCGGCGCCGGCGCTGACCGGATCTTTGCGGGCCGCCGTCAGCGCGTCCCAATCGTCGAAGGCGATCGTCGGCGACAGGTCTATTCTGGGATCGTCAAGCCTGGCGACGAACGCTTCCAGCCGCTGGCGGCGTTCGGCGAACGGCAAGGGGCGCAGATCGGTCTCGCCGTCGCCGAGCAGGTCATAGGCGCGCAGATGGATCGGATAGTCCTTTGTCAGCTTCGGCGAGACCGTTTTGCGGTTCAGCCGCTGCTGCAGCACGTTGAAACTCTGCACGCGACCGTCGCGCACCACCAGCAATTCGCCGTCGATCGCAAATGGAGCATGATGCCGAAAAGTGTGAAGCGGTTTTCGGGAGTCATCATGCTCCAAATCTGAAGAGTCTTGCAGACGCAGCGATGGCAGCAGATCGGGAAAGCTTTTCGTGATGTCCTCGCCGCTGCGCGAATAGAGCCGCGCCACGCTATGGCCGCTCGCATCGAGGCCGCACACCGCCTGCACGCGGATGCCGTCCCATTTCCATTCCGCGATGAAGTCGGCGGCGTGAAGGCCGGCGAAATCGGTGTTCTCGATCGCATGCGCCAGCATCACCGGACGGAACGGGGCGGGGTCGAGATTGACCGGCTTTGCCGCGCGGCCCTCCAGCCACGCGAACAGCTCGGGATAGGGCGCGGTCAGTCCCGGCCACATCAGTTCGATGTCGTGCGCGTCCTTGCCGCCGAGATCGGCCGCCGCGGTCTTCGCCAGCCGCGCCGAAATCCCGATCCGCATCGCCCCGGTGACGAGCTTCAGCAGCGCCCAGCGCCCGGTCTCGTCCAGCTCGTCGAGCCAGCGCGCCAGCTGCTTCGGCAGCTCGGTCTTGCCCAGCATGCGCAGCGTGGTGACGACCTCGGTGAGGGTGGGAGGGGGCGGGTTGTTGCGGCCGAGATGCTCGTCGCTGCGCGCACTGCGCTCCCCTCCTCCCGCGAGCGAAGCGAGTGGTGGGGAGGGGTTGGGGGGTCTATCGCCTCGCTCCGCCGGCACTGAGTTTGCTGAGGCGCCCCCCACCCCCAACCTCGAGAGCGAGCTTCGCTCGCCTCGGACCCCGTCGCTGCGCGGGGGGAGGGGAGCAGACGGCGCGTTGGATGTAGCGCGCGGCCACATCAGCGCCACCGTCTCCGAGAGGTCGCCGACATAATCATACGACAGCGCGAACAGCACCGGATCGGTGCGGTCGGCGATCAGCTCGCGGATCAGCGCTGGCTTGGCGTGTTTGAACGACAGTGCGCCGGTCAGCGCGGCCAGCGCGTAGCCGCGATCGAGGTCGCCGACCTCGCGAAAATAGCTGGTCAGCAGCCGCAGCTTGTTGTTGCGGCCGGGCTCGCAGGCGAGGCGATCGAGCAGTTCGGCAAAGCGGTTCATGCTTCCGCGTCCCCGGCCGTCGCCGCATCGGCTTCGTCTTCCTCGCCATAACCGACGAGATCGAGCGGACGCGCGGCCAGGCCTTTGGTCTGGCACCAATGCACCAGCGCGTCTTCCTGGCCGTGGGTGACCCAGATCTCGCCGGCGCCGGTGGCAGCGATCGTCGCGGTCAATCCGTCCCAGTCGGCGTGGTCCGAGATCACCAGCGGCAATTCGACGCCGCGCTGGCGAGCGCGGGCGCGCACCCGCATCCAGCCCGAGGCGAAGGCGGTGACCGGATCGGGGAAGCGACGCGTCCAGACATCGGAAGTCGCCGACGGCGGCGCCAGCGTGATGGTGCCGGCGAGATCGGCCTTCTTCATGCCCTTGACCGGGCGCAACTCGCCCAGCTCGATGCCGCGGGCCTGGTAATAGCCCGTGATCTTCTCCATCGCGCCGTGCAGGTAGATCGGCGCGTCGTAGCCGGCGCCACGTATCAGTGCGATCACCCGCTGCGCCTTGCCGAGCGAATAGGCGCCGACCAGGTGCGCGCGCTCGGGAAACAGTTCCACCGACGCCAGCAGCTTCTTGACCTCATCCGCCGCGTCGCCATGGCGAAACACCGGCAATCCAAACGTGGCCTCGGTGATGAAGACGTCGCAGGGCACCACCTCGAACGGCGCACAGGTCGGATCGGGCGCATCCTTGTAGTCGCCGGAAGCGACGATGCGGATATCCTCGCAGGACACCGCGACCTGCGCCGAGCCCAGCACATGGCCGGCCGGGTGGATTTTGACGGTGACGTCGCCAAGCCGGATCTCCTCGCCATAGGCGATCGCCTGCGTCGAGCCGGCAAAATGGTCGCCATAGCGCAGCCGCATCAGGTCGAGCGTCTCCTGCGTCGCCAGCACCGCGCCATGGCCCGGGCGGGCGTGGTCGGAATGGCCGTGGGTGATCACGGCGCGCTCGACGGCGCGGACCGGATCGATATGGAAGCCGCCGGGCTTGCAGCACAGGCCGGCGGCAACCGGTATCAGGATGTCTTGCGGGCGCATCTCGGTTATATAGGAGGCCGTGCGGCGTTTTTTACCTCGCCCCTCCGGGGAGAGGTCGCCGCGCCGAAGCGCAGCGAAGGCGTGGCGGGTGAGGGGTCTTGCTTTTTCGAGAGACCTAAACCCCTCACCCGGTGAGACGCTTCGCGTCCCACCGACCTCTCCCCCGCGGGGAGAGATGAGTAGAGAGCCGATGCCCGCCCGCTTGTTCCTGTCCTCCGGCGATCTGATGGCTGACCGCCGGTTCGATTTCGCGCGCGATCTGCAGCTCAAGGGCGACCTCGTCGCCGCCGCCGACCTGCTGCTGCAGGCGACCGAGCTCGCGCCCGGCTTTGCCTCGGCCTGGTTCACCCTGGCTGAAATCCGCGAAAAGCTTGGTGAGCGCGACGCTGCGATCGAGGCGTTTCGGAAAGCGCAAATCGCCGATGCCGAGGACCGCCATGGCGCGCGGCTTCGGCTGATGCTGCTTGAGGCTGAACCGCTGTCGGACATGCCGCAGGCCTAGGTGCGGGCGTTGTTCGATCAATACGCCCCGAAATTCGAATCCGCGTTGGTGGGCGATCTCGGTTATCGCGGGCCCGCGCTGCTGTTCAAGGCGGTGCTGGCCGTACGCGCCGCGGCGCGCAAGCCCGCCTTCTTCAAAAACGCCATCGATCTCGGCTGCGGCACGGGGCTAGCGGCGGCGGCCTTCGCCCGAAATGTCGACCGCTTCACCGGCATTGACCTGTCGCCGCGCATGATCGAGAAGGCGCGCGCCACCGGGCTCTATGCCGGGCTGGAGGTGACCGACATGCTGGCGGGACTGCGCGGCCAGCGCGAGTCCAGCGCGGATCTCATTCTCGCAGCCGATGCGATGGTCTATGTCGCAGATCTCGCTCCCGTGCTGGCCGAGGCGAGGCGCGTGCTGGTACCGGGCGGGCTGTTGGCGTTCACCGCGGAAACCCATGGCGGCGACGGCGTCATCCTCGGCCGGGGCCTGCGCTATGCGCACGCCGCGGCTTACGTGCGCGGCTCGGTCGAGGCAGCCGGGTTGAGCGTGGCGCTGCTCGAGGATCTTTCGGCCCGCAACGAGGACCACGTTCCCGTGCCCGGCCTGGTCGCGGTCGCGGTAAAGGCCTGAACCCGCCGCATTCTTCTCGCCTCCTCCTGCGCAGCGGTGGGGTCCGAGGCGAGCGAAGCTCGCTCTCGGGGGTTGGGGGTGGGGGGTCTATCGGCGCGCGCGACTAGCAGCGAGCTTGCGGCGCTACCCCCCACCCCCGACCCCTCCCCGCCACGCGCTGCGCGCGCGCGGGGGGAGGGGAGCACATGATTGCCGGTTGGCCCTGCAGTGACACCGACCGGCCGGAACCGGGATAACGATGTCGCGCGACGCCGATTAGCTGTAGGGTCCTGCTGCGGCGGCCTCGCTGTGTCGTGCCTCCCCGCAAAATCCCCTCCGGTTGATCGGTTCCACAGATGCCGTCGCGCCTGTTCATGTCATCAGGCGATATGCTCGCCGACCGGCGCTTCGACTTTGCCCGCGACCTGCAGCTGAGCGGCGATCTGGTGGCCGCGGAAGACCTGTTCGTCCAGGCGACTGACCTTGCCCCCGGCTTTGCGACCGCGTGGTTCACGCTCGGCGAAGTCCGCGAACTCCTGGGAGACCGCACCGGCGCCATCGCGGCGTTTCGCGCCGCCGAGACCACCGATCCCGGCGATCGCAACGGCGCGGGCCTGCGCCTGATGCGGCTGGGCGCGGCCGATCTCGCCGCCATGCGGCCGACTTACGTCACCGCCCTGTTCGATCAGTATGCGCCCAGGTTCGATGCCGCGCTGGTGGATGATCTCGGCTATCGCGGTCCGGCGCTGCTGCTGGCCGCGGTGCTCGGCGCGCGCGGGGAGGCGGGCGGTCCGGTCCAATTCCCTTGTGTCATCGATCTCGGCTGCGGCACCGGATTAGCCGCACGCGCGTTCGCGCCGGTCGCCGGCAAAATCATCGGCATCGACCTGTCGCCGCGGATGGTCGAGCGCGCCCGCGCCAGCGGGCTCTATGCCGAACTCGACGTCGCCGAGATCGCCGACGGCCTCCGCCGCCAGGCGGATGCCAGCGCCGATCTGATCCTCGCCGCCGACGTGATGGTCTATGTCCACGACATGATGCCGCTGTTGGCCGAGGTCGCGCGCGTGCTGACGCCGGGAGGGCTGTTCGCCTTCACGGTCGAAAGCCATGCGGGCGAGGGCGTCGTGCTCGGCCAGGGGCTGCGCTATGCCTACACCGCGAACCGGGTGCGGGCGCTCGTTGCCGAGGCCGGCCTCTCCCTCGATCTTCTGGAGCAGGCATCGTCGCGCACCGAAAGCGGCGCGCAGGTGCCCGGCCTGGTCGCGGTCGCGGCGAAGCGCTGAATTTCGTTTCACGGAAATCAAGCAAGCCACGGAGCAAGGCGGCAGGCGCCGCCAGCCGGCAACTTCGCACTTGCCGTGTCAGCGGGAATGTAGATGAATGCCCGGCCTAGGGAGAGAAAAACAATGAACAAGAAGCACACGAGGCGCCAATTCGGCGCCACCACGCTTGCTGCGGTCGCCGCTTCCGTGCTGCCCGCACCTTACCTTTGGGCGGCCGACAAGAAATACGATCCCGGTTCCAGCGATACCGAAATCAAGCTCGGCCAGACCGTGCCGCACAGCGGCCCCGGCTCGCTCTATGGCGTGCTGGGGCGGGTCGGCGAGGCCTATTTCCAGATGCTGAACGAAAGCGGCGGCATCAACGGGCGCAAGATCACCTTCCTGACCATGGACGACGCCTACAGCGCGCCGAAATGCGTCGAGGCGACGCGGCGGCTGGTTGAACAGGAGGAAGTGCTGGCGCTGTTCGGCTCGCTCGGCACCGCGCCGCAGACCGCCGTGCACAAATATCTCAATTCCAAGGGCGTGCCGCAGCTGTTGCTCAACACCGGCGCGTCGAAATGGAACGATCCGAAGAACAACAAATGGACCATGGCGGGGCTGCCGCTGTATCCGACCGAAGCACGGATTCTCGCCAAGCATGTCGTCAGCGTGAAGCCGGATGCCAAAATCGGCATCCTCTACCAGAACGACGATTTCGGACGCGACTTCCTCGGTCCTTTCAAGAAGGTGCTGGCGGACGCCGGCGGTACCGCCAAGGTGATCATGGAGCAGACCTACGACCTCACCGAGCCGACGGTCGACTCCCAGCTCATCAATCTCTCCAAGTCCGGCGCGGACACCTTTTACAACATCACCACCGGCAAGGCGACGTCGCAGTCGATCCGGAAAGTCGCCGAGCTCGGCTGGAAGCCGCTGCAACTGTTGTCGGCCGGATCGACCGGACGCTCGATCCTCAACGCCGCGGGTTTTGAAAATGCCAAGGACATCGTCGCGATCCGCTACTCCAAGGAGGCCGGACCGGGGCGTTGGGAAAAGGACAAGGATGCCCTCGCGTTCGAGGCATTGCGCGCGAAATACCTGCCCAATGTCGATCCCGACAACACCATCGCCTATGCCGGCTACGGCCAGGCGGTCTCGATGGGCGAAATCCTGCGCCGCTGCGGCGACGACCTGACCCGCGCCAATGTGCTGAAGAACGCCTCTACGCTGGCCGGCTTCCACTCGCCGTTCTTCCTCGACGACATCAATTACAGCTACACGCCCGACGACTACTCGCCGATGAAGACGCTGCACATCTCGACCTTCGACGGCAAGGACTGGCAGATCTCCGAAAAGCCGGTCACGGAGTAAGCGGGCACTCTCAGTCGCCTTCTTCTCCCCTCCCTCCGCGAAGCGGCGGGGAGGGGAGGAGATATAGCGTGCCGCGCTTTGCAGCCTGATCTCACGCTATTGTCGGTCGTGTCGCTGCGCGCAATTCAGCCGGCGGCCCCTCGACGAAACCGCGCCAACGGCTTAGCTCTGGGGGCGTGCCGCGCCGTGTCCAGACCGAATCTACGACCGAACCGGCCGAATTGCTGCCGGAGCATTTCCGCCGTTGGTTCGCCGGCCGCGGCTGGTCGCCGCGCGCGCATCAGCTCGCGCTGCTGGCCAAAGCCCGCGACGAACGCTCGACGCTCCTGATCGCACCCACCGGCGCCGGCAAGACCCTGGCGGGATTCTTGCCGACGCTGGTGGAATTGAGCGCGATCTCGCAGCGGGCTGGATCTGCTCCCTCAGCTTCGCTGCGCACTTCTCTCTCATCTGTGAGCCGCTCTTCTCTCCTCCCCCCGCGCAGCGGCGGGGAGGGATCGGGGGTGGCGGGTGGCACCGCAAACTCGGGCGCCAATTTTGGCACCGAATACGTTGAAGCACCCCCCACCCCCGACCCCTCCCCGCCACGCGGCTTGCGCCGCGCGGGGGGAGGGGAGAAGATTGCATCTGAGGCGCTGGCTCGTGCCGCGCAGTCGTCGTCGCGCAGCCTCGTCTCCACCGGCCGCGGCGTGCAGCGCAGCCGCGGCCTGCACACCCTCTACATCTCGCCCCTGAAGGCGCTCGCGGTCGACATCGCGCGCAACCTGGAAACGCCGGTGCGTGAGATGGGACTGCCGGTCCGGATCGAGACCCGCACCGGCGACACGCCGGCGTCGCGGCGACAGCGGCAGCGGCGCTATCCGCCGGACATCCTGCTGACCACGCCCGAGCAACTGGCGCTGCTGCTGTCGTCCGACGACGCGCCGTTCCTGTTCTCCTCGCTGAAACGCATCGTGCTCGACGAGTTGCACGCGCTGGTGACATCGAAGCGCGGCGATCTGCTGTCGCTCGGCCTCGCACGGCTGTGGCGGCTGGCGCCGCAACTGCGCGCGATCGGATTGTCCGCGACGGTGGCCGAGCCGGAATCGCTGGCGCGGTTCCTGGTGCCGCAGCCCGACGGCAAGAGCGAAGCCGCCGACATCGTGGTCGCCGGCGGCGCCGCGCCGCCGATCGTCGAGATGCTGGATACGCGCGAGCGGCTGCCCTGGGCCGGCCACTCGGCGCGCCACGCGCTCGGCGAAATCTACGAATTGATAAAACGCAACAAGACCACGCTGGTGTTCGTCAACACCCGCAGCCAGGCCGAGATGCTGTTCCAGGACCTCTGGCGCATGAACGACGATGGCCTTGCGATCGCGCTGCATCACGGCTCGCTCGACGTCGCCCAGCGCCGCAAGGTCGAGGACGCGATGGCGGCGGGAAGACTGCGCGGCGTCGTCTGCACCTCCTCGCTCGATCTCGGCGTCGACTGGGGCGACGTCGATCTCGTCATCAATGTCGGCGCGCCGAAGGGCGCGTCACGGCTGATGCAGCGCATCGGCCGCGCCAATCACCGCATCGACGAGGCTTCCCGCGCGGTGCTGGTTCCGGCCAACCGCTTCGAGGTGCTGGAATGCCGCGTGGCGATCGACGCGATCGCGGAAAACGCGCAGGACACCCCGCCGCTGCGCATCGGCGCGCTCGACGTGCTGGCGCAGCACGTGCTCGGCTGCGCCTGCGGCGAACCGTTCCGGTCCGACGATCTCTACCGGGAAGTGCTGACGGCGGCGCCCTATGCGGCGCTGGCCCGAAGCGATTTCGACGACGTAGTCGATTTCGTCGCCACCGGCGGCTATGCGCTGAAGAGCTACGAGCGCTTTGCCCGCATCAAGCTGGACAGACAAGGCCGCTGGCGCGTCGCCAATCCCAGGGTGCGGCAAAGCTACCGGCTCAATGTCGGCACCATCGTCGAGGACACCATGCTGAAGGTGCGGCTGGTGCGCTCGCGCGGCAGCGGATCGGGATCGACCGGCGCGGTCGGGCGCGGCGGCCGCATGCTCGGCGAGATCGAGGAGGCCTTCATCGAAGGGCTGGTGGTCGGTGACACCTTTGTCTTTGGCGGCGAGGTGGTGCGCTACGAGGCGCTCGCGGAAGACCAGGTCTATGTTTCCCGCGCCCACGACAAGGATGCAAAAGTGCCCTCCTATATGGGCGGCAAGTTTCCGCTCTCGACCTATCTGGCCGAACGGGTGCGCAAACTGCTCGACGACCGGTCCGCCTGGGCGGCCTTGCCGGATCAGGTGCGTGACTGGCTGTCGCTGCAGCGGGATTTCTCGACCGTGCCCGGCGTGCGCGAATTGCTGGTGGAGACCTTTCCGCGCGCCGACAAGCATTACCTCGTCTGCTATCCCTTCGAGGGCCGGCTGGCGCACCAGACGCTCGGCATGCTGCTGACGCGGCGGCTGGAGCGCGCCCGCGCCCGGCCGCTCGGCTTCGTCGCCAACGAATATGCGCTGGCGGTATGGGGGCTCGGGGACCTCAGTTTCATGGTCCGGCAAGGAAAGCTCGATCTCGCCGCGCTGTTCGATCCGGACATGCTCGGCGACGACCTCGAAGCCTGGCTCGCCGAATCCGCGCTGATGAAGCGCACCTTTCGCACCTGCGCGGTCATCTCCGGCTTGATCGCGCGGCGCTTCACCGGCGAGGAGAAGACCCGGCGCCAGGTGCTGTTCTCGACCGACCTGATCTACGACGTCTTGCGCAAGCACCAGCCCGACCACGTGCTGCTGCGCGCGGGGCGCGCCGACGCCGCCACCGGCCTGCTCGATCTTCGCCGCCTCGGTGATATGCTGTTGCGAATCAAGGGGCACATTGTCCACAGGGAACTGATGCGGGTATCGCCGCTGGCGGTGCCCGTGATGCTGGAAATCGGCCGCGAAGCGGTCTATGGCGAAGCATCCGACGAGTTGCTGGCGGAAGCCGCCGGCGAACTGGTCAAAGAGGCTACGGGATAGAGGCCACGGGACAGAACGTGACGGCACGCGCGCAATCCACCGACGACGAAATACCTGCTGCGCGCGCTGCCACCGTCGATGTCGCGGGCGTGACCCTGGTCGCCGATCTCTCCGGCGCGCTGTTCTGGGAAGAGCAGGGCCTCCTGGTGGTTTCCGACCTGCACCTGGAAAAGGGCTCCAGTTTTGCAACGCGCGGCGTGCTGCTGCCGCCCTATGACACCGTGGCGACGCTCGGCCGCCTCGCCGCCGTGATCGCGCGGCACGACCCGCGTAGGGTGATCGCGCTCGGCGACAGTTTTCACGACCGCGACGCGCACCAGCGGTTATCCGGGACCGACCGCGACGCCCTGGCTGCGATGCAGGCGCGGCGCGACTGGATCTGGATTTCGGGCAATCACGACCCAGTTCTACCTTCCGATCTCGGCGGCGTGGTGGCGCAGGAAGTGGCGATCGGCCCGCTTGCGTTTCGGCACGAGCCGACGGGGGCGGCCGGCGAGATCGCCGGCCATCTGCATCCGAAGGCGCGGGTCTCGACCCGCGGCCGTTCGATGGAGCGGCGCTGTTTTGCCAGCGACGGCGAGCGCGCGGTGATGCCGGCGTTCGGCGCCTTCACCGGCGGCCTCAGCATCCGCGACGCGGCATTTGCAAGAATATTCCGGACGCCGGGTTTTGTCGCGCATGTGCTCGGCGACAGCAGGCTGCATGCGATTTCCGCCTCGCGGTGTTATTGAGAGAGCTATCATGTTGCCGTCACTCCATGACGACTTCCTCGTTTCCTACGAGGTGAACTGCGAGACCCGCCAAATCAAGCTTCGCGCAAAGCGCGATCCGAGAGTCCCAACGGGAAACGAAGAGCCGACGAACCACACCATCGTCATCAATGGCGTTGAGGGGTATCATATTTTCGTTGGAACCAATTCCCGTCGCAAAACTGATCGCCACATACGGCTCTCAGATCAGGGAGTCTTATCGCATGGCGGGCGCCCCAGGTCCCTGGGCGGCCGATCTCGCTTCTGCGCCACAAGTGCTCACGGCAATGGGCATCCAAGGCTTCATTCTAAGTTCTTCATATGGTCTTTCTGGCTGGATACTCGCCAAGGAAGCCTCGGTCGAGCAAAGGTAGCCCACCGAGGTTCTAGCTGTGCGTCGGCCAGTGCCGCCCGCGGAACCAGGCGCGGTATTCCGACATCTTCGCGCGCTGCGCCTGCGGCGCATGAAGTCTGCATGTCGAGGCCTCTTCGCTGTTCTCGGGCGCGCCCCAGCGGATCTCGACGCAGTCGTTGGGGTTGTAGGCCATCTCGAACTCCACGGCCCGATCGACCACGTCCTTGACCGATAGCGTCCACTGCGAGCCGTCGCTGCGGGTATAGGACAGCTTGCGGGAGGCGAGTTCCGAAGCCAGCACGCCCTGCAACTCGCCCTTCATGTCCGCCACGCTCTTGCCGGCCGGCAGCGCATACCGGTCGGACCGGCGCGCGAAGTGATCGGGAAACCCCCGCACCACATCGATGGCGATCAGCAGGCGAAAATCGCGCGCCGGGGTCGAGTAATCCTCCCAGGCCCCGGTGGTCTCGAAGATCGAAGCGCCGTCCGGCATGGCGGCGTCGCCGGTTTGCCTGGCCTGGTATTTTCGTCCGTTTTCCACCGAGGTGACGCGTGTCTTGACCTGTTCGCTGAGGCTCGTGATGGCGTCCGTCATCGCGCGCAGCGGATCGAGCGATTCGGGCGACATGACGTCGTCCATGCGATCGTAGAATTCCTCGGCGGTTATTTGCGACTGCTCCGGCGAATAATCGCCGTATTGCGGATTTTTGCCGATATCGGCGTTGCTCAGCCGCCGCAGCGGACCGTTCTTTTCGCGCATGATGGGGCGGAAATGCTTGAAGCCGGGGCTGCCGAGCGAGGGTTCGTGCACGAACAGGAAATTTCCACGCCAGAAACGCTTGCGCGTAATGGATCCGTCGGGCTCGGCGTCGACGGCCAGGAAGACGCCCGGCGTGCCGTTGGCTTCCGGCACGCGATGCACCAGCATCAGCACGTGGCCGTAGGGATCGGCGTACACCGCGCCCGGCCGCAGCGCCTGTTGCGTCAGCGGCACGGTGTAGAAATCGGCGTTGTCGTCGCCCGCGCGCACCGCGCCGGTCTGGACGACATCGCCGACGTCGCGCAGATATTCGCTGAACGTCGCCGGGGGCTTCCGCTTCGGCGGAACCGGACTCGCGGGCGCAGTCGCGGGCGGCTCGACCGGCGGCTGAGATCGGGCAAACAGGCCACCCAGCAGGCTCGGGGCCGGCTGCTCGGGTGGCGCAGGGGGCGGCGGCGCGGCGACCTCCTGTTCGGGCGGCGGAGGCGGACGCGTGACCTCGGGATGCTCGATGTCGAACCACTGGTAGCACTTCGGCGGTTTGCCGCCGAAGCCGCGCGAGCAGTTCGAATAGCCGAACGGCAGTCCCATCTTGAACGAGAAATAAGCCCGCAGGAAGTAGACGAAATCGGCGCAGTCGGGACGGAGGCCGGTTTGCGCATTGTCCTCGCCGCGTCCCAGATAGTTGAACAGGAAATTGCGGGACTGATCGTGCAGCACCTCCTGCCAGACCTTCCAGGACAGGTCCTGGTCGGGCGGCGCGTCGAACAGCTTCTCGATCCATGCCGAGAACAGCGCTTCGTTGGTGCTGTTCCAGTTATTGCGCACCTGCCAGATGCTTCCCGGCGGCGTGCGCAAGGGTTCCGGCTTGCGCGCGGCTACGGCGATGTCGCGAATGACCGGGCTGCAATCCGCCGCCGTCCGGTCGCCCTCCAGCCTCGCGTGCCAGGTGCCGGCGGTTGGCGTAGCGACCTCGGCGAACCAGGAATAGGGCGGCCCGACGCGCCGCTCCGCCGGCTTGACCGCGACGCTGCCATCGGGCGCGATCAGCGACAGCATGCCCTCGACCGGCTTGTCGGCGACGACCATGACGCGCAGCGGCGCGCCGGTCCAGGGCGCCATCGGCGATGGCAGGACGGTGATCTCGGCGGCGTTCGCGCAGGCGATTGCCGCCGCGGCCGGGGATGGCGCCATCGAGGAAAGCAAGACGAAGGGTCCGCCTGCGACCAGCAAGAACGACGTCGCGGCAGCAGCAAGGCGGCGCGCAAGAACCATCTGGACATAACCCTGCTAAAGTACCGGGAATCTGCGTTCGACCCCGCCGGCGGATGGATCGCAGGATAGCAAATCAGCAGGGACGGACAAGCTAACGGAATTGAACACAATCTTGCGAGTCAAATCGGGGTGCGGTGGCCGACCCGGCACGTTTGCAAGCGCGCCCGGCAGGCGACATGATGAAACCTCAGGGGCGTTCCGCTGCCGCCAGGCAACAGCGAAAAGGAGAAAGGAGTTTCATGTCCGTGCCAGTTTCAGTCGGCGAAGCGAAAATTCGTCCGGGTCGGGACATCCTTCCCGTGGCGTTGAATCGGGCCTGTATCCTGGTCGCCTGCCTTTGGTCGCTGGTCGTGGTTCCAGCAGCCAGCGCCGCCTCGGCGACACCGGTGGCCGCTGCAAGGGGCATGGTGGTGAGCGCCCAGCACCTTGCGACCGAGGTCGGTGTGGAGATTCTCAAGCGCGGCGGCAGTGCGATCGATGCTGCGGTCGCGGTGGGATATGCGCTGGCCGTGGTCTATCCGGCCGCCGGCAATCTCGGCGGCGGCGGCTTCATGACGATCGCGTTTGCCGATGGACGAAAGACCTTCATCGACTTTCGCGAGAAGGCGCCCCGTGCGGCTAGCCGGGATATGTACCTGGACAAGGACGGAAACGTCATCAAGGGCCTGAGCACAGCCGGCTGGCTGGCGGTCGGCGTCCCCGGCACCGTGTCGGGTCTGGAGTATGCGCGACAAAAATACGGGACGATGACGCGGGCCAGGTTGATCGGGCCGGCGATCGAACTGGCCGAGGATGGATTCATCCTGGAGCAGGGCGACGTCGACATGCTCGGCACGGCGACCGCGGATTTCAGGCGGGTTCCGGCGGCGGCCGGGATCTTTCTCCATCAGGGACGCGCTTTCGCGGCCGGCCAGAGGCTGGTGCAACATGACCTCGCGGAGACGTTGCGTCGGATCGGAAAGCAGGGCGTCGACGGCTTTTACGGGGGCAAGACGGGCGCGGCCATCGTCAGGGCGAGCAGGGCGGGCGGCGGAATCATCGCGCAGGAAGATCTGGATCGCTACAAGACCCGCGAATTTGCGCCCGTCGAATGCGATTACCGGGGCTATCACGTGATCTCGGCGCCGCCGCCCAGTTCGGGCGGTGTTGCCATCTGCGAGATGCTGAACATTCTGGAGGGATATCCGCTCCGCGAGCTGGGTTGGGGATCGGCGCAGGCGCTGCATGACGAAATCGAGGCGATGCGCCACGCCTATGTCGACAGAAACAATCTTCTCGGCGATCCGGCCTTCGTCGACAATCCGGTCCGGGAGCTGACCGCCAAGAGCTACGCCGCGAAGATCCGCGATGCCATCAAGCCGGATCAGGCTGGAATCTCCGCCGACCTCAAGCAGGGCGTTGCGCCTCACGAAGGCAGCAACACGACGCATTTCTCGATCATCGACGAGGCCGGCAACGCGGTTTCGATGACGTATACGCTCAACGACTGGTTCGGGGCGCGGGTCGTTGCCGCCGGCACGGGTGTGCTGCTGAACGACGAAATGGACGATTTCACGACAAGCGCAGGCGGCGCCAACCTCTACGGGCTGGTCCAGGGACGCGCGAACGCCATCGCGCCCGGAAAGACGCCGCTCAGTTCGATGAGCCCGACGATCGTCACGAAGGACGGCAAGCCCGTGCTCGTTCTCGGCACCCCGGGCGGAAGTCGCATCATCACGACGGTGCTGCAGACGATCCTGAACGTCGTCGATTTCCAGATGAACATTCAGGAAGCCGTCGATGCCCCCCGCATCCATCATCAGTGGCTGCCGGATGTGACCAATGTGGAGCGCTACGCGCTTTCGCCCGACACGCGCGGCGTGCTGGAGCGCATGGGATACCGGTTCGACAACTCGCATCCGGCCAACCACGTCGCCGCGATCATCGTCGGTGCGCCCCGTCTCGGGGGCGCGGCGATCGGTCGAAACAGGTTCTATGGCGCGAACGATCCGCGTCGCGGCACGGGACTGGCGCTGGGCTACTAGGCCGTGCGCCGTTCCCCGAAGCGCCTCGCGCTGCTACTGGCGATCGCCGGGTCGACCTTCGGTTCCAGCGAGGGTTGCGCCTTGAAAGCGCGTTGAAGTCTGCCGTCTGCGATGACGGCCGCGGCAAAGCCTAGCGAGCAGCCGCGAACCGAGTCTTGCGTGACGACCGGTAACGGCCGTTGCGAAGCGTAGACAGGGAG
>Ga0302202_10002420_pt1 | contig 21542 bp, 17 predicted proteins | sample II_Bog_N3_3_FD_194579 | JGI IMG/M metagenome (GOLD analysis project Ga0302202, IMG submission 194579) | Peat permafrost microbial communities from Stordalen Mire near Abisko, Sweden - II_Bog_N3_3 | ecosystem: Environmental > Terrestrial > Soil > Wetlands > Peat | place: Sweden: Abisko...
AAAGCGGGGCCAAATCTACATCACGGGCTTGCAGCACCGAGGGTGGACACTGGCTCTCCGCTTCCCTGGCTATCCAGCACCATCATATCAACGCCGGACGCCAGGAACGTACAAGGGTGGACCAGCGCTTGCACCGTCCACCAAGCGGACGACGAGGCGGCGAAGATAATGCGCAACGATGCCACCGATGACCGCGCCAGATCCCACCTGGAGCCGTTTCGCCACTGCATCAGAACACCTGCAGAAGCTGTGCCTTCAGGTAGGCGGTCTCCGGCAGATGCGGATGCACCGGGTGGTCTGGGCCGGCGCCCGTCGTCGCCAGGATGCGGCCCTCGCGACGGGCACGGTACAGGCCGGTGGCGATCTGCGCCGTCCAGGCGTCCAGCGGTGCATGGTGGCTGCACGACGCCACGAACAGAAAGCCGCCCGGCGTAACCAGGGAGGCCGCAAGGCGAGCCATCCTGCCATAGGCGCGCAGCCCGGCCTCGGCGTCCTTGCGCGACTTGGCGAAGGCCGGTGGATCGCACACCACGATGTCGAAGCGCTCGCCGGCCTCGGCCAGCGCCACCATCACGTCGAACCCGTCGCCACGGCGAACGCCGACCCGGTCGGCAAACCCATTCAGCGAGGCGGCGCGCTCCGCGTGCTCCAGGGCAGGGGCGCTTGAATCGACCAGCGTGACGGAGCGTCCCCCCGCGGCGGCGCAACGCAAGCCAAACGCGCCGACATGGCAGAACACGTCCAGGACCCGTGCACCGTCGGCCTGGGCCGCGATCCGGTCGCGGTTTGGCCGCTGGTCGAAATACCATCCGGTCTTCTGGCCCGACAGCGGATCGACGGGAAACCGCACGCCGCCTTCCTCGACCGTCGCGGTGGCGTCGTCGCCGTGCAGCAGCGACACCTGCTCCGCCAGGTGCTCATGACGGCGCGCGGCGGAATCGTTGCGCGCCACCACGGCACGCAGCGGCAGCAGCGCGGTCAGCGCCTCGACGATCGCCGGGGTCAGCCGGTCCATCCCGGCGGCGTTGGCCTGCAGCACCGCGACGTCGTCGTACCGGTCCACGATCAGCCCGGGCAGCCGGTCGGCCTCGGCATGCACCAGACGGTGGAACGCGGAATCGCAGACCCGAGCCCGCAGGTCGATCGCCGATTGCAGCCGCTCCCGCAGCCACGCCACGTCGATCACGGCCTCCGGATCGCGGTCGAGCAGCCGCGCCGCGATCAGGCTGTGGGGGTTGAACATGAAGCTGCCGAGGCGCGCGCCGTCATCGGCCTCCAGGCGCACCAGCGCACCAGGCTCGATCCGCCGGTACTCGGGCAGCATTGCGATTTCGTTGCTGAACGCCCAGGGCGCGCCGGCACGCAGCCGGCGGCCCTGACCGGGTTTCAGTCGCAGGAGCAGCCGGTCGGTCAAGCCGCCTTCTGCTGTGCCGGCTGCAGGATGGTGACGAGGGCGTCCACCAGCCGGTCCATCATCGCGTCGGTGTGCAGCGGCCCGGGGGTGAAGCGCAACCGCTCCGATCCCTGCGGCACGGTCGGATAGTTGATCGGTGTGGAATACATGTGGAACTCGTCGAACAGCCGGCGGCTGACGGCGGTGCACAGCGCGGCCTCGCCGATATGCAGCGGCACGATGTGGCTGACCGAGGGGATGCGCGGCAGGCCGGCCGCATCGAACCGGCGTTTCAGCGTCTCCGCGCGTTCGAACAGCCTTGCCCGGCGCTCGTGGTCCTTGCGCACGTGACGGATGCTGGCGAGCGCCGCGGCGGCAACCATCGGTGGCAGCGACGTCGTGAAGATGAACCCCGCGGCGCAGGAGCGAATGTAGTCGATCACCGTTGCGTCCCCGGTGATGTAGCCGCCATGCGTGCCGAACCCCTTGGCGAGGGTGCCCTCGATGATATCGACGCGATGCGCCACGCCGTCCCGCTCGGCCACGCCGCCGCCCTGCGGGCCGTACAGGCCGACCGCATGCACCTCGTCCAGATAGGTCATGGCGCCATAGCGCTCGGCGAGCGCGCAGATCGCGCCGATCGGAGCGATATCCGCGTCCATCGAATACACGGACTCGAAGGCGATCAGCTTCGGAGCGGATGCTGGCGCGGCCTTCAGCAGTTCTTCCAGATGGTCGAGATCGTTGTGGCGCCAGACATGGACGATCGCCTTCGATCCCTTGATGCCGGCGATCATCGACGCATGGTTCTTCGCGTCCGAGAAGCACAGCCACCGGTTGTCGGGTCCGGCGGGTGCGGAGTTCAGAATGGTGGACAGCGCCGCCTGGTTGGAGACGAAGCCCGAGGTGAACAGCAGCCCGGCCTGCTTGCCGTGCAGGTCCGCGACCTCGGCTTCCAGCGCATCATGCAGCGGGCTGGTGCCGCTGATGTTGCGGGTTCCACCGGCGCCGGCGCCCATGGCGCGCGCGGTTTCGCAGGCGGCCTCGATCACCACCGGATGGTTGCCCATCGCGATGTAGTCGTTCGACGACCAGACCAGTATTTCGGTCCCGTCATGCCGTTGATAGACCGGGAAGCGGCTGGCCTGCTTGGCAAGCGGAGTGAAGCGGCGGTAGCGGCCCTGGGCGTGAATCTCGTCCAGTTTCGCGCGGCAGTGGCTGTGAAACGGGTGCATGGTGTGGTGCTCCGGGCAAACGCAAAGCGACCCTAGGCCCTGTCGGTCGGCAAGAAAATCAATAGACTCACGGATTAATGAAGTTTCATCCGCCGCTTAAGGTTGTTTCATCTGTTGGGTATTTGCGGCACTGCAGCGGCATCTTTCGCTGCCACATCCTGCGGACACATGGGACGAAGGCGATCAGCGTCAAATCCCGCATGAAAAAATCTCATCCAGCACATATGCCAAGGGCTACTACGAACGCACATACACCCGCACCTGGCGCGGCAATGTCGGCTCCACGCGCAGCCCGAGGCGAATGCGGGCCTCGGGCACGCCGAGCGCCACGATCGCCTGTCCAACCTCGGACGCCGCCCGCTGTGCCGCCTCCGGATCGCCGCTTGCCGGCACCAAGGCGACGACGTCGAACCTCACGTAACGGTTGCGCCGCTCAGCCTCCTGTATGGCGGATTGCAACACGTCCTCATAGGACGGGTTCGGCTGGTCGAAGCCGATGGTGAGCAGCGGCCGGCGCGGATCGGTCTGGGCCGGGGCAACCGGCGGGGGCGCCTTCGCCTCCGGCGGGTGCCTGAAAGTGGTCTGATCAACCAGCCGGCAGTCGGCCAGCACCACGCAGCAGGCGAGCAACAGAATGCGGGTCACCGCTGGAACGGCAGTCGAGGTCATGCAGGCTTCCTTCGTCACGGCGCGGCAAACTTGCAGGAAGCGTCCCGGCGGGCAAGATGCGAGGCCGAAAGGGAGCAGGCCGGGAGGCGCGGAACGCGGGGCTCGGCCCGGCGGCGGCCCGCTTCCGTCAGGAGAGATGTGTCATGACCGCGCAGACCAATCATCGGATCGACGGCCGGCGGCTGTGGGACAGCCTTATGGCGATGGCCGAGATCGGCGCCACTCCGAAAGGTGGGGTGCGACGCCTCGCGCTGACCGACCTGGACCGGTGCGGCCGTGACCGGTTTCACGCCGAATGCGAGGCCGCCGGGCTGACCGTCCGGATCGACGCGATCGGCAACATGTTCGCCCGCCGTGCCGGGCGCGACCCCGCCCGGGCGCCGGTGCTGTTCGGCAGCCACCTCGACAGCCAGCCCTCGGGCGGGAAGTTCGACGGGGCGCTCGGCGTGCTGGCCGGGCTGGAGGTCGTGCGCAGCCTGAACGACCAAGGTATCGTCACGGAGGCGCCGCTCGATCTGGTCAACTGGACCGACGAGGAGGGCAGCCGGTTCGGCCAGGCATTGATCGGGTCCGGCGTCTGGGCGGGGGTCCATTCGGCGGACGATGTCGCCCGGCTGACCGACGTGAACAATGTGTCCGTCCGGACGGCGCTCGATGCGATCGGCTATCGCGGCCCCGAGACGGCGACGGCATTCCCGGCCGACGCGTATTTTGAGCTGCACATCGAGCAGGGTCCGATCCTGGAGCGGGAAGGCCGGCAGATCGGCATCGTCACCGGGGCGCAGGCGCAGGTGTGGTACGACGCGGTGGCGACCGGCCAGGACTCCCACGCCGGCACGGCGCCGCCATCCGCGCGCAAGGACGCGCTGGTCTGCGCCGCCCGGATCATCGACCTGGTGGACCGGATGATGCGGGCGCGCGGCGAGAACGGGCGGGGTACCGTGGGGCAGTTGCTGGTCTCGCCCAACAGCCGCAACGTGATCCCCGGCGAGGTGCGCTTCTCGGTCGAGTTCCGCCACCCGGACGGCGCCGAACTGGACCGGCTGGACGCGCAGTTCCCCCGCGAGGCAGGCTTCGTGGCGCGCGACTGCGGGGTGTCGCTGGCGCTGACTCGGGTGTTGAAAATCCCGGCGCAGCCGTTCGATCCGGCCTGCGTCGATCTGGTGCGGCAGGCGGCGGCGGGTCTGGGCTACAGCGCCCGCGAGATCGTCTCCGGCGCCGGCCACGATGCGCTCTACGTCGCGACGAAGGTTCCGACGGCGATGATCTTCGTCCCGTGCAAGGACGGGCTGTCGCACAACGAGGCCGAGAGCATCCTGCCGGAGCAGGCCGAGGCCGGCTGCCAGGTGTTGTTCGCGGCCGTGCTGGCGCGGGCGAACCGGGCGCTGGCGGGGTGACGTGACGGCGGACCGGGGGGCGTTTCGCCAAACGGCTGCTGTCCTGCCTATGATCCGTCGGGAAACCCGGTCGCGCCTCGCTTCCCGTTTTGGAGTCCGCATGCTGCAAGACAACGAACTTCGTCGGCGTCTGCGTGATCTGGAGGCCGATAACGTCGAGCGCACGGAGGGAAAGGCCGATAAGGACAAGTTCGGCGAGGCGATCTGCGCCTTCGGCAACGATCTGCCGGACCGCCGCCAAGTGGGCACCCTGTTTGTCGGCGTCAAGAATGATGGGGCGTGTGCAAACAGCGAGATTGATGAGCGGCTGACCCAGACGCTTCTGGGCTTCCGGACGGACGGGACCATCACCCCGTTCCCCAGCCTGCATGTCTACAGACATACCCTGGACGGCTGCACGATGGCCGTTGTCGAGGTCACGCCGTCGGACAATCCGCCGCTCAAATACAAGGGACGAGTTTGTGTCAGGCTTGGCCCGCGCAGGGGCTTCGCGACCGCGGAGGAAGAGCGCCGGCTGACCGAGAAGCGCCGTTGGGGCAATCTGCCGTTCGACCAGCAACCGGTGTCCGGCGCCACGATCGGCGACCTTGATCTGCTGCGGTTCCGGGAGGAGTATCTTCCGGCCGTCATCCACCCCGACGTGCTTGCCGAGAATGGGCGCAGCATTGAGGAGCAGTTGCGCGCGCTGCGTCTGGTGAGTCGTGACGGCCAGCCAACGGCGGCAGGGCTTCTGATATGCGGGAAGGACCCGCGATCCTGGCTCCCCGGCGCCTATGTCCAATTCGTCCGGTATCCCGGAAACACGATCGGCGACGTGATACAGGATCAAAAAGAAGTAAGCGGGTCGCTGTCGGATCAACTGCGGCGCCTCGACGAAATCATTGCGGCGAACATTGAACAAAGCGCCGATCTGTCGGGTCCGCGGCAGCAGGACCGGGCCAGTTATCCCGTCACCGGGTTGCAGGAGTTCGTGCGCAACGCGGTGATTCACCGGACTTACGAGGGGACCGCTGCGCCCTCTCGGATGACGTGGTTCGATGACCGGGTGGAAATAGCCAGTCCCGGTGGTCCCTACGGTATGGTCAGCATCGACGCCTTCGGAGCCGAGGGGCTGACCGACTACCGAAACCCGGCCCTCGCCGAAGCCGCGAAGGCGATGGGATTCGTACAGCGGTTCGGCTCGGGCATCCCGCGGGCGCGGGCCGCGCTGGCCCGCAATGGCAGCCTGCCGCCGGAATTTCGTGTCGAACCGACTTACGTGCATGTTACGGTTCGGGCAGCACTATGAAAACGATTGGATTTTTCAACAACAAGGGCGGCGTGGGAAAGACCTCACTGGTCTATCATGTGAGTTGGATGCTGTCCGAGATTGGGTTGCGGTGCATTGCGGCCGATCTTGATCCGCAAGCGAACCTGACCAGCATATTTCTTGATGAAGACCGATTGGAAGAGCTTTGGCAGGCCTCTCCCCGGCCCACCATTTATGGTGCGGTCTCGCCGCAATTCCGCGGAACGGGCGATGTTCATCCCCCGGTTATCGAAGTGGTCGGCGACAAGCTCGGCCTGATCGTCGGCGATCTGGAACTCTCCCGTTTCGAGGACGATCTGTCGGGCGCATGGCCGAAATGCAGCGACGGCGACGAGCGGTCGTTTCGTGTCATGAGCGCGTTTGCCCGGGCAGTGGCCATGGCAGGCGACTCGTTCGATGCCCGGGTCGCCTTGGTGGACGTGGGTCCCAACCTGGGCGCCCTGAACCGGGCGGTGTTGCTGGCATGTGATTACGTGGTGGTCCCGCTCGGCGCCGACCTGTTCTCTCTGCAGGGTCTGCGCAACATGGGTCCGGCGTTGCGCGACTGGCGTCGGCTTTGGGCCGAGCGACGCGCCCGCAACCCGGCACCGGACATCGTTCTGCCCGAAGGAAGCATGGAGCCAGCAGGTTACATTGTGATGCGGCACTCGGTGCGGCTGGACCGTCCCGCACGCTCGTTCGGCCGGTGGATTGCGCGCATCCCGGCGCGGTATCGTGACTCGGTGTTGGCGATGCCAGCCGAGCAGCCCAGCGCGATCGCTGACGACCCCAACTGCCTCGCGCAGCTCAAGGACTACGGATCGTTGATGCCGATGGCGCAGGAGGCTCGCAAGCCGATGTTTCTCCTGCGACCGGCCGACGGTGCGTTCGGCGGCCATATGCAGGCGGTGCAGGACTGCTGGATCGACTTCAATGCGCTGACGATACGTATTATGGCGCGGTGCGGCGTCGATCTGGATCCATCAGACTGGCTTTGATCGCCGCCTGCTCAATCACCCACGCCACCGCTCCGCTGTCCCGATCCGGCCAGCAGCTTCGCACGTCAGCCCGCCGACTGGTTGCGGGTGATCCGGTCGCGGGGTTGCCGCAGGCTGTACCGACCAGTATTAGCCCCCGCAACCGAGGAGGCGTAATGGCTGCGCTCGCCGAGCCTGTCGCAGAAAACCCTGCGCTCGCCGAACAGGCCGCCGTCCTGGCGAGGCCGGTCACGCCGGCACGCCGCATGGCCGACGCCATCCGCAGCCTCGCGATCGACGCCGTGGAGAAGGCGAAATCGGGTCATCCCGGCATGCCGATGGGCATGGCCGATGCCGCCACCGTGCTCTGGACCCGGTTCCACAAATACGATGCCGCCGACCCGAACTGGCCGGACCGCGACCGCTTCGTGCTCTCCGCCGGCCACGGCTCGATGCTGCTCTATGCGCTGCTCTACCTCACCGGCCACGATGGCATGGGCATCGAGGAGATCAAAAACTTCCGCCAGCTCCATTCCCCGGCGGCCGGTCATCCCGAATACGGCGAGCATCCGGCGATCGAAACCACCACCGGTCCGCTGGGCCAGGGGATTGCCACCGCGGTCGGCATGGCGCTAGCCGAACGGATGATGGCGGCGCGCTTCGGCCGCTCGCTGGTCGATCACCGGACCTGGGTGTTCGCCTCGGACGGCGACCTGGAGGAGGGGATCAGCCACGAGGCGGGATCGCTCGCCGGCCATCTGCGGCTGGAAAAGCTGACGGTCCTGTACGACGACAACCACGTTTCGATCGACGGCGACACCGCACTGTCCTTCACCGACGACGTGTTGAAACGCTTTGCCGCCTATGGCTGGGCGGCCAAGCGGGTGGACGGGCACGATCCGCAGCAGGTGGCGGCGGCGCTGTCGTTCGCCGTGCGCTCGAAGAAGCCGACATTGATCGCCTGCCGCACCATCATCGGCCTCGGGGCGCCGACCAAGGCCGGCACGGCTGGGGTGCATGGCGCAGCGCTCGGGCCGGAGGAGGCGGCGGGCGCCAAACAGGCGCTCGGCTGGACCGCGCCGCCCTTCGAGGTGCCGGACGACATTCTGGGCCAATGGCGTAACGCCGGCAGTCGCGGTGCCGCCGCTCGCCGCTCCTGGCTCAAGCGTCTCGCCCGGCATTACCAGCGTCCCGAGTTCGAGCGGGTGATTGCCGGCCGTCTGCCGGAGACCTTCCACGAGACGGTGGCCGCCCTGAAGCAGTCCTTCGCCGAAACCAAACCCAGGCTCGCCACCCGCGCGTCCAGCCAGAAATGCCTGGAGGCCCTGGTCCCGGCAGTCCCGGAGCTGGTCGGCGGCTCGGCCGACCTGACCGGCTCCAACCTGACGCTGGTCAAGGGCATGGGGGTGGTGGCCCCCGGCTCGTATGGCGGCCGCTACATCCATTTCGGGGTTCGCGAGCACGGCATGGCGGCGGCCTGCAACGGCATCGCCCTCCATGGCGGGCTGATCCCCTATGCCGGCACGTTCTTCGTCTTCGCCGACTACAACCGGCCCGCCATCCGGCTCGGCGCGATCATGCGGATCCGGGTGATCTACGTGCTGACGCACGATTCGATCGGCCTGGGCGAGGACGGCCCGACCCACCAGCCGGTGGAGCATCTGGCGTCGCTGCGCGCCATGCCCAACCTGTATGTCCTTCGCCCGGCCGACGCCATGGAGACGGCGGAGTGCTGGGAACTGGCGATCCGCCGCGCCGAGGGGCCGAGCCTGCTGGTGCTCAGCCGCCAGACCCTGCCGGCACTGCGGACCGACGCGGCGGAGAACCGCTGCGCGCGCGGCGGCTATGTGCTCGCCGAGGCCGGGGGGGCGCGTCAGGCGACGCTGATCGCCACCGGCTCCGAGGTGGCGATCGCCATGGCCGCCCGTGAGACGCTGGCCGGGGATGGCGTCCACGTCGCCGTCGTCTCCCTGCCATGTTGGGAGTTGTTCGGGCAACAGGACGAGGCGTATCGTGCCGAGGTATTGGGCGGAGCGCCGCGCATCGGCATCGAGGCTGCCGGCGGTTTCGGCTGGGAACGCTGGCTCGGGGAGGATGGCACGTTTATCGGTATGAGCGGGTTTGGCGCCTCGGGGAATTACGAGGACGTCTACCGCCATTTCGGCATTACGCCGGACGCGGCCGTGGCCGCCGTTCGCAAGCGGCTCGGTTGAGGCAAACGCCAAGACAAGCAAGACAACGAAGGGGAACATCACAATGGCCGTGAAGGTCGCTATCAACGGATTCGGTCGTATCGGGCGCCTGGTGCTGCGGGCGCTGGCGGAAAGCGGGCGCACGGACATCGTGCCGGTCGCCATCAACGACCTCGGCAGCGTCGAGGCCAATGCGCACCTGTTCCGTTACGACAGCGTGCACGGGCGTTTTCCCGGCCAGGTCGAGGTGTCCGGTGACACCATCACCGTCCACCACAACGGACACACCTACGGCCCCATCAAGGTCACGGCCGAGCGCGATCCGACCAAGGTGCCCTACCAGGGCGTCGATGTCGCGCTGGAGTGCACCGGGCTGTTCACCAACAAGGAGAGTGCGTCCGCGCTGATCCGGTCAGGCGCGCGCAAGGTGCTGATCTCGGCGCCGGCGGACGACGTGGACGCAACCATCGTGTTCGGCGTGAACCAGAACGTGCTGACCAAGGACATGACGGTCGTCTCCAACGCCTCCTGCACCACGAACTGCCTGGCGCCGGTCGCGAAGGTGCTGCAGGACAATTTCGGCATCCTGCGCGGCTACATGGTGACCATCCACTCCTATACCGGCGACCAGCGCACCGTGGACACGCTGCACAAGGACCTGCACCGCGCCCGCGCCGCCGCCGTGTCGATGATCCCGACCTCCACCGGCGCCGCGCGCGCCCTGGGCCTGGTAATCCCGGCGCTGAAGGGCAAGCTGGACGGCACCGCGATCCGGGTCCCGACGCCGAACGTCTCGCTGGTGTCGCTGGACGTGAACCTGGAGAAGCACGCCACCAAGGAGCAAATCAACGCGGCGATGCAGGACGCATCGAAGGGCGCGCTGAAGGGCATCCTGGGCTACAGCACCGAGAAGCTGGTCAGCATCGACTTCAACCACGCCTCGGAGTCTTCCACGTTCGACGCGACCCAGACGGCGGTGGTCGATGGCCAGCTTGCCCGGGTGCTGTCCTGGTACGACAACGAGTGGGGTTTCTCGAACCGCATGCTGGACACGGCCGCGCTGTTCGGCAGCCTGTAGGCGGGGGCACGTCGATGGCGGTTCGCACGCTCGATGGCGTGGCGGTCCGGGGCAAGCGCGTGCTGCTCCGTGCCGACCTCAATGTGCCGGTGCGCGACGGCAAGATCTCCGACCTGACGCGTATCGAGCGCCTGTCCCCAACGATCCGGGAACTGGCGGGCAAAGGCGCCAAGGTTATCGTGTGCAGCCATTTCGACCGGCCGAAGGGCAAGCGCGTGCCTGAGATGTCGCTCGGCCCGGTCGCGGTGGCGCTCGGCCAGGTGTTGGGGTCGAAGGTGCGCTTCGCCGAGGACTGCGTCGGCCTGCCGGCGCAGCAGGCGGTCGAGCGGATGCGCGACAGTGACGTGATCGTGTTGGAGAACACGCGCTATTACGACGGGGAGGAGGAGAACGACCCGAAATTCTCCGCCCAACTCGCGGCGCTGGCCGACATCTATGTCAACGACGCGTTCTCCTCGGCGCACCGTGCGCATGCCAGCACGGAGGGGGTGGCGCACCTGCTGCCGTCCTATGCCGGGCGGCTGATGCAGGCGGAGCTGGAGGCGCTGGATGCCGCACTGGGCAATCCGTTGCGGCCGGTGATGGCGATCGTCGGCGGGTCCAAGGTGTCCACCAAGCTGGAACTGCTCGGCAATCTGGTCGGCAAGGTGCAGGTGCTGGTGATCGGCGGAGCGATGGCCAACACGTTCCTGGCCGCGCAGGGCGTCGCCGTTGGCAAGTCGCTGCAGGAAGCGGAGATGCACGACACGGCGCGGCGCATCCTGGAGCAGGCGAAGGCAGCCGGCTGCCAGGTCGTGCTGCCGGTGGATGCGGTGGTGTCGGCCGAGTTCAAGCCGAACCCGCCGACGCAGACGGTGCCGGTGGGCAAGGTGCCGGCCGATACGATGATCCTGGACGTCGGCCCGGCGACGGTCGCCGCGCTGATCGGAACGCTGGCGTCGGTCAAGACGCTGATCTGGAACGGCCCGCTCGGTGCGTTCGAGACCCCGCCGTTCGATGCCAGCACCACGGCGCTGGCCCGGGCGGCGGCCGATGCGACGCAGAAGGGGGCGCTGAAAAGCGTGGCCGGCGGCGGCGATACGGTCTCGGCGCTGCGTCATGCCGGGGTGATCGACAAGTTCAGCTACGTGTCCGCGGCGGGCGGCGCGTTCCTGGAGTGGATGGAAGGCAAGACGCTTCCGGGGGTGGCAGCGCTCGCGGATTAGCTAAACAGGCTGCGGCGAGGGACAGGTGGACGAGCCGGCGCTGCCGCTCGTCCACCTCACCGGGCCGGCGGCGGACGCCGGTGCCGGCGCAGCCCGCGCCTGCCCGAGCGGCAGGCGTGTGGCCGCAGGCCCACGGACAACGCCAGGCCGATGCAGCGGTAACCATCAACGCTTGCATCTCCTAGCGTGCCGGGTCGGTCCAACCCGCAACCGGCAAATAGACCCACGGTGCGCCGATGACCGTCAAGCAAATCGGGGCCGGCAGCTCACGCTGCTGGCCCCTCCTGTTTTGTGATAGAATGCTGCCATGGAACGCGACGCCGCCATTGCCACGCTCAAAGCGCACGAAGCCGAATTGAAGCGGCTCGGCGTCCAACACCTTTACCTGTTCGGCTCCACCGCACGGGGCGAGGCGCGGGACGATTCCGACGTTGATCTGTTCTTCGACTACGAAAAGGGCGAGCTAAGCCTGTTCGGTCTGATGGAAGTGAAAGAACAGGCCGCCCGCATCCTTGGCCGCAAGACCGACATCATGACGCGCGACAGCATCCACAAGGTGCTGCGCGCGCGTCGAAGCCTCCGCGCTGCAAGTGTTTTGATGGCTGAGCGTTCACCGGCCGCCCGCCTTACCGACATGGTTGAAGCTATCGACTTGATCCGCGATGAGATGGCCGGGTAACGCTCGATGCCTTCCAACCCGACATGCGCAAGCGCTGGCTCATCGAGCGCGGCATTGAAATCATCTCCGAGGCCAGCCGCCGCTTGCCGGACGAACTGAAGGCCCGGCACCCGGACATCCCTTGGCGAAAGGTCGCAGGGATCGGCAACGTTCTGCGCCATGCCGCGCCGGTTATGTGGGCGCTGGTGCGTGACGATCTCCCGCCGCTGGAAAAAGTCTGCCGCGAGGAATTGGCAGCAGAGCAGGGCAGGGGCCAGCCAAGAGTGATCAGCAGCAGGATGCCGACATCAAGGCGCTTTCGGACGAATGGGCCGCATCGTGCGGAGTGCCCCTCTGGCGTCTGAGGCAGACCAGCGGGACGTGATGACGGGCAACAAGGCGATACGCGCCGCGAGACGTCTCCGGCAATTGGCCGGGCAAGGCCGCCTCCTCTACGCCCGACGAGATAATTTATCCGGCATACAATCCCCAAGCAGGTCGTCTACCAGTACGACGCCGCCGGCAACCGGACCCGGCTGACCTGGCCCGACAGCTTCTACGTCACCTACAGCTACGACGCGCTGAACCGGATCACCGACGTGCTGCAGAGCGGCAGCATTTCGCTGGCGCACTGCACCTACGACGCCACCTGCGCCGCCGCCTCGCGGCGCACCGCGCTGACCTACGGCAACACCGGACCATCCGCGATCCGTCGCGGCGGCCCCTGCGGTGCCGACCGGCTGGCCGCCACCATGAACCCCTCCGCTCATTGTGTTTCGCGTCAGGTTCGCGCGCGCCCGTCAAATCACCCGGTCAGGCCCATGTCGATCGCGCAGGCCCGACATGGCAGGTTTCGCCATGGCCGGCAGGCCTGCGCGCAGCGAGCCGCAACGGGGAGGACCGCGATGGCGCGATACGATGCGATCATCATCGGAACCGGCCAGGCCGGCCCATTCCTCGCACGGCGCCTGGCCGCAACGGGGCTGCACGTCGCGGTCATCGAGCGCGGCCTGATCGGCGGGACCTGCACCAACACCGGCTGCACCCCGACCAAGACGCTGGTGGCCAGCGCCTACGCGGCACATCTGGCACGCCGCGCCAGCGACTATGGCGTCGTCATCGACGGTGCCGTCGGCGTGGACATGCGGCGGGTGAAGGCGCGGAAAGACGCGATCGTCGAGGCCAAGCGCAAGCGGGGCGAAACGTCGCTGCGGACCGCCGAGAATTGCGACCTTATCCTTGGCCACGCCCGGTTTGTTTCGCCCCATGCGGTTCGCGTCGGCGAGGCGGTGCTGGAAGCCGAACGCCTGTTCATCAACGTCGGCGGCCGGCCCGTGGTGCCGCCGATCCCCGGGCTGGCCGCGTCCGGCTACCTCACCAACCACTCGATTCTGGATCTGGAGGAGCTGCCGCGCCGTCTGGTGATCTTCGGTGGCAGCTACATCGGCCTGGAGTTCGCGCAGGTGTTCCGCCGCTTCGGCAGCGAGGTTCTCGTCATCGAAGGCGGCCCGCAACTGGTCCCGCGCGAGGACCCCGAAATTGCGGCCGCGATCCACGGCATCCTTCGCGACGAGGGGATCGAGATCTTGTTGGACGCGAAGATTTTGCGGATGGAACAACGCGGCGACCACGCGATTGCCGCGGAGATCGCCCGGGGCGCTAGCACCATGACGGTGGAGGGGTCGCACCTGCTGGTCGCCACAGGGCGACGGCCGAACACCGACGACCTCGATCTGCCCGCCGCCGGGGTGCAGACGGATGCGAAGGGGTTCATCCAGGTAGACGATCACCTGCGGACCAGCGTGCCCGGCATCTGGGCGCTGGGCGACTGCAACGGCCGCGGCGCCTTCACGCACACGTCGTACAACGACTTCGGAATCGTGGCGGATAATCTGCTGGACGGCGGGACGCGCAGCGTGGCGGACCGGATTCCGGCCTACGCGCTGTACATCGATCCGCCGCTCGGCCGCGTCGGCGTCACCGAGACCGAGGCCCGCCGGCGCGGCAGGCCCTTGCTGGTGGGCAGGCTGCCGATGACCCAGGTCGCGCGCGCGATCGAGAAGGGCGAGACCCAGGGCCTGATGAAAATCGTCGTGGATCGCGAAACGCAGCGCGTTCTGGGCGCGGCGATCCTCGGCACCGGGGGCGACGAGGTGATCCACGTCATCATGACGGCGATGTACGCCAACGCCCCCTTCACGCTGTTGCAGCGGGAGATGGGGATTCATCCGACCGTTTCGGAACTGATTCCGACGCTGCTGGAGCAGCTCGAAGCCGTATGACCCGGGCGCCGATGCAGGGCCGGCCGGCGCCCGCGCCAGCCGCCGGCGGCGGGACGCGGGGCCGGGCAACGACCAATCGCGGCGCACTGCTGTCGCGTCGCGCGCTGCTGGGCGCGTCGCTCGGTGCGGCAGCCTGGACGGTCGGCGCGGCGGGCGCAGGGCCGCTGCGGGTGGGCTCGAAGCTGGACATCGAGAGTGCCCTGCTCGGCCAGATGATGGTGCTGACGCTGGCGGCCAAGGGCGTGCCGACGGCCGATCGGCTGCGTCTCGGCACCACGCGCATCGTGCGCGCCGCACTGCTTGCCGGCGAGATCGACGTGTATCCCGAGTACACCGGCAACGGCGCATTCTTCTTTCACCAGGACGGCGATCCGGTCTGGAAGAATCCCCTGGCCGGCTACCAACGCGTGCGCGATCTCGACAGGCCGAATGGCATCGTCTGGCTGCGCCCGGCCGACGCCACCAATGCCTGGGCGATCGCCGTTCGTGGCTCGGTCGCGGCGGCCAACGGTCTTGCCACGATGGCGGATTTCTCTCGCTGGGTCAGGCAGGGCGGAACCGTGCGCCTCGCGGCCTCGGCGGAGTTCGTCCAGAGCCCGGCGGCGCTGCCCGCGTTCGAAACCACCTACGGTTTCAAACTGAGGGACGAGCAGCTTCTGGTGCTGGCCGGCGGCGAAACGTCGGCCATGCTGCGCGCGGCAGCCGAGGGTATATCGAGCATCAACGCCGCCATGGCCTACACCACCGACGGTGCGATCGACGCACTGAGCCTTGCGGTCATGCAGGACACCGAAGCTGCGCAGATCGCCTTCGAGCCTGCTCCGGTGATCCGGCAAGAAGCGCTGGCCCAATACCCCGACGTTCCGGCGATCCTGGCACCGGTGTTCAGCTCGCTCGATGTCGGCGAGCTGCGGGCGCTGAACGAGAAAATTCAGGTGGAAGGCCAATCGGTTGCGCAGGTCGCACAGGACTATCTGGCGGCCAAGGGTCTTGCGGGTTGACCGGCAGGTCCGGCCGGCGATCGTCACAGCTTTCATGGAATCCGGTGCAGGCGCTGTTGGTCGCCGCGGCGGTCACGGGCGCAGCGTCGCTTGGCTTCGTTGCTCATGCGAAGAACCGGCTGCTCTCCGGTGCACCGGTCGGATTTTGGGCCGCCGCAGACATGTCCGATGCAATCGCGCCGGTTCTGTTGCTTGCAGCCTCGGGCCTCGTGCTCGCCGTCGTCCCGCTGCCGCGGCGCCTGGCGCTGTATTGGCTGGTGCCGCCCGCAGCGGGGGGCGTGATTGCCGGGTTGAGCTGGATCGCCGGCCGGTGCGCCGATGCATTTGCCGCGTCGTCGCCGGCGATGGCGCGCACGTCGCTCGGCGCGGGCTACTGGCTGGTGGTGGCGTGCGCGCTGCTGGCCGTGGCGGACGCGGCCGGCCGGTTGCGCCTTCGAGCGCTGCCGGCGCTGCTTGCCGGTGCAGCTTCGGTGCTGCCGCTCGCCGTTCTGATCGCCGCCGGAGCCACCGACCAGCTTTCGATCATGCGCGAATATTTTGGCCAGCGCGCGGCATTCCTGGCGGCTCTGCTGCGGCACGCCGAGCTGGTCGTGTCCGCCATCATACCCGCCTTGCTGATCGGGATTCCGCTGGGCATCGCGGCGCACCGGCGGGAGCGCATGGCACGGATCGTGTTTCCGGCACTGAACATCGTCCAGACGATTCCGTCGCTGGCCCTGTTCGGACTGTTGCTCGCGCCGTTGTCGCGGCTGGCCGAGGCGGTGCCAACGCTCGGCCGGATCGGCATCGGCGGCGTGGGGGCGGCGCCTGCCGTGATCGCGCTGGTACTGTATGCGCTGCTGCCGATCGTGCGCAACACGGCGGCGGGCCTCGCGAGCGTGCCTGCCGGCGTGCGGGAGGCTGCGCGCGCGATGGGCATGAGCCGGCGGCAGGCGCTATGGCAGGTCGAGGCGCCACTGGCGCTGCCGCTGGTCCTGGCCGGTGTTCGCATCGCCGCGGTGCAGGCGGTCGGCCTGGCGAGCGTCGCCGCGCTGATCGGTGCCGGCGGCCTGGGCGCGATCATGTTCCAGGGATTGTTCGCCGATGCGCTGGACCTGGTGTTGCTCGGCGCCGTGCCGGTCGTTCTGCTCGGCATTGTGGTGGACGGGTTGATGAAGGCGCTTGCCGCTGCGAGTCAACCGGGGCCCGCATGATCACCTTCGACGGCGTATCCAAGCTGTACGGCGGGACGAAGGCGGTGGATGGGCTTTCGCTCGCGGTGCAGCCGGGCGAGATGCTGATGCTGGTCGGATCGTCCGGCAGCGGCAAGTCCACCGCGCTGAAGCTGGCCAACCGGCTTGAAGACTGCTCGATGGGAACGATCCGGCTGGACGGAGACGACATCAGCCGGATGCAAAGGGAGGCGCTGCGCCGCCGCATGGGCTATGCGATCCAGTCCGTCGGCTTGTTCCCGCACTGGACCGTCGCCCGCAATATCGCCACCGTGCCGCGCCTGCTGGGTTGGCCGCGCGCGAAAATCCTCGACCGGATCAGGGAACTTCTGCTGCTGGTGCAGCTCGATCCGGATCGCATCGCCGGGCGGTTCCCGCACCAATTGTCGGGCGGTCAGCAGCAGCGTGTCGGCGTCGCCCGCGCGCTGGCGGCCGATCCGGATGTGTTGCTGATGGACGAGCCGTTCGGCGCGCTGGACCCGATCACCCGTGGTGTTTTGCAAACCGAGCTGCTGCGCATCCATCGGCGCACCGGCAAGACCATCCTGTTCGTCACCCATGACGTGAACGAGGCGCTGACGCTCGGCAACCGGATCGCGCTGCTCGATCACGGCAGGCTGGTACAGGTCGGCACCCCGCTGGAACTGCTTACCGCGCCGGCAACCGCGTTCGTGCGCGCGTTTCTTGGCGGCGACGACTATGGACTCAAGCTGCTGGCGGTCGAGCCGGTGTCGTCTCGCGCGCGTCCCGGCGAGACCGCGCCCGGCACGCCGGTTGCCGGGTCCGCGTCCTTGCGCCACGCGCTGTCGGAGATGGTATCGCGCCGCACCGATTGCCTTGCGGTGGTCGATGACGGGGGCGCTCCGCTCGGGGTGGTGAGGCTGACGGACCTGATCCGGGCATGAAAATCGGCCGCGCCGTTCGCGTCCTGCGCGATCCGCTGCCCTGGCTGGCCGCGGCGCTGGTCGCGCTGGCGGCTGGCATGACATCGCTGCGGCCTCTGTTTGCAATCCTGTTCCCGGACCTGCAGCGGCCTGTCTACGACCAGGACAGCTTCCTGGCGCTGCTGGCCGACCATCTGTGGCTGGTGGCGGTTTCGAGCGGGTTGGCGGTGGCGATCGGCGTTGCGGCGGGGTTGTTCGTCACGCGGCCCGCCGGGCGCGACGTCCGCTTCCTGTTCGACACGCTGTTCGCAGCGAGCCAGACCATCCCCCCGGTCGCGGTGCTGGCGCTGATGGTGCCGATCCTGGGCTACGACGCGCGGCCCGCGGTGATCGCGCTGATGCTGTACGGGCTGCTGCCCGTTGCGCAAAACACTGTCGCCGGGTTGGAGTCGGTGCCGGCCGCGCTGACACAGGCCGCGCGCGGCATGGGCATGACCGGGTCGCAATCGCTGCTTCACTTGGAACTGCCGCTGGCCGCGGGCGCGATCGTGGCCGGCATCCGGACCTGCGTGATTGTTAACACCGGGACGGCGGCGATCGCCTCGACCGCCGGGGTGAAGACGCTCGGCCTGCCGATCATCGTTGGGCTGGCAGGCGGAAATATTGCGTACGTGGTGCAGGGTGCGGTCCTGGTCGGGCTGCTGGCCGTGGTGTTGGATCTCGGCTTCGACCGCCTGGAGTTGCTGTGTAGGGCGGATCAGCGAAGCGCCATCCGCCAGTGCCGCCAGCCGCACCGCAAGAGGCGGAAGACGCTTCGCTTTTCCGCCCTACGACAGGGGGACGGCTCGGGGCCGTGATCGCGCCCGGCCGCGCGCTCGGGTTCTTCACGCGGCGGCGATTGAGCCTACGAGTGCATCGTCTTCCCATCGAACAGGTTTTTCTTCCTTATAACGTAATTATACTTTTTCATCCGATTGCTCTGGTCGTGGGTCGAAGCTATGTTGTTGTTGCCCGCGATGACGCCAAGGCATCCTGTTCTCTGGATTGGTGAGGTTGACCATGGACCATTGGTCTGAATTGGAAAACGTCGTTACAGATGACGGCGATGTAATGACCTTGCGCGAAAGCGGCGGGGAATTCGAGATGCGGTTCAATGGCTGGGAACTCATGTCGAGTCGAAGCTCGCTGTCGGAGGAAACTTTGGCGCGGGTGGCTTGCGAGCATTTGGCACAAAACGCCCCAAGGATTCTCATCGGTGGGTTGGGAATGGGATACACGCTCCGGGCAGCGCTCGATTCGCTAGGCCCGGACGCACGAATCGTCGTGTCGGAGCTTTTTCCCGAGGTTGTCGATTGGAACCGCGGGACTCTGGCCAGCCTGACCTCTCGCCCGCTCGACGACGATCGCGTTTCGGTGTGCATCGGCAGCGTGGTGGATGTTCTCGCCACCCACCGGCTCAGCTTCGACGCCATTCTATTGGACGTCGATAATGGGCCCGAAGCGCTGCTCTATGAACCGAACCGGGTTCTTTACTCCGTCGCAGGCATGGAACTGATAAGAAGCGCCCTCGTGCCAGACGGCATACTCGGCGTCTGGTCGGCCGATCATTCGCCGGGTTTCGAGGCTGTCCTCGACGCGGCCGGTATGACGTGGCGACGGGTGGATGTAACCTGCGGTACGCCCACGCGGGTCCCCGGGCGTGGCGGAGGCCGAGGAGAAGCCGCTGGACAAGTAACCGTTTGTCAGGATAGCAAAAATCCCGAGCACACGATCTACCTGGCGCGCACCGTTCCCCATCCGCCATGCGCTCGTCCTTGATGGATTGGCTCCCACGGGAGGCTTTCGATAACGCTGCCTCGGTCCCTGGCCCGCCTCCTCGCCTGGCCGGTGTTGAGCGCCAGCCCGGGACTGGAGGCGGTCACCCTCGACGAGATTGAAGCCAGGGTCGCATCGGACCTGGGACGGCGATTCTCCGGCGCCTTGCTGCAAGACGCGGAGCGCGCCTGGGGAAAGTTCGCGGTGCTGCCGGGGGTGCTCGCCGCGCTCTCGGTACCGGAGGCGTTCGATTTGCCGGTGCCAGACGGCGAAGCGCGCTTCGTGCGGTCGTCCCGGCGGCGCACAGAGATCATCACGATCAAGCCCATCATTTCGGCGGCGCAGATTGAAAGCCCGTTCGCCCCGCGCGCGGTGCGTCCGGGGCTGGCCACGACCGAAGGACCGCGCTGGGACCACCTGGCACGCTTGCCGAGCCTGGTCGCGGCGGAAGTCTTCGGCCTGGAGTATTGCGTCGATGGCGCCTCGCCGTTCGCGCACGCCTTCGTGCCGCGATACCTGATCGGCGACATCGTTGGACGCCGGCTGCGCAATGACTGGGATATCGCGATCGAAACGGCATTCGCGCAGAACGCCAAGTTTGTCCGCGACACGCTGACCGACGTTTTCAGCCAGTTTGCCGCGGGCGGGACATGGCAGCAAAGCCTCGCCGACGCGGCGGCGAAGGGCGCAGCGCTCGCCTCGTCCGTCGCCGAGATTGCCGCGTCGCCCGCCGGTTACCGCTGGGAGAGGACGATCGTAACGTCCGGCGGAAGCGTCGTGCTGCTCGCCTTCGCCTGGTCGGTTCTCAAGGGCTTGCTTGACCGTCTGGGATACGAATCCGAGCCGGCCGGTGTTGCGCTTGCCACCGGACTGATTCAACGCGAGGGGCTGAAACCGTGCGTCGGCCGGAGTCGGCCCTCAACCGAGACCGTTCGATCCGAAGAACGATACTGAAGCGCAGGACCCCGGATCTCCCATCCCTGGCCGTCGCAACGCTTCCGCGTCAAACACCCGAGCTGGGAGGCGTATGCGGGAATCCCGCCCGTGCGGTTCCGTGCGGGGGGGGGCGCTCAGCGATGAGCGTCCCTACCGCGATTAAGACGGACCGCTCAAGTCAAAAGCTGCATTGGGCATGCGAGTTTATCACTTTTTGTTGGGACTTTATACTGTTCATTGTCGTGCCGCCATAGTTTTGTTAAAATTATGTTACGCTGCAAGGTAGGCATATCCCGCCAGAGCAAACGCCTGACTCCACCCCAGCATCCGGTTCTTTGGGCGACGTCGGTTCCGCCGGGTCGGCGTTTGGTTGCTGCACGTCAAGATCATTCCATCGTCGCGTTGGAGGTCCCCAATGACCGCGTACAGTTGGCTGTTCCCCATCCTCGGCAACTGGTTCGCGACGACCGACTGGAGCCCGACCGGACTTCCCGGCGCAGCCGATGACGTGACGATCGGGGCGACCGGTGCCACCTACACGGTGACGATCAGTTCGGCGGAGGCGGCCAAGACGCTGACGCTGGCCGCGGCCACAGCCACGCTGGCGGTCGGCAGCACCCTGACCTTGGGCAGCGCGACCTCGGGCGGGACGCTGACCCTGTCGGCGGGAACGCTGGACCTGAACAGCGGCGGCACGATCAATGGCAACGGTGGCACGATCGTGGTCAACGGCGGCACGTTCGTGCCCGCCGGCGGCACGCTGAGCGCGGTGACGTATCAGGGCGATCTGAACCTGAGCACCTCCGGAGCGGCGCTGACGCTGACGAGCGGGGTTACGGTGACGGGGGGTGTGTCGCTCGCGGCCGGAACCCACCTCACCGAAACCGGCGGGACCGTGACGATCAGCGCAGCAAGCACAAATGCCGGCGATGTCGAGGTCCTGAGCGGCGGAACGCTGATCTTGAACAGTGACTTCACCAACAGCGGCACGTTCGGAATTCACGCCAACACGACGCTCACCGTCAACGGCGGCTTCGCTAACAGCAGCGTGCTCGATGTCGATAACGGCGCCTACGAGGGCGGCTGCAGCCTGACGATTAGTGGCACGCTGACCAACACCAAGACCGTGCAGATCGGCAACGTCTACCTGGGCGGGGCGGATACGGTGACCCTGGGCGGGTTGGTCAATGGCAGCGGTGCCAGCTTCCATCTTAACGGCTCGCCGAGCCACGCGGCGACGCTGGCTTTCAGCGGCGGTGCCACCGCGTTCACCAGCAACGGCGGTGATTTCGAGCTGACTTATGCCGCGCCGCTCGCCCTG
>Ga0302202_10002421_pt1 | contig 21540 bp, 19 predicted proteins | sample II_Bog_N3_3_FD_194579 | JGI IMG/M metagenome (GOLD analysis project Ga0302202, IMG submission 194579) | Peat permafrost microbial communities from Stordalen Mire near Abisko, Sweden - II_Bog_N3_3 | ecosystem: Environmental > Terrestrial > Soil > Wetlands > Peat | place: Sweden: Abisko...
GCGGTTCGTCGCCTTAGTCCAATCCAAAGCGGGTTGGCACAAAGCAAGCGGCTCACCATGGTGAGCCGGAAATGCCACGCTGTGCGGATGATCGACCGCCAACACGATTTTCCGGATTAGCAGCGGCATTCTGAAAGTTGCCGTTCCACCGGGATCGCGCGTCAAGGGCTTCGTATAGGGTTCAGGAACTGGTGCTGACGGTGCATGCGGTCACCGCCGTGAGCGCTGGTTGACACCCGGCGGCAAGACAATCGTCGCGCCGCGGCCCGAGGGTACCAAGGGGCACTTCGGCCCCAACCCGCGCCGCTTCGGAGGGAAACCACCTTCGCCGATCAGGCCGCCTGGTCGGCACACCTGGAACGGCTGGGCTTCACCGCATTGACCACGGCGCCCGAGCCCGCTGACCGCTTTGCGGGGCATCGGTTCGCTTCGCGACCCGATCCGGTGCGGATCGCCACCGAGGGCGCCATCTGGGGCAGTATCCACGCACACGACTTCCGGCGTGACGCGGTCGTGCTGAGCGATGATGCCGGGCAATTCGCGGTTGGCCGGCATGCATTGTGCTGGGTTCATGCCGAACGGCTGGTGCACAGGCTGGACACCTTCACCGGCCTGCATCGCGCAGGCCAACAGAAGGTCCGCAAGCTGACCTGGGACTTTTACGCCGATCTCAAGCTGTACCAGGCCAACCCCGCCGCCGCACCGGCTTCGTCACCCTGGACCGCCTGCTGGCGCGGCTGCACGCCAACAAGGCGGCGCTGCTGATGGTGCTCGACCGCCCCGACACACCGTTGAGTACCAACGGGTCCGAGAACGATATCCGCTGCCATGTCACCCGGCGGAAGGTCAGCGCCGGCACACGCAGCGATCCGGGGCGCGATGGCCGTGACGCCTTTCTGGGGCTTGGCAAGACCCTGCGCCAAACACGCCATCGCGTTCTGGGATGATTTCGGCGACCGGCTCAACGTGCCCGGTCACATCCTTATTCCGCCACTGCCAGAGCGCGTCCGTTGCCGCGGTCAGCCGCCCTGAAACAGGCACATGCCCAGGGTTTTGCCCCTATTACTAAGTCCAGCGCTAACCGTTTGTTTACATTCGCCGGGCATGATCGTGGTGTGTCCGCCCTCAACCTGCCGCTGACCCACACCCATTACCCTGCCACATTCATCGAACGCGGTGTGGCGGTGCCCTTCACAACGCCGATGCTGGCAGGCGCCAGAGTCCGCCTCGGCCACGACCGGAGCGCCGAATTCGTGCTGCCCAATCCATCGGGCGGACGCGGTGTCTATATCGTCACCTGGTCCGGCGTGCGGCAATACTGCCGTCCCACGGTGCACGACTCGCTCTTGCAGGAGCGGATCGCGGGCTCGCCGGTGCTCAGTCCGTCCACCATCCGCCTGGCCGCCCGCCAGATCGCCACGGAGGGCTATGCCGGACAGAGCGCAGCCCGGGCGGCAGAGGTGGCGGAAGCGCATGAGCAGGCAGCGATCGAGGATGCGAAACGGCTTGTACTGAGCGCCCTGATCCAGCAGAACCTGCCCGGCCAGGCGCAAGCCACGGGCACGCGACTGTCCGACGCGGCGTTGGAACAGCACGGCAAACCGACCATCCGACAGGCCAGCACCCGATTAGGCTGCCCCCCGGAGACGATCGGGCGGGGCCTGACGGCGCTCGCCCGGACCTTCGCCGCTGTCGGCACCAGTGCGGAACCGGATACCTCGCGCGCGGCTGACGTGCAACGCCGCATGGCCCGGCTGCGCCGCTCTGTTGCCACATGGGCCGCGGTCGGCGATGCGGCATCCGGCCTGGCGCGCGATATCGCCAGCGCCATCCAGCTCACGCTGTCCTGCGCGGCGGCGGTGACGCCGAATACGCGCGCGCTATGCGCCGATATGATGCTGTTGCTCGACGCCTGGCTGGCGGCACCCGCCGACGTCCAACGCCAGGTCGAGCGGCTGGACTGGCTGCTGGACGGCTGGGAGCGGATCTGCCTGCTGTGGGAAACCACCGATAAGATCAGCTATCGCCGCGCCGCCCTGTTCGAAATGGCACAGTTGGTGCCGGTCCTGCCGCCGGAGATCCAGGCCTGGACCGGCCGCGCGCTGCCCGCTGGGGCGCTGCAGCCAGCCTGGCGGGTGGTGAGCATGGACGACGGCTGGCGCAGCGGCAGCGCGGCCTTCGGGCTGATCGCGCGCAACGAGCGGCTGCGTGCCATGAGCGGATAGCCATGGTCATCGCCTGTGCCGTCATAGAGGTCTGTCCGCATACCAGCGACAATGTTCCAGCCCCGAGGTCCCGCCCCGATGCCCGACACTTCGCCGCCCTCCCTGGGTGCTTCTGTCCGCGCTATGGTCCAGGGCCTCGCCAATGCCCGCGACCGGCAGCTCGCCGATGCCGTGGCGTTGCTGGATGCGCTGCCGGACCGCGGATCGGCCGATGCACTGATCGAGCCGCTGCGCAAACGCGTCGCCGGCCTGCGTCCACGCCGGCCACTGACCTTCTGCCGGCTGCTGTTCAGCCCGCTAGATCCGCTGATCGTACCGGCCCGAGGTTGGCGCGCGAGCGCGCCCACCATCCCGCGGACCGCCCTGCCGCCGTTGGCGGAGACCGTGCGGTCGGTCCTGGGGCCGGAGGCCGGTCCGATCGAGGCGCTGATCAAAGGCCATTCCATTCAGGACGCGGCGACCGTCGCGCAGGCCGGGGAGCGGCTGTGGCCGCAGGCCGGCCGCATCCTGTCGGACGTCCCGCCGCCGGTACGCTGGAACCACACCGGCCTGCCTCTCGCGGCGTACCCACCGATGGCACGCCGGATCGGCGCGGTGCTGTCGCGGCTGGACGCGCTGGAAACGCTGGTCATCGATGCCGGGCTCGGCAGAGCGCCGATCGACCCGGATTGCGTACTCGCCATCCTGAGACTGGCCTCTGAGCAGGAGCCGGAGGCGCAACCGATGATGACGACCTTGCTGCTGGCGCGCCTGCCGCAGGCCAGCCGGATGCTGGGCGCAAGCACCGGGGAGCAGGGATCACGTGACGACACGACCCTGCGCGAGGCGGGCGACCAGGCGATGGCCGTGCTTCTGGACCAGTTGGAAGCACCGGGAACGATGGCGACTCAACTGGGCCGGGGCGATCTGGTCCAGTCTGCCGATCAGGTGCGGCGCTGGGCTTTGTTGCTGCGCGAAGCCGAGGCCATCGGACCACGGGAGCAGCAGGCCCGGCTCAGGTTGCTGCGCCGCCGGTTGGATGAAGCCTGCCGCGCACGGTTTGCCGCGGGGCTGGTGGCGGACCTGGTGGGGAAACTGGTCGCGCCCGCGCCGGACCCGGCGATGATCGATGCGTGGGAGCATACCGCCCGCGGCCTGCGTGCGTTCGAAACGGAAGCTCGGGGGCTCGGCGGCGGCAGCGCCTACGACGCGCTGCTGCGTGAGGCGGCCGACACGGTGCGAGACCTGCCGGTGCGGGGCGCGATGCGGCCGGTGACACGGGTTCGCCTGGTGGAGATCCTGACGGGGCCAGAGTCGGCGCTGGCGATGGTGCGGTAGCCGCGAGGCGCCGCGTCACGGAGCAGGGCGCTCGGACCAGTCCGGCTCCTGCCAGGACGAACTGCTTTTGATCGCGTAGCACGTCAGTTCGAGACGGATATATCGTTCGTTCCAATTGACCGCCTTGATCTCCGCGGAAGAGACCAGCACGTGGTTTCCGAAGCCCCAGTTTTTCGTGTTGACGATGGCATATTGGATTGTCCAGCTTTCGTCATCGACCAGGAAATCCTCGAGATGTCCGATATCACCGTCGAGCGCATGGATATGGTAGCCGGCAACTTCGGCAAGGCTTCGCAGGTGCGGATCGCCGGCTTGCCAGACGTCATGGGTCTGCCCGCTGTTCCAGGAGGACCGCGCCCCGGGGGAGATTCCGAGTGCGTCTGCGCCGCTATAGCCTTCATCCCACATCGGGTTATAGGCATAGTAGGCGTGCTGGGCCTGGTCCATCTGCAAAGCCACCGGTGGGTCGCTGTTGATGTCGGGGTTTGCCTCAACCTCAGCCTTCATCAGCGTGACCGGAAAGGCTCGCTGCCGGATATCCGGCCGCCCGAGCGCGGAGGGGTGGATCAACAGCTTGCGGCCGGATAGCCACGAGCCGGTTTTGATCACGAACCAACGCAGCTTCCAGTCATTGTCTTCGAACAGAATGTCGCTGACATAGCCGACATTGCCATCGGGCGCTTCAATCGTGTAGCCATTGAAGGCTGATAGGCGCCGCTGCATGATAGTCACCCTTTCATCCTGAAACGCCCGGCCGGCCATGACGGCGGCACTCGGACAGGCGGTTGATTGCGCCACTATAGAGCGTGCAGTCCGCGCGCGGCAGGTTCGGAGAATACTCAGCCAGCCGGCGAACCGCGGCTGAGACTGAAGCAATCGGTGGCGAAATCGAATTCCAGCCGCAATTTTTCGTTCAGTGCCGACTCGTCGCCCTTCCGCTCCAACATGCGTCCCATCAGATAGTCGGTCACCATCGGCCGGACGCGCTTCTTCACGATCTGCCGCGGACTGCGCCCACCTTGCGACGGCACGTAATGCTTCTCGATGATCGGCCGCAACACGGCGTCGTCGGCTTCGACCGAGATGCCACGTTCCTGATAGTCACGATTGATCTTCGCCAGTTCCTTTCGCAGGATCCTCAGGGCCGTGTCGTGATCCAGCGTCTTGTAAACATAGACTTCATCGACCCGGCCGATGAACTCCGGGCGGAACAGCGCCAGACCCGTGTCCTTTGACGCGGCCTCACACAGGACGGTCCGGATCTTCTCCTGATATTCGTCCTGCTTGTCGAGTTCCACGACGCTGATATCGTCGGCCGTCACGGCGTTCGTCGTAATCACCATCAGCTTCCCCTTGAAGCTGATCTTTTTGCCGTTGGACAGCGTGATTTCGCCTTCTTCGAGGATCTGCATCATCACGTCGTAAATATTAGGATCCGCCTTGTCGATTTCGTCGAAGACCACGATGTCCTTGTTCTCGCATTCCTCCATCGTCGGTGCGCCGTCATCGAATCCGATCAGGCCGGGCGCGGCACCGGTCAACCGCGATATCGCACTTCTGTCCTTGAACTCGCTCATCCGCAGCAACGCCGGCAGCGCGCTTTCCCCGCCATCCCAGCGCGCGAGGACCCGCGTCAGTTCGGTCTTTCCGAGCCCAGTTCCGCCGGTGAACAGCAGAACGCCGGCCGGGCGGGATGGATCGCTGACACCCAACTCGCGCTCGCGCCAGACTTTGGCCACTGCCTTGACCGGCGCCTCCTGGCCGAATATCTCCGAACTGAGATCGATCTCCAGTCCGGCGAGCCGGTCGAGTTTGTTGGCTGAAAGATTGGACAGCGGAACGCCCGACGCATCGCTGAATATCTTGCGGACATCGGCCTTGGTCACCTCGGGCCGGATCTGGTGAAGCTTCTGTTCCTCCCGCGCGACGGCGGCCTGGGCCGGCTGCAACCCATCCTTCAGCGTATTGAAATCGCGTCTCTCTTCCGTGGTGCGATCCTGCTGCGGCCTGGCTTCGATCGGCCCCAGCCGGCTCTCGATATCATCCAGGGCATTTTTTGCCTTGATATAGGGGCCGAACCGGCTCTCGTATTTCCGGTTCACGTCGCGATAGTTCGCACGCAACGTAACAAGCTGGTCCTCGATGGCTTTCGCGATCGCGTCGCTGACCGCGTTTCCGTGCCTGTTGACATCCAGTCGGTCGCGCAATGCGCCCATCTGGTCGCGCAGTTCGGCCAGCTCGACCGGTTCGGCGAACACGTTGATCCGCACCATCGCACCAACTTTGTCGGCGAAGGAAATTGCTTTTTCGGGACGCTTGCTGGCCGTGAAAGCGCGCCCCGGATAGCGCCCGAGCAGACGAATGATTTCATCGGCGACCGGTTCGCTGTAATCGACGTCATGGACGTCGCTGAGCCGGCGGAGATGCGACATCAGAACCGGCTTCAGGCTGTCCAGGTTTTGCTCCTCGATCTCCATGACCTGGAAGCACCGCAGAATGCCGGTCGCGGCATTGGCGACGCAATCGTTGTTGATCGTGTCGGATATGATGATGGCCTGAACATCGTCGCTGCTTTCCACGCACGCAATCAAGGATTGCATGATGCGGTCCGAGGACTCGCCCGACGCCTTGACCAGGTCGTCGATATGATCGATGATCAGCAGACCATGATTGCGCCTGACGTAGTCGAGGGATTTATTGAATCCGTCCACCCAACTCACGGGCGGCCCGGCCAAAAACAAACTGACATTGAACAGAAAGAACGGCCCGCCAAGCAACGCGCTGTTCAGCCGCTTATCGGTACGGGCGCGTATGAATTCGTCGGCCAGGGCGGTTTTTCCGGTGCCGGGCTCACCACGTATCCACAGGCTGTTAACACCGGCCGAGGCCAGTACGGTATGCAATTCCGTCAGCCTGACGTTCAAGCCGACATAACGCGTCAGCAAGGCTCGCGCCAGCGGCCGACTGGCATCGGCCGCCACCTCGCCGGATAGACCCGCGAGGCGCTGGGCGTACTCGTCAAACTTTACTTGCAGCAGAAACGGCAGGTCCTGGTCGGCCGGGTAGTTTGGTACGGTCGTCAACAGACTCACGGCTGGCGTCCTTCCTGGGGCCCCGGGGGCGCGACCGGTGTCGCCGTGGTGTCGCGGTTGGCCAGCCCGGCATCGACCTTCTGGAAGTCCGCCATGGCGGCGCGAACGGATCCGGCCGACGTCTTCATCTGCTCGACGAGCTCCAGTGAATTCAAGCCGCGTTCGATGGCCTTGTCGGTCCGGTCGGCGATCAGCGCCTGCGCGTTGCCCAGGGCTGCAATGGCGGCGCGCATCTGGTCAAGGTTTTCGGCCTCAAGCATGGACTGCGCACCGGTCGCGCCCTCCAGGTTGGTTCCGAATATGGCCTGCGCCCTCCTGGTTGCGTCGCGCACCCCGGCCGCCAACAGGCCATCACGCAAGGCCACACCCTGTTGCAGGCCCATCTCTAGCGCACTGGCCGTGATCGGCAATGCCTGCTGCTGCAGGTTGGACAGCAGCTCATGCTGGGCACCGACCAGGCTGGCGAATTGCTGGGCGCGTGCCTCGGCCTGGACATTGGCAGAGGCCAGCATCTCGAATGATACGACCTTGGCCTGCAAAATCCGTTCGTAGTCCCGCGCACGCCCGTCGGTCTGCGTCACATTATCAAGTTGCACCGTGAGCAGTGTCATCTGAGCCTCATCCCCGGCGGCCGCTGCCTTGTTCCGGGCACTCTGATCGACCTCGGCATGCAGCTCTTCACCTTGCAGGTGGGTTTGCTTCGCCACCACCTGCAGTGCGCCCTTGAGAATGGTTTCACTCCCCGCCATGCGAGCCAAGGTCGCGGTAATGTCGTTGCAGGCCGCTCGGCTTCTGGCATTGGCGGCGAGCAGCCGTTCGATGGAAAGGCGGGTACCTTTGATCAAGGTCAGGCTGTCGTTTGCTGTCCTGAGGATCTGGTCGGTCAGTCCACCCTCGGTCGCATCGATGGTGCGCAGGATCGTGAGCTCCCCATCCTCCAGCTTGCTGTTGCGCAGCGCTTCCTTTTCGCCGATCGTCTGCTGGAGCTTCTGTATTTTGGCCTGCGTCTCTTTCAGGCTGTGTGTCGAGTAATACAGCGCCTCCGCCAGCCGTTCATTGCTGCCGAACAGGAACCGCCTGATGCGGCGCGATTTGTCGGCAGTTTTTTCATCTTCCAGACTGGTCTGCGTGCGGAGATTCAATGCCTCCTGCTTCTGGTCCGCGGCCAGAAATTCCCTCAGCGCGGCGAGTTCCTGGAGCAGATGTTCGTTAAACTTGTAAGCCTCGGTGAGAACCTCGACCGTCTTGCCGTCAGCTCTGGCTTTTTCCATCACCTTCAGCAGTTGCTTGATTTTCCCCGCGCCGGTATTGACGGAATTGAAGTCGTCCAGGATGTGCCTGACCGTCGATTTGGTTCCGTCGGCCAGTTCGTCCATCAGGCGCTGGATGTTCTCTTCGCTGACCTGCGTCCGCTTGCTCTGCGCGTAGGTGAAGTACACTTCAAATTCGGCGAAGTTCTTCTGTGCGGCGTTATAGTTCACGTCCCTGGCGGTCAGGAACTCGACCACGGCTTCAAGCTTGCCTTTATCGCTCAGGTCGCCACGCGCCATGACCTTGGCGACCGTATTGTTGGCGATGTCGAAGACCGTTTCGGTCGTTGACGCGGTTGCCGCCGCGGCTTCCGGTTGGGCTTGCTCGACATGCACGCGCCTTTCGACGGTCGCCCCCTGGGTTCGCGTCGCGCGCCCGGCACGCAGCACGGCGATCCGTTCGTCAACGTCCATGTCAGTCTCCTTCGAAAGCCGCTGCACGCGCGGGCACGTCGCCGACATTTGGGGTTGGCGGCGGCGGCCGGGCAGCCTCGGAAACTACGCAGCCGGGCGGTTCCCACCTGTCGCGGCAGGCGATCTGTCCCGATCGACCGGTTCGCTGCAAATGAGATCGCCGTCGCTTCTGCGCACCCTCACTCCCACTCAATTGCATCACAGTCCCGTGGTGGGTTGTTTTTATTTGGCGATGAACGTGGCTGAATATCTGACCGGTCGACCGACAGGCTGTGGTAAAATGGGCCGCTGATTGGCGGGCGCGTCGAAACCGCGGAATGCGAACCCATGACCGCCCACGATGCCTGGCTCACGTTGCTGTGCGGATCTCGCGTGCTGGTGGCGCTTGGTTCCACCTCCGGCGTCGTCAACGAGCGCCTCTGGGTGTCGGAGCCGCTGGCCTGCGCAATTGCCGGCATCGCGATCGGGCCGGTGGGACTGGGCCTGCTCCGGGGGGCGGCGCGCGTGACACTCGTGATCGCTGTCAGCCGCGCGGCGATGCGCCTGCCCGCCGACCGGATGCGCGCAAACCGGGCCGGCCTGTCGCTGGCACACGGCCCCGGCATTCTGCTGATGCGGGGCGCCGGCGCTCTGGTGGCCTGAGGGGCGGCTCGCCGAACGCGCCGTCCCCGCTCCGTTGCGCCACGCGATGACCGCGGAAAGCGGCATCAACATCCGCACCGAATGCGAGCGGCCGTTCATTCCTCATCTGTCGCTCAGCATCGGCATTCTGCTGGCGTTCGTTTGTGTGGGTATGCTGGTGTTCTTCGTCGGGCACATGGCGGGCCGGATCAACGTCGACACCGTCGTCGAACTCGTCAACAACGAGGTCCGCGCCGCCATCCAGCGCCTGATGCCTGCCGAAGCACAGCCGGAATCGTCGCCAACCTTATGCTGGCACGACGCTGCTGTCATCAATGCAGATCAGCATTGCGGCTACCTGCAACAACGCGACGAGGAGAGGTTGACGGACTGGGGCGCGGAGCATGGCACGTCAATCCTGCTCTTTGTGCGGCCGGGCGACTACGTGTTTCCGCGCGCCCCCATCGCGTCGACGCGAAATTCCACCTGATCCGGCAGAACGCCGACGGGAGTGCCGCCATTCTCATTCGCATGATCTGCGGAGATGCCGAGAAGACGGTCAGGACCCCCAAGATCTGATGGATTTGCGTCAGGGCCACAGACGGTTCGCCCTCGTGCGGCAGCAAGGCGCGTTGGCAGGCCTCGCCGGCTGAACGGACGCGCGACCATCATTTCCATAACCGATTGCTGCACTGTTTCACGTATCGCTACGGTTGTGAAGCTGCAGGCAGCAAGTCATCGAGCCATCCTCCTGTGAAGCCCACACGCCACACCCCTCTGGCCACGCAGGGCGAGCTTCGCGTCAATCGCCACGGAGGGCGCTTCGATCGTGATCAGGGATCGGATCGCTCCTTTGTTTCGGTGTTGGACTACCCACAGAATATCCGATGTCTCGGCCGCCAACCCTCATAGTATCTTGACCCGGGGGTCGGCATGACATTGGGAAACCCGGCGTCGCCCAAATTACGGACTGCTGCATCTCGGTGATCGGCGATCAACCCGGACGGGCGTCAACCGGCAGCAAGGTGCGCGTGCCGGTCAGCCTGGTTGAAGCCTCGGCTATTCCTGACTTTCCACCCGCATCAGGACACGGCCGAAGGGCCGGCCCTCCATCAAATGGCGTACCGCCCCTGCCGCGTCGGACAGTGGAAAAACCTTGGCGAAGGTGGGCTTAATGCTCCCTTCGGAAAGGTAGCCGAGCAACGTTTTCTGCGCCGCGGCCAGGGTTTCCGGTGCGAAGGCCCGCAAGGTGAAGCCGCGGACCTTCGCCGCCTTCCAGATGATGTCGGTCAGGTTGATGCGGGCTTCCCGGCCGGCCGCATAGCCGACCACCGCGTAGGTCCCGCCGGGGGCCAGACAGCCAAGTGCTTCGCCGGTCAGATCGCCGCCCACGCCATCGATCACCACATCGACACCTTTCCCGCCGGTCATTCGCATCACACCGTCCCGCAGGCTTTCACGGGACAGATCGACCACGTGCTCGTAACCGGCGGCAAGGGCCTGCTCTGCCTTCGCGGGCGTGGTGGCTGTGGAGATCGCAACCGACGCGCCAAGTCTGCGCGCGATCTGCACGCTTTCCATGCCGACCGCGCCACCGATGCCGGGTGCGAGGACCGTTTGCCCTGGTTTGAACGAAGCGAACTCGGTCAGAACGAGATACCCTGTCATGTAGCCCGCACCAGCAAGATAAGCCGCGGCATGCGCGTCGTCGATGGTCTCGGGGACACGGGTCAGCCCCGCCGCCGGCGCCGAGACGAATTCCCGCCAGGTTCCATCGACGAGCAGGCCGAAGCCCCGCCCTGTCACGAACACGCGTTCGCCGGGCTTGAAATCTTCCACCGTCGATTCGACCACGACGCCGACGCCGGTCTGCCCCCCGACGCGGGGCAGATTCTCCGGGGTGGCGAAAAAAATCTGTCCGCCACGCACGGTGTCGTCGAGCGGATTGACGCCCACCGTCCGCATGCGGACGAGCACCTCCCCCACCGCCGGAGCGGGCCGCGGAAGATCGACGAGCCTGTTCTGCTCGTAGCCGCCGTACGCGAGATATTGGATCGCCTGCATGGGTTTGATCTCCTGCCAGATCGTGTCGTTCGCCCTGCCCGCTGCGATCCCGGGTTGATCCGGTTGGATGGATGCCAGCGTTCGGGGTGAAGCGACGATCGGTTGGTTGCAAAGTTATACCACAACGGCGGGTTTAGCCGGCATGGTTTAAGATTGCAACCAGAAAATTGAGGGCCTATGTCATCCGATGCACGGCGCGTCGGGCGCCGCGTAACCGGTCGCGGGGGCGGTATATTTGATGAAGGGCAAAAGGACGGACCTGAGCACCAATGCGTGCGCCATCGCACGGTCGCTGAACGTGATCGGTGACTGGTGGTCGCTGCTGATCATTCGCGACGCGTTATCGGGGGCGCGCCGGTTCGGCGAGTTCCAGAGAAAGCTTGGCCTTGCGAAGAATATCCTGTCCGCCAGGCTTCGAAAGCTGGTCGAGACGGGCATCCTGAAGACCGCACCGGCATCGGATGGAAGCGCCCACAACGAGTATCTGCTGACCGGGAAGGGCGAACAGCTTTATCTTGTGCTTGCCGCTTTGTGGCAGTGGGGTGAGACCTATGCCTTCAATGATGGCGAGCAGGAGCTCTCACTGGTTGACCGCGAACGATCGCAGAGGATGGCCCCTTTGGAACTGAAAACCATCGACGGCCGCCGGGTCGGACCCCGCGACTATACCGCCAAGCGCCGGGAGATCAGCCTTGTCCGGTCTGACCGTGGCGCGGCTCCCGATCGCGGTTTGGCCTGACGCTCTCGCGGCTCAGGCGCGCACAACTATACCGCTCACTCCCACTCGATCGTGCCCGGCGGCTTGCTGGTGATGTCGTAGGTCACCCGGTTGATCCCCCGCACTTCGTTCACGATGCGACCCGCGACCCGGGTCAGGAATGCCATATCGAACGGATAGACATCCGCGGTCATGCCATCCGTGCTGGTCACCGCCCGCAGCGCGCAGGCGTGATCGTAGGTCCGTCCGTCCCCCATCACCCCCACCGTGCGCACCGGCAGCAGCACGGCGAAGGCCTGCCAGATCGCGTCGTACAGCCCGGCGGTTCGGATTTCCGCCAGATAGATCGCGTCCGCTTTGCGCAGCATGTCGGCTTTCTCGCGCGTGACGGGGCCAGGTATCCGGATCGCCAGGCCAGGTCCCGGGAATGGATGGCGGCCGACGATGATCTCCGGGATGCCCAGCTCGCGGCCGAGGGCACGGACCTCGTCCTTGAACAGTTCGCGCAGCGGTTCGACCAGTTGCATCCGCATCCGGTCCGGCAGGCCGCCGACATTGTGATGCGACTTGATGGTGACGGAGGGGCCGCCGGTGAAGCTGACGCTCTCGATCACGTCGGGATACAAGGTGCCCTGCGCCAGGTAGTCGGCGCCGCCGATTTTCGCGGCCTCCTGTTCGAACACCTCGATGAACAGCCGGCCGATGGTCTTCCGCTTCACCTCCGGATCGGTTACCCCTTCCAGCGCGCCCAGGAACAATTCCGAGGCATCGCGGTGCACCAGCTTGATGTTGAAGCGGTCGCGGAAGGTGGTCACCACGTCGTCGGCCTCGCCCGCGCGCAACAAGCCGTGATCGACGAAGATGCAGGTCAGTTGCTCGCCGATCGCCTCGTGGATCAGCACCGCGGCAACCGCGGAATCGACGCCGCCGGACAGGCCGCAGATCACCCGTCCCTGCCCCACCTGCGCGCGAATCCGAGCGATCTCGGTCGCGCGGAAGCCGGCCATGGTCCAGGTGCCGGAGAGGCCCAGCACGCCGTGGGTGAAGTTGCGCAGCAGTTGCGCGCCGTGCGGGGTGTGGACCACCTCCAGGTGGAACTGCACGCCGTAGAAGCGGCGGGCATCGTCGGCGATGGCGGCGAAGGGCGCGCCCTCACTGGTGGCGACGACGCGAAAGCCGGGCGGCAGGGTGGTGACGCGGTCGCCGTGGCTCATCCACACCGGTTCGCGCGCGCCGGGCGGCCAGACGCCGTGGAACAGCGCGCAATCATCGGTCACATCCACATAGGCACGGCCGAATTCGCGGTGGTCGGATGGCTCGACTGCACCGCCGAGTTGCTGGCAGAGCAGTTGCTCGCCATAGCAGATGCCCAGGATCGGCACCCCGAGATCGAAGATCGCAGGCGGGGCCAGCGGGGCAGCAACCTCGTGGACCGAGGCGGGACCGCCGGACAGGATGATCCCGCGCGCGTTCCAGGCGGCGATGCGCGCGGGATCCGTGTTGAAGGGCCAGATTTCGCAATAGACGCCGGATTCGCGCAGGCGGCGGGCGATGAGTTGGGTGACCTGGCTGCCGAAGTCCAGGATCAGGACTCGCTCCGCCGCCAAAGCGGGATCAGGCAAAGAATCGGGCATGGGCATGGTGTCCGCGCGTGATCCGGCGGGTTGGACCATGCCGCGCGGTCCGAGGCAAGCGCTGCGTCAGGCGGCGATGGGCGGCTGGTCCCGTTCCACCCGGTTGCGTCCCGCCGTCTTGGCGCGGTAGAGGGCGGCATCCGCTCTGGCAATGATCTGTTCGAACGTGCGGTCGGAGATTTGCGCGAGCGCCAGGCCGATGCTGACGGTCAGGCCGATCCCGCCATCCGGATGCGGCATGGGCGTCTGCTCGATCCCGGCGCGCAGTCGTTCGGCGACCTTGATGGCGGCATCGTGCGGGATCGCGGGCAACAGGACCGCAAACTCCTCCCCGCCCAGCCGGCCCAGCAGATCGATTCGCCGCAGACGAGGCCGCAAGGTTTCCACCATATGGCGCAGCGCACGATCGCCGGCCGGATGGCCGTAGCGGTCATTGACCGATTTGAAGTGGTCGATGTCGATCATCAGCAAGGCCAGCCCCTGCCCGAGAGCCTGCACCCGCGCTCGTTCGCGCTCTCCCAGGTTCATAAAATGCGCCCGGTTCAAGGTGCCGGTCAGGGGATCCGTCGTCGCCATCTCGCGCAGTTGCAACTCGAGCTTGCGGCGTTCGGCGATCTCATGCTCCAGTTGGACCCGGGCCGCCTCGGCTTTCTGCGCATTCTCATCCGCCGCTTCCGCCAGGGATGCGAGGTAGGCGGCCTGACTCTCCAGGGTTTCATTGTTGAAGCGCAGTTCGGCGCCGGTCCGTTCCGCCTGATGTTGCGCCTCACGCTGCTGTTCCAGCTCCTGCCGCACCGGAGAGATGTCATTGAAGGTCAGGATGCGGCCGCCATCGGGACAGGCGATGCAGCGAAACAGCAGGCGGCGGCCGTCACGCAGGTCGATCGGCGTCGGAGGGATCGATCCGGCGCGAACCGCGGCTTCGCGCTGGTCGAGATAGTCTGGCAGTTCGTCATCCCGCACGTCGAACCAGGAACGGGCGGCGACATGTTCCAGCATCTCGCGGAAGCTTGGGCCGATCGCCAGCAGGGCCTCCGGCAGAGACCACATTTCGGCATGACGGCGGTTGACGAAACGGGCCCGCAGCTCGCGATTGAGCAGGACGATGCCGAAATCCACGAGGTCGAGGGCATCGCCCAGGGTGCCGAGAATCGCCTCGGCGGGTTCTGAGATCAGGAATTGCGGCATCGGTTCATCCCATGTCGTTGGCGGCGGGGCGGCTCGGGCGGGGATATTGCGATGGAAAGGTTATCAATTGGTGAACGTGGCGCGGATTTGCGGGGGGGGGGGCTGCCAGGCGGCGCACGCAGGCGCCCGGCCATTGGAAGGCGTGATCAGAACATCGCCAAGGGATCCGGCCTGCCGCGCGACGACGGACTATGCCTTACTGTCCCCGGATCGGCCTGCCGGGCCTGCCCTCCCAAATTCGTCACCGCGGCGGCGACAACCGTATCCGGCCCCACCACGAATGTTGACTATCTTCGCTTGCCTGCACCGTTGCGACCATCCGAGTGACCATCTGAGCCCTGGCAACCCCCGGCTGCCCGAGGTTTCGTGAACCGTATCCACCGCCCTGGCGTTCCCGCAACGCCGCCCTTGGGCGGTGCCGGGCTTGAAAGACCCGCCTTCGGGCGGGCGGGCCCCGGAACCGGGCGATGGCAAGCCTTCCGGGGCCGCTGATGAGGCCCCGTCAGCGATGGCGGGGCCTTTGCCGTTTCGGGTGGCGCGAGAGCAACTTCCGGAGCGAAAATTGCTCGTTAAAACATCCGCCGCGGTCAGATCGCATCACATGAGACTTGCAAACGCACCGCTCACCGACGCCATTTCAACACGCTGGCGGTCTTCAACTGGAACACCCGAAGCAACGAACCCATTCCGTCCCACAACGCCCGACCATTGCATCACCAACGCTTTACGTCAAAAACGTCCCCCCATTCACATGCAGCACCTGCCCGGTCACATACCGGCCCAACGGCCCCGCCAGGTACAGCACAGCCCCCGAAATCTCCTCCACCGACGCCCGTCGCCCCAGCGGAATCCCCCGCTCGGCCATCCCACGCCCCAACGGCCCACCAGCCGAGGCCCCGCGGACCGTATCCACCGCGCCCGGCGCGACGCAGTTGCAGGTAATCTGATGCGGCGCCAATTCGATCGCCAGCGCCCGCATCAACCCCTCCAGCCCGGCTTTCGAGGCCGACACATGGCACCGGTTCGGCGTCCCCACATGGGTGGAAATCCCCGACAAAGAAACAATCGCGCCGCCGCCCCGCGGGATCATATGCGGCACCGCCGCCTTCGCGAGGATGAAAGCCCCGTCCAGCGCAACGGACAGGATTTCCCGCCACTCCGCCAGCTCCATTTGCAGAAACGACGTCTGCCGCCGCAGCCCGGCGTTGCTGACCACCACGTCGATTCCGCCATAGGCCGCCACCGCGGTCTCGATCATGCGCGCGACCGCGGCTTCGTCCGACACATCGGCCAGCACGCCGATCGCCTGACCGCCGGCGGCATTGATCTCCCCCACCACCGCGTCCACCGCGCCCCGGTCCGATCGGCCGTTCACGATCACCGAAGCGCCCTCGCGCGCAAGGTCCAGCGCGATCGTGCGTCCGATGTTCTTCCCCGCGCCGGTGACCAGGGCGACTTTTCCGGCAAATGACCCGCTCATGCTGCCTCCCGCAAAATCATATCGGCTCCCTTCTCGGCGATCATGATCACCGTTGCATTGGTGTTGCCAGAAACGACCGTCGGCATGACCGAGGCGTCGATCACCCGCAACCCTGCCATGCCCTTCACTTTCAAATCGATGTCCACCACCGCCATCGGCCCCGGCCCCATCATGCAGGTGCTGGTCTGGTGAAACGTCGTGCCGGCGGTTTCCCGCACGTGGTCGAGCAACTGCTCATCGCTTTGCGCTTGCGGGCCGGGGAAGATTTCCTCGGTCAGGAAGGGCCGCATCGCCGGTGTCGCAAAGATCTTCCGGGTGATCCGCAGACCGGCAATGATCGTATCCTTGTCACGCTGGGTGGACAAATAGTTCGGCTGCATCGCCGGCGGCTTTTCCGGATCGGGGCTGGTGATCCGCAGCCAGCCGCGGCTCTCCGGCCGGCAGGGGATCGCCACCAGGGTGCAGGCCGGGAAGGGATGCATGGGATCACCCGTTTTCGGCGCACTGCCGGCGAGGAACTGATACTGCACGTCCGGACTGTCCAGTTCCGGCCGTGTCTTGACGAACAGCCCGATCGGTCCCGCCCCGGTCATCAGCGGTCCCTTGCGCGCCAGCATCCACTCCGCCCCGGCGTACAGGCGCCGCAGCCAGTTGTGGTAGATCTCGTTCATCGTAATCGTGCCGGGCACGCAGCGATTGATGATGCGCCCGCCGATATGATCCTGTAGATTCTCACCCACGCCAGGCAAATCGTGGTTCACGGCAATCCCGACCGACTGCAGCAGACCGCCCGGTCCGATTCCCGACAGTTGCAGAATCTGCGGCGAGTTGATCGACCCGCCGCACAACAACACCTCCCGCCGAGCTCGAACCTCGCGCATGACGCCGTGCTGGCTGTAGCTGATCCCGACCGCCCGCTTGCCCTGCAACAAAATCCGATGCGTCAGCGCTCGGACTTCGACGCGCAAATTGGGCCGGTCCTTCACCGGATGCAGATAGGCCCGCGCGGTGGAACTGCGGCGGCGGCCCTTGATCGTCATCTGCAACGGCCCCACACCTTCCTGCACCGCGCCGTTGAAGTCGGGATTGAACGGATAACCCGCCTCCTGCGCACCCGCGATGAAGGCATCGTGCAACGGGTGATCCGTCTTCAGGTCGGACACGCCGAGCGGCCCGTCGGCGCCGTGGAATTCGCTGCCGCCATGCTCCTGGTTTTCGGCTTTCTTGAAGTAGGGCAGCACGTCGTCATAGGACCAGCCGGCATTGCCAAGTTGCCGCCAGAGATCAAAATCCTGGCGCTGGCCGCGGATGTAAATCAGGCCGTTGATTGACGATGAGCCACCCAACGTCTTGCCGCGCGGCCAGGAAATGCGGCGGTTGTGCATCTCCGGCACCGGTTCGGTTTCAAAATACCAGGCGACCTTGGGGTTGTAGATGTTGCGGTAGAATCCGGCCGGGATGTGGATCCATGGGTCGCTGTCCGGGCCGCCGGCTTCCAACAGCAGCACGCTGTGACGCGGATTGGCGCTGAGCCGGTTGGCCAGCACGCAGCCGGCCGATCCGGCGCCGACGATGATGAAGTCGAATTCCTCCGTGGTGGCCACGCCGGTGTTTCCCCTGATTGTGTTTGTCGGGACGCACTCAAGCGCAAGCTGGACGGGATGGCCAGAGCCCCGCCGCTTCAGAACACCCGGGACGAGGCGATCAGAGCACCCTCGGACAGGGCGGCCAGTTTGGCCCAGACCACGTCGGCGGCGACGCGCCGCATGCCGGCTGAGGTATCGAAGCCGCAATCGGTCCCCGCCTGCACCCGGGTCGGATCGCCGACCACTTTCACCACACGCTCGATCCGTTCGGCCACGGTTTGCGGATGCTCGACGAAATTGGTGACGGAATCGATCACGCCGGCGACGATGATCTGGTCGTCATCCAGCGGAAATTCCCGCAGCACGTTGTATTCATGCGCGTGGCGCGGATTGGCGAAAGGCAGCACGAAACCGCCGACATTCAAGCCGCGCAGGATCGGCATAACCGCCTGCAACTCCACATCGCAGTCGTGCGGGCCTTCATAATTGCCCCAGCAGACGTGCAGCCGCACCTTCTCACGCGGGATGTTCACCAGCGCGGCATTGATCGTACGCGTCACCCGCTCGACAAAGCCGAGGAAATCCCCCAGTGGCCGGTCCTGGTAGGAGAAATGCCGTTCCATCGCCAGATCGGGACAGTCGAGCTGCAACAGGAAACCGTGCGCGACGATGGTTTCATATTCGACCCGCAGGGCTTCCCCCAGCGCATCCAGGTACGCCGTTTCGTCCGGATAAAAATCGTTGCGCATGGCCGCGGCGACGATGCCGGGCGATGGCGCGGTCAGGAACGGCTCGACAAAAGGCTGCCCCAGCGTATCGAGCGTGGTCCGGAAATCCGCGCATTCCTGCTCGATTGCAGAACGGTCCAGATAGTGAATGGGGCCGATCGCGGTCGGCAGCGCAAAGATGGCGCTCACCATCGTCGCCTGTGCGGCCTCCCGAAGCAGAGCCTGCTTATACAGAGGGTAGCGGTCCACATCGCTGCGGGCCGGACGGTTCCAGGTGCCGCCAAACCCGCTCATGCGGTTGCGAACGTACAGGAAGAACGCCTCGCGCTGCTGCTCGCCATTGTTGCCGATATCGATCCCGGCCTCGTGCTGGCGGCGCACCGTGTCCTGCATCGCGGCGAGGCCGGCCGCGGCCAGTTCCGCATCCACCGCTTCGCCGCGACCCTTGCGCACATACAGATCCACCAGCGCCGGCGGACGTGGCAGGCTGCCGGTGTGCGTGGTCAGGATGCGGTCGCGGCTGCGTTGCATGGGATCGTCCTCCGATTCGGGATTATTCCCGGTGCTCGTGTTCGTTTTCCCTTCCGGGAGCCGGCCGACCCGCCGGCGCCGGCGCCGGTCGAGGCGGTGGTGCGGCTCGGGCTGGCTCAACCGGTCGGGGGGGCGGTGACGCTGCACGGCCTGGTTCGGGCGGCCGGCCCCCGGGTGCAACGGCGGGACGCCCCTCGACCGCACGGCCGGGTGCTCCGCCCATCGGATGCGGTGGCGGCGCCGTCCGGAACGCCACGCCAGCCCGCCGGCGCTCCTCCAGATGGCGGTACACGGCATCCGGCGCGCGGTGCCAGACGTGATAGGGGTCGTAATAGCCCCATTCATCGCCCAGGAAAATCAGTGGAAACAGGATGCCGTCGATCAGCAGGGTCGGCGCGCCGTCGTTATAGGCATATCCTGGGTAAAGCGACCCGAAGGGATCGACCACCACCATTGGAAAGGGTAACGGCAGCGGATAGCCCGGGGGCGGATAGGGTTGGGCGTAGGCTGAACCCACCGGCAACAACACGGTTGCGAGCAGCAGAATGCGACCCATGTCTCGTTTCCTGTTCGATCGTCGGGGCGAGAGGCCCGGCCTAGGCCGCCGCCAACTGCAAGCGGTTCGCGGCGCGGCTGCGGCCCATCAGCGGCAGAAGTTGGGCAAGCTCCGGCCACTGCTCCTCGCCCGTCAGTGCCAGGCGCAGCGGCAGCATCAAAGCCTCCCCCACCCGGCCGGTCGCATGGGCCAACGCGTCCGTCCAGGTCGCCCACACCGAGATATCCCAGGGCTCGGCCGGGAGCAAATCCTGTGCGGTGGCGAGGAATTCCCGCTCGCCATCGATCACCGGCGGCACGATGGTGCCGGCGACAACGTCCCACCAGCCGCGCGCTTCGTTCAGCAGGTCGATGCAGCCACGCACCGCCAGCCAGAAGGTCTCGGTGGCACCCCCGGGCAAACGTTCCGCCACCGCGGCATAGTCCAGCCCTTGCAGCACCCGCCGGTTCAGCGCCAGCAGGTCCGCCGCATCGAATCGCGCGGCAGCCGAGGACAGACGAGCGAGTTCGAACCCAAGCGCGAGCTGCGCCAGTGCGACCGGTTCGACCGGTCCCGCCACCACGCTTTGCGTCAGGCTGGCGGCGACGACGCAGGCCTCCACACCGTCGTTGCGCAAGCTGCGCAGCGACAGGCTGCCGACCCGCCGCCCCAGGCGGCTGCGCTCGCGTTCCGCCAAGGGCGGCAGGTGTGCGAAACACAGCCGGGACGGATCGGCGCCCAATGCCGCAAACAGGTCGATCTGAATGCCGGTGCTGGCGGCGTTATCCTCGCCGCGGATCACATGGGTAATGCCGGTATCGATATCATCGACGGCACTGGCCAACACCGGCGAGACCGATCCGTCGGCCCGCAGCAAAACCGGATCCGACACCGCGGTCAGTTTGGCCTGGCGGGCCCCAAGAACGACGTCATGCCAGGCAAGCGCGCGGTCGGAGAGACGGAACCGCCAATGCGGCCGTTTGCCGCCCGCTTCCGCCGCGGCGCGTTGCGCTGGCGTCAACTTCAGCATGGCGCGGTCGTACACGGTGGGCTGATGCCGCTTCTGGCGGAACGCGTACTTGGCCCGCAATTCCTCATCCGACTCGAAACATGGGTACAGCCGGCCCGCTTGTTTCAGTCGTTCCGCCGCCTGTTGATACAGCGCCAACCGGTCCGACTGGCGAAAGCTGTCGTCCCAATCCAGGCCCAGCCAGGCAAGATCGTGTTCGATCGCGTCGGCATAAGCGGGTTTCGATCGTTCCTGGTCGAGATCGTCAAACCGCAGCAGCAAATGGCCGCCGTGCCGGCGCGCGTATAAATAATTGACCAGCGCAACGCGCGCGCCGCTGACGAACAAATGGCCAACCGGGCTTGGCGCGAAGCGGACCTTGATCATTCGTCGGACTCGTCGTCTTCAAATTCTTCCCGCCGCGGATCCAGCGCACGCCAATCCCGTTCCTCCGCGCCGGCTCTGTTGTCGACGAAATCGCCGAGTTCGGCCGCGCTGCGCCATCCGCCTTCCGCCACGACTTCCGCGTCCTCGCCAAAGGCGAACCAAGCTTCCAGCACGTCTTTCGCGGTGGCGCCCGGCAGCCGGCACCGTTCCACCGAGTCGCGGACATAACGGCGCGCGAAGGCGTTGGCTTGCATCAAGGTTGGAAAACCGCTGATTTCTTCGACAATATTGTCCTGCGCGCCACCGGAGAGGTCGAGAATCCGCACGCGCCATCCGCCGTCGGGGGCGAACAGATCGCTCATGCCGTCACCTGTGTGTGGTCAAAACCCGTGTTCATTCGCGGCATGCTACAGCAGAATGGCCCCGACTTGCAACCGGGTTGAATCGGACGACGCCAACGATGCAGAAATTGCCTCACGACGCCCGCGTCCGGTCGTGACATGACGCACTGAAAGACCTGGCATGACCTGATCACGATCGGAAATACACAGTCCCTGTCGATCAGGAGTTACGCAGCAGTCGGTAAGCAGGACGACACTGGGTTTCCCAACGTCGTGGCGGGCGCAGGCCCGCCATCCACGACTTTCGCAGGTGCAGCCAGGCAAGTCATGGATGGTGCGCCTTCGCGCACCATGACGCGT
>Ga0302202_10002425_pt1 | contig 21495 bp, 21 predicted proteins | sample II_Bog_N3_3_FD_194579 | JGI IMG/M metagenome (GOLD analysis project Ga0302202, IMG submission 194579) | Peat permafrost microbial communities from Stordalen Mire near Abisko, Sweden - II_Bog_N3_3 | ecosystem: Environmental > Terrestrial > Soil > Wetlands > Peat | place: Sweden: Abisko...
GCGATGGTGGACTGGCGGCCGTGGTCGAATACCTTGCCGAAGACCAGATCATACACCGGCGCCCAGCGCTCATAAGCTTTGGCGACCCCCGCGCGGTCGATATCTGCAGCCATGCCCCGCCTTGAAGATTATCTGCCCGAAAACTTATCCGCGCACGGCCTCGACCAGCGGATGCGGCCGGATCGCAGCTCTGGCGACGGTGCCCTTGACGGTGCTCTTGGCGGTCGCGCTCTGGATGAATCCGCCGCCGAGCACCCGGGCCTGGCCCGACGGCGCGTCGTAGAACACGCAGGCCTGGCCGGGCGACACGCCCTCTTCGCCCGCGACAAGCTCGACTTCATAGCCGCCATCGGCCGGCCGCAGCCACGCCGGCTGCGGCGCACGAGTCGAGCGTACCCGCACGAAGATCTCCAGCCCCTCGCCGACCGCGCGATCGAGCGCGCCGTCGCCGATCCAGTTGATCTCGCGCAGCGCGATGCGGTCCATCCGCAACGCCTCGCGCGGGCCGACCACGACGCGCCGGCTGGCCGCGTCGAGCCTGACCACATAGAGCGGTGCGCTGGAGGCGATGCCCAATCCGCGCCGCTGGCCGACGGTGAAATGAACGATGCCTTGATGACCGCCGATGACGCGGCCTTCGAGATCGACGATATCGCCGGGCTCTATGGCGTTCGGCCGCAACCGGCTGATGATGTCGGTATAGCGCCCGGTGGGCACGAAGCAGATGTCCTGGCTGTCCTGCTTGTCGGCGACCGTCAGTCCGAAGCGCCGCGCCAGCTCGCGGGTCTGCGGCTTGGTCATGTCGCCGAGCGGAAAGCGCAGATAGTCGAGCTGTTCGCGCGTGGTGGCGAACAGGAAATAGCTCTGGTCGCGGTCGGCGTCGGCGGCGCAGACGAGTGCGCGCGATCCGTCGGTGAGACGGCGCGAGGCGACATAGTGCCCGGTGGCGAGCGCCGAGGCGCCGAGTTCGCGGGCGGTCGCCAGCAGATCGCGAAACTTGATCGAGCGGTTGCATTCGATGCACGGCACCGGCGTCTCGCCCGAAGCATAGCTGTCGGCGAAATTGTCGATCACCGACTCGCGAAAACGGTTCTCGTAATCCAGCACGTAGTGCGGGATGCCGATCCGTTCGGCGACGTCGCGGGCATCATGGATGTCCCGGCCGGCGCAGCAGGCACCCTTGCGGTGCGCGGTCGCGCCATGATCGTAGAGCTGCAGCGTGATGCCGACGACGTCGTACCCCTCCGCCTTCAACAGCGCCGCCGTCGCCGACGAGTCGACGCCCCCGGACATCGCGACGACGACCCTGGTGTCCTGTGGACGGCCTTCAAGATCCAGACTGTTGAGCATTGGTTCCGGTCATTGCGCGATCGCGGCGGCTTTGAACGCTGTTGGCGATCGGAAAGCCACTTTGTGGCAGGTAAGAGCCCGTTTCCGACTAGAGGGCTCTTTAATATAGGCGGCATTCCCGTCAAGCAATCACGCCGGGCGCTTTTGCCCGAAGGAAACGGCAAATCTTGCCGCCGGGCAGAAAAGGGGAGCTCCACCAGCGCCCCGCGGCGCCCTAGCGATCCACCAAGTACTTGAAATACAATGGTATTTTTTGCCGCACGGGATGGCCCAGTCCTTGCTGATCTCTGAGTGGTTAATTGCGAAAGGTCGCGCCCCGTGCTGAGCGTCACGTCAGATACCACCGCAAGCGCGTCTTATCAGGCCGCGCAGTCGAGACTCCCCCGGCCCGACCCGTCGCAGCAAAGCGACAGTTTTGGCTCGCTGGTGGATTCGAGCCTGCCGGCCGATACCGGCAACTCCGCGTCAAACACGCAGCCGCAACCCGCACCGCAGCCCTCCGCCAACGACACTCCGGCAAGCGCCAATGCCAACAGACAGCCGGACGCTTCCGCCGCCCCGGCGACGAACAGCGCGTCGGACGACCAAAACGCCAAAGCCCAGCAGGCGTCCGACGCAGCCGCCACAGCCAACGCCAACACGGACGCCAACGCCGCAGCGGTCCAGCAATCCAAGGCAAAATCCAGCGCGACGAAGGCCGGCGCCAGCAAAACCGACCAGAAATCGTCTTCCGATACCACCGTTGCCGCAGATTCGGCCGCCTCGTCGCAGCAGGCCACGCCGGCCGTGACGACGCCGACCCCGGTCGCCGTCATCATCCCGGTCGCCGTCGCCCCGGCGAATGTTCCCGCGGCAACCGGCAACCTCACGGCACCGCTGGCCATTGCCGCGGCGGCGATCGCGGCCAGCAAGGCCGCCACTCAGGCCCAGGCTGCTCCCACACCCCAGCCCCAGACCCAGACCGAATCCGACGCCGCCACCGCCGTTTCGACAGCCGCGACGGCAGCCGCAGCCAAGACCACCGCGCAGGCGGCGGCAGGCGCGTCCGCCGCCACAGCGACGGCCACGGCCACGGCCACGGCCGCCGCCGCAGCCACCAAACAGCCGGCCACCCAGGCGGTTGCAACCACGGACGCGGAATCGGCGTTGAACGCGACCGCCGCCGCGGCGCCCGTTGGGCTGAAACCCACGCCGCTCAAGGCTCCGGTTGCCGCACCGGCGAAGACCGCCGGCTCGGCGACCACCGGGATAAATTCCGGCACAGCCGAGTCATCCGCGACCGCGACAGCGGACCCGGCGGCGCAGAGCGCCGCGCAGGCGCCCGGCACAGCCAAGCCGGCGGCCGGCGCCGACGCGGCGAAAGCGGACGCCGCCACCAGCACCCCAGCGGCCGCCGCTACCGCCGCGCCACCGTCGCATGACCATTCGCAGCTCGCCGCAGCGGCCCAGACGGCGACCGATTCAACCGACGCCAGCCTCCAGACGACGGCCGCGATCCAGCCCCAGCTTCCGGCCGCGGCCACCACGACGGCCCTGGGTCCGCTGAGCGTCACGGCCGCGGGCAATGCGCCGGTGCCGGTGAGCGGGCTCGCGATCGAGATCGCGGCATCGGCCAAAAGCGGCAAGACCAGCTTTGAGATCCGGCTCGATCCGGCCGACCTCGGCCGCATCGATGTCCGCATCAATGTCGATGCCAACGGCCAGGTGACGTCGCATTTGACGGTCGAAAAGCCGGAAACGCTGTCGATGTTGCGCCAGGACGCCCCCCAGCTTCAGCAAGCGCTCGACGATGCCGGGTTCAAGACCGGCGACGGCGGCCTGCAATTCAGCCTGCGCGACCAGTCCTCCTCCGGGCAGAACAGCGGCAACAACAGCAACCCCAACGCGCAGCGGTTGGTGATCAGCGAAGACGATACCATCCCGGCGACGGTCGCCGGCAGCTATGGCCGCATGCTCGGCTCGAGCAGCGGCGTCGACATCAGCGTTTGAGGAGACAGTCATGGCAGCAACCAGCGTATCGAATTCGGTCGTTTCGGGAACGACACCCACATCGAGCTCTTCGTCTTCATCCAGTTCGTCGGCCTCCGCCACGAGCGCGCTGGCCTCCCAGCAGATTGCCGGCAATTTCCAGAGCTTCCTGACCTTGCTGACGACGCAATTGCAAAACCAGAATCCGCTCGATCCGCTGGACACCAACCAGTTCACGCAACAGCTGGTCGAATTCGCCGGGGTCCAGCAGCAGCTCAACACCAACGACTCCCTGGCAACGCTGGTCTCGCTGCAGCAGACCGCGCAATCGACCCAGGCCCTGGGGTTCGTCGGCAAGACCGCCGTGGTCAATGGCAGCACCGCGGCCCTGACCAACAGTTCGGCGACCTGGGAGCTGAGCGTTCCGAAGGATTCCACCGTGGCCGTGTCGATCACCAACAGCACCGGGCAGACCGTGTACTCCGGCAACTACTCGGTCACCGCCGGCAGCAGTCAGCCCTTCACCTGGAACGGCATTGGCACCGACGGCACGCAGAACCCCGACGGCCAGTACAAGATGACCGCGACCGGCGCCGACAGTTCCGGCAATACGGTGGCCATCACCACCCAGATCCAGGGCGTGGTCAGTTCAGTCGATCTCACCCAGTCGCCACCGCTGCTGTCGATCAACGGCCAGACTTACACGGTCAGCCAGATCGCAAGTATCGTCAACTAGCCCGGCTTGGGACGAGGCAGCCCCCGGTCGGCCCCAGGGATCGACCATCCGTTCAATCGCGACCTGCTTCGGCCCGGCGTCTCCAGACGCCGGGCCGAAGGCTTTTGCGGTCATTTCAAGGAGATTCGTATTGAAGCCTCGGGCTTAGGCAAATTTTAAGTCGCGCGGCGTAGGTTGTTACCGTGAGTTCAGTGGTTGAGAGTTTGTGAGTACGCCATGACAGAACCCCATCGCCCGAGGGTAAAATACGTCATCGGGCCTGACGGCAGTCCGTTAACAATTGCGGATTTGCCCGCGCCCGGGACCAAACGGTGGGTTATTCGCCGTAAGGCCGAAGTCGTTGCCGCAGTACGCGGCGGCCTGCTCTCCCTCGAGGAGGCCTGCAGCCGCTACACGCTGACCGTCGACGAATTCCTCTCCTGGCAATTTTCCATCGACCAGCATGGCCTGGCCGGACTGCGCACCACCCGCATCCAGCAATATCGTCAATAGACTCCTTCCGGAATCGACCGCATTTGACGAAGATCGGCCTCGCATCGCGAAGCCGATCTTCGTGATATCGAAGATTCATCCGACCCCTTAACCTTCGTTAACCATATCGAAACCATCCCATAGGCAATAATTGCCCAGTCGGCTCTTGGGGCCGAATCTCAGGGGCGGTTTGTGCAGGGTCTGGTAAGCTTCCTAAAAGGTCTGGGCGCTTCGCGGTTGATGGCGATGGTCGCGGTAACCACCGCGCTGATCGGCTTCTTCGGCTTTGTCATCATGCGCGTCACCACGCCGCAGTTGACCACCCTGTTCACCGACCTCAGCATCGAGGACTCCTCGGCCATCATCAAGGACCTGGAACGCCAGGCCATTCCCTACGAAATCCGCAACGACGGCGCCGCGATCATGGTGCCGAAGGACAAGGTCACCCGGTTGCGCATGAAGCTCGCCGAGGGCGGCCTGCCCAAGGGCGGCGGCGTCGGCTACGAGATTTTCGACAAATCCGACGCGCTGGGCACCACGAGCTTCGTCCAGAACATCAATCACTTGCGCGCGCTCGAGGGCGAGCTGGCCCGCACCATCCGCGCCATCGACCGCATCCAGGCGGCCAGGGTGCATCTGGTGCTGCCCGAGCGGCCGCTGTTTTCGCGCGAGACGCCCGAGCCTTCGGCCTCGATCGTGGTGCGCGTGCGCGGCGCGCTCGAGCCGCAGCAGATCAGGGCCATCCGCCATCTGGTCGCCTCCGCCGTCAACGGCCTGAAGCCGCAGCGGGTGTCGATCGTCGACGAGGCCGGTCAGTTGCTCGCCGACGGCTCCGGCGGCGATGCCGACAACGCCGTGGCGGACGAACGCCGCGCCGGCTTCGAGAAGCGGATGCGCAATCAGGTCGAGGCGATCATTTCCTCGGTGGTCGGCGCCGGCCGCGCCCGTGTCCAGCTCTCGGCCGACTTCGACTACAACAAGATCACCCAGACCTCGGACAAGTTCGATCCCGAGGGGCGGGTGCTGCGCTCGAGCCAGACCCGGGAAGAATCGTCCGCGACCGCCGATAACAGCGGCCAGGTCACCGTCAACAACGAATTGCCCGGCAATCAAAACGGCAACAACGCCGCAACGGCGCGCGACCAGAGCAAGAAGACCGAGGAAACCAACAATTACGAGATCTCCCGCACCACCAAGACCGAGGTGACCGAGGCCGGCCGGGTCAACCGCATCTCGGTCGCCGTGCTGGTCGACGGCACCTATACCAAGAACGACAAAGGCGAGATGGTCTACCAGGAGCGCAGCAAGCAGGAGCTGGACCGCATCGCCGCCCTGGTGCGTTCGGCGATCGGCTTCGATCAGAAGCGCGGCGACCAGGTCGAGGTCGTGAACCTGAAATTCGCCGAAGCACCGCTGGTTCCCCCGGTCGCCGAGCCGACCGGCCTGCTGGGCATGCTGCAGTTCACCAAGGATGACGTGATGTACGTCATCGAGCTCGGCGTCATGATGCTGCTCAGCCTGGTGGTGATGTTCATGGTGATCCGGCCGCTGGTCAAACGCATCCTGGCCTCCGAAGAGGTCGCCAAGCTGACCGGCGAAGCGCCGGTGCCGGCGTTGACCGACGGCAGCGAGGCCGCTTCCGGCCAGAGCCTCGTTCCCGGCTCCGCCGCGGCGCTGATCGACGTCGCCCAGGTCCAGGGCCAGGTCCACGCCCAATCCGTTCATCGCGTCGGCGAACTGGCCGAACGCAACCCCAATGAGACTGCGACCATTGTTCGTCAATGGCTCAGCGAACCGGCAACGTGATCTGACATGGCTGTACCGCAAACCACCAACGCCAACGACATCTCCACCGTCATCGCCAACCTGGCGAGCCGGCAGGCCAACCGTCCCAAGGGCGAGAAGATCAGCGGTCCGAAGCGCGCGGCGATCCTGATGCTGGCGCTGGGCGAGCAATATGGCGGCAAGATTTGGTCGCTGCTCGACGACGACGAGGTGCGCGAACTGTCGATCCACATGTCGACGCTCGGCACCGTGGAAGCCGACGTGGTGGAGGACCTGTTGCTCGAGTTCGTCTCGAGGATGTCGGCGTCCGGCGCGCTGATGGGAACCTTCGACGCCACCGAGCGGCTGCTGCAGCAATATCTGCCGGCAGAGCGCGTCACCGGCATCATGGACGAAATTCGCGGCCCCGCCGGCCGCAACATGTGGGAGAAACTCTCCAACGTCCAGGAAGAGGTGCTCGCCAACTACCTGAAGAACGAATACCCGCAGACCATCGCAGTGGTGCTGTCGAAACTGAAGCCGGAGCACGCCGCAAGGGTGCTCGCGATCCTGCCCGAGGACATGGCGCTCGATGTCGTCAACCGGATGCTGAAGATGGAGGCGGTGCAGAAGGAAGTGATCGAGCGCGTCGAGCAGACGCTGCGCACCGAATTCATGTCGAACCTGTCGCAGACCAGGCGCCGCGACGCCCACGAAGTGATGGCCGAAATCTTCAACAATTTCGACCGCCAGACCGAAACCCGCTTCATCACCTCGCTGGAAGAGGACAACCGCGAGTCCGCCGAACGCATCAAGGCGCTGATGTTCACCTTCGACGACCTCATCAAGCTGGACTCCGGCTCGGCGCAGACGCTGATGCGCCACGTCGACAAGGACAAGCTCGGCATCGCGCTGAAGAGCGCCAACGAGGAGGTCCGCGCCTTCTTCCTCGGCAACATGTCGTCCCGCGCCGGCAAGATGCTGACCGACGACATGGCGGCGATGGGTCCGGTGCGGCTGCGCGACGTCGACGAAGCCCAGGCGCTGCTGGTCAACCTCGCCAAGGATCTGGCGGCCAAGGGCGAAATCACGCTGACCAAGAACCGCGCCGACGACGAGCTGGTGTACTGATGGCCGCTCCCGCAAAATTCCTGTTCGATATGGACTTCTCAGCGCCCGACAAGGCGCGCGAGCGGCCCGCCACGGCTTCGGAAATCGCGCAGAAGATCGCCGCCGCCGAGGCCCGCGCCTATCGCGACGGCTTCGACGCCGGACAGCGCGAGGCCAAGGCGGAAAGCGACCGCCGTGCCGCGCTGGCGCTGGAGCAGATCGGGGTTGCCATCAAGGGCATCGCGGCACGCTTCTCCGGCATCGAAACCCGGATGGAAACCGAGGCCGTCGACGTCGCGGTCGCGGTGGCGCGCAAGCTGTGCGGCGCACTGATCGCCAACGAACCGCTCGGCGAGATCACCGGGCTGGTGGGCGAATGTTTCTCGCATCTGGTGGCGACCCCGCATCTGGTGGTTCGCATCAACGATTCGCTCTACGAGCCCGCCCGCGAGCGGATCGAACGGCTGGCGAAGCAAAGCGGCTTCGAGGGGCGCCTGGTGATCCTGGCGGAGCCGGAAGTCGCCAGTGGCGACTGCAGGATCGAATGGGCGGACGGCGGCGTCGTGCTGGAGCGCGCGGCGATCGAAGCCAAGATCAACGAACTCGTCGGGCGCTATGTGGCGTCCCGCAATCAAGCCGCGACCTGAGGCCATGAGGACACGACCATGAGTGACACCGACGGACAGGTTCCGCTTCCCGACCTCAACGCCGCCGACGTGCCGGCGATCGACGATGTCGCCTATAGCGAAGACGAACAGGCCTCGCGGGTTGCCGCCGACCTGGAAGCCGTGTTCGACGTGCCGGTCCAGGTGTCGGCCGTGCTCGGTCGCTCCAAGATGGATATCGGCGAACTGCTCAAGCTCGGGCCAGGCACCGTACTCGAACTCGACCGCCGCGTCGGCGAAGCCATCGACATCTACGTCAACAACCGCCTCGTGGCACGCGGCGAGGTGGTTCTGGTGGAAGACAAGCTCGGCGTGACCATGACGGAAATCATCAAGGCGGAACGCACCTAAGAGGCGCTCTTTAACGATACGGCGTCCGACGGGCGCGAACAGACGAACAGGAGACTATCATGCGGCTTCTCATCGTTGGCACATTGAAGGGCCAGCTCACGACCGCCACCAAGATCGCGATGGACAATGGCGCCTCCGTGACGCATGCGGAGGACCTCGAGCAGGCGATGCGCGTGCTGCGCGGCGGCAAGGGCGCCGACCTGCTGCTGGTCGACGTCGCCCTCGACATCCGCGACCTGGTGATGCGGCTGGAGGCCGAGCACATCCACGTGCCGATCGTCGCCTGCGGCATCTCCAACGACGCCCGCGCGGCGGTGGCCGCGATCCATGCCGGCGCCAAGGAATACATCCCGCTGCCGCCCGACCCGGAATTGATCGCCGCCGTGCTCGCCGCCGTCGCCAACGACAGCCGCGACCTGGTCTACCGCGACGAGGCGATGGCCAAGGTGATCAAGCTGGCGCAACAGATCGCCGGATCCGACGCATCGGTGATGATCACCGGCGAATCCGGTACCGGCAAGGAAGTGCTGGCGCGCTATGTGCACACCCGTTCCAACCGCGCCAAGAAGCCGTTCATATCGATCAACTGCGCGGCGATCCCCGAGCATCTCCTGGAATCCGAACTGTTCGGTCATGAGAAGGGCGCGTTCACCGGCGCGGTGGCGCGGCGGATCGGAAAGTTCGAGGAAGCCACCGGCGGCACGCTGCTCTTGGACGAAATCTCCGAAATGGACGTACGGCTGCAGTCCAAGCTGCTGCGCGCGATCCAGGAACGCGTCATCGACCGGGTCGGCGGCACCCGGCCGGTGCCGGTGGATATCCGCATCATCGCGACCTCCAACCGTAACCTCGCCGACGCCGTTCGCGAAGGCTCTTTCCGCGAGGATCTGCTGTTCCGGCTCAACGTCGTGAACCTGAAGATTCCCCCCTTGCGCGAACGTCCGGCGGACATTCTCGAACTGGCGCAGCATTTCGCCAAGAAATACGCCGACGCCAACGGCGTGCCGCTGCGGCCGATCTCCGCGGATGCGCGGCGGGTGCTGACGTCCAACCGCTGGCAGGGCAATGTCCGCGAGCTGGAAAACACCATCCACCGCTCGGTGCTGATGGCGCAGGGCGACGAGATCGGCGTCGAGGCGATTTTGACTCCGGACGGCGACCGTCTCGACATCGCCAAGACCGTGCCGGCGGTGGCGCACGCCACCTTCGCCGCCGAACAGGTGACCCGGGCGCTGGTCGGCCGCACGGTCGCCGATGTCGAGCGCGATCTCATCCTGGAGACGCTGAAGCATTGCCTCGGCAATCGCACCCACGCCGCCAACATCCTCGGCATCTCGATCCGCACGCTGCGCAACAAGCTGAACGAATATGCCGACGGCGGCTTGCCGATCACGCCTGCCGGATCGGGCGAATATCACCGCGTCGCCGCCTCGGCGTAGCCCGGTACATCCCTGCCAGCCGCAACAAACCCGGCGCGAGGTCCTCCTCGCGCCGGAACTGTTTTGAGCGCCCCGCGTTTTCATCCAGCCTCGTCGCCAGGCCTGCCTGAAAGCCATCGATGTCCATGCTGCAGCTCGATCCACCTATCCCCGTCATCACGCCGAAGGGCGATGGCTATGCCCATCTGCTGATCGACTATGGACCCGAATACAATCTGCTCTGGGTCTGCTTCCTGGACGATTCCGGCGAGTGCTGGACCTACGATAACACCCAGATCCGCGCCCAGAAAAACGTCACACTGGGCCGCACCTTCGTGTCGCGCCATCAGGCGAAATCGGCGGCCGCGGCCGCCGAGTAACTCGGCGCATCGGGCTTGCGGAAGAGGTGAATCGGATCGCCCGGCCGCAGGCCGCGCCCGCTGAACGCCGCGTAGGCGTAGAGCGCGAGGTAGAGGATCGCGAGCGCGCCGACCCCGTAAAATATCCAGAGCGCGAGCCGCTTCATCGCTCACTGTCCGCGCGGACGATCGCGAGAGGCTTGTAATGCAAGGTCGGTCTCCTGTCCGGTCGCCGTCACACAGGCTGCCCGCCTTCTAAAGCGTTTTCCAGCGAAGTGGAAACCGGTTCGCGTCAAGAAAACGCGTCAAATCAAGAATCCAGAGCCCCGTTTCGATACAATCGAAACGAAAACGGCTCGAGGCTGTGAACCCGCAGAACGCCACCGCTGCGGACGGTCCGGTGCATCCGGTCCGTGCCTTCCCGCTCCAATTCGATGTGGACTATTTCAACCTTCTGTTGCTATGATGATGAACAACATCGGGAGGATGCCAATGATCCTGTATGCCCAGACGAGCGGCGAGGAGTCGACAAACGCTGGCTCGTTGGTGCCAATTCCCGGCCTCAGCTTCAGCCTTCCGGAAGGCGTCAGCACCATGGCGCTGGTCATCCTGAACCTCCCCAACCCGTACGCGGCCGGTGACAGCAATCCGGGCGGCGTTTTCGGAATCTCAGTGAACGGCGCCATCTCTCCGGTAACGGCGAGCTTCACCTACAACGAAGTGGTGCCGCCAAGCACGGGCCGTATCCCGACGACCCTGGTCGTCGGCGTGCCCCTGGTCAACAAGCCGCAGACCATCGTCGGCATGTGGATGGGCGTCCGCGGCAGCACCGTCATCATCGACAGCCCGGCCACCCTGAGCGCGCTCATCAGCTAGCGGGATCGATGGCGGAACATGGGAGTCAAGCTTCACGTCGCGCGCGCGGGGCCGGAACGCTGACTTCCGCGAGCCTGGCGGCATCCTCGTCCCGATCGATCGCGACATATTGGCCCTGCCAGTAGGCCAGCGCCGCGGTGCGCGACGAAAGCTGCATGTCCAGCACCCGTCCGATCACGATGGCATGGGAATGACGTTCGATGACGTCCTCGACCTCGCAGTCGATCGCCGCCAAGGCCCCCACCAGCAGCGGCGCCCCCGACGCGCGTGTGAACCATTGCGCGCCGGCGAACCGGTCGGCGCCCTTCAGTCCACCCTTGCCGGCAAAGCGTTCCGCGATATCCAGCTGATCCGATGTCAGGATGTTCACGCCGAACACGCCGTGACGCTGCAGTACCGGCCAAGACGACGATTCCCGGTTGACGCTGACGATCAACGCCGCCGGATCGACCGACAGCGACGATACCGAGGTTACGGTCATCCCGGTAATGTCGTCGCCGCGCCCGGCCGTGATCACGCTGACGCCGCCGGTCAGATGACGCATGGCGTTGCGGAAATCGCCGGCGGAAATCTCGCGATCGATCTTGATGGTGCGGACGACGGAGTTCATGACAACCTCACAGTTCTGATGGATCATCCCCGGACTGGAGCAGGTGGCGCAGGATCGAACCTTCCAGCGCCGCGAGGTCCGCGGAGCCACGCCGGCGCGGGCGCGGGATATCGACGGTGACGTCGTGCGCGATGCGGCCCTCCTCGATCACCAGCACGCGATCGGCCAGCGCCACCGCTTCCGACACGTCATGGGTCACCAGGATCGCGGTGAAGGCCTGATCGCGCCAGACCCGCTCCAGCAGCCGCTGCATGGAAATCCGGGTCAGGGCATCGAGCGCGCCGAGCGGCTCGTCGAACGCCAGCACGCGGGGATCGCTGACCAGCGCCCGCGCCAGCGCCACGCGCTGCTTCTGTCCGCCGGAGAGCACCGCCGGCCATTGGCCGCGCTTGTCGTCGAGCCCGACCTCGCCGAGCGCCTTGTCGGCGCGCGCCTGCGCGTCGGCGGAAGCGCGGTCGCGGCCGAGCCCGACTTCCACGTTCGACAACACCCGCGCCCAGGGCAGCAGCCGCGGCTCCTGAAACATCACCCGCACATCCTCCGGCCGCGTCTTCTCGCCAAAGCCGATGGTGCCGGCGTCGATGGTTTCCAGGCCCGCGATCAGGCGCAGCAGCGTACTCTTGCCGCAGCCGCTGCGGCCGACGATCGCGACGAACTGTCCGGCCGGGATGTGCAGATCGATTCCGCGCAGCACCTCGTTGTCGCCGAACGATTTGCGCAAGGCCCGAATGGTCAGCGCAAGCCCGCGCGAGGGGGTCTGCGAATTCCGCCGCGCCAGTCGCGCCTGATCGATGAAATCCGCGCGGTCCACGGGCTCGGCTTCCGGGAGAAGAAAGCGAAGGGCTTCTTGCATGTGAATTCCTAGTGTTGCTGGAACGCGGGATGCCAGGACAGCGTCAACCGCTCGAGGGCGCCCGAGGCGCTGTCGGCCAGCTTTCCGAGCAAGGCGTAGATCAAGATGCTGAGCACGACGACGTCGATCTGCATGAACTCGCGCGCCTGCATCGCCATGTAACCCAGGCCCGACGAGGCGGCGATGGTCTCCGCCACGATCAAGGTCAGCCACATGATGCCGAGGGCGAAACGCAGGCCGACAAAGATCGACGGCAACGCGCCCGGCAAGATGATGCGGCGGAACAACTCGCTGTCGGTCATGCCATAGATGCGCCCCATCTCGATCAGGTGCGGATCCACGGTGCGGATGCCGTGCAGGGTGTTGAGATAGATCGGGAAGAACACCCCTAGCGCCACCAGGAACAGTTTTGCGGTCTCGTCGATGCCGAACCAGAGGATGACCAGCGGGATCAGCGCCAGATGCGGAATGTTGCGCACCATCTGCAACGTGGTGTCGGTGAGCTTGCTGCCGAGCTGCGACAGGCCGTTGACCAGCCCGAAGGCAAAGCCGATGCCACCGCCAATGACAAAGCCCGTGCTGGCGCGCCAGAAGCTGACCCAGATGTTGCGCGCCAGTTCGCCGGACAGCAGCAGTTTCCAGCCCGCCATCGCCACATCGCTTGGCGCCGGCAGAACGCGCGCCGGCACGAGGCCGGCCACGCAGGCGGCCTGCCAGATCAGCAGGATCGCCAGCGGCACGATCCACTGGATCAGGCCGTCGACCCGCGGCAGGCGCAGGCCGCGGATCCGCGGAAGGCTTTCGATCAGGCTCATGACTGCGACGCCTTCACCAGCGGCCGGTGCTCGTTGGCGATGGTTTCGCCGAACGGTCCGGTATTGACGCGAAGCCGGGCCACGTTGGCCGGCTGTTCCAGCGAGAGCAGCGGGAAAACCAGTTCGGCGAAGCGATAGGCTTCCTCCAGATGCGGATAGCCGGACATGATGAAGGTATCGACGCCGACATCCTGATATTCTCGTATCCTTGCGGCGACCGTTTCGGGATCGCCGACCAGCGCCGTTCCAGCGCCGCCGCGCACGAGGCCGACGCCGGCCCAGAGGTTCGGGCTGATTTCGAGCTTGTCGCGGCGCCCGCCGTGCAGTTGCGCCATACGCTGCTGGCCGACCGAATCCATGCGGGAGAAGATCTTCTGCGCCGCGGCCACGGTATCGTCGGTGACGTACTGGATCAGCTCGTCCGCGGCTTTCCAGGCCTGCGCGTTGGTCTCGCGCACGATCACGTGCAGCCGGATGCCGAACGACAGCTTGCGGCCGCGCTTGGCAGCAACCGCCCTCACCCGGTTGACCTTCTCGGCGACCTGCGCCGGCGGCTCGCCCCATGTCAGGTATTTGTCGACGGTATCGACCGCGACATCGATGCCGGCATCCGACGACCCGCCGAAATACAGCGGCGGGCGCGGCGATTGCACCGGCGCGAACAGCAGCCGACCGTCCTCGATCCGGATGTGCTCGCCTTCGACATTGACGGTCTTGCCGGCCAGAAGATCGCTGTAGACGTTGAGGAACTCGCGAGTCACGGCGTAACGCTGGTCATGATCGAGGAACACGCCGTCGCCCTTGTTCTCGACCGGATCGCCGCCGGTGACGACGTTGACCAGAAGCCGCCCGTTCGACAGGCGATCGAGCGTGGCGGTCATGCGCGCCGCCACGCTCGGCGATTGCAGGCCGGGCCGCACCGCCACCAGATAGCGCAGCCGTTCGGTCCAGGGCGCGACCGCGGAGGCCACCACCCATGAATCCTCGCAACTGCGTCCGGTCGGCAGCAGCACGCCGAAATAGCCGAGCTGGTCGGCGGCCTGGGCGATCTGGCGCAAATAATTGAAATTGACCTCGCGACCGCCGGTCGTGGTGCCGAGGTAGCGGCCATCGCCATGAGTCGGCAGGAACCAGAGAATGTTGGTGTTCGATGATGGATTGATACTCATGTACCCGGCCTCCTTGCCACGTCTGAAATCCTGATTTGTTTCGGCAGCAGACCGAGCGCGAAGAAGGTCCGCGACCCGCTGCTGATCGGCAATCACGGCGTCCGTGACCGGCTTGATGCCATAGGCCTGCCGCTTCAGGGCCACTTCGACGACCGGGACCGGAAGGCCGATCGCCGGCGCGAGTTGTTCGGCCACCGCGTGAATATCGCCTCTCGCCCAGTCATCGACTTCGCTGAGCTGCGCCAGCACCAGATCGACGATCTTCGGATCGCTCTCGATGAATTTTTTCGAGGTGAAATAGAACTGGTAGTTCGACACGATGCCGGTTCCGTCGGCCAGGGTCCGCGCGCCGGTGGTGGCTTCGGCGGCAGCCTGGAACGGATCCCAGATCACCCAGGCATCGACCGAGCCGCGCTCGAACGCCGCGCGGGCGTCGGCAGGCGCCAGAAACACCGGCTCGATTTCCGAATATTTGACACCGGCCTTCTCCAGCGCTTTCACCAGCAGGTAGTGAACGTTGGAGCCCTTGTTCAGCGCGACCTTCTTGCCCCTGAGATCGGCGACGGAGGCAAGTTTGCTGTCCTTCGGCACTAGGATAGCCTCGCCCTTCGGCGCCGGCGGCTCATAGGCGACATACTGGATTGGCGCGCCCGCGGCCTGCGCGAAGATCGGCGGCGCCTCGCCGGTGTTGCCGAAATCGATCGCCCCGACGTTGAGCGCTTCGAGCAGCGGCGGTCCGGACGGAAACTCCGTCCATACCACCTTGTAGCCGACGGCCTTCAATTTGTCCTCGAGGGTGCCCTTGCTCTTGAGCAGCACCAGCTTGCCATATTTTTGGAAGCCGATACGGACGACCTTGTCCTGGCCGTAGCTGGCGCCGACGCCGGCCAGCGCCGTGCTCATCGACAGCACCGCGACCGCAATCAACCGCTTGAACCAACGCATGTCTCGATCCTCTGGTGTGCCGCCGGGGTAAGGTCAGGTCTGCGCCGGTTTCCAGACCGCGTCGCGCACCACGACCGGCTTCGGAATCAGCCCAAGCTTGAAGAAGCGATCGGCGACGCCTTGCTGCGTGGCGATGATGTCATCGGTGACCGGGCCGACGGCGAAGGATGAGCGGTTGGCGGCGACGGTCTGGATATCCAGCGGAATATTGGTGACCGCGCTGAGCGCCTTTGCGACTTCATCGCGGTTCTGCTCCGCCCATTTCGCGGTCGAGGCCGTCACATCGATGATCTGCTGCAGCACCTGACCATGTTTCCCGGCGAAATCGCGGTTGGCGATATAGAACGAATTGGTCTTGGTGATATCCGAGGCGTTGACCAGGATGCGGCCGTTCTGCCTGGTCTCGCCGATCGCGAAGTAGGGATCCCAGATCGACCAGGCGTCGATGCTGCCATTGGCAAAGGCCGGGCCGGCGTCCGGCGGGGTCAGATAGACCGGCGTGATGTCGGCATAGGTCAGACCGGCTTTTTCAAGCGTCTGCACCACGATGTTGTGTGCGCTGGAGCCCTTGGTGAAGCCGACGCGCCTGCCTTTCAGGTCCGCGATGCCGCGGATCGCCGAACTGGCCGGAACCAGAATGCCCTGCCCGTTGGTGATCGGCTGGCCCGCGGCATAGACGATTGCCGCGCCGGCCGCCTGCGCGAACACCGGTGGCGAATCGCCAACCGCGCCATAGTCGATGCTGCCGACGTTCATCGCCTCCAGCATCGGCGGTCCCGACGAGAATTCGACCCATTTGACGGCGATGCCCTGGGGCGAGAAATGCTGCTCGAGCGTGGCCCGCTGCCGCGCGATCACAAGTACGCCGTTCTTCTGATAGCCGATGCGTATTTCCCTGACGCCGTCCTGCGCGCGCAGCTCGCGCGACAGCGCGGCAGCTGCTGCCAAAACAGGCAGTTTCAAGAATTCCCGGCGCTTCACGACGATCTCCTGACATTCGATGTCAGGATGATGGTGCTGCCCGGGACGGGTGTCGAGTGCTCCGCAAAAATAGCAATGACACCCCTGCGCGGTGTCTCTGCAGCGATGGGTTTATTGCCGAAACACCATCTGCCGCGGCGCATTTTTCTTTACGGCCGCATTGCATGACACAGTTAATAAAAAGGCAGGCAGCGCGACCGGGGCTGCATCAGGTTTCAATTGGGGCGAACGCCGATCGGCGCAGAGACCGCCGGCGGAAAACAATCGAACCGCCGGACGCCTCGCGGACGGAATATATTTCGCCGAAGCGGGCTTGAGCCGGCAAGAAAGCCGAGCGCTGCGTTCCCTTGGGCTAACAATCGAAGATTTTTTATGGCACATGGTGCGGCAGTTCCGCGATATCTGGCAAATCGAGTTCGACATGGCCACACCCAAACCGCCTGCCTTCGAGACCCTGAGCCTGCATGCCGGCCAGCATCCGGATCCCGTCACCGGCGCCCGCGCCGTCCCGATCTATCAGACCACGTCCTACGTGTTCCAGGATGCCGACCACGCCGCCGCGTTGTTCAATCTCGAACGCGCCGGCCACATCTATACCCGGATTTCCAACCCGACCACCGCGGTGCTCGAAGAGCGGCTCGCGGCGCTGGAGAACGGCGTCGGCGCCATCTGCACCGCCAGCGGCATGGCAGCACTTCATCTGGCCATCGCGACGTTGCTCAACGCCGGCGACCACATCGTCGCCTCCTCCTCGCTCTATGGCGGCAGCATCAACCTTTTGACGCATACGCTGCCGCGCTTCGGCATCACCACCGCTTTCGTGAAACCGCGCGCGCTGGACGAGTTCCGCGCCGCGATCCGCCCCAATACGCGGCTGGTGATCGGCGAGACCATCGGCAATCCCGGGCTCGAGGTGCTGGATATTCCCGCCGTCGCGCAAATCGCGCATGACGCGAAAATCCCGCTCCTGATCGACAACACGTTCGCCACGCCCTATCTCAGCCGGCCGATCGAACTCGGCGCCGACATCGTGATGAACTCGGCCACCAAATGGATCGGCGGCCACGGCATCGCCATCGGCGGCGTCATCGTCGACGGCGGCCGCTTCGACTGGCGCGGCTCGGGCAAGTTCCCGGTGCTGACCGAGCCCTATGCCGGCTATCACGGCATCGTCTTCGACGAGCAGTTCGGCCAGGCCGCGTTCATCATGCGGGCGCGCACGGAAGGGCTGCGCGACTTCGGCGCCTGTCTTTCGCCGACCAACGCCTTTCAGCTGCTGCAAGGTGTCGAGACCTTGGGGATCCGCATGGACCGCCACATCGCCAACACCCATACGGTGCTGGAATTCCTTTCCGCCAACAAGGCGGTCGATTGGGTGCTGCACCCTTCGCTGGAGAGCCACCCCGATCACGCATTGGCCAAACGGCTGCTGCCGCGCGGCGCGGGCTCCATCGTCAGCTTCGGTATCAAGGGCGGCAGGCCCGCCGGCAAGAAATTCATCGAGGCGTTGCGGATGGTCAGCCATCTCGCCAATGTCGGCGACGCCAAGACACTGGTCATCCATCCCGCCAGCACCACCCATCAGCAGATGAACGCAGCCCAGCTCAAGGTCGCCGGCATCGGCGAGGAACTGGTGCGGCTGTCGATCGGCATCGAAGCCGCCGCCGACATCATCGACGACCTCGGCCAGGCGCTCCGCATTTCGCAGAAGGCTTGAGCCATGCAGTTGTCCGTGAACGGCTTCGAAACATTCGTCGCTACCGGCGGCCGGGAATTCGACTCGTCGCTGCCAACCGTCGTGCTGCTGCATGGCGCCGGCTTCGACCACACCACCTGGGCCCTGCACAGCCGCTGGTTCGCCCATCACGGCTACGGCGTGCTGGCGCCCGACCTGCCTGGCCACGGACGCTCGGCCGGCGCGCCGCTGTCCACCATCGCGGACATGGCCGACTGGACGTCGGCGCTGCTTGATGCCGCCGGCGCCGCAACCGCCCGCCTGGTCGGTCATTCCATGGGCTCGCTGATTGCGCTGGAGACCGCAGCAAGGCACCCGGCCAAAATTTCGGCACTCAGCCTGATCGGGACCGCTGCAACCATGACCGTCGGGCCCGATCTGCTCAAGGCCGCCGAGGCAGGCGACCACGCGGCCGTCGATATGGTCTCGATCTGGGGCCTCGGCTTTCAGGCCGAGCTGGGTGGCAGCCTGGCGCCGGGCCTGTGGATGCATTCCGGCGCCCAGCGCGTGCTCGAACAGTGCCGGCCCGGCGTACTGTTCAACGACCTCAACGCCTGCAACACCTACCAGAACGCGCTGGCCGCAGCAGCCGGGATCGCCGTGCCGGTGACCTTGATCCTCGGTGAACGCGACATGATGACCCCGCCCAAAGCCGGCAAGGCGCTGGCCGCGGCGCTGCCGAATTCGCGCACCGTGGTACTGCCGGGCGCCGGCCACATGATGATGGTCGAGCGGCCCGACGAGCTGCTGGCGGCGTTGCGGGGCTGATCGCGCCGCGGCTGCCTTGGCCGCTTACCAGGACGGCAGCACGGCGCCCTTGAACTTCGCGAGCACGAAGTCGCGGACCTCCGGCGTGTGATAGCTGTCGACCAGCAGCTTGACCCAGGGCTTGTCCTTGTCGGCGGCGCGCACGGCGATGAGATTGGTATAGGGCCCCTTGGGATCCTCGCGAAGGATGGCGTCCTTGACCGGATCGAGACCGGCCTGCGTGGCGTAGTTGGTATTGACCGCGGCGACGTCGACGTCGTCCAGCGTCCGCGCCGTCTGCGCGGCGTCCACTTCCACGATCTTGAATTTCCGTGGATTTTCGACGATGTCGGCGACGGTCGGCTTGAAGCCGACGCCCGGCTTGAGTTTCAGAACGCCCTTGTCCTGCAACAGCAGCAGAACGCGACCGCCATTGGTCGGATCGTTGGGAATCGACAGCGTTGCACCTTCCGGCACCGCCTCCCAGCTCTTGTATTTCTTCGAGTAGACGCCCATCGGAAAATTGACGGTGAGACCGGCCGCCACGATCTTGTAGCCGCGGTCCGCGTTCTGGTTGTCGAGATAGGGCTGGTTCTGGAACGAATTGGCCTGCAGATCGCCGGCATCCAGCGCCGCGTTGGGAACCACATAATCGGTGAATTCGATGATCTGAATGTCGAGACCGTTCTTCGCGGCGATCGGTTTGACGGCTTCGAGGATTTGGGCATGGGGCCCGGGCGTGACGCCGACCTTGATGGTTTCGCCGCGGGCTGTGCTCGCGATAGCGACCAGGGCGGCCGCCGAGACGATGAGATAACGTAGCGACATGACTTTTTATTCCTGTGGTTAGATGCAGTTCATGAATTTCGCGTGCGCTTGTCGAGCCGACGCGCGATCGCTTCACCCAGGGTCTGCACACCCTGCACAAGCACGATCAGCACCAGCACGACGGTCGCCATGACTTCCGGCATGAAGCGCTGGTAACCGTAGCGAATCCCGAGATCGCCCAACCCGCCGCCGCCCACCGCCCCGACCATCGCCGAAAAGCCGAGCAGGCTGACGATCGTCAGGGTCAGCGCCAGCGTCACGGCCGGCATGGCTTCCGGCAAAAGCACCTTCTGTACGATCTGCAGCGGACTTGCGCCGAACGCGCGGGCGGCCTCCACCAGTCCCTGGTCGACTTCACGGATGGCGGCTTCGACGACGCGGGCGATGAAGGGAATCGCGGCAATGGTCAGAGGCACCACCGCCGCGCGGGTGCCGATCGAGGTTCCCGCGATGAACCTTGTCAGCGGAACGATCGCCACCACCAGAATGATGAACGGGGTCGAGCGCGTCGCGTTCACGACCAGGCCGAGAATGCGATTGGTGGCGGGCGCCGGAAACAGCTCGTTGGACCGGCTGGTCGCAAGGAAGATGCCGAGCGGAAGCCCCACCAGCGTGCCGAACAGGCCGGACAGTCCCACCATCACCAGGGTATCGACGGTCGACCAGGCAATGAGTTGCAGAAGTTCAGGAGACATAGCCGAGGTGCTCCGCGGTGTTCTGGCTCGCTTGCAATTCAGCGATGATGTTGCGCAGGATGCCCGGATCGGACGGAACCGAAATGAACAGCGATCCGAAGGGGTGGCCGGCGATGGTCTCGACCTGCCCATGCAGGATGTTGACATCGACCGCAAGAGCCCGCGACAGACGCGACAGCACCGGCTGGTCGGCTTCCGAGCCGACAAAGGCAACGTGCAATACCGCACTGTCGCCGGGGCGGCATTCGTTCCGCAGTCGGGCGATCAGCCAATCCGGCGTATTGCCGCCGGTGACCGATCCGACGAATTTCCGCGTGGTCGCATGACGGGGGTGGGCGAATATCTCGTAGGTCGAGCCCTGCTCGACGATACGGCCGCTTTCGAGCACGGCGACACGATCCGCGAGCTTCTTTACCACCGACATTTCATGAGTGATGAACACGATCGTCAGCTTGAGCTCGGCATTGATGGTCTTCAGCAGCGACAGGATCTGATCGGTGGTCTCCGGGTCGAGCGCGGAGGTCGCCTCGTCCGACAACAGCACCTTCGGCTGGGTCGCCAGCGCACGCGCGATGCCGACTCGCTGCTTCTGCCCGCCGGACAGCTCCGCGGGGTAGCGGTCGCGCTTGTCGGCGAGCCCCACCATCGCCAGCAGCGGCTCGACGCGGCTGGTTATCTCGGGCCCGGCGTAGCCGGCGATTTCCAGCGGCAGCGCGATATTCTCGAAGGCGGTCCGGGACGACAGCAGGTTGAAGTGCTGGAAGATCATCCCGATCGAGCGACGGGCTTCACGCAGCCGCCCTTCGTCGAGCGCGGTGATGTCGGTTCCGTTGACCAGCACCTCCCCGTGGCTCGGGCGCTCCAGCCCGTTGATCAGGCGAATCAGCGTCGACTTGCCGGCGCCGCTGCGGCCGATGACGCCGACGATGGCGCCTTCCGGGACCTGCAGGTTGATGTCATCGAGCGCAACCACTTCGGCCGAGCTGTCGCGCGCGGGATAGACCTTGCCGACATTGGCGAACGCAATGATGGGTCGGGATGGCAGGTCG
>Ga0302202_10002429_pt1 | contig 21475 bp, 20 predicted proteins | sample II_Bog_N3_3_FD_194579 | JGI IMG/M metagenome (GOLD analysis project Ga0302202, IMG submission 194579) | Peat permafrost microbial communities from Stordalen Mire near Abisko, Sweden - II_Bog_N3_3 | ecosystem: Environmental > Terrestrial > Soil > Wetlands > Peat | place: Sweden: Abisko...
AGGCCGAGGTGGCGTTCGTGGTGGCCGACGGGAACCAGCACCACGGGATCGCCCCGATCCTCCTGTCGCACCTCACCGTGGCGGCCCGACGAGCCGGGATCACCTCGTTCGTGGCCTACACGCTGGTGGAGAACCGGGACATGCTGGACGTCTTCCGCCACGCCGGCCACCCCGTGGCCACCGAGGTGGACGAAGGCGTGGTGACGGTGCGCTTCCCCATCGACGACCACGAGGCGGCCGGAGCCGGGGCCGGGGCCGGTGGTCCGGCGTGCTGATCGTGGCCGGAGCCGACGTCGAGGGTGGGCACCACCGGCCGGGCCACCCCGAACGACCCGAGCGCATCGACGCCGTCCTGGCCGGCATCGACGATCTCCACCTGGGCGACGACCTGCGGGTCCTCCCCCCGTCGGTGGCCGAGCGGGAGCTGCTGGTCCCGGTCCACGACGGCGGGTACCTCGACCATCTGGACGCCTTCTGCCGCACCGGGGGCGGGGACCTCGACCCCGACACCTACGCCACCTCGGCGTCGTGGGCCGCGGCCCTGCGGGTGGCCGGGGCCGGACTGGCCGCCGTCGACGCCCTGCGGCGGCACGGCGAGGGCGTGGCCTTCGTGGCCGCCCGGCCGCCGGGGCATCACGCCCTGGCCGACCAGGCCTACGGTTTCTGCCTGGTCAACAACGTCGCCGTGGCCGCCGCCGCCCTGCGGGCCTCGGGCGAGCGGGTCCTGGTGGTCGACTGGGACGTCCACCACGGCAACGGGACCCAGGCCATCTTCTGGGACGATCCCGAGGTGCTCGTCGTGTCGACCCACCAGTGGCCCCTCTTCCCCGGCACGGGGACGGCCCGTGAGGTCGGCGGCCCGGGTGCCCGGGGTGGCACGGTGAACGTGCCCCTGCCCGCCGGGGCCACCGGCGACGTGGTGCGCCGGGCCCTGGAGGAGGTGGCGCTGCCGGTCATCGAGCGGTTCGCTCCGACCTGGGTACTGGTCTCGGCCGGTTTCGACGCCCACCGGCGCGATCCGCTGGGGGGGATGGACCTGTCGGCCGGCGACTTCGCCGACCTGGCCCGACTGGTGGCCGGCTTCGCACCGGGGCCCGGGCGCCTGGCCCTGTTCCTCGAAGGGGGCTACGACCTCGGGGCCCTGCGGTCCTCGGTGGCCGCCACCCTCGGGGTCCTGGTGGGCGCCACCGTCGCCACCGAGGACCCCACCTCGGGCGGGCCGGGGGCGGCGATGGTGGCCGAGGCCACCGCGGTGCGGACGGCGGCCCTGCGCGTCGCGGGGTCAGACCGGTGAGTACCGTGGTCGACCCGACAGCCGCCGGGCTCCAGGACGTGCCGCCCGGCGCCGGCCCGACCTCCCGGCCTGCCGCGACCAACCCGGCCGTTCCGGCCGCTGCGGATGGACCGGCGGCGCCGGCGGACCCGACCACACCGACCGCACCGACTACACCGACGCCGGACCCGACGACGGCGACGACCCGACGCCACGGCCCCATCGACCCCCGGCTGATCCGCTACACCCGGGACACCCGCCGCTTCCTCGAGCTGTCGGTGGTCCTCGGCGTGGTCACCGCGGCGTTGGTGGCCGCCCAGGCGTGGTTCGTGGCCGTGTGCGTCGCCGGGGCCTTCCTCGACCACCGGGACCTGGCGGCGCTGCGCCCCGACCTGGCGGCCCTCCTCGGCGTGGTGGCCGCCCGGGCCGTGGTGGTGTGGTCGACCGAGCGGGCGGCCAATCGGGCGTCGGCGTCGGCCAAGTCCGACCTGCGGTCGGCCCTGGTGGCCCACGTGGCCCGCCTGGGCGAGGGCGGCCGCCCGGTGGAGGACGGCGGGGCCGTGGCCCTGCTCGCCACCAAGGGCGTCGACGCCCTCGACGCCTACTTCGCCCGGTACCTGCCCCAGGTCTTCCTCGCCGTCATCGTCCCGGTCACCGTGCTGGTCATCGTGGCGGGCAGCGACTGGGTCTCGGCGGTCATCATCGTGTGCACCGTCCCGCTCATCCCGGTGTTCATGGCCCTGGTCGGTGCCTCGACCAAGGAGCACACCCGACGCCAGGCCGCCACCCTCCAGCGGTTGGGCGGCCACTTCCTCGACGTGGTGTCGGGCCTGCCCACCCTCAAGGTGTTCGGCCGGGCCAAGGCCCAGGCCGAGGCCATCCGCCAGGTCACCGACCGCTACCGGGAGGAGACCATGGCCACGCTGCGCATCTCCTTCCTGTCGTCGCTCATCCTCGAGCTGCTGGCCACCGTCTCGGTGGCGCTGGTGGCCGTGTCGGTGGGCCTGCGGCTCCTCGGCGGTCACCTGGACTACCGGACGGCGCTCTTCGTGCTGGTGCTGGCCCCCGAGGCCTACCTGCCCCTGCGGGCCCTCGGGACCCACTACCACGCCAGCGCCGATGGGCTGCAGGCCGCCGAGGACGTCTTCGAGGTGCTCGAGCGGCCGACCGCCCCCCGGGGGACCGGCCAGACCGTCCCCGACCCGTCGACCAGCGCCCTGGTCGTCGACTCCCTGGAGGTCACCTATCCGGGACGCCCGGTGCCCGCCGTCGCCGGAGTGTCGCTGTCCGTGGCCCCCGGGGAGGTACTGGCCATCGTGGGGCCCAGCGGCTGCGGGAAGTCGTCGCTGCTCGGCGCGGTGCTGGGCCTCGCCCCGGTCACCGGCGGGTCGGTGGCCTTCGGCGGTGTCGACGTGGCCTCGCTGGACCCCGACGTGTGGCGGGCCGGCCTGGCCTGGGTCCCCCAGCGTCCCCACCTCTTCGCCACCTCCATCGCCGCCAACATCCGCCTCGGCCGCCCCGACGCCACCGACGACGAGGTGTGGCGGTCGGTCGAGGACGCCGGGCTGGCCGACGTGGTGCGGCGGTTGCCCGACGGGCTGGCCACTCCGCTCGGGGACCGGGGCGTGGGTCTCTCCCAGGGGGAGCGTCAGCGGGTGGCCCTGGCCCGGGCCTTCGTCCGCGACGCCCCGCTCCTGTTGCTGGACGAGCCCACGGCGGGCCTCGACGGTGACACCGAGGACGCCGTGGTGGTCTCGGTCCGTCGCCTCATGGCCGGCCGCACCGTGGTGCTGGTCACCCACCGGCCGGCCCTCCTCGCGGTGGCCGACCGGGTGCTGTCGCTCGCCCACGACGAGGTGCGGACATGACGGTCCCGACGACGGCCCCCGACGCGACGGCCCCGACGACGGCCCCCGACGTGACGGCCCCGGCCCCTCCCGCGGCGTCGGTGGGACGGACCCTGGCCGTGGCCCGTCCGGCGGCCGGCCGGCTGGCCCTGGCCTCGCTCCTCGGTTCGGCGGCCATCGGCGCCACCATCGGCCTGATGGCCACCTCGGCCTGGCTCATCTCGCGGGCGGCCCAGCACCCGTCGGAGTCGGCCCTGGCCGTGGCCATCGTGGCCGTACAGTTCTTCGGGCTGTCCCGGGGGTTCGCCCGCTACGGCGAGCGGCTGGTCGGCCACGACGCGGCCTTCCGGGTGCTGGCCTCCCAGCGGGTCCGCTTCTACCGACGCCTGGAGCGCCTGGCCCCGGCCGGGTTGCCGGCCTTCCGCAGCGGCGACCTGCTGAGCCGGGTGGTGGCCGACGTGGACTCGCTGCAGGACCTCATCCTGCGGGTGGTCCCGCCCTTCGGCGTGGCCGCCCTGGTCGGTGCGGCCACCGTGGCCGTGGTGTGGGTGCTGCTGCCGGCCGCCGCCCTGGTGCTGCTGGTGGCCCTGGCCGTCTCGGCCACCGCCGTGCCCTGGTTGACCGGTCGACTGGCCCGGCGAGACGAGGCCGACCAGGCGGACGTCCGGGGTGAGCTGGCCGCCCGGGTGGTCGACCTGGTGGAGGGAGCCCCCGAGCTCGCCGTCTACGGGGCCACCGGGGCCCAGCTGGAGGCCATCGCCTCGAGCGACGCCGCCCTGCGCGACGTGTCGACCGCCGCCGCCTCGACGGCCGGCGTGGGGCTGGGGCTCACCACCCTGCTCACCGGACTGGCCATGTGGGGGGCCCTCATGGTGGGGATCCCCGCCGTCCACACCGGTCGGTTGGCCGGGGTGTGGCTGGCCAGCCTGGCCCTCATACCGCTGGCCGCCTTCGAACTGGTGTCCGGGCTGCCCGTGGCCACCCAGACCCTGCAACGGGCCCGCCGGACGGCGGCCCGCCTCTTCGCCGTCGATGACGCCCCGGTGCCGGTCCCCGGACCCGTCGACCCCGCCGAGCGGCCGCTGCCTCCCGTGGACCTCGAGGTCCGGGGCCTGGTGGCCCGCTACCCCGGGGCCCCGACGGCGGCCCTCCGGGGGATCGACCTCAGCCTGCCGGCCACCACCCGGGTGGCCGTGGTGGGACCGAGCGGGGCGGGCAAGTCCACCCTGGCCTCGGTGCTGGTGGACTTCCTCCCCGTCGAGTCGGGGAGCGTGACCCTGGGTGGCACGCCGATCGACCGGCTGGACCCCGACGACGTGCACGTCCTGGTGGGCCTGGTGGGCCAGGACGCCCACCTCTTCGACACCACCCTGGCCGAGAACCTCCGGGTGGGCCGGCGCTCGGCCACCGACGCCGACCTGGTCGACGCCCTCCGTCGGGTGGGGCTCGGGCCGTGGCTGGCCGAGCTGCCCCGGGGGCTGGACAGCGAGGTGGGACGGTTCGGGGCCCACCTGTCCGGGGGCCAGCGTCAGCGGGTGGCCGTGGCCCGGGCCCTGCTGGCCCGGTTCCCCGTGCTGGTCCTCGACGAGCCGGCCGAGCACCTGGACCTGCCGGCGGCCCGGGCCCTCACCGAGGACCTCCTGCGGGTCACCCGGGGACGGTCGACCATCCTCATCACCCACCGGCTGGCCGGACTGGAGTCGGTGGACGAGGTGCTGGTGGTCGAGGACGGGGTGGTGGCCGAGCGGGGCACCCACGCCGACCTGCTGGCCCGGGGCGGCCGGTACGCCGACCGCTGGCACCGCGAACGGGCCATCGAGGGAGGAACCACCGACCGTGCCTGAACCCCGCACCACCGACCGCACCGGCACCACCGACCGCACCACCCGAGACCTGCGACACCCCCGACCACCGACCGGGTCATCCCGGTCCGAGAGGAGCACCCGACCGTGAGCACGGACCTGGCACGCTGGCAGTTCGCCACCACATCGATCTACCACTTCCTCTTCGTCCCGGTGACCATCGGGCTGGCCTTCCTCGTGGCCCTGTTGCAGACCACCTGGTACCGGAAGCAGGAGCCCGTCTACCGACGGCTCACCCGGTTCTTCGGGACGCTGCTGCTCATCAACGTGGCCATCGGCGTGGTCACCGGCCTCGTCCAGGAGTTCGAGTTCGGCATGAACTGGTCGAACTACTCCCGTGAGGTGGGGAACATCTTCGGCGGCCCGCTGGCCATGGAGGGCCTGCTGGCCTTCTTCCTCGAGTCCACCTTCCTCGGGCTGTGGATCTTCGGCTGGGACCGGCTGTCGAAGAGGGTCCACCTGGCCTGCATCTGGCTGGTGGCCGCGGCCACCATGATCTCGGCGGCCTTCATCATGGTGGCCAACTCGTGGATGCAGCACCCGGTGGGCTACGTGCTGAACGCCCAGCACCAACCGGTGCTGAACAACGTCTTCGCACTGTTCACCAACCCGGTGTTCCTGTGGAGCTACGTGCACGTCCTGCTGGCGTCGCTGGTGACCGGCTCGTTGGTCATGCTGGCCGTCTCCACCTGGCAGCTGAAGCGCAAGCACGAGGTCGACGCCTTCCGCCGGACGGCCACCATCTCCCTGGTGGTGCTGATCCCGGCCCTGCTGCTGGCCCTGTTCGTGGGCAGCGAGCTGGGGGTCATCGAGGGCACGTACCAGCCCATGAAGATCGCCGCCGCCGAAGCCCAGTGGAACACCTGCACGTCGCACTGCTCGTTCTCCCTGGCCCAGATCGGCGGGGGGAACAACGACGAGACGCCCACCCAGATCGTGAGCATCCCGGCCCTGCTGTCCATCCTGGCCACCAACCACGTGGACGGTGAGGTGAAGGGCATGAATCAGCTCCAGGCCGAGGACGTGAAGCTCTACGGGCCGGGCAACTACGTGCCCAACGTGTTCATCCAGTACTGGTCCATGCGGGTGATGGCCTACCTGGCCGCCCTGGGCTTCCTCTTCGCCCTGTGGGGGGCCTGGCTGTTGCGCAAGCGCCGGATCGACACGTCGAAGTGGTTCCTCCGGGTGGCCCCGTGGGCGGTGGCCGGGGCCTTCATCATGAACACGGCGGGCTGGATGCTCACCGAGAACGGACGCCAACCGTGGATCGTCCAGGGCCTGATGAAGACGGCGGCCGGGGTGTCGCCCAGCGTCACGGCGACGGAGATCTGGATCTCCCTGGTGGTGTTCGTGGCCATCTACGCCGTGCTCGGGGCGGCGGACGCCTACCTCATGGTCCACTACGGCCGCCGGGAGCTCGACGCCGGGTCCGAGTCGGGCCACGGCGGCGAGCCGCCACCGGGGGGCGGGGGGTCGGGCTCGGGTGACGCCGCCCCGGCGGCCACCGGGGAGACGGAGGGGACCGACGGGTCCGACGGTACCGACGACGCCGACGAGCCCGGGCGCGTGCCCGCGCTCATCTACTAGGAGGCCGAGATGCATCTCAGCACGTTGTGGTTCGTGATCGACGCCCTCTTCTGGGTCGGCTTCTTCGTACTCGAGGGGTTCGACTTCGGTGTGGGTGTGCTGCACTCCTTCGTGGCCAAGGACGACACCGAACGGAGGATCGCCATCAACTCCATCGGCCCGGTCTGGGACGGCAACGAGGTGTGGCTCATCGTGGCCGGGGCGGTCATCTTCGCCGCCTTCCCGTCGTGGTACGCCACCATGTTCTCCACCTTCTACCTGGCCCTGGTGGTGGTGCTGCTGGCCCTGATGGTGCGGGGCGTGGCCTTCGAGTACCAGCGCAAGGTGGACGACCCACGGTGGCGGGCCTTCTTCCGGTGGTCGCTGACCATCGGCAGCGCCCTCATCCCCCTGCTGGTCGGGGTGGCCTTCGGCGACATGCTGCACGGCCTGCCCATCGACGCCGCCCACAACTACACCGGCAACTTCTTCGGGCTGCTCACCCCTTACGGCCTCTACACCGGCGTGACCATGCTGGTGCTGACCCTCCTGATGGGGGCCACGTACCTGTCCCTCAAGACGGTCGGCGACCTGCACGACCGGGTGGTCCGGCTGTCGGGGGTCATCGGGTGGATCGCCGCCGTACTGGTCTGGGGGTTCGTCACCTGGACGCACCTGGGGCTGGGGAGCGGCTTCGTCCCGAACCCGCTCGAGGTCCTGGCCGTGCTGGCCGTGATCGCCTCGGCCTGGCTGGCCAACGTCAAGCTGGAGGGCTGGGCCTTCACCGCGGCGGCCGTGGGCATCGCCTCCACCCTGGGCTCGCTGGTGCTCGAGCTCTACCCCCGGGTCATGGTGTCGACCACCAGCCACGCCTACAACCTGACCGTGGCCAACTCGGCCAGCCCGTCCTACACCCTGCGGGTGATGACGGTGGTGGCGGTGATCTTCTTCCCGGTGGTGCTGGTCTACCAGGGGTGGACGTACCACGTGTTCCGCGGTCGCCTCTCGGCGCCCCGGGCCGGGACGGCCGTCGCCGCCGGTGCGGGCCCCGACGGCGACGGTGGTGGCGACGGTGGTGGCGACCCGGTCGACGTGGCCCCGGACACGGTGGCGACCAGGGGATCGGACGACGGACCGGTGCCCGGGGCGGACCAGGCGGCGACGGACGGCCAAGCGGTGGCCGGGCCGACCGGCGGCAGCTGACCGACCCCCGGCGGCACGTCCGGGGGCGGGCCATCGGGCCCCCGGGCCGCCGGGACGGTCCACCATCCCCGGGTGCCGCACGGTTACCCTCTGGGAACTCCACCGGTGGCAACTGCCACGGGTGGTCCGATCGGAGGTTCACCATGGCCCGCAAATTCGCCGCCGAGCTGCTCGGCACCTTCCTGCTGGTGTTCGTCGCCGTAGGTGTGGCGACGCTCAGCTTCGGTCCGGGCTTCGGGTTCGCCGGCAAGAGCATCGCCGCCGGTGTGGTGGCCACGGCGCTGGCCTTCGGATTGACCCTGCTGGCCCTGGCCTACGTGCTGGGCCCGATCTCGGGCTGCCACGTGAACCCGGCCGTGACCCTCGGGGCGGCGCTCACCCGCCGCATCGAGCCGGTGGAGGCCGTCGGGTACGTGGTGGCCCAGTTCATCGGCGGCATCCTCGGGGCCCTCGTCCTGTGGCTGATCTTCAAGGCCTCACCGCTCTACAGCACCAAGGGGACCGGGCTCGGGACCGACGGGTACGGGGCCAAGTCGTTGACCCACATCTCCTGGAGCGGGGCGTTCCTGACCGAGGTCATCCTCACGGCCATCTTCGTCTTCGTCATCCTCGGGGTCACCCACAAGATCGCCAACGCCACCACGGCGGGCCTGGTCATCGGCCTCACCCTCACCGCGGTCCACCTGATCGGCATCCCGCTCACCGGCACGTCGGTCAACCCGGCCCGTTCGCTGGGCCCGGCCCTCATCGTGGGCGGGACGGCGCTGAAGCAGGTCTGGCTGTTCATCGTGGCCCCGCTGGTGGGCGGCGCGTTGGCTGCCATCCTCCACGTCGTCATCTATCCGCAGAAGGACATCGAGGAGACCGTCAGCCTCGACCCCGAGCTCACCGGCACCTGAGCAGCGGGGTCCGGGCGGCGCGGACCACCGGTCCCGGCGGGGCCCGTGGTCGTCGGGAGGGTCCATCCTCGGTCAATCCGTCGTTCGAAGCGTACGGATTGTCACGATCCGGACATCGATCGTCAGGACGGTCTCCCGCAGTCGGCGATCGGGGCCGAAGGTCCCGGGCCGCTGTGCCATTCGGCCCTGGTGACCGTCCCGGACGGGTCCCACACTGGGGGTGAGCCACCGGTCGCGGTGGTCCCCCGAGGAAAGGAACCGTCCATGGACCGCAAGGTCATCGACCGACTCGTCAGCGCGGCAGGCCTCATCGTGGTCGTCGCCCTCCTGGCCGCCGGAGGTCTCGGCCTGTGGGCTGCGTCGTTCGTCAACGACAACGTGCACACCCAGCTGGCCCAGCAGGACATCACCTTCCCGTCGGCCGCGGCCTTCGCCCACGCCGCGCCGGGCACGGAGATCACCCCCAGCATGATCCCGTCGGTGTCGATGTACGCCGGCCAGAAGCTGCTCACCGGGCCCCAGGCCAAGGCCTACGCCGACGACTTCATCGCCGTGCACCTGAGCGAGATGCCCTACGGCGGCAACTACGCCGCCGTCTCGACGGCGTCCCGGGCCGATCCGACCAACGCCAAGCTGGCCGCCGAGGTCACGACGTCCTTCGAAGGCACCACGCTGCGCGGTCTGCTGCTCGAGGCCTACGCCTTCAGCGTGTTCGGTGAGGTGGCCACGTGGGCGGCCATCGGGGCGTTCATCCTGGCGGGGCTGATGCTGGTGCTGGTGATCCTGGGCTTCCTGCACGCCCGCCGGGCCGACGAGGCCGAGGCCGGGTCGGCACCGGGCGGCACCGCGGCGGCCTGAGGGGCGCCGGGGGACGCACGACCCTCCTTCGCCGACTGCGGGGGTCGAGCGACCCGTCGGCCGAGGGCACGGCACCACCGGGACGTCCCGGTGGTGCCGTTCCCGTTCAGGGCTGTCGGATGACGGTGACCGGCTCCCGGGTGACCAGGCTCCCCGGCGCCAGTTCGGCCACCACGGGGAGGAAGGCCTCGACGAGGTCGGGGCGGTCGATGATCTCCACCACCAGGGGGAGGCCCGAGGCCAGGTCGGGGAAGCGGGTGGTCCGGACGGTGGTGGACGCTCCGAACCCCTCCACCCCGCGCCACAGGGTGGCCCCGCCGAGGCCGGCCTCCCGGGCCCGTTCGACCAGCACCTGGCCGAGGCCGCGGTGGCCGACCTGTTCGTCCTCGCTGAGGAAGACCGTCAGCCTCGTCGCCGTCTCGTCCGTCCGTCCCATGGTCGTCCCCCGGTACACCGCCGGGTCTCGGCGCGGTCCCGGGGCCACAGTACCCCCGTCCCCCCGTCCGTTCCGACGGCCTTTGCTACGCTCGCCAGCGGCGATGGGGCTCGCCGACGGTGCCGGACTGGCTGATGGCTCCTACCGGATGGACGCCCAGTGGTACCGGGCCGGGACGGAGGAAGGGCCAGTGGCAGCACCGGACGAGACGCCAGCCGACCTCCCGTGGGACCCCGACCTGGCCGGGGACGTCGGGGAACCGGCGGCGGCGCCCGGCGGTCGGTCCGGCGGTGGGGCCGACGGTGACGGACAGCGCCCCCGCACGACGACCCGGAGGCTGTGGACCACCGTCCTGGCCGTCGGCTGCGGGGGGATCGTGGGGGCCGTGGCCCGCTACGCCGTGGCGCTGGCCCTGCCCACGGCGACCGGTGGGTTCCCCTGGGACACGTTCCTCGTCAACGCGACCGGGAGCTTCGTGCTCGGCCTGCTGCTGGTGGTGCTGGTGGAGCGCTTCCCGGCCCGCGGCCTGGCCCGGCCCCTGCTGGGCACCGGGGTCATCGGGGCGTACACCACCTTCTCGACGTTCGAGGTGGACTCGCTGACCCTGCTCCGCGACGGGCACCCGGAGGTCGCCGTGGTCTACCTGGCGGCGAGCGTCGTGGCCGGCCTGGCGGCCGTGTGGGTGGGGATCACCGCCGGGCGGGAGCTCACCCGCTCCGAACGACACCGGACCAAGGAGGCAGCATGACCGGACCACCGGTACCGCCGGCAGAGCCCACGGCGCCGTACCCGCGCCACCCGGGGACCCGGGTCAGCATCCACGTGACCGTCCAGGACCGGTCGGGCCACCGGTCGCTGACCACCGAACTGCTGCAGCGGGCCCGGCGGGCCGGCGTGGCCGGGGCCACGGTCTTCCGGGCGGTGGAGGGCTTCGGTGCGTCGGGCCGGACGCACCGTACGCACCTGGTGGGCGAGGACGCCCCGGTGGCCGTGGTGGTCGTCGACCGCCCCGAGGTGGTCGAGGCCTTCCTCTCCGAGCTGGGCGGGCTGCTCGACGGCGTGCTGGTGGTGCGCGAGGACGTGGAAATTGTCGAGGTCTGACCCCGTGTTCCGGGGCAGGGGCTCGGGACGTGGCGCCGGACGGGGCGCGGGACGGGGACGGGGACGGGTCGGGGGCCGGCCGTGAACCTCGAGCTGTTCGCCGTGGTGGCCCTCGGCGGGCTGATCGGCGCGCCGTGCCGGTTCCTCGTGGACCGGGCGGTGAGCGGCCGGATCGAGTCCGACCTGCCCTGGGGGACGCTGGTCATCAACCTCACCGGGTCCCTGCTCCTCGGGTTCCTCACCGGCCTGGCCCTGGGCCATCACCTGCCGGCGGTGCCCAAGGCCCTGCTGGCCACGGGCTTCTGCGGGGCCTACACCACGTTCTCCACCTTCACCTACGAGACGGTGCGCCTGTTGGAGGACGGCCGGTTGGGCGAGGCCGGGGTCAACGTGGCGGTCAGCGTGGTCGTGGGCTTCGGGGCGGCGGCGGCCGGACTGGCACTGGGGATGCTGGTCTGACGGACGGCCCGGCGGCCGGGGAGTGGCGGGAGGTCAGCCCCCGTCGGCCAGCCGCCGTTCCACGGCCTCGACCTTGGAGGTCAGGGCGTCGGTGGTGCCGGGCCGGTGGTCCAGCTTGATCACCACGCTGACCCGGGGGGCGGCCTGGCCCACCGCCTCCACGCAGGCCTTGATGAGGCCCATGACCTCGTCCCAGTCGCCCTCGACGTTGGTGAACATGGCGTTGGTCTCGTTGGGTAGCCCGCTCTCGCGGACCAGGCGGACGGCCTCGGCGACCGGGCCGCTCACCGAGTCGCCGGCGCCGAGGGGGGTGATGGAGAAGGCGGCGAGCATGGCCCCATGGTGCCACCCCGGCCGCCCTCCCGCACCGGCCGGCCGGGGCGGCGGCGGGAACCTGCGGCGGCCCGGGTGGCACGGTAGGTTGCGGACGTGCCCGATGACGCCTCGGAGGTGAACGAACGGATCGACCGGCTGCTGGGGGAACATGACCCCCGGGCCACCGAGGTCGAGGAGTTCCGACGCCACCAGTTCGACGCCGGACTGGCCTGGGTCTCGTTCCCCGAGGGGCGCGGTGGTCTGGGGGCCCGACCGGTCCTCCAGCGCGACGTCGACCGGCGGCTGGCCGGGGCCGGGGCCCGGGCGGCCGGGGCCCGGGAGTTCTTCGGTCACACCATGGCCGGGCCGACGGTGGTGACCCACGGCACTGACGAGCTACGGGACCGCCTGCTCCGCCCGACGTTCACCGGCGAGGTGTCGTGGTGCCAGCTGTTCAGCGAGCCCGGGGCGGGGTCGGACCTGGCCGGACTGTCCACCCGGGCCGTACGGGACGGGGACGAGTGGGTCATCACCGGACAGAAGGTGTGGAACACGCTGGCCCACATCGCCGACCGGGGGATGCTGGTCACCCGCACCGACCCCGAGGCGCCGAAGCACAAGGGGCTCACCTACTTCGCCCTCGACATGCACGCCCCCGGGGTGGAGGTGCGGCCGCTCCGCCAGCTCACCGGCGAGGCCGAGTTCAACGAGGTGTACCTCACCGAGGTCCGGGTCCCCGACGCCGACCGGGTCGGTGACGTCGGCGAGGGGTGGCGGGTGGCCATGACCACGCTGTCCAACGAGCGGACCAGCATCGGGGGCGGGACCGGTCCGCCGGTCAGGGGATCGGGCTCGATCGCCGAGGCCCTGCGGGTCTGGGCCGACCCGGCCTGCGACCGCAACCCGGTGGCCCGGGACCGGCTCACGCAGGCGTGGATCGAGGCCGAGGTGCTCCGGCTGACCAACATCCGGGCCTCCCAGAACCGCAAGGCCGGCAACCCCGGGCCCGAGGGCTCGATCGCCAAGCTGATGTTCGCCGAGGTGAACCAGCGCACCTACGAGCTGTGCGTCGACCTGCTGGGAGCCGCGGCCCTGGCCGGCTACGACTACACCGACCGGCGGGCCGAGACGCTGGGGCTCATCGGGCCGAACGGCGCGGCCCGGGCCATGTTCCTCCGGTCGCGGGCCAACTCCATCGAGGGTGGCACGTCGGAGATCCAACGGAACATCCTGGGGGAGCGGATCCTCGGACTGCCCGGGGACGTGCGGGTGGACAAGGAGCTGCCGTGGTCGGCCGTGCCCCGCAGTTGAGCACCCGGCACCGTGGACGGGTGCCGCACGCCGGGGGGACCCGGTGACCGACGCCCGGGAGTTCCTCGGGATCGAGCGGCTGGACGACGACCTGCACTGGCGCCTCGCCGTGGGCTCGGACCTGGCCACGCCGGGGGACTTCCTCTTCGGCGGGTGCGCGCTGAGCGCGGCCCTGGTGGCCCTGGAGGCGGCGGCGGGCCGGCCCACGGTGTGGGCCACGGCCCAGTACCTGTCCTACGCCCCCACCGGTTCGGTGCTCGACCTGAAGGTCACGCTGGCCGCCGAGGGGCGCCGGCTCATCCAGGGCCGGGTGGTGGGCCACGTGGGCGACCGGGAGATCCTGACCGTCAACGCCGCGGTGGGCACGCCCGGGCCGGTGGACGTCGGCGGGGTGTGGGTGGACCCCCCGGACGTGCCCCGACCCGACGAGAGCCCGGCCCGCCAGCTGCCTAACTTCGGGGTGTCCTCGGTGTTCGACCGCATCGAGGTGCGCCTGGCCAAGGGCCGTACCTTCGAGGAGCTGACCACGGGCACGCCGACCCCGGGGGAGGCCACGTCGGCCTTCTGGGCGCGGGTCCCCGGCCACCTCGAACCGTCGGCGGCCACCCTGGCCATCCTCGGCGACTATGTCACGGCCGGGGTGTCCCAGCCCATCGGCCGGCGGGTCATGTCCCGGAGCCTCGACAACACGCTGCGGGTGGTGCAGCTCGAGCCCACCGAGTGGATCCTCTGCGACATCCGCATCGTGGCCCTGGTCGGGGGCTACGCCCACGGGATCGGCACGCTGTGGTCCGAGACGGGGACGCTGCTGGCCACGGCCAGCCAGTCCATGAGCGTGCGCCCGCTGCCCTGAGCCGTCACACCGGTGTACGCGCACCGGCACGGTCGTGTCGACCCTTCCCGGAGTCGACGTGCTCCGTCTGCATCAGAGGGGAGGACGGGGTCCGACCGGCCTGGAAGGACGAGGCCGGCCGGGTGCTCGCCGCGTCCACCTCTGCTGGGCGGTGCCCGGACGGGACCTGCTGGCCACGGTGCACCTCCGTCGGCCCCGGGTCAGACTGAGGGCATGCGAACAGTGGCGATCGCCGACGGGATGATCCGGCTCGGGCAGTTCCTGAAACTGGCCGGCCTGGTCGACACCGGGGCCGACGCCAAGTCCGAGCTGGCCGGAGGCCGGGTCCGGGTGAACGGGGAGGTCGAGGTCCGCCGGGGCCGGCAGCTCCACCCGGGTGACGTGGTGGCGGCCGCCGGGGAGACGGTGGCCGTGGGTGGTGACGGGTCCCCGGTGGCGTCGGCGTCCGGGTGAGCCCCGGCCGGCCGGCCCCCCCGGCCGTCAGCCCTCGATGGTGACCAGGGTGCCGATCGGGGTGTAGGGCCAGAGGGTCTGGGCCGTAGCGACGGGCATCTCCACGCAGCCGTTGGACTGGGGGAAGCCGTAGTGGGCCCGCACGAACCCGTGGAGGGCGTCGCCCCCGTTGAAGAAGCTGGCCCAGGGGACGGCCGGGTCGTCGTAGGTGGTGCCGTCGGGGTTGGTCCCCTGCATCCTCGACGAGGTGACGTGCTCGAAGACCTGGTAGGTGCCGTCCACCGTGTCGGCCCCCGGGGCGCCGGTGTTCACCAGGATGTTGGTGAACAGCGGGTTGCCGTTGGAGTAGAGCGTGAGGTTCTCCGGCAGGGTCTTCGACACCAGCACGTAGTTGTACGCCGCGGGGTTCGCCGTGCCGGCGGTGGCGTGGGCCAGCAGGGTGGACCACACCGAGGGCCCGGGCAGCCCGTCGACGGTCAGTCCGTTCTGGTTCTCGAAGGTCATCACCGCACCCTTGGTGAGCTGGTCGGGGACCCCCGGGGTCCACAGCGACGTGAGGTTGGCCGGCAGGCCGGGCCACCGCCAGGCGAACGACCCGGGCTGGGGCGAGGCCTGCTCGACCGGGGACGGCGCCGGGCCCGACGGGGTGAAGCTGAGGGGCAGGTAGTTGAGGGTGGCCAGCAGTTGCTGCAGCCGCAGGGTACTGCCGGTGGCCACGGTGAAGGTCACGGTGGCCGGGGCGGCCAGCCGGCCGCCGTCAGTGGCCCGGACCCCGGTGGGACCGCCGGGGACGGTCAGGGTCTCGGTGGCCGCCGGCACGAGCGGGGCGGTGGCGTGGAACACCGCCGTGGTGGGCGTGGCCAGGGCCCACGAGCCCGCAACCGGCGGTGACAGGGTGGGGTGGACGCTGGCCAGGGAGACGGGGGAGGAGAAGACCACCTGGACCGGGCTGTCCGAGGCTACGCCGGTGGCCCTGGAGGCCGGGGTGGTCGACACCAGGGTGAGCGGGTGGGCCGGGGCGACGGTCGTGGGCACGGCGGTCCCACCGGTGCCGCCCGACGCGCCCGAGGTGCCGCCGCCGGAGGCCGACGATCGGGTGGTGGTCCGGCCCAGGAGGAAGGCCCCGGTGCCCACCGCGACGACCACCACGACCACCACGACGATCCATCGCCAGCGGCGGGAGGGCGGGCCGTGGGCGGCCAACGCCTGCATGGCGGGGCTGTGCTGGGCCATCGGCCCACCCTACCGGGAGGCCTCCGGCGATCGGCGTCGGGGTCGGGATCTGACCGGCGCCCGGCGCCCGGCGCCCGGACGGGGGATCAGGCGACGGGTCGGGAGCGCCACCCCCACGAGACCACTTCGCCGGTGGCGCACACCACCACCCGCAGGCCGTCGGGTCCGTCGGCCCACTCGTAGAGGGCCAGCTGGCCGAAGCGGTCGGCCACGGCCACGGCCTCGGCCCGGGTGACGCCGGTCAGGGCCACGCCCTCCTCGTGCCACGTACCGTCGGCCGAGGTGCCCACCGACGGGTACCACCGACGGCCGTCGGCGGCGAGCGCGGCCACCAGGCGGTCGTGACGGCGGGCGTTCTCGGCCGGAGGCGTCTCCTCGGCCCCCGGGTTCCAGGCCGTGACCAGGTGGAAGGGACCCCCGGCCGGGAAGGGGCCGTCCGCGCCGCCGCCCGGCACGGCCGCCACCTCGACGGCTCCGCCGGGGAGGTGGATCCGCAGGGTGGTGGTCCGCCAGGCCTCCCACAGCTCGTCGGTGACCGGCACGGTGGGCCCGGGACCCAGGCCCTAGGAGTGCTCGGCCACGTCGGTGTGGCGGACCCAGGTGGCGTACATCTCGGCGTAGCGGCCGCCGGCGGCCACCAGCTCGGCGTGGGTGCCGATCTCCACGATGCGACCGTCGTCGACCACCACGATGCGGTCGGCCCGCATGGCCGTGGACAGCCGGTGGGCGATGAGGATGGCCGTGCGGTCCTCCAGCAGGACGTCGAGGGCCGCCTCGATCATGGTCTCGGAGCGGAGGTCGAGGTTGGAGGTGGCCTCGTCCAGGACCAGCACCCGGGGGTGGGCCAGGAAGGCCCGGGCCAGGGCGATGAGCTGGCGCTCGCCCGACGACAGGGTCTGGCCCCGCTCGTGGACCACGGTGTCGAGGCCCTCGGGGGTGCGGTCGACCACCTCGGTCAGCCCCACGGCCCGGACGGCCTCGCGGATCTCGTCGTCGGTGGCGTCGGGGCGGGCGAAGGCGATGTTGTCGCCGATGGTGCCGGCGAAGAGGAAGGGCTCCTGGGGCACCACGCCGAGCTGGCGACGCAGCGAGTGCAGGGTGACGTCGCGCAGGTCGTGGCCGTCGATGAGGATGCGTCCGGCCGAGGGGTCGTAGAAGCGGGTGACCAGCTTGGCCAGGGTGGACTTGCCCGCCCCGGTGGGGCCGACGAAGGCCACCGTCTCCCCGGGGGCGATGGCCAGGTCCACGTCCTCGAGGACGGGGACGGCCGGGTCGTAACCGAAGGCCACCGCCTCGAAGGTGATGGCCCCCTCGATGGGCGGGAGCTCCACGGCGTCGGGCGACTCGACCACCGTCGGCCGGGTGTCGACCAGGGTGCGCAGCTTGGTCACCGAGGCCTGCCCCTGCTGGAACGTGTTGTACTGCTGCACCAGGAGCTGGATTGGCTGGAGGAACCGGTTCAGGTAGAGGAAGAAGAGGATGAGCGCGCCGATGGACAGCGTGTGGTGGGCCACCATCGTCCCGCCGATGGCCAGCAGGGCGGCCTGGCCCAGGACGCCGAGGAGCTGGGTGCCCGGGCCGTAGAGGGCGTTCACGTGGGCCGTGTAGTTGTTGGCGTCGCGGTACTCGCCCACCACGTTGCGGTGATGGATGACGTTCTGGCGCTGACGGTTGTGGGCGGCCACGATGCGCACGCCGTGGAGGCTCTCCGACAGGTCGGCCAGCACGTTGGCGATGCCGTCGCGCACCCGGTCGTAGCCCCGTTCGGAGGCCCGCTTGAACCACAGCGAGGCCAGCACCAGGGCGGGGACGATGAGGGCCACGGTGATGGCGGCCAGCACCACGTTGGTGGTGAAGAGCACCACGGTGATGACCACCATGGTCAGGGCCTGGATGGCCAGCTGGGACAGGCCGTCCTGGAGGAGCTGTTGGAGGTTCTCGATGTCGCTGGTCATCCGGCTCATGACCACGCCGGCCTTCTCCTCGGTGAAGAAGGCCAGGGACAGCCGCTGGAGGTGGGCGAAGATCTTGATGCGCAGGTCGTTCATGACCCAGGCGGCGATGCGCCCGGTGACCTGGACCTGGAAGCGCTGGGCCAGGGCGGTGACGGCGATGAACACCACGTAGAGCCCGGCCATCAGGGCGACGATGCCGAAGTCCCCGTGGCCCGTCATGCCGTCGTCGATGGCGATCTCGGTGAGCTTGGGCCCGGTCTGGGAGGCCACGGCGATGATCACCACCAGCACGGCGGCCAGCACCAGCATGCCCGGATAGACGATGAGCAGCCGCCAGAGGGTCAGGCGGCGCAGCTCCTCCTCGGAGCTGGTCTGGGAGAAGGTGATCTCCGACGGGGTCGACTCGGGCTCGGAGGCCAGCAGCGTGTCCACGCCGGCCTGGAGCTCGGAGGGGATGCCGGCGAAGGGGAGGCCCGGGGCCCCCGGACGACCCGGCCCGCCGCCGCCCATCGGCCCGCCGAAGCCGCCGCCCGGACCGCCACCACCCATGCCCCAGCTCATCGGACCACCCCGGAGCCCGACCCGGGCCGGCCCACGCCGGCCGGGGGGCGGCCGCGCCCGTTTCCGTGCCCGTTGCCGTTGGTCCCGGCCGGCACCGGGACGGAGGCGTCCTCGTCGAGGTCCTCGTCGAGAGCGGCCGCCTGGGCCAGGACCTCGGCGTAGAGGGGGGTGGTCTCGAGGAGCTCGGCGTGGGTGCCGTCGGCCACGATGCGCCGGTCGTCGAGCAGGACCACCCGGTCGGCCAGCGAGATGGTGGAGAGCCGGTGGGCGATGATGAGCGTGGTCCGACCCTCCATGAGGGTCCGCAGCCCGGCGTGGATGGTCTGCTCCACCTGCACGTCGATGGCGCTGGTGGCGTCGTCGAGGACCAGGATGGGCGGGTTGACCAGCAGGGTCCGGGCGATGGCGATGCGCTGGCGCTGGCCGCCCGACAGGGTGTAGCCCCGTTCGCCCACCACGGTGTCGTACCCGTGCTCGAGGGTGCTGATGAACCCGTGGGCCCCGGCGGCCCGGGCCGCCGCCTCGACCTCGGCCCCGGTGGCGTCGGGCCGGCCGTAGGCGATGTTGTCCCGCACCGAGACGGAGAAGAGGAAGGGCTCGTCGAGGACCACGCCGATGGCCGCCCGCAGGCTGGTCTGGGTCACGTCGCGCACGTCGTGGCCGTCCACCCGGACGGCACCGGCGTCCACGTCGTAGAACCGGGTGAGCAGCCGGGCCACGGTGGACTTGCCCACGCCGGTCCGGCCCACCAGGGCCACGGTCTCGCCCGGGGCCAGGTGCAGGTCGAAGTCGCGCAGGACACCCTGGTGGTCGAGCGGGTCCTCGTCGTCGGCCGTGTGGTAGCCGAAGTCCACGTGGTCGAAGCGCACGTCGCCCACGCAGTCGACCAGGTCGGGGGCGTCGGGGGCGTCGGTGACCGTGGGCTGCTCGTCGAGGATCTCGTAGATGCGGCCGGCCGAGGCCGCGGCCCGCTGGCCCATCATGATGAGCATGCCCAGCATCATGAAGGGGGCCTGGAGCATGAACAGGTAGGCGTTGAAGGCCAGGATGGCCCCGACCTGCAGGTGGCCGTGGATGACCATGTACCCGCCGAACAGCAGGACCAGGGCCACGCCCACCTGGGGGAGGTTCTGGACCAGGGGGGTGAAGCGGGCCCGGAGGTCGGCGTCTTTGATGTAGCCCCACTGGACCTTGTCGGCCGCCGTGGACATGGCCCGGAGCTGCTGCTCCTCAGCGGCGAAGGACTTGACCACCCGGACCCCGTTGACGTTCTCGTCGACGATGGTGGCCACGTCGGCCAGCCGGGACTGGATGAGCCACGACACCGGGAACATGGACTTCCGCATCTTCACCCCGGTGAAGTACACGAAGGGCATGGTGAGCATGGCCACGAAGGCCAGGGGCACGTCGATGGACAGCATGTAGACGAAGGCCACCGCGGCCCCGGCCACCTGGACCAGGATGAGCGGGGCGAAGGTCATGTACATCTGCACGCTGCGGATGTCGGAATTGGCCCGGGAGATGAGCTGGCCCGACTGGACCCGGTCGTAGAAGGCGAAGGACATGCGGGTGAGGTGCTCGTAGATGATGTTGCGGAGGTCGTACTCGATGTCGTAGGCCGTCTCGAAGAGGTAGAGGCGGGCGATGTAGCCGGTCACCCCGCCCACCAGGCCGAGGCCGAGGACCCACCAGACGTAGTGGCTGAGCGGCACGGTGTGGGCCTGGATGGAGTTGTCGATGGCGTGGTTCAGCAGGTCGGGGATCTGCAGCTGGATGACCAGGCCGACGAAGGACAGCACCAGGGCCGTGGTGAAGATGCCCCAGTGGGCCCGCATGACGGGCATGGCCCGGCGGAGCCAGGTCTTGGACCGGTCGGGGTCGATGGAGGCCGGCGGGGGCTCGTTGCGGGCCACCTCGGTCATCGGGACGAACGGGGGGACGGGCGGGTCGCCGGCGATGCGGCGCAACCGGCGTTCGGAGCGGCGGCTCACGGCCGGGCCGTCCGGGCCGCCCGGTGGGCCCGCAGGGCCCGCCGCCAGACGGCCAGGCCCTCGAAGGCCCGGTCGGTCTCGGCGGGGTCGTCCAGGGAGCCGGCGATGTCGGCGAGGCGGGCCTCGACGGCCCGGTCGGCGGCCTCGAGCACCCGCCGGCCGGCGTCGGTCAGCACGTGGTCGACCTGGCGGCGGTCGGACTGGACGGCCCGGCGCTCGACCAGGCCCCGGCCCACCAGGCCGTCCACCATGGAGGTGACGCTGGGCGGCCGGACGGCCAGACGGTGGGCCAGATCGGAGGAGACGGCGGAGCTCTCGTCGAGGAACCCGAGGACCCGGTACTGGGGAAGCGACAGGTCGACGTCGGCCAGGCCCACCTCGACCTGCTTGGCCAGCCAGGCCGCGGTGCGGCCGAGGGAACGGCGCGTCTCCACGTGGGTTGCTTCGGGGGTCACATAGTTAGAGTACCGAATGATCGGCGGCGGCCGTGCGGGGTCGGGCCGTCCGACGGTCCCGGACGGCCGCTCACGGTTCGCCTGCGTGGCCGCGCCATGGTCGTCGACCGGCCCACGCCGTGGAGCTCCTCGGGGGCGGCGAGGACGCCGTGGCGGACGAACGCGCCGCGGGCGTGCGTCGGTTCCCCGGTGCGCAGGCTCCGGATGCCCGTCAGGTACCCGAAGGGCCTGACGCACCGCCGTCCGCCGTCGGTCCCAGCGGCTGGTTCTCCGGCATCACCCGGGCCGGACCGTGCGCCGGACCGGGCACCGCCCCGGGAGCCCTCAGTGCTGGGAGGTCATCGCCCGGATGGCCTTCATGTCCTCGGGCCCGGCGATGTGGAAGCCGTCGTCGTCGTGGACCACCCACGAGTGGGGCTCCAGCTCCTCCCAGCGGTTGGTGCCGTGGGAGTAGATCCAGTTGGCCGAGCCGTCCGAGCCGGAGCGGAACAGACAGGTCCCCTTGGCGTCCACGGCGAAGGCCTTGAATTCGTCTTGGTTGTCGCCGCGCCACTCCACGGCGTGGAAGGTCGGCGGCGCCGCGGGTTGGGACCGCGAGCGTTCGACCAGGGTCACGTGGGCCGACGGACGGACCGGGGTGGCGGCCCCCACGATGGGCTCCGGGGCGGCCACGTTGAGCCGCCACTTGTCCGTCTTGGGCTTGGACATCACGTAGGAGCGGCCCCGCTCCAGGTCCTCGAAGGCGCCGAGGTCCACCAGGATGGCGGCCAGGGTGCCGGCCTCCTTGGGCTGGATGTTCCCCCACGGCGCACCGGTCAGGGTGACCTGGTGCCCCTTCTCCGAC
>Ga0302202_10002431_pt1 | contig 21464 bp, 21 predicted proteins | sample II_Bog_N3_3_FD_194579 | JGI IMG/M metagenome (GOLD analysis project Ga0302202, IMG submission 194579) | Peat permafrost microbial communities from Stordalen Mire near Abisko, Sweden - II_Bog_N3_3 | ecosystem: Environmental > Terrestrial > Soil > Wetlands > Peat | place: Sweden: Abisko...
TATCTGCCGGCCTATCTGGCCTTCGCCGCCGCCCTGATTATCGCCGTCGCCACCTATGTGGCCCTGAAGGACCCCAACACGGCGCTGGCCGGCTATGGGCTGGCCGGACTGGTGCTGGTCTACGGGATCGTCGTCTTCATCGGCCGGATGATCCGGCGGATGAGCACCGAATTCGGGGTCACCGACCACCGGATCATCGTCAAACGCGGACTGGTCTCGCTGCACACCATCGAGATGAGCGTCGACAAGGTCGAGAGCGTCGACGTCGACCAGAGCATCCTCGGGCGGATGCTCGGTTATGGGGCGGTGACCATCCACGGGGTCGGCGCGCGCTGGGATCCCCTGCCCGGCATGGCCGACCCGATCGGCTTTCGCAACGCCATCACCACCCGCACGGCGCCGGTCGCCGCCTGATCCACGCCTGGAGCCCTGAAAGATCATGGCCGCATCGACCGAACCGCCGAAAGTCGCCCCGTACGGGACCTGGGCCTCGCCGATCTCCGCGGCCAGCCTCGCCACGGGCTCGGTCGGGGTGATGGAGCCCCGGGCGGAAGAGGGGCGGCTGTTCTGGCTGGAAAACCGTCCCGACCAGGGTGGTCGGATGGTGCTGATGACCGACGAGTCGCCAGGCGCCCGGCAGCTTACCCCGGACGGGTTCTATGTCCGCACCCGGGTGCACGAATACGGCGGCGCGCCCTACCGGGTGCTGGGCAACGTGGTCTATTTCGCCAACTTTGCCGACCAGAAGCTCTACGCCCAGACCTTCGACGTCGATCCGGTGGCGATGAGCCCGAGCGGCTACCGCTACGCCGATTTCGTCGCTGCGCCCGAGGGCGGGCTGATCGCCGTGCGCGAGGACCACACCGACCCGGCGGACGTGAAGAACACCATCGTGCTGGTGACGGGGGAAGCCGACGATCCCGGCAAAGTGCTGTGGGGGCAGAGCGATTTCGTCGCCTATCCGCGCGTCAGTCCGGACGGCACGCGGCTGGTGTGGATGGCCTGGGACCATCCGAACATGCCCTGGGACGACACCACCCTCTATGTCGCCGACATCGGCCCCGACGGCCTCTCCAACGTCCAGGCGGTGGCCGGGGGCAAGGATGAGTCGGTGATGGAGCCGAAATGGGGGCCGGACGAGGCGCTCTATTTCGTCTCAGACCGTAGTGGCTTCTGGAACCTCTATGTCCGCCGCCCCGGCGAGACCAAGCCGGTGATGCCGCGCGAAGCTGAGTTCGCGGGCCCGCTCTGGGGGCTCGGTCAGTCCAATTACGCGGTGATGGAGGACGGCCGCATCGTTGCCACCTACGCGGAAGGAGGGCGCGACCATCTGGTGGTGATCGACCAAAACGGCGCCGCCCCGCGCGAGATCGCCCTGCCGTTCAACGCCCTCGGCGCTGTGCATCGCGTCGACGGTTCCGTGGTCGCCATGCTGGCCGGCTCGCCGATCCAGACCGGCGCGATGATCACCATCGACATCGACACCGGCGCCCACACCCTGATCCGCCGTCCCTCGCCGGCCGCGATCGATCCCCTCTACATCTCCCAGGCCGAGCACATCACCTTCCCGAGCGCCCATGGCCTCCCCGTGCACGCCCTCTACTATCCGCCGGTGAACGGCGATTTCGCGGCCCCGGCCGGTGAGAAACCGCCGCTGATCGTGCAGGTGCACGGCGGGCCGACCGGCCAGGCGTCCGCCTCGTTTAGCCTCTCCAACCAGTTCTGGACCAGTCGCGGCTTCGCCATCGTCGACGTCGACTACGGCGGCTCGTCCGGCTACGGCCGCGCCTACCGCCAGCGGCTGAACGGCCAGTGGGGGATCGTCGACGTCGAGGACGTGATCGCGGCGGTGAAATACCTGGTCGCCGAGGGGCGCGCCGACCCGAAGCGGGTGGCGATCCACGGCGGCAGCGCCGGCGGCTTCACCGTGCTGGCGGCCCTCGCCCAGAGCGACGTGTTCACCGCCGGGGCCAGCTTCTACGGCGTCGCCGACCTAGGCGCCCTGGCCCGCGACACCCACAAGTTCGAGAGCCGCTACCTGGACAACCTGATCGGCCCCTATCCGGCCGACAAGGCGGTCTACGACGAACGCTCGCCGCTGAACCACCTGGAGGGTTTCAAGAGCCCGCTGATCATCTTCCAGGGCTCGGACGATCCGATCGTGCCACCCAATCAGGCGCACATGATCCGCGATGCGCTTCGGGAGCGCCAGCAGCCGGTGGCCTATATGGAATTCGCCGGCGAGAGCCACGGCTTCCGCAAGGCCGAGACCCTGATCGCCTCCAAGGAGGCCGAGCTCTACTTCTACGGTCGGGTGTTCGGCTTCAAGCCGGCGGACACACTGCCGGAAATCGAGATCGAGAACCTGCCGAAGGGTTAGCGTGTGCGTCCTTCGAGACGGCCGCGTGCGCGGCCTCCTCAGGATGACGATGAGGGGGCTTCAACAAACCCCGTCATGGTGAGGAGCGCTCGCTAGAGCGCGTCTCGAACCACGCACGCCCTCTACCTGCCCGGCTGGGCGGCGTAGACGGCTGACTGCTGCTGCGTGGCCATCTGGCTCGGCGGCGAACCGACCAGCAGCCAACCGACGAAGGCCATGATCACCACCAGGCCGACAGCGCTCCAGACCACCGGACCCCAGACGGCGCGCTCCGGCGGCATGTCCATCGGCGACAGGTCGGCGAGGCTCCGGCCGATGCTCTGCATCTCGCGGTGTTCAGTGGTGGGCGCAGGGTTGATCCGTTCCATACGGGCCATAAACCTGAGCCGGGGCGCCACTGCATTGACCTCGATCAAGGACCACGAATGACGCTGTCCCGCCGGATCGTCGTGCTCGGCTGCTCCGGCTCAGGCAAGTCGACCTTGGCCGCCCGGATCGCCGAACGCGCCCTCCGACGATGGCGCCCGCCCTGACGGCTAGGCTAGGATCGCCGCAAAACGGGAGGATCGGCATGATCGAACAGCAGCTCGACATCAAGACCGCGGACGGCGCCACGACCACCTTCGTCGTGCACCCGGAGCGCGGCGGGCCGCACCCGGCGATCCTGTTCTTCATGGACGCGCCGGCGATCCGCGAGGAGCTGCGCGACATGGCCCGCCGGCTCGCCACGGCCGGCTACTATGTGGTGCTGCCCAACCTCTACTACCGCGAGGGCGTGATGGAGATCGGCCCGCTCGGCGATCCGGCGGTGCGCGAGCGGATGATGGCGCTGATGGCCGGCCTGAGCATCGACATGGTCATGCGCGACACCAAGAGCCTGATCGCCTGGATCGACACCCAAGGCGCGGCCTCGAACGGGCCGATGGGCGCGGTCGGCTACTGCATGAGCGGCCAGTTCGCCATCAACGCGGCCGCAAGGTTCCCGGATCGGATCAAGGCGGCGGCGTCGATGTACGGCACCTATCTGGTCACCGACAAAGCCGACAGTCCGCACACGATGGCCCGGCAGGCCAAGGGCGAGCTCTATTTCGGCTGCGCCGAGACCGACCGCTGGGCGCCGATGGAGACCGTGCAGGCCCTGGACGCCGCCCTGAAGGCCGACAAGGTCCACGCCGAGGTGGAGCTCTATCCCGGGGTCGAACACGGCTTCGCCTTCCCCCAGCGTCCCGCCTACGACAAGACCGCCGCCGAGCGCCACTGGGAGCGGCTGCTCGCCCTCTACCGGCGCAATCTCGGCTAGGCTGGCAAGGCCGCTGGCGATCAAGCGCGCCAAGGGCGCAAAAAAGGCCGGCTCAAAATCAGCTGTCATCCCGGAATCGGCGCAGCCGATGTCCGGGACAACTGAGCAAAGGCCGGCGATGCGGGGTCCCGGTCTTCGACCGCTTCGCGATCGAAACCGGGATGACGGGTTTGTTTGCTTGACCCGTTGTTCAAAACGTCTGGTCCACCTTACGGCGAACGTCATCCTGTCGGCGGCGCGCGTTGCCCGCGAGTGACCAAGGACGGAACACCCATGCGCTACATGCTGATCAACCACGTGCAGGAAGGCGGCTGGGAGCAGCTGACGGCCGAGCAGCAGGCGGAGGGCCTCGCCGCCTACGCCGCGTTCACCGAAGCCCTCACCGCCGCCGGCGCCCTGAAGGGCAGCGCCCGGCTGCAACCCTCCGCCACCGCCAAGACCGTCCGTCTGGTCGGCGGCAAGCCGAAGGTGATGGACGGCCCATTCACCGAGTCCAAGGAGGTGTTCGGCGGCTTTTTCCTGATCGAGGCGCCGGATGAAGCCGCCGCCCTCGCCTGGGCCGCCCGCTGCCCCGCCGCCGGCCATGGCGCGGTGGAAGTCCGGGCGCTGCTCTACGGGGGGTGAACCCAGCCAGCCGCAGCGCCCGCGCCTTAGGCAGCGACCCTGTTTTCGACCCGGCGCGGTTGCCAAGCCCGCCGCACTCGCCGACGGTGCCGGATCGCAGATCGGGGGGCGGATGACCGGCGAAGTGTTGGCGGTGGAGGAAGTCGCGGCGCCGCAGAGCATCGCCTCGGCGCTCGATCAGCGGCGGCTCGGCCTCTATCTGTTCGGCGGCGCGCTGATGCTGCTGGTCAACGTCGCCGACCCGGCGGCCGGCCTGACCAACATCCCGATCAGCTTCTTCCTGAAGAACCGGCTGCACCTGGCGGCGCATGAGCAGGCGTTCTTCCGGCTGTGGATCGCCGTGCCGCTGTTCCTCTCGTTCGTGTTCGGCTTCCTGCGCGATCGCTGGAGCCCGTTCGGCGCCGGCGACCGGGGCCACCTGATCCTGTTTGGACTGCTCACCGCGGCGGTATTCGCCGTGGTCGCCTTTCTACCGCCCGTCTATGGCGTGTTGCTGGGCGGGGTGATCGTGGCGACCGGCGTCTTCCAGATGGTCGCCGCCGCTGGCAACGGCCTGCTCTCCACCATCGGCCAGCAACGGGCGATGGCCGGGCGGATGAGCATGCTGCTCGGCGTGGCGGTGGTGGTGCCGCAGCTGGCGTCCAACCTGGCCGGCGGTGCGCTTAGCCAGTTCCTTGAGGGCAAGGGCGCGGTGGAAGCGGCGCGGATACTGTTCCTGGTTGCGGCGGCGGTGATGGTCGCCATCGCCGCCCTCGCCGCTCTGCGGCCACGGTCGCTGTTCGACGCGGTGCAAGTCGAGCGGTCATCGGCCCATTTTCTCAGCGACGTCGCCCGTCTTGCCCGGCATTGGCCGATCTATCCAGTGTTGATGATCCAGATTCTCTGGCAGTTCGCGCCCGCCTCGGGGGTGGTGCTGCAGTACCACATGTCCAACGCCCTCCACGGCACCGACTTCGAGTGGGGCGCATGGAACGCGGTGTTCCTCGGCTCGTTCGCGCCGGTGTTCGTGGCCTACGGGTTCCTGTGCCAGCGCGTCCCGCTAGGATGGCTGCTGTGGGGCGGCTTCGCCCTGGCGGTGTTTCAGATGGTTCCGCTGCTGTTCGTGACCACGGCGGTCGGGGCGGTGATCGCGGCCGCGCCGATGGGGGTGATCGGCGGCGTCGCCCAGGCAGCGCTGACCGACCTGGCGATCCGCTCGTGCCCGCCGCGCCTGCAGGGCACCATGATGCTGCTGTTCGGCGCCTCGATCTATTACCTCGCCGTGCGGTTCGGCGATCTGTTGGGCACCGAAATCTATGATCGCTGGGGCTTCTACACGGCCGTCTGGGCGACGATCGTCGTCTATGCCCTGATCCTGCCGGTGATCCTGCTCGTCCCTCGGCGCTTGCTGGCGACGCGGGACGGACAAGCGTTGGAAGCCCGGTGACACCCCGCTTCGGCCTCTTGCGTCCACTCTGCAATATGTGAAGCTTGCTGTTCGAGGGTGGCGCTGCTCGCGCCAACTCTGGGTGGGAGAGCGCGCGATGATGATCGATCTTGAGATCTTCCCAGTGCTGGGGGAATTGAATGCGGCGTTCGGGGGCGCCCGGCCGGCCGTGAAGGCGGACCAGGCCTCGCTGTTCGCGCCGGGCAAGCCAGTCGGACCGGCGCTGGCGACGGCTCTGGGGCAGAAGGAGGCGCAGCTCAGCTCCCTGCTGGCGACGTTCATCTCGGCGATGCCGGGGGCGCTGCAGGAGTCGCTGCGGGCGACGCTGCACTATGCGCTTACCGCCGAGCCGCGGTCGCTGATCAACTTCGCCTGGGCGCCGTCGTATGACTTCGAGCTCAATATCTGGGAAGCGGTAGAGCCCGCGCCGCACCCTTCGGGCATCACCATCCTGCTGAAGAGTCGCTACCCGGACCACAAGGAACGGTTCGCCTAGGCTCCTCCGTCAGCCGCCGCGCGCCTTGCGCATGCCCTCGCGCAGGTGCGCCGCCTGGGCGGGGTCGGCGTAGGGCGCGGCCATCGGGCGCTGGAAGGAGCCGCCGGCCCAGCCGTCCGTCGGCAGCACTGCCTTCGCCTCCGGCAATCGCCCAAGCTGGGCGAGACTGGCGGCCAGCAGAGCGCTGGTCACCGCGCCGGTCTGGTGCATGGCCTCGCGGGCCCGCTCGGCGGCGCGCTCGTAGTCGCGGGTCTGGTAGTGGGCGAGCGCGAGGGAATCCAGCATCACGCCCACCTGCGAGTCGTAGGGCGAAAGGCGTAGTCCGCGCTCGAGCGGCGCGATCGCTTCGGCCGGCCGGCCGGCGAAGGTCAGCACCTGACCCCGGCGGATGAAGGCCGGGGCGCAATTGACGTTGAGATCGACGGCCCGCGCGGATTCGGTGAGGGCCGCGCCGTGGTCGCCGAGATAGAGCGAGGGACCCGAGAGCGCGAAATAGGCGTAGGCCTCGCGCGGATCGAGTCGGACGGCGGCTCTCGCGGCCGCCCGGGCGCGCTCCATGTCGTCGCTGGGCGTCGACGACCAGCCGAACACGGCGCCGCCGAAGAGGATGCGCGAAAGGCCGATGTGGCCGAGGGAGAGCTCGGGATCCAGCCGCACCGCTTCGGTGAACAGCCGCAGCGCCTCGGCGTAGCCCTCGCCGGAGACTCGGTTCAGGTGCCACATGCCGCGGTAGAAACAGTCCAGCGCGGAGAAATCCTCCAGGCTCTTGTGTTGCGTCCGGGCGCCCTCCGAGTGGAGCAGGGCCGGCTCGATGGCGGTGACCACGCGCTCGGTGATCTCGTCCTGCAGGGCGAGGATGTCGGTGAGTTCGCGGTCGAAGCTGTCCGCCCAGAGGTTGGCGCCTTCGCCGACATCGGCCAGCTGGGCGGTGACCCGGACGCGGCGGCCGGACTTGCGGATCGAGCCGTCGAGCACATAGCGCACGCCCAGTTCGCGGCCGACCTTGTCCAGCTCCACGTCGCGGCCCTTGTAGGAAAAGGCCGTGCCCGAGGCGATGACGACGAAGAAATGCTGGCGGGAGAGCGCGGTGATTATGTCCTCGCTGAGCGCGTCGGCCAGATATTCGGCGTTCTTGCCGGGGGTGATGTTCTTGAACGGCATCACCGCGATCGAGGGGCGGTCGGGGGTGGCGATGGCGGGGCGGCGGCCGGGTTCGGCGGCCAGGCCGACCAGGTGGGCGACGCCGGCTTCCACCTTGCGCCATTCCGGGTCGGCGAGGTCGCCGGTCCAGGCGTCGAGGTCGGCGCACTCGATCTGGTCGAACGGCATCGGCAGCCGCGCGCGGTCCAGACACAGCTGCACGATCTTGGCGTCCTGGCGTGCGCGGTCGGCCTCGGAGCGCACCCATTGGCTCTTCACAGCCTCGGCCGACCAGACCACGACGACAGCCTTGGCGGCGGCGATGCGCTCCTCGATCTCGTCGGTGAAGGCGCGGTGGGCGGGAATCTCGCTGTCTTTCCACACCTGATACCCAAGGGTGGCAAGAGCCGACGCCACCTCGTTCGCCTGGCGGGCGGTGGATCGGGCGTAGGAGATGAAGACGTCGGACATGACCGTCCCGTCGCGTGCTGCCGAGCCCCGCACACCCTAGATGGGGCAGCGCCTCGGCGGCAAGCACTCGGAACGTGCGTCGGCCGGCTTACTGCGCAGCCCGACGCCCCGGGATCAGTCCCTTCCAGAAGTCCAGGTAGTCCCGCAGCAGGTCGGGGCCGACCCAGAAGCCGTGGCGATAGGGGGTGTCGACGCCGATCGCCAGGCTCTGATCGGCGTCGCCGCGCCAGGTGCCGAACAGGCGGTCCCAGATGGGAGCCATGGCGAAGTGGCCGGTGGGTCGGCTCATGTCGAGGATGTGGTGCAGCCGGTGATGCACGGGCGACTGCACCACCCAGCGGCCGACCCAGCCCCAGTCGGAATCGATCCGCGAATGGATCAGGAAGCCCAGGCCGATGACGATGGTGTTGACCCAGATCATCACCGCCGGCGAGGCGCCCAGCGCCGCCATCGGCATATTGATCACGAAGATGTAGCTGAACACCGCCGGGTGCTGCCGCGATGAGGTGACCACGGTGAATTCGTCGGCCGAATGGTGATAGCGGTGCAGGGGCCAGAACCAGCGCGTGTGGTCCAGCCGATGGGTCCAGTAGTCGAAGAAGGTGTAGACGAAAAAGAACAGCACGACCTGCGCCGGCAAGGGCAAAAGGTCGGCGTTGAGGGTGACGCCGAAGGTCGCGGCCAGCCAGTCGTGCAGCCACATCCCCGAGAGCATGGATAGGCCCAGGGTCATCAGCCGGGCGAGGATGTCCATCACATGCGCCTGGCCGGCGATGAACACCGCCAGATCGGTCTTCGTCGAAGGCGTGCGCTCGAACAGCAGCTTGCGCGCCGAGCTGCCCGCCCAGCCCACCGCCGCGCACTCGATCCAGAGCGCGATCGGCAGCAGGCAGAAGACCAACAGGCCGTTGCTGACCAGCCGCCGGTGCACTTCCTTGACCACCAGGGTGTGGCCGAGGGCGTGGAGGCTGAGGCGGTCCGGCAGCCATTGCAGCGCCCACCAGGAGGCCGCGCCGAGCAGGACGACATAGAGAGCGAGGCCGAGAACGATCGCCGCACGCCCGCCGAGGCCGCGTCCGGCCGGACGCTCGCCCAACTCGAGCATGGTCGATTGTGTCATGACGCATCATCCCGCCGACTATTGGCGGGACGGCTTCACATCACATGCCAGGATGAACGCGCCGGATTGGCGCAGGTCGGGATCGGGGCGTTGGCGCCGCGACGGGGGCGGGATCGGGCATCGCCAGCTTCACCGCCAGGGCCACGAAGATCACCCAGCGCATGTCGTTGTAGACCACGGCGATGCTCTCGGTGAGGGTCATCAGCGAGTAGACGACGAAGAACGGCAGGGCGAGGTACGCGCCCCGGTCGCGGTAGAGGGCGACGACATTGGCGCCCAGGGTCTGTAGGTAGAAGCCGGCCCAGGCGGCCAGGCCAGGCACCCCCATCGACAGCCACTGCTCCAGCCAGGAATTGTGCGCGTGGTGGGCGCGGAAGCCGGCGTCGTGGGTGATCCAGGCCAGCGGCCCCCACTGGTCGGTCTCGTCCCAGATGGCGGCGTAGCCGAAGCCGGTCCACGGCCGCTCATTGATCTGGCGCATGATCGCGCTCCAGATCTTGGTGCGGCCGGTGAGCGTCGCGTCCTTGCCGAGCAGGCCGAACAGCACGTCGGAGGCAAAGAAGACGAAGCCGGCGACCAGGAACAGGCCGACCAGCGCCGACCAGCTGGCCGCGACGCTGGACGCCGGCCCGCGGCGCACCGCGCCCACCAGCAGCAGCGCCATCAGCCCCAGCATCATCCCGACCAGGGAGGTTTTCGAGGTGCTCATCAGGATCAGGCCGAACGACAGCCCCGCCATGCTCCACCAGAGGCCGGCGCGGCGTGGGTTGAGCAGGGCGGCGGCGGCGCAGATCACCACCCCCTGGGCCATGTTGCTGCCGAAGGCGTTCTTCTCCGGCCAGAGCCCGCGCCAGGCGCCGGGGAACAGGTCGGCCATCCGCCCGATCGAGGGGATGAACAGGCCAGTGAACAGCGAGATCACCGCCAGGATGGCGAAGGTGGTCCCGAGAATCTCGGCCAGCCGCGCCCAGGAGTAGCGCGCGCCGAGCACGACGCCGCCCAGGGTGGTGAAGCCCAGCGCGAAGATCCGCCGCTGGGTCTGGTCCGGCGACACCGACCAGAACAGCGACAGGCAGGCGATGGCGAACAGCGCCACCAGGAACGGCTGGCGGATCAGCGAACGGGCGGTGTCCCAGGGGCTGAGCGCCATCAGCAGCACGGCCATGCCGTAGGCCGGCAGGAACAGGGTGCGGATCAGTCCGGAATCGGAGGTCTCGTCCCCGCCGCCGGTCAGCGGCAACTCCCATCCCTGGCTGTGGGTGAGCAGCAGAAAGACCGCGGCGGCGAAGGCCAGGGTCTCCACCAGTCCGGACGCGGCGCCGGTTCGCGGCTGCTCGTACCGCGGCGCGGCGATGGTGGTCACGGCACGGCCCCGCGCAGGAAGCCCGGCCCCTCCACCTGCACCCGGTTGAAGAAGATGCCGGCGCAGTGGGCGCCGGTCTCGATCAGCGCGTCGCGCAGTTCGCCGGAGGCGCGCACGTCGCCCTGGTCGGCGGCGACCACCAGCACCACCTCGTCCATGAACGGAGCGACGGTGATGGCGGCCTGCGAGCGTTCGGCGGCCGGGGCGTCGACCACAATCAGGTCGGCGTGGCGGCGCAGCCCGTTCCAGTAGTCGCCGCTGGGCAGCACATGCACCCCCTGACGGCCGCGCATGGCCTCGCGCCGGAAGTGCGTCACCCAGAAGCCGGGTCCGCCCACGGCATGGGCCGAGATGTAGCGCGCGTCGGGCCAGGGCCGTCCGTCCGGGCGCTTCACCGGCGGCTGGACGCTGAAGAACATCGTCCCGTCAGGCGTGGCGGCGGCGGCGGGACCCAGCACCCCAAATCGAACCGGCTCGGCGGCGAGGCTGGCGAGCTGCGACTGGGCCATCAGGTCGAGGTCGACCAGCCACACCCGGCGGCCATAGGCGCGGGCGGCGTAAAGGGCGAATTCCCGGGCGACGGTGGACGCGCCCTCCCCGTCACGCGCGGCGACGAATTCGATCACCCGCGGGCGGCCGGCAGGCGGCGCGCCGAGCGAGGCCCACAGCTCCGGCATCTCGGCGCTCAGATCGACCATTTGCCCGAATCGACGCGTGCTTGACCAACGGCGAGGCTAGTCCAATCGCCGACCCCACGCACAACGGAACCCCCGCCGCCGCTCACGCCGGCTGCTTCAGTCCCGCCGAGCCGAGCACCGGCAGGTCGAGGGTGCGCGCGGCGGACGCGGGCGTCGGAATGCCCGGGCGCAGGAACAGCCGCAGCAGGCCGGCGCAAAGAGCGGTGAACGCCGCGAACAGCAGCGCCAGCACCATCACCGGACGGCGCAGGCTCTTGCCCTCGGTGGGCACGCCGGCGCGTTCGACGATGCGGATGTTGTCGTTGGTGGCGGCTGCGATCTCCTGCGACGCCCGGCTCTGTTCGGCCTTCAAGGTGAAGTCGCGGACATTGCTCTGCAGCACATCGCGGTCACGACTGATCGAATCGTACTGTGGCTGCAGCTGCGCCAGGCGCAGGCGCCGCTCGGTCAGCCGGGTCATCTGGTCGGTCAGGGTGGCGGCGGTGTCCTGCAGGGCGGCGACCTCGGCGGCCAGCTGCAGCTTCTCGGTCTGGAAGGTCTGGTAGACCGGATTGACCCCGGTGCGCTCGGAGGTGCGGCCCTTGGTGTCGCCGGCGGCGATGGCCGCCTCCAGCCGGGCGATCTGGGCGTCCATGTCCTTCACCGGCTGGGCGTCGGGCTTGTAGCGCGACAGCAGGCCCTCGCGCTGCACCTTCAGGTCCATCAGCTTGGCGGCGGCGGTGGGATCGGCGTCATGATAGAGGCCGACCTCGGTGGGCAGCTGGCTGAGTTCCGAATCGATCGCCGCCAGACGCCCCTGCTTTTCCTTCAAGCTCGCGTCGTTGGCATACTGCTGCTGCTCGAGCTGGGCGGAGAGCTGCGACAGCGAGGTCTTTTCACCCTCGAAGTCGCCGATCTGGTTGTTGGTGAGGAAGTTCTGATAAGCGGCGTCCGCCTCTGCCAGGCGCTGCTCGAACGACCGGCGCTGATCGTCGAGCGCGCCCGCGGTAGGCGTCATCAGCACGGTGCGCCGGTAGACCAGATATTCCTCGAGCAGGGTGTTCAGCACCAGGGCGGCGAGCTGCGGGTCGTGATTCTCGTAGGTGAGTCGGATCACCGGGGCGTCCGGGGCGGTGTCGATCTTCAGACCCCGGCCGATGCCGTCGGCCAGCTTGCTCTCGATCAGGTCGCGCTGCTCGGGCGAGCCCTGCGCATAGTCTCGCGCGTCGCCGGGGGCCAGGCGGGCGACGCCCAGCCGGCGGACCACCCGCTGCTTGACCGGGTCGCTGCCGATGATCTCGGCCTCGGACTGCAGGATATGGTCGTTGTCGGGCACCGCGCCGCGGCCGGCGTCTCCCGCTCGGGGCTCATAGACATATTCCTGGCCGAGATTGACCAGCACGCTCGAATGCGCCGGATAGGTGGTCTTCAGGGTGAAGGCGAATCCGACCCCCAGCACCGCCACGCCGATGAACACCGCCAGCATCAGCCAGCGTTCGCGCCACAGCAGAGTCGGAATGTCGGCGAGGGCGTATCTGGGCCGCGCGGACCACTCGCCCGCCCGCGATTCGACGGGGCGGAGCGTTGGCCGTGCCGGAAAGACGCCCTGCGATGTCATGCTGTCCCGCGCCGCACTTTCGGCCCTGTTGAGATCGCAGGCTCGCCGGGCGCGATTAAGGTTTCCTTACCCATTCTCCTTAACCTTTGTCCCATGACCGGCATGTGCCCAATTCGTCTCGCCTGCGCCCTCGTCCTGGTCCTCGGCGCCACCCTCGCCGGATGCGCCGACAGCGGTGCGCCGCAGGCTACGCCCAGCAGTAATTTCTCCAACATTCCCTACGCCAGCTGGACCAACGACGAGCCGCAGTACCGGCTCTATCCGGGCGATGAGCTGGATGTGGCGGTGCCCTCGGCGCCGGAGCTGAACAAGACCGTCACCGTGCAGCCGGACGGGCGCGTCACCTTGCCGCTGATCGCCCCGCAGATGGCTGCCGACCGCACCGCGCCGCAGCTGGAGGCCGAACTCTCCAGCGCCTACGCCAGCCAGCTGCTGCGTCCGGAGGTCAACATCACCGTCCGCGCCCAGCCGCTGAAGGTGTTCGTCGGCGGCGATGTGGCCAAGCCGGGGGTCTACGATATGCCCGGCGACATCGATGCGCTCAGGGCCATCATCGAGGCCGGCGGCTTCAACGACACCGCCCGGCGCACTCAGGTGGTGATCATCCGCCGCGGTCCCGGCGGCGTGGCGATGATGCGCACGGTCGACCTCAACCAGCCGTTCAAGGACGCCGCCCACGCCGACTTCGTGCCGCTGCGCCGCTTCGACATCATCTTCGTGCCGCGCACGGGCCTCGGCGAACTCGGCGCCTACATGGCGCAGATCCGCAACGCCCTGCCGGTGACCTTCACCTACGCCTTCGGCAGCACGGTGTTCTAGCGTCGGTCTCGGAGCGATCCGGTGGACATCCCGAAATACGCCAAGCTCGAAAACGAGCGGCGCTTCCTGGTCCGCGACCCGCCGGACCTGTCCGGCGATCCGGGACGGCTGATCGAGGATCTGTACCTCGACGCCGGCCGGCTACGCATGCGCGCCCTCACCCATCCTGATGGCCGGTGCGAGTTCAAGTTCTGCAAGAAATATCAATCGGACGACCCGGCCAGCGGCCCGATCGTCAACATCTATCTGACGGCGGCTGAATATGACGGCCTGGCCGTCCTGCCGGGACGGCCGCTGCGCAAGCGGCGTCACCGGGTCGCCTGGGGCGAGCGCGGCTTTGGCGTCGATGTGTTCGAAGGCGCCCTCGCCGGCCTGATCCTTTGCGAGGCCGAGGCTGAGTCGGCCGCGGCGATCAAGACCCTCGCCTTTCCGCCCTGGGCGGGACGGGAGGTGACGGCGGACAGCTTCTTTGCCGGCGGCAACCTGTCGCGGGTCACCGCCGATGAGCTGAAGCGCCGCCTCTAGGCGGGTTCAGCCCTCGGCCAGCCACTGGCGCGCGGCGCGTTGGGCCTCGGCGACGTCGGCCGGGTCCATCTCGGCGCTCAGTTCCTTGCGATAGACCTTGGCTTCCAGCGAGCCGCGCATGGCGGCCAGATTGAACAGCATGTGCGCCGAGACGAAATCCAGCGGCGCGCCGCCCTGGCCGGTCGAATAGAGCAGGCCCAGGCGAAACAGTTCGTCGCCCGATGACTCGGGCCCCGGCAGCGGCAGGCCAACTTCGGACCCGGTTTCCACAACCCCCAACATGGTCTTCATCCTTTCCAACAGGCAGGGTCGCGCCCCGTTCTGAACCCGCGATCCAAGCCTGGACTGAAAGGAAAGTCGCCGTTCGCTGAAGATATAGTTAAGCCGCAAATCGGCGGTACACGAAGTCGCCGCTCCAGAATTCGAAGGTCTTACTGCACGTCAATACACATCGCCGGGGCGTTAACGGCGGGCCCGCTGTCCAAACAGCACTTTGCGCGCCTCTTCCGACTGCTGGCTTGAGCCCTGCAGGCCGGATGCGGCGAAGTCACGCGCCTTGGCCATCGCCCGCTCCACCGCCGGCCGCGCCGCCACCCGCTCGTGCCAGGCTTTCAGGTTGGGGAACTCCTCGATCGCCAGCGCCGCCGACGATCGGCCGGCCACCCAGGGCCAGGAGATCATGTCGGCGATAGAGTAGTCGTCGGCCAGGAAGTCGCGGCCGGTGAGCTGCTGCTCCATCACCCCGTAGAGCCGGTTGACCTCGTTGGTGTAGCGGATCGCGCCATAGGCCACCTGCCGCTGGTCGTGGATGAAGCTGGGGGCATAGTTGCGGAAGTGATTGCGCTGTCCGGCCATCGGTCCAAGGCCGCCCATCTGCCAGAACACCCACTCGTCGACCTTCACCCGGGCGCGTTCGTCGGCGGGGTAGAACTGGCCGCTCTTGCGCCCGAGGTACTGCAGGATCGCCCCGGATTCGAACACCGAGATCGGCTGGCCGCCCGGTCCCTCGGGATCGACGATGGCCGGCATCCGCCCGTTCGGCGACAGCGCCTGGAACTCGGGGGTGAACTGCTCGCCCCGGCCGATATTCACCGGCTTGATCGTATAAGGCAGCCCCATCTCCTCGCAGGCGATGGTCACTTTGTGGCCGTTCGGGGTCGGCCAGTAATAGATTTCGATCTGGTCGGGCACGGGGCGTCCTCAAAATCGTTCAGGTTTCGATGTACTTGCAGTTCGAGGAAGCCCGGCGCAAGCCTTGCGCCGTTCAGGCGAGGTTCAGTCCCGGCGTGATCAGGTCCATGGCCAGCGGAGGCGTTTCGCTTCCACTAGAAAGGTTGGCATGAAGCGCTGGGTCGCCAGCATGGCGGGCGCCGCGGTCGCCCTCGGCGCCTTGGCGGGCCTGGCGTCGGCGGATCCGCGCGACCACGGCCGCGGCGGCGGAGGCGGCGGCCACGGCCAGCCCTCCGGCCATGCGCCCGGCGGCTATGGCGATCAGCGCCGCGGCCCGCAACCCGGATGGAACCCACAGGGCGGACCGCCGCGCGGCCCTGCCCAGGTCGGCCCGCCGATGGGCCCGGGCTGGAACGACCAGCAGCATGACGGCTACTGGATCGGCAACCGCTGGCACTACGGTCCGCCGCCGGAGGCGGTCGGCGGCGGTCCGGGCTTCCGACCCGGCTACGCCCCCTGGCGGCGCGGGGCCATGCTGCCCCCCTACTACCGCAACGACGTCGTCCAGGATTACCAACGCTACCATTTGCGGCGGCCGCCGATCGGGTACAGCTGGGTGCGCGTGGGCGCCTCATTCCTGCTGGTGTCCCAGGACTCGGGGCTGATCTTCGACGTGGTCGAAGGGTTCTAGCCCTGGCTCCTCCCCTCAGTTCAGCTGAGGGGAGTGTCGAAGCAAGCCCGCGGAGCAGCCCCGGACTTGATCCGGGGGAGACGGAGCGGAGACGCGCACCGACCGACGTGCCAGCCTTGCCGCAGGGTCCCCCCATCGTCACGCTTCGGTCGCTGACGCTTCCTCGCCTGTGACACTTCCCCCCGCTGCACGGGGGGAAGAGCAAAGCGACTACTCGACGCCAAGCTTGCGCTTGAGGATTTCGTTGACCGCGCCGGGGCTTGCCTTGCCTTGGGTTTCCTTCATCACCTGGCCGACGAACCAGCCGATCGCCTGCGGCTTGGTCTTCACCGCCTCGGCCTGGCCGGGGTTGGCGGCGATCAGCTTGTCGACGATGGATTCCAGGGCGCCGGTATCGGAGACTTGCCGCAGCCCCCGCGCCTCGACGATCGCCGCGGCGCTGCCCTCGCCCGCCCACATGTGCTCGAACACGTCCCGGGCGATCTTCGACGAGATCACTTCCTCCTCGATCAGCTGCACCAGGCCGGCGATGTCGGCGGTGGAGATCGGGCTGTCGGTGATCTCCAGGCCGTCCTTGGCCAGGTGGCCGAGCAGTTCGTTGGCCACCCAGTTGGCGGTGAGCTTGGCGTCGCGGCCCTTGGCGGCGGCTTCGAAGAAGTCGGCCCGCGCGCCCTCGATGATCAACACCCCGGCGTCGTAGGGCGACAGACCATACTGGCTCATCAGCCGCCGGCGCTTGTCGTCCGGCAGCTCCGGCAGAGAATCCTGGATCGCCTTCACCCACGCCGGGTCCAGCACCAGCGGCAGCAGGTCCGGATCGGGGAAATAGCGATAGTCCTGCGCATCCTCCTTGGAGCGCATCGAGCGGGTCTCGCCCTTGTTCGGGTCGAACAGCCGCGTCTCCTGGGCGATCGTCCCGCCGTCCTCGACGATCTCGATCTGGCGGCGGGCCTCATACTCGATGGCCTGTTCGATGAAGCGGAACGAGTTGACGTTCTTGATCTCGCAGCGGGTGCCGAGGTCGCCGCCGGGTCTGCGCACCGAGACGTTCACGTCGGCGCGCAGATTGCCCTTCTCCATGTCGCCGTCGCAGGTGCCAAGGTAGCGCAGGATGGTGCGCACCTTCTTCACATAGGCCGCCGCCTCGTCTGACGAGCGCATGTCCGGATAGGAGACGATTTCCATCAGCGCCGTGCCGGCCCGATTGAGGTCAACGTAGGTGGCGCCGGGCTCCATGTCGTGGATCAGCTTGCCCGCGTCCTGCTCCAGGTGCAGCCGCTCGACCCGGACGGTGAAGAAGCTGCCGTCGTCGCGCTCGACCTCGATCTCACCCTCGCCGACGATCGGGTCCTTGTACTGGCTGATCTGATAGCCCTGCGGCAGATCGGGGTAGAAGTAGTTCTTCCGGTCGAACCGGGACCACAGGTTGATCTTCGCCTTCAGGCCGAGGCCCGAGCGGACCGCCTGCTCGACGCAGGCGCGGTTGATCACTGGCAGCATGCCGGGCATCGCCGCGTCCACCAGGCTGACCTGCTCGTTGGGTCCGGCGCCGAAGCCGACGGCGGCCCCCGAGAACAGCTTGGCCTTGGAAGCGACCTGGGCGTGGACTTCCAGACCGATGACGATCTCCCAGGCGCCGGTGCGCCCTTCGATCAGCTTGGATGGCGGTGTGCTCATGGGCCGCTCTTACACCGAGGCGGGGGAAGAGCCCAAGCCTCGCCGCGGCGCGCCGCCGCGACGCCTGCGACCAAACAGCCCGCCGGAACGAAAACCGTCGACTGCGGCGCTTGCTGGAAAAGGACCGTTAAGCACTCTTCGCTCATGGGTGGAGTGTCCTACAACCAGTATTCGTCATGTCGCCACCACACAGTTTCATCGGGGTCGCCATCGGTCTCCTGCCCTTCGCGTCGGGCTGGGGCGCCTGTTTCGCCGCCTGGTTCGTGGCCTTCGAAGCGCTGAAGCTGCGGCGCAACGGCCTCCTTGGGACGGCGATGATGTTGGGCGCCGCGGGACTGGCCGCCGGCGCCGGGGTCTGGGCGCAGCCGTCGCTGGTGGCGGGCTGGCCGACCGCGTTCCACGTCGATCCGCTGATGACCCTAGCGGCGCTGGCGGCGATGGTCGCCGCGGCGGTCTGGGGCCTGGCGATCGAGCGGCTCTATCCGGACGCCCGCGGCTTGATCGGCGGCGGCGCGATCCTGGGCGCGGGCGTCGCCCTCAGTCACGGGCTGCTGTTCTCCTCCCTGCAGGGACCGACGGAGATCGATTTCGGCTCAACGCCTGTCGCCACGGCGATGGCCCTGGCCAGCGTCATGGCGGTCGGCGGTCTGATGGTCCGCCGCCGCCGGCCCGGCCGGTTCGGTCAGCTCGCCGCCGTGGTCTGCCTGACCGCGGCGACGTCGGTGTCGCAGGGCGTCGAGCGGGCGGCCATGACCTTGGCCAGCGGCCTGCAGCCGCTCGCCGGCGCCACCTTGCCCGCTTCTGCGCTGACGCCGATTGCCGGGGTGGTGATCGTCGTGGTGCTGGCCGCCATCGCCTTCCTGGCCAGCGTCGTCGAGATCAGGCCCGCCACCACGGCTCGGGCCTGGCGCGGAAGTTCGCCGCCTTCTCCATCGCCGAGCCCAACTGGAACAGGGTCCCCTCGTCCAGCGCCTTCCCGATGAGCTGAAGCCCCAGCGGCAGACCCTGAGCGTCCAGGCCGGCCGGCAGGCTGAGGCCGGGCAACCCGGCCAGGTTCACCGTCACGGTGAACACGTCATTCAGATACATCGCCACCGGATCGGCGGCGTTCTCGCCCAGCCCGAACGCCGCCGACGGCGCCGTGGGCGTCAGCAGCGCATCCACTTTCTGGAACGCCTGGTCGAAGTCGTCGGCGATCCGCCGGCGGACCTTCAGCGCCTTCAGGTAATAGGCGTCGTAGTAGCCGGCCGAGAGCACATAGGCGCCGATCAGCACCCGGCGCTTGACCTCCTCGCCGAACCCGGCGGCCCGGGTCGCTTCATAGACCTCGGTGAGGTTGGCGCCGTCGACCCGAAGGCCGTAGCGCATGCCGTCATAGCGGGCGAGGTTCGACGAGGCCTCGGCCGGGGCGATGATGTAATAGGCCGGCAGGGCGTATTTGGTGTGCGGCAGCGACACTTCGACGATCTCGCAGCCGGCGTCCTTCAGCCAGGCGACCCCCTCGGCCCATAGCGCCTCGATCTCCGCCGGCATGCCGTCGGCGCGGTATTCCTTCGGCACGCCGATCCTCAGGCCCTTCACCGACTTGCCGACGAAGCCGGCGAAGTCCGGCACGCCCACCGGCAGGCTGGTTGAGTCCTTCGGGTCGTGGCCGCTCATTGAGGTGAGCAGGATGGCCGCATCCTCGACGGTCTTGGCGATCGGTCCGGCCTGGTCCAGCGACGAGGCGAAGGCGACCACGCCCCAGCGCGAGCAGCGCCCGTAGGTCGGCTTGATGCCGACGGTGCCGGTCAGCGAGGCCGGCTGGCGGATCGAGCCGCCGGTGTCGGTGGCCGTCGCGCCGAGCGCCAGGTTGGCGCTGACCGCCGTCGCCGAGCCGCCGGACGAGCCGCCGGGCGCCAGCGGCCGGTTGGAGCCCCGCGAGCGCCAGGGATTGATCACCGGACCGAAGGCGCTGGTCTCGTTGGACGAGCCCATGGCGAACTCGTCCATGTTCAGCTTGCCCAGCATCACCGCCCCGTCACGCCACAGGTTCGAGGTGACGGTGCTCTCGTAGGTCGGCTTGAAGTCGCCGAGGATCTTCGAACAGGCGGTCGAGCGGACGCCCTCGGTGCAGAACAGGTCCTTGATGCCTAGCGATGCGCCTTCGAGCGGACCGCCCTCGCCACGCGCCAGCTTCGCATCGGAGACCTCGGCCATCTGCAGCGCCTTTTCCGGCGTCTCGAGCACGAAGGCGTTCAGCGCCCGGGCGCCGGCGATGGCGTCCAGGTGCGCCTGGGCGATCTCGACGGCCGAGAACTGGCGCGTCTTCAGCCCGCTGAGGGCGTCCTTCAGCGTCAGGTCGGTGAGGCCGGCCATTACTCGACCACCTTCGGCGCCACGAAGAAGTTGCGGTCGGACTTCGGCGCATTGGCCAGCACCTTGGCCGGATCGCCGCCGTCGGTGACCACGTCCTCGCGCATCGGCAGGGTGACCGCCTCGGTGGAGGCCAGTGGCTCGACACCCTCGGTGTCCACCTCGTTCAGCTGCTCGATCCAGGTGAGGATGCCTGACAGCTCCGCCGCCAATGGCTCGAGCCGCGCCTCGTCGACGTGGATACGGGCAAGCCGGGCGACCTTGCGGACGGTGGCCGCGTCGAGGGCCATGAAACACGCTCCTTGGATTGAGTTGGCGGGTTAGCCGCCGCTTGGCCGCGTTGGCAAGCCCTCGTATGCAGGGTCCATGGCCGTCGTCGATCTCACCGAGCTGCCCCGGGCCCTCGCCGCCCGGGTCCCGATCGTCGGCCTGGACCTTGGCGAGAAGACCATCGGCGTCGCCGTCTCCGACACCGGCTGGATGATCGCCAGCCCCTTGGAGCTGATCCGCCGCACCCAGTTCACCAAGGACGCCGCCGTCCTGTTCAAGCTGATGGACAGCCGCGGCGCCGGCGGCGTGGTTATCGGCCTGCCGGTGAACATGGATGGAACCGAAGGTCCGCGCTGCCAGTCCGCCAGAGCCTTCGGCCGCAATCTGCTGCGCCTGAAAGACCTGCCGATCGCCTTCTGGGACGAGCGCCTGTCCAGCGCGGCGGTGAACCGCATGTTGATCGGCGAGGCCGACGTCAACCGCGCCCGCCGCGCGGAACTGGTCGACAAGGCCGCCGCCGCCTGGATCCTGCAGGGGGCCCTGGACCGGCTGGGCGGCTAGAGACGCGCCCCTTCCCCCGCCGTGCATTCCCGCCTAGAACGCCGCTTTAATGACCGAAACCGCGCCTGGACCGATCTTCCCCTTCCCGCGGCGGCATTTCCTTTCCATCCTTGATCTCGATCCGCCGGACGTCGCCAGCCTGCTGGACCTCGCCGACGGCTTCGTGGCGCTGAATCGGCAGAAGGCCAAGAAGCTCGACCTGCTCAAGGGCCGGACGCTGATCAACCTGTTCTTCGAGGCATCCACCCGCACCCAGAGCTCCTTCGAACTGGCCGGCAAGCGGCTGGGCGCCGATGTGGTCAACATGAGCCCGCGCACCTCGTCGGTGGCCAAGGGCGAGACCCTGATCGACACCGCGGTGACCCTCAACGCCATGCACCCGGACCTACTGGTGGTCCGCCACGGGGCCTCCGGGGCCGCGTCGCTGCTCAGCCAGAAGGTCAGCTGCAGCGTCATCAACGCCGGCGACGGCCAGCACGAGCACCCGTCGCAGGCGCTGCTGGATTCGCTGACCCTGCGCCGCGCCTTCGGCCATGTTGACGGCCTGACCGTCGCCATCTGCGGCGACGTGCTGCACAGCCGCGTCGCCCGATCGAACGTCGGCCTGCTCACCATGCTCGGCGCTCACGTGCGCCTGGTCGGACCGCCGACGCTGATGCCGGGCGGCGTCGACCGCTGGGGCGTCGAGGTGTTCCACGACCTGAAGGCCGGCATCGCCGGCGCCGACGTGGTGATGATGCTGCGCCTGCAGCTGGAGCGGATGCAGGGCGCCCTGGTGCCG
>Ga0302202_10002432_pt1 | contig 21462 bp, 19 predicted proteins | sample II_Bog_N3_3_FD_194579 | JGI IMG/M metagenome (GOLD analysis project Ga0302202, IMG submission 194579) | Peat permafrost microbial communities from Stordalen Mire near Abisko, Sweden - II_Bog_N3_3 | ecosystem: Environmental > Terrestrial > Soil > Wetlands > Peat | place: Sweden: Abisko...
GGGTACGATGGCGGCGGCAATGTTCGCCAGCTCACCAACTCGGCAGGGGCGGTCACCGACACGTACGAATACGACGCCTTCGGCAACGACGTCTACCACACGGGCACAACGCCCAACAACTACCTCTACCGCGGCGAACAATACGACCCCGACCTAGCCCTCTACTATCTCCGCGCCAGATACTACAATCCCGCCACGGGGCGGTTCCTGTCGAAAGACCTGTTGGATGGACTCGTGCAATTGCCAATGACCTTGCACAAGTACCTCTACGCTAGCGGGAACCCTGTGAACCGAATTGATCCTCGCGGAAGAGCAGACTTGTTTGAGTATGCGATAAGGTCTAGTGCGGCTGTACCGGAAGCGAAGCTGATCGACATCTATGGGTGTGTTGCTGGCGCAGCTCTGGCTGCGGTGGACCTTATCCTGGATCCAATCGATCCGAAGAAGGACCCAATCGGTACTATTGGTACCGCACTGGGTGGTGGCTCTGCTGTTCTCGGCTGCGTCGTATTGATGCCGGGACTAAATGAGCTTGCCGAGTCGGGAGCGAAGGTCACAAAAGCAGCTCTGGAATTTGTCGGTAGCGCAGCTGGATGGGGGGCATGTGCCGCGGATGCCAAAGATTTTGTCAGTGGCCTCAACAGTATATTATCTGGAAGACCAAATGAGCACGATATTGGTAAGTCTATTGAAGATCTAGCAGGTTGTGTGGGCAGTCTATTAGGGCAAATGTTGAAGGCGGAGGCGGAATGAGCAAGATAATGCCACTGCTTTTCGCTAGCATCCTTGTGCGTGGAGACGAACCAGGCGCCGGCTTTTGGCTCCTCCTGATCTCGTTAGTAGCCGGGGCCATTATACTTGTGGCCATCTGTTGGGACATCGTGCGAGCGTGGATTAAACGCTCTCGCGGTCGCGATTGGCCGTCCGTCTCCGCCATCATTGAAATTGTGAGTGTCGCTTTCATGGAGGATGATAGTCTGATCCCTGCCCAAAAAGCCAGTTTTGATCAGCCCTACTACCAGGCCACGCTGACTTACATCTACCAATATCCAGAGGAGCAGATGGGCGACTATAGTCGCAGTTTTGGCAAAAAGGAAGATGCCGAGGCTTGGGCGAATTCCTATAAAGGCGAAACCGTCAAGGTTCACGTAGACCCGCGCGATCCCACCCGTTCCGTCCTGCGAGAAGAAGACCTTTAGATCAGCCAGACCTAACGTGAGATGTGCGCAAGGAGACAGTCATGGATTTCTTCCGATCTCGAGGGACGCTGCTCATTGCGGGCTTCCTGATCTCACTGGGATGCATGCAATTCTTCTTCTCCCGAAGATATGCGGATGCAGCCAAGCGGGAATCTACCGCGATTGGCACGGTCTACGCTATGAGCGGCTCGAAAGGTTCTACCTACAACTATTTATTCGAAATTGACAGTGTCCAGCTTCAAGGCCAGAGCGCCTCATGCCACACTCCGCTTACGTTGCAGACATGCGGCGTAGGCGCAAAAGTTCTTGTTTACTATGTACGCACTCCCGCCTTGGAAACCAGGCTTCAGGACTTTGGCGACGCTAGTAGAGAAGTGCTCTTTACGTGCGTCTGCTTGAACGTTGGCGGCCTCCTTTTGATTGTCATGCATTTCGTTCTCAATAGAAAAGGGGGCGATTCAGATGAATCTGAAGATACCGACGAGAGCGGCGGGTGGCCCCGGTCTCGGTGATATTTTTCAACCAAGATGAGGGTGGCCCCGGTCCCTCGCCTTTGGGGACCTGGGATACAACTACGACACGAGGCCCACGCCTATGACGACCGCCGCGATTTGCGCAACACGAGAAGTTTCGCGCAGGCCATCGTACTATCGCGGCGAACAATACGACCCAGACCTCGGCCTCTACTACCTCCGCGCCAGATACTACAATCCAAACACCGGACGCTTCATGTCCCGCGATCCGGAAGACGGTAACCTCTTCGATCCAGCCTCATTGCATAAGTATTTATATGCAAATGGCGATCCGGTTGACGGGGTCGACCCTATGGGAAGGGGGGACCTTTTTGAGTATCAAATGCTCACCTGGAGGCGAGAGAGGGCTGCGTCTAAAGCGCTCTTAGCACTCGGTATGAAAGTCGCAGCCTGCTACATAGCAGTAGCAGGCACAATTGTGGCGGCTTTGGAGCATTCCGGTTTGGGCACTGGCATCGGCGGTGCAGCCATACTGATGGACTGCATAGTTTTGCCTGTGTTCTTTTGACCGGGCTCGGGCTTTGAAGGGAATTGCTTGTTGCGTGTGATTACTGACAAGCGGAGAACCGAGAGATTCGTCCGCTAAATCACTGGATTGAAAACTGGAGACCCTTTCTAGTCATCAATCGAATTGGTTGGGAGAAGGAAGATGAGAAAGCCGACATTGTTGATGACAGCGCGTGCGGTGTTTGCATGTGAATTAGCATTGCTTCTCTTCTACGTTTTCTTTTCGAAACAGCCATTTATTTTGACCGATGAGATTTTGTTTTTGAGTGCGTCATTCGTTATCTTTGCGGGGTTGTGGTGGAAGAGAATCTACTCCAACCCAGCCTTTTTCGGATTATTGACGCCGTTCATACTCTTCACCATGTTCATTGCCTCATGGCTCAGGCAAGGTTCGTACACTGTAATCTACGGAGTCATCGCAGCCCTTGCAGTGATAGTGGGCCTAGCAAAAATATGGTTAAAACTAGGCTCTTCATCTGAAGAGGAATAGGAGAGCAAGCGGGCGGTCCTCCGGGGCGGCTTGCTTGCTTCTGAGGCTCCATCCAAGTTCCTCGGCAACGCCGGCGCAGGGCGCGCTGCCTTCGGCATCGGCAGTAGGGGTGGGCACATCACCGCCAACAGCTTCGACCTGTTCGGCGAGACGGTGCAAAAGGTTCTGCCCGACGGCACGCTCACCGAGACGCGCAACTACGACACGGCCGGCAATCTCACCTCGCTCACCCACTTCAACGGCGTCACCACCACCTACACCTACGACTCGCTCAACCGCCTGCTCAGCCGCGCCACGCCCGGCGAGGCAACGGTCAGCTTTACCTACACCGCGACCGGCAAATACCTCACATCAACCGCCGGCGATGGCACGGTGAACTATTCGTATGATTCGCTGGTCCGAAAACCGGGGACAGACGGGACGTTTCCAGTACTAACTTCTCTCACCGATTCCCAGACCGGAGCAGAGGGGGCCCCGGCCATCCCCAAAAGTTGTCAACCCCCGCCCTTCCCACCGTGCACGTATCTACATTATTTTCATCGTCTTCCAACAGCGCCCCCTTTGCCGATTATTTCTCGCCATCCGCTAACCTTTGAATTGAGCGTTCACAGCAGACTCGCCGGCAGCATCTTGTCGGCCAGTCCGCGCGCAGGCCTCCGCATAAGCCCTCTGTTTTGAGATGCTTCGAATTCAAGCTACTCAAAACATGAGACTTACGGCAGGATACCGCCGCTAACCCTATTCAATCCAGTAACTTGCCCAAACCACCCGGAAGGGGATGGGGAGTACCCCATACCCAGGAAAGGAACCTCATGATCGCCGAATGTCGTCACGTAATGCCCAGCGGGCTCCATTGCCAAGCGATTGCCATGCGCGGAACCGTCTTTTGCTACCACCACGCCCGTACCCAGGCCCCCGCCCGCGCCAAGGAAGTCTGCATCGAGATCCCGGACCGGCTCGATAGCAAAGGCGCGCTGTTCGTCATCCAGCAAATTGTCACAGCTCTCGGCTGCGGAGCCATCAGCGCCCGCCGTGCCGGTGTGCTCCTTCACGGGGTCCAGATGGCCTCCGGCAAAGCAACGGAGGCACTAAGCCCTTTGCTTCCCAATATATGCAAGTAACTGCTTTGTTATCATGCGACTACAGCGGGGCCCATCCGGTAACGCAATGAAAACAATACGGTTATTTGCAGGAGGAGGAGGGGGGTAGCTGGGGACAGGGTACCTGGTCCATAGTCCCTATTCCCTAGTCCTAGTCCCTGTTCCCTAGTCCCTGTTCCCTAGTCCCTGTTCCCTAGTCCCTAGTCCCTGTTCCCTAGTCCCTGTTCCCTGCCTTATTCATCTCTGAACATCGGGTGCGGAATCAGTCTGCGATAGTCTTCCTGGTGCGCCCCATCCAGGCAGGCCTCGACGATCCTCCGTCCCAGCGGATCGAGATCGGGCACCAAAAACTGCTTCAGCTCCTGCGCGAAAAACTCGCGCCACTGCCGCGCCCCTTCCTGATACACATCCATCCCGCCCTGGATCTGTTCTTCCACCGCCAGAAACACGCGCGGAATCATCGAACCTTCAATCCTGAGCTGGTGCGGAATGTAGCCCAGCAGCGGACACATCGCCTCCACCACCTGCTCGCGCGCAAACTTCGCGCTGCCCCGCCGTGCCAGGTACTCGCGCGCAATCCACTCCGCCATGAAGCCAACCTTCCACGCGCCGATGTGCTGATTCGGCAGCAGCACGTACCGCGTCTCCGGCGTCTCCACAATCTGCCGCAGCAGCAGGTTAGCCTGGTCCACGCGCCGTCCAGTAGCAAATGCCCAGTAAGAGCCCACGCCCTCCGACTGCATCCCCACGCTCTTCTGCGTTTGAATGCTCGGGTTTGCATGTCCCCTCGGCGCAACCAGCCGCCACAGCCACGCCAGCGCCGGGCTCAGCACATGCATCATGGCCAGAATTCCATATAACTGGCTGTCGCGATGCGTCGGCGGGCAGCGCACGCCAAAGCTGCGCACATCCACGCTCCGCGGCCCGTCCAGAATGTCGTCCAGCATCCGCCGCGGCAATATCACCCGCGGATTCGGACACAGCTTCCCTGGCGCATCCTCCACGTGCTCCCATGTCAGGCAAGTCCCACCCGGCACAATGTAGTGGTTCAAAAAGATCAGCGGCTCCGGCGGATCGATGCACAGCCGCTCCAGTTTCGGCGCGGTCCCGTAGCTGTGAATGTGGTCCACGCGCACAAACCATCCATTCTCCGCATCGGCAACAGTCAGCCTTCCGCTCGTTCCCTGATTCGATGGATGCGCACACGCCATATCGTCGGCAATCGGTCTCAGATGGCAGGCTTCAGGCAGATTCAAAGTGCGTTCCTCCTTCGTCACCACATTCCGCCCCAGCAGCAGCCGGCCATCGTCCATGCGGTGAATGTGCTCCGTCATCTCGCTCTTGCCGCCGCCGCTTGCGCCCTCGTGCATCAGGATCAGCTGATTCTCATACGGCGTCACCACCGCTACTGCCGCGCAGTGGTTGGTCGTCCAGCCCTCCCGCTCGCCCTTATCCAGCAGCATCGAGTAGACGCCCTTCTTCGCGCTCGGCCCCGGATACAGGTTGTACGCAAAAATCTCCTGGTGCGTGGCTGTCCTGTCATGGACCACAACCTGTTTGCCGGCAAAGTGCGTATGCCGGAACGGTGGCGCAACAAACAACACTCCTCCGGTCACTTTGAAATCGAACGGCACCTTGTTGCGCGGAATCATCCCTTGCAGATCGCCCAGCGCCGCCGCGAAAAACGCCGCCTGCCGCGGCACAATCAACAGCGATCCAAACCCCAGCGCATCCGTGCCCGCATAGAACGGCATCACCACCAGTTCCTGCGTCTTCAGCCAATCCAGCGTCGCAGCCCGGGTGTTTTCAAAGTTCTCGCCAAACCGCTCCTCGTAGGTCGGCTTGTCTGTCGGCAAGTGGTCGCCAATCACCATCGCATCCGGATCGCGCCTGCGCATTGAGGGATCGGGAAAGTTGATGGCCAGCCCATTGCGCGCCTTGGTGATCACCGCCTCCACCACGCGACCCGCGCGGGGAGTTTGAAACACTGCCTCGTACACGCCGTGGTCTTCGCGATTGCCGAGGGTCCAATCCGTCTCGCCTGTTGCGCGGCCCAGCGCCCAGTCCATCAGTTGCTGACGCGTCTCCGGCGTCTGCACCAGCGGCGCGGCGCTCAGCACCTCGCGCACGTGCGGCGGCAGGTCGAGCCCTGCCCAGTCAGCCTGAAAATCGACAACGCTGCCCACACCGGCTTCGGCGATCATGTTCTTCCCGCTTTCCCATTGAAAGATGCGGCCGTCCTGAGCGAACCCTGAGCAAGGCGAAGGGGAACCAGATTCCTGCTCTCAGGCCAAAACGGCTCGTCTTTTTTATCGCATCTGCCATCACTCCTGGCAGTGCGCCGCGTCACAGGCGGATTCCTTGACGTTGCGCGTGGCCCTGCCGCTCAGAGTGAAAGCGCCTTTTCACACAACGTTTGCACGCCAGAAACATCCCATTCAACTCCCATTCACAAGCCGTATCTAGGCTCGAAGTCGCACCGCTTCCCCGCATCCCCTGTTCCGGAAAACCGCAACTTCAAACATCACAACCTTTTCGAGGATGGTCGATCATGACACGCAAATTACTCCTCTCCGCGGCGGCAGCAGCCACGGTATTCGCCCTGGCTGGCTGCTCGAGTACAACCCCGAGTTCGACGTCAACCGGAACATCCGGTACCTCATCAACCACCTCTCTGGGCCAGCCGGTCACTCCCATTCAGCATGTGATTGTGATCTTTGGCGAAAACATCTCTTACGATCACTACTTCGCCACCTACCCCTCCATCGCCTACAGTGCGGCGGATTCGGCGGACGCTGGCGAGATATACCAGACCAACTTCCCCTCGAACGCCACCGCTCCCGCCAACAATAACCTCGTCGCCCCCCTCAATCCCAGCACCTGGGCGCCCCTGGCAAGCCCCACGCTGCTGACCGACAACCCCAACGGTCCCACCGGCTCCGGCGCGGCCTACAACGGCGCCAATGCGGTGAATCCATTCCTGTTCTGGCCCAACCAGGCGGGAACGGCAGACCAGAATCACTCCGCCAAGCCCGAACAGTTCGCCTATGACAACGGCGCGATGGATCAGTTCCCCGGTTCGACCGGCAATACGTCGTCAGTGCCCGCCTCGACTCCCAGTGACACCAGCGCCGACCTCGGCAAGGGCCAGACGATGGGCTACTTTGACGGCACCACCACGACCGCATTGTGGAACTACGCACAGAGCTTTGCCATGAACGACAACGCGTACACATCGCAGTTCGGACCCTCGACGCCCGGCGCCATCAACCTGATCTCCGGCCAAACGAACGGACTGTCGCAGACGCTCAACCTGATTCCCGGCACCACCGGCGTACAGCCCGGAACCTGCACGCCGAGCCCGACCAACACCTGCACCAACAGCGCCGGAACGGCCATTCCTGACGGCAACGGCGGCCTTACCCTGGTGGGCGACTCGGATCCGATCGGCGATGTCTGCTCCACCGGCACCATTGAAGTCTCCATGGCCGGCAAGAATATCGGCGATCTGCTGAATGCCCAGAATGTCACCTGGGGATGGTTTCAAGGCGGCTTCAACTTGACCGCCCAGCCCAACCCCAACGGCAGCTACGGATGCAACCGCAATACCCCCGGAACAGAGAGCAACAACTCCACCGACCCCGATTACATTCAGCACCACGCACCATTCCAGTACTACGCCAGCACCGCCAACCTCAAGCACCTTCGCCCCAGCTCTGAAATTGCCATTGGGCGCTCTGTTGAAGCCGATGGTGTGACTCCAGATCCCGCGAACCACCAGTACGACACGGCCGATTTCTTCACTGCCCTCCAGCTCAATAACCTGCCGTCCGTCTCCTTCCTCAAGGCGCCCGGATACGAAGATGGCCATCCCGGCTACTCCGATCCAATCGATGAGCAGCGCTTCATCGTGCAGGTCGTCAATGCGGTGATGAAGAGCCCCGAGTGGTCGTCGACAGCGATCATCGTCACCTATGACGACTCCGACGGCTGGTATGACCATCAGATGCCGCCCATCGTCAATCCCTCTTCCTCCACGCTGGTTGACGCGCTCAGCGGCTCTGGTTCCTGCACAGGCGTCACCGGCGCACCCTCGCAGCAGGGCATCACCACCCCAACCACCATGCTGCTGGGCAATGACGGTAAACCCGCCCTCGGCCGCTGCGGGTATGGCACACGGATTCCCTTCATGGTCATCTCTCCCTACGCCAAGCTCAACTACATTGACCACACCGTTCTCGACCAGAGCTCGGTGATCCGGTTCATTGAAGACAACTGGCTTGGCGGCGAAAGAATTCAACCGGGCGGCTCGTTTGACACCATTGCAGGCTCCATTGAGAGCATGTTCACCTTCTCCGCCACCTCGCCTGACGTAGTGAAGTCTATGGCAGAGAAGAAGAAGCTCTTCCTCGATCCCGAAACCGGCAAGAAGACCGCTGTGGTTCCGTAGCAGCACCACCCGCCCACGAGTAATCCCCGGGCTTCTGCCCACTGATCCAAAGCGCAGCCAGCGCACGGAGAAGTGGGCAGAAGCCCACAAACCTTTCATGCATCGCCTCTTCAGTTAGAGAACACGGCCCACACTCTTGGATCATTCACGCAGAAAGCTCCTGATCGATGGCGGCCGATGGGCAGCCTCATTTGCCGCGCTTCCCGCCAGCGTCCTGGCTGCAATGGAACCGCGGCAGTCCGCACCCTTGCACGCCCATAACATGGCTGCCATGCCCCGCCCAGCCGCGGCGTCCAGTACTGCTCCCGTCCATCACCCGCTCCTTGTCGATCGCCTCGAGCCCTTCGTCGATCCGCTCCCCATCCCGCCCGTCGCCAAGCCAGCGGGGATGCGCCCAAATCCCCACCCTGTTCCCCAAAGCCCATCTTCTGAGCCGATAGACTTCTACCGCCTCACCATGCGCCGTATCGAAACGCGCGTTCATCGCGATGTTCCGCCCACCGCGATGTGGAGTTACGGTGAAACCGTCCCCGGCCCCACCATTGAAGCCAGAACCGGCCATCCCCTGCTCATTGAATGGGCGAACGAGTTGCCCGAAAGACACTTTCTCCCCATCGATCACACCCTCTGTGGCGCCGCTGCCGATCAGCCGGAGGTACGCACCGCGGTTCATGTGCACGGCGCAAAGGTTCCGCCGCAATACGATGGCTTCCCTGAGAATTGGCAAACCCCCGGCCAGAGTTCCCAGGCCGTCTATCCGCTTGACCAGGATGCAGCCACGCTCTGGTATCACGACCACGCCATGGGCATTGAGCGCCTCAATCAGTACGCAGGGCTCTTCGGCTTCTTCCTCGTCCGCGACGATGCCGAGCAGCAGCTCGCCCTGCCCAGCGGCAAATATGAAATCCCGCTGGCTTTCGCCGACCGCCTCTTCTCCGCCGATGGCTCGCTCTACTATCCCGACTCCGGCGACCCTGAGGCTCCGTGGATTCCCGAGCTCTATGGCGACGCCATGCTGGTCAACGGCAAAATCACTCCGTTTCTTGAAGTCGAGCCGCGTCCCTATCGCTTTCGCATGTTGAATGCAGCCAATTCGCGCACCTTTGTCTTCTCGCTCTCGAACAAACAGAGTTTCCATCAGATCGGTTCCGACCAGGGCCTGCTCGAAGCGCCCATTGAACTCAGCCAGGTCTCTCTATCTCCCGGCGAGCGCGCCGATATCGTCATCGACTTCAGCAAAGCCGTCGGCCAGTACATCGCTTTCAACAATCAGTCCTGGGAACTGATGCAATTCCGCGTAGCGGACAAGCTTTCTAATTCCTATTCCCTAATCCCTAATCCCTCGTTTTCCGTCGCCAGTCCCTCAGTCCCTAGTCCCTATTCCCTAGTCCCTGTTTCTTCGCGCCTCCGCACCATCGCCCGCATCCCGGAATCCGCGGCCGTCCAATCCCGCATGATGATCCTGCGCGAATACATGTCGCGCGATCCAAAGCGCATGCTCATGCTGATCAACGGCACGCGCTGGCATGAGCCGGTCACCGAGCGCCCGGAACTCGATTCCGTCGAAATATGGAGCTTCGCCAACACCACCGCGGACATCCATCCCATCCATTTGCACCTGGTCAGGTTTCAGGTTCTCGACCGCCAGAGCTTCGACGCCGATGAATTCCTCCTCTCCGGCAAAATGAATTTCAGAGGCGCTCTTACGCCGCCACCGCCCGGCGACCGTGGATGGAAAGATACCGTCCAGACCTACCCCGAAACCGTCACCCGCGTCATCATTCGCTTTGAGGGATACGTAGGCCGTTACGTCTGGCACTGCCACCTGCTGGAGCACGCCGCCAATGAGATGATGCGCCCGTTTGAGGTAATCGCCAAAGCGAATCTCTAGAGCACTGTTTCCAAAGTTCATCTCAAAACGGAGGCTGTCATCCTGAGCGAACGGGGCCCCGAACGTTTTTCAGTTCCGCGGTCCCCAAAGAGCGGTCTTTGCTCTTTGGGGTGGAGTTCGGGGGTGGTGAGTCGAAGGATCTCCTTCTGTTCTTTCGGGCTTTTTTTGAAAGAACTCTATAGACAGGACACCAGGACGTATCGGCATATGCCCACGCTCCTTGCTCTATCCCGACGCGATCTTTATCCTTGCCTTGCACGCAGGGGACCTGACCTTTGATCCGTGGACTCGTCGATTTTGCGCTGAAAAGCCGGTGGCTGGTGCTCGGCGGAATGGTGGTGCTCACCGCGTGGGGCATCATTTCCTTCCGCGCGCTGCCCATTGAGGCCTATCCCGACGTCGCCAACAACTACGTGCAGATCATCACCCAGTGGCCGGGGCGCAGCGCCGAGGAGATCGAGCGCCAGGTCACCGTGCCCGTTGAAATCCAGATGGCCGGCATTCCCCACCTCACCCATCTGCGCTCCACCACGCTCGCCGGCCTCTCCAGCCTCATGCTGATCTTCGACGACGACTCGAAGGGCGACGTGAACCGCGAGCACGTCCTCGAGCGTCTCAGCCAGGTCAGCCTGCCCGCCAATCTCGTCCCGCAGATGGGCACCGACTGGAGCCCCGTCGGCCAGATCTACTGGTACACGCTTGAGAGCACCAACCCCTCCTATGACGTGATGGAAAAGAAGTCGTTGGAAGACTGGCTGCTTGAGAAATCCTTCAAGGGCGTCAAGGGCGTGGTCGACGTGTCCAGCTTCGGCGGCCCCACCAAGGAATACCAGATCAAGCTCGACCCGGAGAAGCTCGTCGCCTACGGCCTCAGCATCGGCCAGGTCGAGCAGCAGCTAGCCAACAACAACACCAACGGCGGCGGAAGCTTTATTGAGCAGGGTGCGCAGCAAATCAATGTGCAATCGCTGGGTCTCTACACCAGCGTGCAGGATATTGAGAACACCGTCGTCAAAACCACCAACGGCGCGGCCATCACCGTCAAGGACATCGCCACCGTTTCGCAGGGAGCGAAGATCCGCCTCGGCCAGATCGGCCGCACCGGCAAGCCGTCCACTGTGGAGAAGGACAAGACCGTCTATGACGACAACAAGATCATCGACAATCCCGACACAGTCGAAGGGATCGTCCTCCTCCAAAAGGGCGACGACTCCGACCCTGTGCTCGATGGCATCCATGAGGAAGTCGAGAAGCTGAATCACGGCATCCTGCCCAAGGGCGTAACCATTCAACCGTTTCTCGATCGCTCCAAGCTGGTCTCTTACACAGTCGAGACCGTCGAACACAATCTCACCGAAGGCATGCTCCTCGTCGCGATCATTCTCTTCCTCTTTCTCGGCAACATTCGCGGCGCCATCATCGTCACGCTCACCATTCCCTTCTCGCTGATGTTCGCCTCCATCTGCCTTGACCTGAGCCACATTCCCGCCAACCTGCTCTCGCTGGGCGCGCTCGACTTCGGCATGCTCGTCGATGGCTCCGTGGTGATGATTGAGAACATCGTCCGCCATCTCTCCCATAGGGACGACACCCGCACCACCGGCCAGCGCATCCGCGAAGCCTCGCATGAAGTGCTGCGCCCCGTGTTCTTTGCGCGCGGCATCATCATCGCCTCGTACCTGCCCATCTTCACGCTGCAGGCCGTGGAAGGCCGGCTCTTCAAGCCCATGGCCTGGACCGTCTCCTTCGCCCTGGTTGGCGCGCTGGTCTTCGCCATCGTCATTGCACCCGTGATGGCTGCGCTCCTGTTCAGCAAGGGCGCAAAAGAGTGGCAAAACCCAATCATGGGGTGGCTCATCCGCCACTACCGCGTCTCCGTGCGCCAGGCCATTGTGCATCGCAATGTGACACTGGCCATCTCCACGTTTCTCTTTGCCGTCGCCATCTATCTCACCTTTGGCGGGCCCGTCGGCTCGGAGTTTCTCCCCCATCTCGACGAAGGCTCCATCTGGGTGCGCGGAACGCTTCCGCCCAGCGAAGGCCCCACCGCCAGCATCGACTTCACCAACAAGGCCCGCGTGGCCATGGCGTCGTTTCCTGAGGTCACCCAGGTCGTCAGCCAGACCGGCCGCCCCGATGACGGCACCGACACCGCCGGCTTCTTCAACACCGAATACTTCGTCGATCTCAAGCGCAAGGAGGATTGGCGCCCTGTCTTCCATCAGAACAAGGAGAATCTGATCGCCGCCATGGACCTGGAGCTGTCCAAGTTCCCCGGCGTCATCTGGAACTACTCGCAGCCCATCTCCGACAACATGGAAGAAGCCGTCTCCGGCGTCAAAGGCGAGCTGGCCGTGAAGCTCTACGGCGACGATCTCCGCGTGCTCGAGCACACGGCGGAAAAGATCCAGGCCCAGATGGCCAGCGTGCGCGGCGTCGGCGACCTCGGAATCTTCCGCATCGTCGGCCAGCCCAACCTCAATCTCCACGTCGACCGCAAAGCCGCTGCCCGCTGGGGCATCAACGTGGCCGACGTGCAGGACGCAGTGCAGACCGCCGTGGGCGCAAATGCCGTGACCCAGGTGCAGCAGGGCGAGGCGCGCTTCGACGTGACCCTGCGCTACCAGCAGCAGTTTCGCGACACCCGCGAGGCCATCGAAAACATCCGCCTCCTCGCGCCTTCAGGTGAACACGTTTCTCTTGCGCAACTCACTACCGCCTCCACCGACGATGGCGCCGAACAGATCAATCGCGAGGGCGGCCAGCGCTACATCGCCATCAAGTATTCGGTGCGCGACCGCGACCTCGGATCGACCGTCGAAGAAGCCATCGCCAAGGTCAATCGCAATGTGCAGTTGCCCACCGGCTACCATCTCGAGTGGGCCGGCGAATACGAGAGCCAGAAGCGCGCCAACAAGCGCATGGCGCTCATTGTTCCCATCACCGTGCTGGCGATTTTCCTCATCCTCTACACCATGTTCCGCTCCGTCAAGTGGGCCATGGTCATTCTCGTCAGCGTGGTCATGGCCTCCATCGGCGGTCCGCTGGCCCTGTTCCTCACCGGAACCAACTTCTCCGTCTCATCGGCCGTAGGCTTCCTGGCGCTCTTCGGCGTGTCGGTGGAAACAGGCGTCATCATGATCGAGTTCATCAACCAGTTGCGCGCCCGCCGCAAGGGCATGGAAGCCAACAGCGAGGAACATATAGTGGAAGCCGCCGTGGAAGGAGCGGTCCTTCGCCTGCGCCCGGTGATGATGACCATGCTGGTGGCCACGCTCGGCCTGCTGCCCGCCGCCATGTCGCACGCCATCGGCTCGGACTCGCAACGCCCCTTCGCCATCGTCATTGTCGGCGGCCTGCTCGCCAACCTGGTCATCGGCGTCTTCCTGTTACCAACGCTGTATGTGTGGGTAGCCCGCGACAACGACATCCTCCCAGCCGTCGAAGACGGCGAAGAATTCTGATCGCGTTGGTTGGCTGCGTTACGCCGGTATCTAGGGCCTGTTAACACTACTGGGGTGGACAGGCCCTATAGCGGTTTCAGGATTGCCGTACCCAAAGGGAATACACTCAAGTCGACGCGACCCCAAGGAGCGGCGACCTCGCAGTAGTGCAGATAGGGTATACCTATCCTGAAACCGCTCTAAGAGCCCGGCAGCGGAAATCTCTCCCCAATCAACTGCAGCGCCTCTTCGAGAGTCGCAATCGCCCCTTCCAATTGCGCGTCTTCCACCGCCCGCAGCATCTCCTTGAAGCCCGCGCCCGGTGCATAGCCCGCGGCAATCAGTTCCCTTCCGGTGATCAGCGGCCTGGGCCGAACGGTCTCTTCCGGCATGGACAGCCACCGCTCGCGCACAAACTCCCAGTGCTCCAGGTTCCCGCCGCCAGCCGTGCAATCCATGCGGTGCAGCGCAAGATGTTCTTCAAATCCATCCAGCCGAAAGAAGCGCTTCAGCGTCGAGGCGCGCATTCGCCCCGCATCCGCAAAGCGCATGTGGTTCTCAACCAGGGCCAGAATCTGGTGCGATTCTTCGTTGGAAAAACGAAACCGCCTCAAAATCTCCGCCCCGATGGCCACACCTACCTCAACATGTCCGTCAAAACGAATCCGATCCGGTGCGCGCCGAAATGTCGGCGGCTTGCCCACATCGTGCAGCAGTGCTCCCCACGCCAGCGTCGCCGAACAGCCCTCCTCCAATTGCCCAAGCAGCCCCAACGTATGAATCCAGACATCGCCTTCGGGATGGTATTGCGGCGGCTGCTCCACGCCCTTCATCCGCGCGATTTCAGGCAGTACTTCAACCAGCAATCCCGTCTCATCCAGCAGCTCAAAGGCCCGGCGCGCCTGCCCCTCGGTCAGCATCTTCGTCAGCTCATCTCGAACCCGCTCCCGGCTCACCGCGGAGAGCCTGCACGCGAGCGCCCGCATGGCCGCCTTGGTCCCGTCTTCAATCGCAAACCCGAACCGCGCCGCAAAGCGAACCCCGCGCAGCATCCGCAAATGGTCTTCCTCAAACCGCAGCTCCGCCCGCCCGATCGCCCGGACAATCCCAGCCTCCAGATCCCCAACCCCGCCCACAAAATCCAGCACTCCCAACCAAACACTCTTGTCATCCTGAGCGACCGAAGGGAGTCGAAGGACCTGCGGTTGTTCTTCAGCGCGCGCCAGTACCCCTTCCCCTCGCAGCGGATCAAACAGCAGCCCGTTGATCGTGAAATCCCGCCGCTTCACATCCTCCTCGGCGCTCAGCGTATACCGCACCGCATCCGGATGCCGCCCATCCGAATAAGCCCCATCCGACCGGAACGTGGCTACTTCCGTTGTGACGTAGCCTTCTTCGTCCCCATCGGCTACGAGAACTACCCCAAAATGCGCCCCCACCGCGAATGTTCGAGGAAACAGCCTCAGCACGACATCCGGCGTTGCGCTGGTGGCCACGTCGTAGTCCTTAGGCTCCCGGCCCAGCAGCAGATCGCGCACACATCCGCCGGCAAGGTAGGCTTCATACCCCTCCGCGCGCAGCTTCGCGATCACTCCCACCGCCGCCTCGAACTGTCGCGTCTCACACACCATGGCTGCCTCTATTCTCACTCACCCGCCGCGTCGCCGGGTGCCCCATCCATTCCGCATCTTTTCGCGGAATGGGTGGGAAGCAGTAAGCCAGTGCGAGCTTCCCGCGAGAGTCTGCCCCACCGCAGGTGGCTAAACTAAAGACATGCCCCACTCCGGTCTCATTCTCGCCATCGAATCCTCCTGCGACGAGACCGCAGCCGCTGTCGTCGAACGTGGCGCCCACACCCTCAGCTCCGTAGTCGCCTCCCAGATCGCCACCCACGCCCGTTACGGCGGCGTCGTCCCTGAACTCGCCTCCCGCGAGCATCTCCGCGCCATCGTCCCGGTCGTGCGCGCGGCCCTTTCCCAGGCCAACATCACCCTCGCCCATCTTGACGCCATCGCCGTCACCAGCGGCCCAGGCCTCGCCGGAGCCCTTCTGGTCGGCATCACCTACGCCAAGGCCCTCGCCTTCGCCAACAACCTTCCCCTCATCGGAGTCAACCATCTCGAAGGCCACATCCACGCCGTCCTGCTCAACGAGCGCGAAACTGCAAGCGTCTCCTCAAAAAGGCCTGTCATCCTGAGCGACCCTGAGCGCAGCGAACGGGGAGTCGAAGGACCTGCGGTTGCACTTAAAGCCGTATCTCCAGGCGACCCCGCCCTCGCCCTCGTCGTCTCCGGCGGCCACACTCATCTTTACCTGGCCACGCCCACCAACAACACCTGGCACTACAAACTCGTCGGCCGCACCCTCGACGACGCGGCGGGCGAAGCCTACGACAAGGTCGCCAAGCTGCTCGGCCTGGGCTATCCCGGCGGTCCCTGGATCGACGCCCTCGCGCAACACGGCAATCCAAACGCCGTTCCCTTCGCCTTCTCACAAATCAAAACCAAAGCCCACCTGGGCGGAGCGCCTCCGCGCACCAAGGCCGCGCTGACCGCTCCCATCGCCAACCTCGACCCGCACTTCCTGTTTTCGTTTTCGGGAATCAAAACAGCCGTCCTGCGCTACGTGGAACTCCACAACCTCCGCCCGGAGGCCGAATCCCGCCGCGAAACCCTCTTCACCGGTCCCGACGCCCCGGGAAACTCCAAAGGGTCCGTCAGTAAGCAAGAGGAGTTCGTTGCGGAAGAGCGGGAATCCACTCACGTTCGCCCCGCGCGCAGCGGTCCAACCGTGGAAGACGCGCTTGCCCAATGCCATCCGCAGACCCTCGACCTGATCGCCAGCTTCCAGCACGCCGTCGTCGGTGACCTGCTCAAGAAGACATTCGCCGCTGCCGAATCCCTCGGTGCCCGCCGTATCCTGGTCACCGGAGGCGTCGCAGCAAACCGTGAACTCCGCACCCGCTTCACGGTCGAAGCCGCCCGCCGCAAGCTGAGCGTCTCTTTTCCCACCCTGGCCCTGTCCACTGACAACGCCGCGATGATCGCCGCCGCCGCGTGGCCACGCTTTCTGGCCGGTGAATTCGCTGACGACTCCCTCTCCGCCAACCCCTCACTCGCCCTGGGAAGATAAAACGGAGACCCATGCGCCTCATCGGCAACATTGTGTGCGGCTTTCTCATCGCCTTCGGCGCCATTTGGATACTACAGGGCGTGAACATCCTGCCCGGCAGCTTCATGACCGGCCAGATGGTCTGGGCGTGGCGCGGCGCAGCCGCTGTCGCCGTGGGCTTTGTCCTGCTATTTTTCATCCACCGAAGGGCGCATTGAATTCTCCGGCCAATCCTCTGGTCAGCCTCCTCCGTCAATGGCATACTATCTACACACTTCAGCATCAAAAAGGGGAAAACAGATGACGGTCCTTGGCAATTTCATTGGTTTCATCCTGTTGGGTCTCGGCGTCATTTGGCTTGGACAGGATTTTGGCGTGATTCCAGGCAGCTTTTTGCACAACGAGTTCGACTGGGGCCCTCGCGGACCGGTCTCAACCGTCGCCGGCGTGGTCCTGTTGTTCATCATCAATTTCGGAGGGCGCAGACGGACCTAGTTCCGCCACAATGCCAGCCACTCCCCGCTTTGGATTCCCCCAATCCACGGATGACCAACCCGCTCCCCCCGGCGCCCGTCAATTGACTGCGGAGCGCTGACCATTGGGCTTGCTACAATCGGAAGGGCGCTACAGCGAAACCAGAGTAGCTGCACCTCGGAAGCAGCACGCCAAGTGGCTTTTTCCTTAAAAAAAGGCTACCTCCCACGCCTTTTGCAAGGGCACATTTACTCTGGATTCGCCGTAAGCCCTCGGATTTGAGCTGCTTTCCGAGAAGGAATCAAGACCAGAACCGATGCCCCTCCGCCTCTATAACACCCTTTCCGGAACCGTCGACGAGCTCTCGCCACAGGCTGGCCAGCCCCTCAGCATGTACGCCTGCGGGCCCACCGTCTACGACTACGGCCACATCGGCAACTTCCGCACCTTCCTGCAAGTAGACGTCCTGCGGCGAACCCTCAAGCTGCTCGGCGTCCCGGTTCGCCACGTCATGAACATCACCGACGTGGACGACAAGATCATTCGCAACGCCGCCGCAGCCGGAATCCCCATCGACAAGTACACCGACCGCTTCGAAAAGGCCTTTTTTGAAGACCTCGACTCCCTGCGCGTGGAGCGCCCCGAAATCATTGCCCGCGCCACCGAGCACATTCCCAAAATGGTCGCGCTGATCCAGAAACTCGCCGCCGCCGGCGCTGCCTACCAGACCGAGGACGGCTCATGGTACTTCCGCCTCGCCTCCTTCCCGGACTACGGCAAGCTCAGCAAAAAAGACCTGAGCGGCATGGAAGACGGCGCCCGCGTGGACCTCGACGAATACGAGAAGGACTCGGCCCGCGACTTTGCCCTCTGGAAGGCCGCCAAGCCCGGCGAAACCTCCTGGGACACGCCCATCGGCCGCGGCCGCCCCGGCTGGCACATTGAGTGCTCGGCCATGGCCATGGAGTACCTGGGCGAGAGCTTCGACCTGCACGCCGGCGGCGAAGACCTGATGTTTCCGCACCACGAAAACGAGATCGCCCAAAGTGAGTCGGTCACTCACAAGCCCTTTGCCCGCCATTGGATGCACGTCCGCTTTCTGCTGGTGGACGGGCGCAAAATGTCAAAGAGCGAGGGCAACTTCTTTACCCTCCGCGACCTGCTCTTGAAGGGCTACAAGGCCTCGGCCATCCGCCTGGCGCTCATCTCGGTTCCCTACCGCCATCAGCTCAACTTCACCTTCGACGGCCTGATTGAAGCCACCAATGCCATCGAGCGCCTGCGCACCTTCCACCAGCGCCTTCTCGGCGGCAACTTTGCCGAGGGCTCAAATCCAGCGCTTCAGGAAGCTGCCAAAACCGCGCAGGCAGAGTACGTGGCTGCGCTTTCCAACGACCTGAACACCGCCGAGGCCCGCGCCCCCATCTTCGACCTGCTCCGCGCAGCCAACACCGCCATCGACCAGAGCCAGCTCTTCTCCGAGGACAAGACCGCGATCCTGGCCGTACTCGCCAGCTTCGACTCGGTCTTCGACGTAATCGCCGACCACGACGCCGAGCCAACGCGCCATGCAGTGGAATGGGCCGAGCAATCCGGGCGGCTCGCCGATGTGGCTCCCGAACTGATCGCCCGGCAGGGCCTGACCGATGAAGCCATTGACGCCCTGGTAGCTGAGCGCACTCAGGCCAAGAAGCAGCGCAACTTTGCCCGCGCCGACCAGATCCGCAACGAGCTGGCAGAAAAAGGCATCGTCATCGAGGACTCCAAAGACGGCGTCCGCTGGAAGCGCAAATAGCTTGCTCTCGCGTAGACTGGTAGCAATGGGGCGACCGGTTCCCCACGGAGGCTCTTGCCATGGATTTCGAAATCGTTTTTGACCGCGAAGAGGACGGCCGCTGGATCGCCGAGATTGAGAGTCTGCCCGGCGTACTCGCATACGGAGCCACCCGCGCAGAAGCCCAATCGAAAGTCGAAGCGCTCGCATTGCGAGTGGTTGCCGATCGCATTGATGCGGATCAAAGTGCGCCGGGGCAAGTCCGCTTCGCAGTTGCATAAACGGCTGCCCGACGTCTTATTGAATGGTTTTCCGCGCTGTCGCTGTCAACCAGCATATTGGTGTTATGGCCAGTTTTGGCCACCCCCTTGGAATTACGTCGTGAAACGGCGATCATTTCCGTATGAGTCAGTGGCCTTCAACAAGCTCGAAAAAGGTCTATCGCGCGTTGCTGCGCATCGGCTGGCATGAAAAGCCTCGAATCGGTAAGGGCAGATCGCATAAGCTGCTCGAAAATCCAAAATATCCTTACGAATACACCTGGGCCTTTCATGACAGCGACGAATTCGGCCCCAGAATGCTTGCTCGCATCGCGAAACGGACAGGACTAAAACCGGAGGATCTCTAATCCCATGGAAGCCAACGAAGCCCAGGAGTTGCAGGAGAACGCAGAGCACGGCGAGCACGAGCGGACGCTCCGCCCGGTCGCCTTCACCATGAGCGTGCTGGCCGTTCTCGTGGCCGTCACCACCGTTCTCGGCCATCGCACCCATACTGAGGCGGTGCTCAGGCAGGCCAAGGCCAGCGATACCTGGAACGAATACCAGGCCAAGAAGAATCGCGCCTACGATACCGACCTGGCCAACAGGCTGCTTCACGATCTCACCGTCGCCGACAAGGACTCAGCCCAGAAGGACATCAAGGACTGGGCCAGCCACAAAGACAAGTGGGCTGAAGACTTGAAGGAAGAACAGAACGAGGCCCTGGCGCTTGAGGCAGAAGTCAAGAATGCCGAGATCAAGGCCAACTTCTTCGACTTCGGCGAGGCGCTCCTGGAAATTGGCCTGGTCGTCAGTTCTGTCACGCTCCTTACCCGCAGCCGCATTTATTGGTTCCTGGGAATAGGCGCTTCCATCATCGGGGTGGGCTCTGTGGTTTGGGGAATGCTGATCAAGTAGAGAGGGTCGATTTCTACTTTGCTTACTCCGGCGGCATCCGCTCCAGCTCTTCCACGCTTGGCAGAGTCTTGGCCTTGATCTGCGCCGTGGTCAGCAGAAACACCGCCACCACAATCCCTGCCATGCCGGCAAATTCCGCCGGCCCCGGCCGCTCGTGCAGCAGAAAGATTCCCAAGAGCACCGCAACCACCGGGTTGACGTACGCGTACGACGAAACCTTGGCCACCGGCACGTGCTCCAGCAGATAAATGAAACTTGTATATCCCAGCAGCGAGCCCCCGGTAATAAGCCAAAGCAGTGAACCAATGGCAGCCCCGTTCGGGTGAAACTGCGGCCATTGGCCCAGAACCGTTCCAAGCAGCGTATCCGCAAAGCCCGCCACCAGCATCTGCCAGGCAGCGGCCACAAAGCTGTTCACCGGCAGCCGCGAGCGCCGCGACAGAATGCTGCCCACCGTCCAGCAGAAGCCGCCGGCCAGCAACACTCCCAGCGCCACCAGCAGCGTGCGGTTGCCATCGAGGCCGATTTCGAGCGAAGGCCACACCAGCAGACCCAGCGCCAACGAGCCCAGCGTCATGCCTAGCCACCCGCGCACCTTCAGCGGCTCGCCTCCCGGCAGAAACATCTCAATCAGCGCCACGTAGAGAGGTGTGACAGCCAGCACCAGCGAAGCCAGCCCGCTCGGCACCGTCTTCTCCGCATACACCAGTCCCACATTGCCGGCGCCCAGCAGCAGCAGGCCGATCAGGCTCAGGCGCAGCATGTTGCCCGCAGGCCACCACAGCCGCAATCCGCGCCAGCGGCACCACGCCAGCAGAATCGCCCCGGCAATCAGAAAGCGCGTCCCCGCCAGCAGAAGCGCCGGCATCTCCGCCGCGCCGATGCGGATGGCCGTGTAGGTTGAGCCCCAGAAGAAGTAGACGCTGGCAAAGGCCAGCATAATCGAGGCCGTTGTGGCTGCCTTCCTCGCGGGAATTGTATGCTGCGTGCCGTTCGCCATGGGATTAATTCCATCGTAGCGTGTGCAGGCAGGCAGCGCTTCTTTCAACTTTCATGGCGAGCGAACGTCTCAGGCAGCCGGGAAAACTCCATTGAAGCGAGCTTTGTAACACTCCCTCACCGGCGAAGCCGACCCACAGGAAATGAAACTGTGCCCCATCGGGGTACCCTCTGGGTCGGAGCGGCTTTTTGCTCGATGGGTGGGAGACCGCAAAGGCCCACCATCGGCCATCGGGTTTTTCCACCTTCCATTCTGTTTCTTGTCAGTTCCCCACTAGCTTCGCAGACCGATGTTGGCATGAAACCAGCGGCC
>Ga0302202_10002435_pt1 | contig 21454 bp, 20 predicted proteins | sample II_Bog_N3_3_FD_194579 | JGI IMG/M metagenome (GOLD analysis project Ga0302202, IMG submission 194579) | Peat permafrost microbial communities from Stordalen Mire near Abisko, Sweden - II_Bog_N3_3 | ecosystem: Environmental > Terrestrial > Soil > Wetlands > Peat | place: Sweden: Abisko...
ACCAGCACGAGGTTGAGGGCCAGACTGATGGACAGGCGTCGGGTGCGGGTCATCGTTCTCCCCGGCCAGCCTACCGCTGCCGTCGCCCGGGCCGCCGGGACGCCGGGCCGGGCCGCCGGGACACCGGGCCGGGCCGCCGGGACACCGGGCCGGGCCGCCGGGACACCGTCAGGGCCGCAGCGATCTCCACGGGCGGTCGTCGCGGGTCCCCCACGCCACCTGGCGGGCCAGTTCGGCCCGGGCCACCGGGAGGTCGTCGGGATGGGTCACCCCGATGCACCGGGCGTCGGTGGCCAGCACCCGCACCGGTAACCCCCGCCCGTCCGCGACCATGTCGCCCACCACCACGGGCAGGAGGACCTCGGGGTGACCGCCGGCCAACGGCCCGGCCCCGAGGGCCGTCTCCTCGTCGAGCCCCGACTCGGCCATGGCCTTCGCCAGCTCGTCCCACATCCCCGGTTGGAAGCCCCACAGGTTGACCGACACCAGGCTGTCCCCGGGCACCGAGGTGGGTTGGCGTCCGTCGCCCACGGTGAACCGCTCCCCGCCGTCCGTCCGGGCCACCTGTTTGCGCTCGTCGAGGGACCGGAGGAAGCCCCGGGCGTCGACCTCGCAGACCCCGCGGGTCACCGGGTCGTCGCTCACCACGGTGTTGCGGACTTCGAAGCCCACCAGGGCGTGCTCCTCGGGGGTGCCGGTGAGCTGGGTCACCAGGGAGCCCATGGCCGCCGACCCGTAGACGTCGTCGGCGTTGGCGATGGCGAACGGGGCCGAGGGGTCCACCAGGTCACGGGCGGCCAGGGTGGCGTGGGTGGTCCCGAGGGGCACCCGCTGCACGGCGAAGTCGATGGGCACCTCGGCGGGCCAGCACCGGCGCACGTGGTACCGGATGGCCGGCCCCGTCTCGGGGTGGAGGACCAGCACGATGCGCCCGAACCCGGCGTCCAGGGCGTCGCTGGCCACCAGGTCGATCACGGCGTCGCCCGACGGCCCGACGGGGGCCAGGGGCTTGCAGCCGCCGTAGCGGCGGGCCAGGCCGGCGGCCAGCACCACGAGGGTCGGGGCGGTGGACGGGACGGGCACGGTCGGCTCAGCCACCCCAGCGGAGGACGGCGCTGGCCCAGGTCATGCCCCCGCCGAACCCCGTCAGCAGGACGTGCTTGCCCTCGGTCAGGCGCCCGGTCTCCAGGGCGTCGGCCAGGGCCAGGGGGATGGAGGCCGACGACGTGTTGCCGTAGCGGTCGATCACCACGACGGCCCGGTCCTCGTCGATGCCCAACCGCTGGCAGGCTGCGGTGATGATCCGCAGGTTGGCCTGGTGGGGGACCAGCAGGTCGATGTCGGCCGGGGTGAGCCCGGCCTCGGCGATGGCCCGCTCGGCCGACTCCACGACCACCCGGACGGCCTTGCGGAAGATCTCCTTGCCGTCCATGTAGAGGTAGCCGCCGTGGTCGCACTTGAGCAGGTGGCGCAGCGATCCGTCGGCCCCCAGGTTCCACGAGAGCAGCTGCCCGGGACCGTCGACGGCCTCGAGCACCACAGCGCCCGCCCCGTCGCCCACCAGGATGGCCACCGACCGGTCGTCCCAGTCGGTGATCCGTGACAGCGTCTCGGACCCGATGACCAGCAGGCGCTCGGCCCCGACGGCCAGCAGCCCGTGGGCCACGGTGAGGGCGTAGACGAACCCCGAGCAGGCGGCGTTGACGTCGAAGGCCCCGCCGGGCACGCCGATCCCGTCCTGGACGGTGGCCGAGGTCCCCGGGACGATCTGGTCGGGGGTGGTGGTGGCCAGGATCACCGCGTCGATCTCGTCGGGCCGGCGCCCGGCCCGCTCGAGGGCGGCCAGCCCGGCCTCGATGGCCAGTCCCGACGTGGTCCCGCCGATGTGCCGCTGGCGGATTCCGGTCCGCTCCACGATCCACTCGTCGCTGGTGTCCATACGGGCCGACAGATCCTCGTTGGTGAGGATCTTGTCGGGCACGGCGATGCCCCAGCCGGTGACGATGCCCCCTCGGTTCACGCGCATGTGGTCAGCTCATCTCCAGGACGTGGATGCCGATGAACGCCGCATCGGTCCCCATGATCCCACCGGTGTTTGCCGCGGCGGCCAGCCGGGCCCCCTCGACCTGGCGCGTCCCGGCGTGGCCGCGCAGCTGGGTGGTGAGCTCGACCACCTGGGCGATGCCCGTGGCGCCGAGGGGGTGGCCCCGCCCGACCAACCCACCGCTGGTATTGACCGTGACCCCCGGTCCGCCGACCGTGGTGTCCCCGGCCAGCGTGGCCGGCCCGGCGTCCCCGGGCTTGAAGAAGCCCAGCGACTCGAGGGCGTACAGCTCCTCGGCGCTGGTGGCGTCGTGGAGCTCCACCACGTCGATGTCGGACGGGTCGACCCCGGAGTCGTCCCACGCCGCCGCCGCCGTCTCGGCCAGGCGCTCGTGGTAGTCCAGGTCGCCGTTGCCCGACCGGATGGTGCTGGAGACGATGCGGGGCGCCCGGGGTGTCGGGGTGGGCGAGAGGACGACGGCCGCCGCCCCGTCGGTGAACGACGAGCACATGAGGCGGGTCAGGGGCCACACGATGGTGGGGGAGGCCAGGACCTCCTCCAGGGTGACCTCGGACTGGAACTGGGCGTCGGGGTTGCGGGCGGCGTGGCGTCGGGCCTTGACCGTGGCCGCGGCGAACTGCTCGGGGGTGGCGTCGCGCTCCTCCATCTGGGCCTTGCACCAGCGGGCGTTCAGGCCCATGAGGACCGAGCCCGACGGGTTCTCCAGCTCCTCGTGCATCTGGATGCGGTCCACCAGCGGGACGCCGTCCTCGATGCCGGCCAGGGTCTCGGCCCGGTCGCCGGTCCACATCTTCTCCACGCCGACGGCCAGGACCGTGCCGGCCCCGGCCACGGTGGCCAGGGTGGCCAGGTGGAGGGCCGAGGCCCCGCCGGCACAGGAGTTGTCGACGTTGACGATGCCGGCGTTGCGCAGCCCGGCCCGGCGGAGGAAGGACTGGCCACGGATGCAGCCCTGGTCGAGCAGGCGGCCGGCCGTGGCATTGCCGAACACCACGAGGTTGACCGTGGCCGGGTCGACCCCGGCATCGGCCAGGGCCTCGGCCACCACCTGGTGGGCCATCTCCTCCGCCGTGCGGTCCCGGCGGTTCATCGGGACGATCCCGGTGCCGGTGATGTGTGCTGATCCGATCATCGAAGTCCTCGTTACCGTCGGGCCTGGATGCCGTCCGCCCCGAGGGCGTCGACCAGGCGTTCGAATTGGGGGAGCGGGTCGTCGGCGGTGATGTAGATCACCACGTGCTGGGCCCCGGTGGCCAGGTACTCGGCCACCGTGGCCGCCACCTGGGCCGATGTGCCGGCCACCATATGCCGGGCGAAGGCCTTGGCCGGGATGCCGTAGAGGGACGACATCCACTCGAGACCCCGCTGGCGGCCGGCGTCCACGTCGTCGTCGTCGACCGAGACGAACAGCACGATGGCCGGGGTCACCGAGCCGGCGGGCCGACCGGCCCGGTCGGTCTCCTTGGCCAGCCGCTCCAGAGCCGTGGCGTAGTCCGGGACCTCCACGAACAGCGGGATCCAGCCGTCGGCCAGGCGGGCGGCCCGGCGTAGCGCGGCCTCGGACGAACCACCCACCCACACCGGGACCGGGGGAGGCGCCGGGAGCTGGCGGTAACGCTCGGCCCCGCCGGCCTCGAGGTCGCCGGCGTCCACTCCCTGGCCACTGGCCCAGGACTCCCGCAGCGTGACGATGCCGGCGTCGAGATCCCGGCCCCGGGTGGCGAAGTCGGCCCCGAGCACCTCGTACTCGCCCACGTGGCTGCCCACACCGACGCCGAGGACCAGCCGCCCGCCCGACAGGAGCTGGAGCGAGGCCGCCTCCTTGGCCACGATGGCCGGGCTGCGGAGGGGCAGTTGGAGCACACACGACCCGAGGGCGACGCTGCGTGTGGCTGTCGCCGCCACGGTGAGCGAGGTCAGGCACTCGAGGACCGGGCGGTGCCAGAAGATGTGGTCGCAGGCCCACAGGGCCCCGGCGCCCAGGCGCTCGGCCTCGACGCAGATGGCGGCGAGCTCGGAGGCGGCGTCGGGGAATCCGGTGCCCGTCGCCGGCAGGGCCCCGGGCAGGGATGAACGGGGGGACGACGCGGCCCACCGGGGCATCGTCTGCTGGGGGAGCGTAGGGAGGATGAGTCCCACCGGCCCCAGTGGGTTGGCTGGCGGAACCATGGGCACGTCCCATGGTATCTGCACCCGACCTGGTGCGGGGGTGGCTGGCTCCCCGGTCATGACCGAACAGTAACCAACGTCGCGGACCGGTGCGTCCGGGCGGCGCGTTCGGCCGGTGGCCCGGCCGCGGCAGACTGGTGGCACGCACTGCCGCCGGGGCAGGGCGGAGACGGAGGTGCGGGTGCCAGACGAACCGGGCGGGCTGACCGAGGAAGAGCGATCCGAGCGCCTGGGCCAGCTCATGGGGCTCATCGAGCTGATGCGGCCGGCCGTGCAGTCCGACGGCGGCGACCTGGCCCTGCTCAGCGCCGACGTGGAGACGGGCGTGGTCGAGGTGCAGCTGCAGGGGGCGTGCAGCTCCTGCGCCGTGAGCTCGTCCACCCTCCAGGGTGGGGTCGAGCGCATCCTCCACGACCGGCTGGACTGGGTGACCGAGGTGATCGGGGGCGTCGACGAGGACGCCGACCCGTTCGAGAGCCAGGCCCAGGGCCGCGGCGGGTACGTCCCGAGCCTCTGAACCGGACCGCCGGTGAGCCCAGGGACAGGCACAGGCACCGGGACCGGGACCGGGACCAGACCGCCGCTCCCGGGGGCCGGCGTACCGGTCGGGGCGGTCCTCTTCGACTACTTCGGGACCCTCACCGTCCAGTCGTCCATCGACGAGCGCCGGCAGGGGACCTACGAGGTGGCCGAGATCCTCGGCCTGGACGGTGACGCGTTCTTCACGGCGCTCACCGGGTCGTTCACCGAGCGGTCGACGGGCGTCCTGGGCGACCAGCGGGCCACGCTGGCCCACATGGCCCGGCGGTGCGGCGGCCGTCCCGACGACGGGCAGCTGGCGGCGGCCTGCGCCCACCGGACCGAGCTCGAGTGGCGCTTCGCCTCGGCCTACCGTCCCGAGTCGCTGGCCGTACTCGAGCACCTGGCCGCGGCGTCGGTCCCGGTCGGGGTGGTCTCGGACTGCACCCACGAGCTGGTCCAGATCTGGGACCGCCTGCCGGTGGCCGGAGTGGTCGGTGTCGCGGCCCTGTCGGTGTCCCTCGGGGTGAAGAAGCCCGACCCGGCCATGTACGTCCACGCCTGCGACGGGCTGGGCGTCGACCCGGCCGCGGTGCTCTACGTCGGCGACGGCGGTTCCCACGAGCTCACCGGGGCCCGAGCACTGGGTATGCGGGCCGTGCGTCTCGCCGGGGCCGAGGCCGCTGACGCCCTGGTCTACGACTTCGACCACGGCTGGGACGGACCGGTCATCACCTCCCTGCACCAGGTGCCCGAGCTGGCCGGACTGGGGTCCTGACGGATTTGGCGCCCCGGGATCCGGACGCCCCACCCGGGGATTGCGTTAGTTAGTCAAACTAACTATACTGGCGGACATGGGAACCGCCGCAGGCACGCAGACCACCTCCGGGTCCGGTCGGACGGGGTCAGCGGGCACCGTGGTGCCGGGGCCGGTGGCGCCGGTCACGGTGGCGCCAGGGCCAGGGCCGGTTCCGGGGCCGGGGCCAGGGCCGGTTGCGGGGCCGGTGGTGGTGGAGGCCGACCCGGGGGAGACCGAGCTGGCGGCCCGTCTCCGTCTGGCCGTGACCCGGCTGCACCGCCGGTTGCGTGAGCACGGGGTCGGTGGACTGACCCAGTCGCAGGCCTCGGCGCTGGCCTCCATCGACCTCCTGGGATCGCCGACGCTCGGGAAGCTGGCCGAGCGTGAGTCGGTCCAGCCCCCGTCGATGACCAAGATCGTGGCCGGGCTCGAGCAGCTCGACCTGGTGGAGCGGGCCACCGATCCGAACGACCGCCGGGTGACCCGGGTGCGGCTCACCTCCGGCGGGCGGCGCACCCTCGGGGAGAACCGGTCGCGCAAGAACGCCTACCTGGCCGGGCAGATCCACGGACTGGACGCCGGGGACCGGGCCGCACTACGCCACCTCACCGAGCTGCTCGAGCGGCTGGGCGACGCGGAGGCACCGTGACCTCCCTCCGGGTGGCCGTCGGCCGCACCTTCCACTCCCTCAGGATCCGCAACTACCGCCTGTACTTCACGGCGCAGCTCATCTCGGTGTCGGGGACGTGGATGCAGTCGGTGGCCCAAGCCTGGCTGGTGCTGCGGATCACCGACAACAGCGGGGTGGCCCTCGGCATGGTGGTCGGTCTGCAGTTCCTCCCCATGCTCCTCTTCGGGCCGTGGGGGGGCCTGGTGGCCGACCGGATGGACAAGCGGCACCTGCTCTACGTCACCCAGGCCGGCGGCGGCATCCTGGCCCTGGTCCTCGGCCTCCTGGACGCCGCCGGGATGGTCCATCTGTGGACCGTGTTCGTCCTGGCCGCGCTGCTCGGCTTCGTCAACGTCTTCGACAACCCCGCCCGCCAGACCTTCGTCATGGAGATGGTGGGCCGGGACGACCTGCCCAACGCCGTGAGCCTCAACTCGGTGGTCATGAACGCCTCCCGGATCGTGGGGCCGGCCATCGGTGGGGTGGTCATCGTGGTGCTCGGACTGGACGCCTGCTTCTTCGTGAACGCCGTGTCCTACGTCGCCGTGATCATCGGGCTCTCGCTGATGCGGACCTCGGAGCTCCACCCGACCGAGGCCGTGGAGCGGGCCAAGGGTCAGGTCCGTCAGGGCTTCCGATACGTGTGGCGGACCCCCGCCCTGCGAAACACCCTGCTGGCCATGGCCGTGATCGGGATCTTCGCCTACAACTTCACCGTCACCCTGGCCCTGCTGGCCAAGACCACCTTCGACGGCGGGGCCGGGACGTTCGCCCTGTTCACCTCGTGCATGGGGGTGGGCGCGGTGGCCGGCGGCCTGGTGGTGGCCCACCGGTCGCGACCCACCCCGAGGCTGCTCCAGCTCCTGGCCCTGGTGTTCGGTGCCCTCATGGCCGCGGTGGCCGTCGCCCCGTCCGAGGTCTTCGCCGCCGTGCTGCTGGTGTTCATGGGAGCGGCGTCCATCGGGTTCATCGCCACGGCCAACGCCAGTCTGCAGCTCGAGGCGGACCCCTCCATGCGGGGGCGGGTGATGGCCCTCTACGCCATGGCCTTCCTCGGGTCGACCCCCATCGGGGCCCCGCTGGTCGGGGCCATCGCCCAGGCCACCAACCCCCGCATCGCCATCGCCGTGGGCGCTGTGGCCACCGTCCTGTCGGCCGCCGTGCTGGCCTGGCGGCACCAGGTGCGGGTGGGCGGGGGCACCGTGGCTCCCCTGGAGGCGGCGGTGGGGGACGACGGCGTGCTGGCGCTGCCCGAACTGGACGGCCGGCCCACCGGGGCGTCGGGGGCGGCGTGAGCGGCCCGCGCCTGTCCGGCGGCGTGGTGCACCGGCTGCCGGGCGACCTGCGCACGGAGCTGGTGGCCCACTCCGAGGCCCTCGAGGCGTGGAAGGACATCACGCCGCTGGCCCGCAACGAGTTCATCTGCTGGGTGGAGGACGCCAAGCAGCAGACCACCCGCGAGCGCCGGATCCGCCGGACCCGCGAGGAGCTGGAGGACGGCATGCGGCGGCCCTGCTGCTGGCCGGGGTGCGCCCACCGCGAGCGCACCGGCCACTGACCGCCGGACGGATGGGCGGGGCCGTCCGCCACCGTCGGGACGTGCGGTGTCCGCCCGGGTCACCGGTTGCCGGCCACCGTGCCGGAGGGCACGCTGGACACCAACGGCGCGGCGTCGACGGCGCAGTTCACGCAGGGCATGGGGGCCACGGCGGTGTCGTCGTGGAGGAGCGGCCCCTCCTCCGGCGACGGGTTGCGGATCAGCACGGCGGACAGGAGCCCACCGAGGACGCACAGACCGCCGGCGATGAGCACGGCGTGCCGGAAGCCGGGCGTGAACCGGCCCGGGTGCAGGTAGCTGGTCGGGGAGATCCCGGCGATCGGGGGGATGGCGGCGATGGCGAGCAGGCCCCCGAGGCGGGCGACGCAATTGTTGACGGCGGACGCCACGCCGGAGTGGCCGTCGGCGACGGAGCCGAGGGCGGTCGCCGTCAGTGGGGCCACCGTGGCGGCGAGCCCGAGCCCGAGGACGATGACGGCGGGTAGCACCCCGGTCAGGTAGGAGGACGACCCCGAGGACCGCACGAAGAGGGCCATGCCGACCCCGACCACACAGGGTCCGACGCTCATCGGCAGGCGGGGGCCGATGCGGTGGGCCAGTCGACCCGACCGGGCCGAGAGGGCCAACATGATGACGGTGAGCGGGAGGAGGGCCACGCCCGACTCGAGCGGTGAGTAGCCGCCCACCACCTGCAGGTCGATCGGCAGCAGGAAGAGGGTCACCCCGAGCGCGCCGTAGACCACGAACGTGACGGCGTTGGTCGCGCTGAATTGGGTGTTCCGGAACAGGGTGAGCGGCAGCATGGGGCTGGACCGGACCCGCTCGACCAGGGCGAAGGCCACGGCCGCCAGGGTGCCGAGGGCGACCATGGCGATGACGACGGGGGACGACCAGCCGATCGACGGTCCCTCGATGAGGCCGAAGGTGACGCCACCGAGGGCCAGGACGGCGAGCACGGCACCGACGACGTCCGGACGACCCGAGATCGCCGGGTCCCGCGACTCGGGGACGTGGCGGACGGACAGCACCAGCACGGCGGCACCGATGGGGAGGTTGATGAGGAAGATCCACCGCCACGAGGCGGCCGCCACGAGATAGCCCCCGAGCAGGGGGCCCACCGCCGTGGCCACGCCCCCGAGCCCCGACCACGTGCCGATGGCGCTCCCACGGTCGTCGTCGACGAACGAGCTCTGGATGATGGCCAGGCTCCCCGGGGTGAGTAGCGCGGCGCCGACCCCCTGGAGTACCCGGGTCACGATGAGGACCGGAGCGTCGGGGGCGAGGGCGCAGGCCACGGACATGGCGACGAACCAGACGACACCGATGCCGAAGACGCGACGACGGCCGTACCGGTCGCCCAGCCAACCTCCGAGCAGGAGCAGGGCGGCCAGGGAGAGCGAATAGCCGGTGACGATCCACTGGAGCTCGCCGAAGGTCGAGTGGAACTCCCGGCCGATGGTCGGGAGGGCGATCCCCACCACCGTGGCGTCGATGGCCGCCATGGCCGAGCCGAGCACGGTGGCGGCGATGACCCACCGCCCCCCGGGCGATCGCAGGGTCCGCAGTGCGGCCTGACCGTCGTTGCCGGCCACGCCCGAGACTACGGTGCCCCCGGCGGCCCGGGGTCGACCAGCAGGTCCGAGAGCTCCTCCAGGGCCTGGCGGGCGTAGCCGAGCCACATCCGGGTGATGAGCGGGAGGACGGGTGCGCCGGCGGCACGTGGCTGGAGGACCCAGCGCCACGTGACCAGCGTCCCGGTGCCCGCCGGGGTGAACTCCCACCGCCCCTCGACCCGGTCGACCAGCGGCCGCATCGGACCGGTGAGGACGGTCAGCCGGTACCCGAAGCCGTGCGGGGGGTCGAGGTCGGTGAGCACCTCCCGCATGGTCCCGCCGTCCGACGTGACGATGATCCTCGACTGGTCGACCCGACCCCACGGGCCGACCTGCTCCCGGACCCCGGTGATCGGGGGCAACAGGGCGTACCGACGGCGGAACAGCGTGGTGAGCGGGGCCGGCAGCGTCCCGTCGTAGGCCTGGTGGATCTCGACGGGGATGGCACGGGACCGTTCGACCGTGACGGGCGGGGGCATGGCCCGAGCCTAGGCCCCGGCACCCGGGAACGATCGGACGACGGGTGGTCGGGGGTACCGGGTGGCCGGGTGGCCGGGTGGCCGGGTGGCCCGGTGGCCGGGTGGCCGGGTGGCCGGGTGGCCGGGTGGCCGGGTGGCCGGGTGGCCCGGTGGCCTTCCCGCTCAGCCCCGGGCGCCGCCCGCCGGTTCGGCCACCTTGGGCTCCTTGGGCAGTCCGAGCACCCGCTCGCCGACGATGTTGCGCTGGATCTCCGCCGTACCGCCCCAGATGGTCTCGGACCGGGAGAAGAAGAACGAGGCCTGCAGGTCGGAGACCGGGTAGTCGGCCCGGCCCCGCCGGAGGCGCTCGTCGTCCTCGAACTGCTGGCCGCCCGTCAGGATCTGCCCCTCGAGGCCCAGGATGTCCATGGCCAGCTCCATCGTCTCCTTGTGGAACTCCGACCAGAACATCTTGTTGCAGGCCCCCAGGCGGGCCATGTGGTGGGTGCCGTGGAGGGTGTCGGTCAGTGAGCGGTAGCCGTTGATCTCCATGATCTTGACCTTGGACCACGCCGTGGCCAGGCGCTGGCGGACCAGCGGGTCGGTGCTGCGGCCGTTGGCCCGGGCCGCGTCGATGACGGCGTTGAGCTCCCGGAGGAACCGGCGGTGGCCGGTGGTGGCCGACGATCCCCGTTCGAAGCCCAGGGTGGTCATGGCCACCTTCCACCCGTTGTTGAGCCCGCCCACCACGTTGGCCGCCGGGCAGCGGGCGTCGGTGAAGAACACCTCGTTGAAGTCGGCGCTGCCGTCGACCTGCTCGATGGGCCGGACCTCGACACCGGGCTGCTTCATGGGGACGAGGAGGTAGGAGATCCCGGCGTGCTTGGGGGCCGACGGATCGGTCCGGGCCAGCAGGAAGATGTAGTCGGCGAACTGGGCCTGGGTGGTCCAGACCTTCTGCCCGTTGATGACCCACTCGTCGCCGTCGAGCTCGGCCCGGGTGGCCAGCGAGGCCAGGTCGCTGCCGGCGTCGGGTTCGGAGAAGCCCTGGCACCACGAGATGGTGCCGTTCAGGATGCCGGGGATGAACTGCTGCTTCTGTTCCTCGGTGGCCCACTGCAGGATGGTCGGGCCGACCAGGGTGTCGCCGAAGAAGTCGGCCCGGAGCGGGGCCTCGGCCCGGGCGAACTCCTCGTTCAGGACCACGGACTCCATGAGCGACAGCCCCTTGCCGCCGTACTCGGTGGGCCACGAGGCGCAGATCCAGCCGCCGGCGAAGAGCGTGGCCGTCCACGAGCGGAGGAATTCCCGGCGCTCCTCCCGGGTCTGGGAGAACCCCGGCGTGCCCCAGCCCTCGGGCAGGTTGTCCTCGAGCCAGTGCCGGATCTCCGAGCGGAAGGCCTCGGTCTCGGGTGGGTAGTCCAGGTCCATGGGGACGACACTATCCAGCGGTCGACGGGGCCGTCCCGGTCGGGGGCGTCGACCCCGGAGCACGGCGGTAGACTGGTGCGGTTGACGGAAGGCGGGCCCCCTGCGGCCCCCGACGAGGATCGGAGGTGTGGCCCATGCAACGGGACGAACCCCCCAGTTACCGGGGAAGCACACTTCATCCTCCCGCCCGCGTCTCCCCTCGGTGACCCCGGCCCCGCGCTGATTCGGCCGCCCGACGGCGCGGCCCCGGTGCTCCGGAGCCCCGTGGTGGGCGCGCCCCGGAGGATGCCCGAACCGACCCTGCCGAGTACGCCGCGCCCGCGCCCGCGGGCGGTTGACGACCGGGATCTGGCGATCCCGGACCCGGTGGGGCGCCGAGCACACGATCGACGAGGTCCCGATGCCGCGATTCTCCCTGCACCGCCCGTATCTGCCCACCCGCCGCCGTGACGACACCCCGGAGGCCGGGAGCGGCCCCGGCGCGCCCGGCGGCACGGGCGGCACGGGCGCGCCCGGCGGTCCCGGCGCGCCCGGCGGGAGCACGGGGTCGGGTCGGGCCATCGTCCGCCGCCGGCTGGCCAACCGCGAGCAGCGGTTGCTGGCCACCCGGGCCGTGCGGGACACCATCGTCTCGCTGGCCGGCCTGGTGGGCCGGCCCGTGCGCAACCAGGGCGGTGCGGAGATCGGCCGGCTCGACGACGTGGTGTGCCGGTGGAGCGACGGTCAGACCTATCCGCCGGTGACCGGCCTGGTGGTGCGCATCGGCCGGCGGGAGGCCTTCGTGGACGCTTCGGCCATCGACCGCATCGAGCACTCTCAGGTCCTGTTGCGCTCGTCCCGGCTCGATCTCCGGGACTTCGAGCCCCGGGAGGGCGAGGTCACCCTGGCCCACCAGGTGCTCGACCACCAGCTGGTCGACGTGGACGGGGTGCAGGTCATCCGGGCGGCCGACCTCTACCTGGCCCCGGTCCTCGGGGGGATCCGCCTGGTGGGGGTGGACGTGTCGGCCCAGTCGCTGCTGCGGCGCCTGGGCCCGGCCCGCTGGCGCCTCCGCCCGACCCCCGAACGGGTCATCGACTGGGGGTCGATCCAGCCGTTCGACGAGACCGGGCCCGGCCACGAGCCGGAGATGCGCTTCCGCACCACCAACGCCCGCCTCGAGCGCCTGCGCCCCGGGGAGCTGGCCGACCTGCTCGAGGACCTGATGCGTCCCGAGCGCCAGAAGCTCCTCGACTCCCTCACCCCCGACGAGGCGGCCGATGCCCTGGAGGAGATGGACCCCGAGGAGCTGGCCTCGCTGCTGCGCGAGGCCGAGCCGGGTCAGGCCGCGGTGCTGCTCGCGGCCATGGAGCCCGACGAGGCGGTCGACGCCCTGCGGGACCTCGGGGCCGACGACCGCTCCGACGTCCTCGGGGCCATGGACCGGGTGAAGGCCACCGAGCTGGTCCGCCTGCTGGGCTACCCCGAGGACCAGGCCGGTGGCTTCATGACCACGGCCTTCGTCACCGCCTCGGTCTTCGAGACGGTGGGCGGCCTGACCCAGCGCCTCCGCCTGGAAGAGGACGTCCCCGACGAGCTCGACGCCATCGCCCTGGTCGACGGTGAGGGACAGCTGGTCTGGGACCTCCCGTTGCTCCGCCTGCTGGTGTCGGCGCCGGACACCCGGCTGGACGAGCTGGTGGAGGCTGAGGAGCCGGTGACCGTGGGCTCGGGGGCCGAGGTGGCCGAGGTGGCCGACCGCCTGATCGAGGCCCGGCGGCTGTCCGTGCTGGTGGTCGAGGACGGCCGGCCGGTCGGGCGCATCCTGGCCGACGACGTGCTCGACGCCCTCACCCCGGCCCGGGGCCGACTGCACTTCCCGAGGCTCTTGCAGTGACCGGGGTGGCCACCCGCCGGTTCCGGCGGTTCTGGCCCTACCTGGCGGCGGCCGGTCCCGGCCTGATCGCCGCCAACGCCGGCAACGACGCCGGCGGGGTGGCCACCTACGCCTCGGCCGGGGCCGAGTTCGGCTACCGGCCGCTGTTCTTCATGGTGGTCATCACCGTGGGCTACGTGTGCGTCCAGGAGATGGTGGCCCGGCTGGCCGCCCACACCGGCAAGGGCCTGGCCGCCCTCATCCGGGAGCAGTTCACCCTGCGGCTCACGGCCTTCGCCGTGCTGGCCTTCGCCGTCGCCAACGTGGGCCTGGTGGTCACCGAGTTCGCCGGCATCGGCGCGGCGTTCGAGCTGTTCGGCGTGTCGCGCTACCTGTCGGTCCCCCTGGCCGCCGTGGCCATCTGGATGCTGGTGATGCTCGGCTCCTACCGGTACGCCGAGCGGGTCTTCCTGGTGCTGTCCCTGGTCTTCATCACCTACCCCATCGCCATGTTCTTCGGGCACCCCGACTGGGCCCAGGTGGCCTCGAACCTGGTCATCCCGCACTTCCTGCACTCCAAGGCGTTCATCCTGGTCGGGGTGGGCCTGATCGGCACCACCATCACCCCCTACATCCAGCTGTACACGGCCGGGGCCGTGGTCGACCGGGGCATCGGGCCCGACGAGTACCAGTACGAACGGATCGACGCGGTGAGCGGGGCCATCCTCTCGGACCTGGTGTCGATCTTCATCATCATCGCCACCGCCGCGGTCCTCGGCGGGACCGGGGCCCTCACCTCGGCGGCCCAGGCGGCCAAGGCCCTCGAGCCCCTGGCGGGAAGGTTCGCCGAGGCCCTCTTCGGCATCGGGCTGCTCGGGGCGTCGGCCCTGGCCGCCGCGGTGGTCCCCCTGTCCACCTCCTACGCCATGGCCGAGGCCGTGGGGGTGGAACGGTCGGTGTCCAAGTCGTTCCGCCAGGCCCCGCTCTTCCTGGGCCTGTTCACCGCCCAGATCGTGGTGGGGGCCGGCCTGGTGCTCCTCCCGGGCAACCTGTTCAGCCTGATCATCAACGCCCAGGTGCTCGAGGGGGTGGTCACGCCCATCACCCTGGTGTTCATCCTGATCCTTGCCAACCGGCGGTCGCTGCTGGGCTCGGCGGCCAACGGGAGGCTGGCCAGGACCGTGGGGCTGGCCACCGTCATACTGGTGGGGTCGTTCGCCACCTTTCTGGTGGTGTCCACCGTCCTGGGCTGGATCGGGGTCAGCCTGTGAGCGCCGGCTGGGCCGGGCCGGGCCGTCGGCGTCCCAAGGGCGTCTCGTCGGCGTCCCGGGGGTGTCACCGGGGGCGTCTCGGGGGGTGTCACCGTGGGTGTCACCAGGGGCCTGGGCGCCCCGGAATTCGGCCCGCCGGGCCGGGCGGCTTGCGTAACCGGCCCCCGGCGGGGGAGGCTTTCCCACTTATGACCGTCTCTGCTGGGGCTTCCGTTGCCTAAATTCGGACGCCGTCGGAACAAGCCCAAGGGACCGAAGGTCCCCCCGCCGACCCCCGAGCGCGTCCCGCCGAAGCCGGCGGAACCCGGTGGCCTGCGGATCGCCTTCCTCGTCTACCGGGGCAATCCCCGCTGCGGGGGCCAGGGCGTCTACACCCGCCACCTGACCCGCGAGCTGGTGGCCCTCGGGCACTCCGTCGAGGTCTTCGCCGGCCAGCCGTGGCCCGAGCTCGACCCCGGGGTGGGCTTCACCCCGGTGCCCAGCCTGGACCTCTACCGCGAGCCCGACCCCTTTCGCATCCCCCGGCCGTCGGAATTCCACACGGGCATCGACGCCCTGGAGTTCGGCGTCATGTGCACCGCCGGCTTCCCCGAGCCCTGGACCTACAGCCTGCGGACCCGCACGATCCTGGCCGGTCGGCGGGACGACTTCGACCTCGTCCACGACAACCAGTGCCTGGGATCGGGCATCCTGGGCATGCTGGACGACGGGTGGCCGCTGCTCACCACGCTCCACCACCCCATCACCGTCGACCGCCAGCTGGCCCTGAGCCACGCCACCAACCCGTGGCAGCGGTTCACCACCCGCCGGTGGTTCGGTTTCCTCCGCATGCAGGTCCGGGTGGCCCGGGCCCTGCCCCGAATCATCACGGTGTCGGAGTCCTCACGGACCGACATCGCCGCCCAGATGGGCGTCGAGGCCGACCGGATGACCGTGGTCCCGGTGGGTGTCGACCAGACGGTGTTCCGGCCGCGGCCCGAGGTGGCGACGGTCCCCGGGCGGATCATGGTCACCTCGTCCTCCGACGTCCCCATGAAGGGGCTGGTCCCGCTGCTCGAGGCCGTAGCCAAGCTGCGCACCGAGCGGGACCTCGAGCTGGTGGTCATCGGCAACCCCCGTCCGGACGGCCGGGTGGCCCGGGCCATCGAGCGGCTCGACCTGGCGCCCATCGTGCACTGCGTGACCGGGATCTCCGACGACGAGCTGGCCGTCAATTACGCCCAGGCCGAGGTGGCCGTGGTCCCGTCGCTCTACGAGGGCTTCTCGCTGCCGGCCATCGAGGCCATGGCGTGCGGTGTGCCGCTGGTGGCCACCACCGGCGGGGCCCTGCCCGAGGTGGTCGGCACCGACGGGGAGACCGGACTGCTGGTCCCACCGGACGACCCCGGGGCCCTGGCCGGCGCCATCGGCCGCTTGCTGGACGACCCCGACCTGCGGGCCCGACTGGGCTCGGCCGGTCGCGACCGGGTGCTCGGCCGGTTCACCTGGGAGGTCACCTCCCGGGGCACGGCCGAGCAGTACCGGGCCCTGCTGGCCGACGGGGCCACACCTGCCCCGGCCGCCCCTGCCCCTGCCCCGGCTGCCCCTGCCGCTACTCACCCGGCCACCTCTGCCGCCTCTTCCCCGGCCGCCTCTTCCCCGGACACCCCCACCGACATCCCGTCGGGCCCACCCCCCGCAACCACATCGGAGCCACTGCCATGCTGACCGTCGACTACCGGAAGCTCGGGGTGGCCACAGGCGACCGGGTCCTCGACCTCGGCTGCGGCTTCGGCCGCCACGCCTACCAGGCGGCCCGCCTGGGCGCCGAGGTGGTGGCCTTCGATTTCGGGGCCGATGAGGTGCGCAAGGTACAGGACACCTTCGGGGCCATGGCCGAGGCCGGCGAGCTCGACGCCGTCGAGTCGCGGGTGGGGGCGGTCCAGGGCGACGCCCTCCGGCTGCCCTTCGCCGACAACTCCTTCGACCGGGTGATCGCCTCGGAGGTCCTGGAGCACATCCCCGAGGACGAGACGGCCATGGCCGAGCTGACCCGGGTCCTCCGGCCCGGCGGGACCATGGCGGTCACCGTCCCGCGCTGCGGGCCCGAGTTCGTGAACTGGGCCCTGTCCGACGAGTACCACAACGTCCCCGGTGGCCACGTGCGCATCTACCGGTACTCGGAGCTGGTCCGGCGCCTCGAGGGCACCGGGGTGGCCGTGGTGGGCAGCCACCACGCCCACGGGCTCCACGCCCCCTACTGGTGGCTGAAGTGCCTGGTCGGGACGACCAACGACGGCCACCCGGCCGTCGCCGCCTACCACAAGCTCCTGGTGTGGGATATCACCAAGGCCCCCAAGGTCACCCGCTACGCCGACCGGGTCCTCAACCCCCTTGTGGGCAAGAGTCTGGTGGTCTACTCGGTCAAGCCCGCCGAGGCCGACGACAACGGGGCGTCCCGAACGGCCGGCACCCGGGTGTCCGCGGGGATCGGGGCGTCGGCATGAGGTCGATCCCCGAGGTCCCCGGCATCCTGACGGCCGAGCAGGTCCTCGCCACGGCGCGCTCGATCACCGCCCTCCAGCGGCGCGACGGGATGGTCCCCTGGTTCCCCGGTGGGCACTGCGACCCGTGGAACCACGTCGAGGCGGCCATGGCCCTCACGGCCTGCGGCCTCGACGATGAGGCCGACGCCGCCTATCAGTGGCTGGTGGACACCCAGCTCCCCGACGGCAGCTGGTTCAACTACTACCTGGGCGGCGGGATCAAGGACCCCCGGCTCGACACCAACGTCTGCGCCTACCTGGCCACCGGCGCGTGGCACCGGTACGTCTCGACCGGGGACGTCGACGCCCTGGCCGCCCTGTGGCCCACCCTCCGGGACGGCATCGACTTCGTCCTGCGCTGGCAACGGACGGACGGCTCCATCCACTGGTCGCTCGACTCGTCGGGCTTCCTGGAGGAGTACGCCCTCCTCACCGGGTCGTCGTCGATCTACCACAGCCTGCGCTGCGCCATCGCCTGCGCCGAGCGGCTGGACGAGGGCCGTCCGGACTGGGAGCTGGCCGCCGGTCGGCTGGCCCACGCCGTGGCCCACGATCCGAAGGCCTTCGAGCCCAAGGAAGAGTTCGCCATGGACTGGTACTACCCGGTCCTGTCGGGCGCCATGACCGGCGAGGCGGCCCGGGAGCGCATCGACGCCCACTGGGCCCGTTTCGTGATGGAGGGCCGGGGCGTGCGGTGCGTGTCGACCGGCGAGTGGGTGACGGCGGCCGAGACGGCCGAGTGCGTCCTGTCCCTCGACGCCATCGGCATGGATGAGGAGGCCCGCACGTTGCTCACCTGGGTCCAGGCGCTGCGCAACGAGGACGGGTCCTACTGGACCGGCATGGTCTATCCCGAGGAGGCGACCTACCCGCCACTCGAGCGCTCGAGCTACACGGCCGGGGCCATGGTGCTGGCCGCCGATGCCCTGAGCCGGACCACGCCGGCGTCGGGCATCTTCCGGGGCGAAGGCCTGCCCCGTCACCTGGACCTCACCGAGCCGGCCCCGGGCGCCCCCGTCGAACCGGCCTTCCCCCTCCGGGGATCACCGGGAATCTGACCGTGGGCCGGGGCGGCAGGCCCCCGGTGGTGCGGTGACCGATCACTGCGAACGCGCCGTGCACTACGGCGGGCCGAGCACCCCCCACGTACGGCTGGGCGTTCTGTACGGTGCTGCTCCTGGCATTGGCCACGGTCGTCGTGGGCTCGGGGCTGGGGGCTGGGGGTTCGGGGTTCGGGGTTCGGGGTTCGGGGTTCAGCTCAGGTGGGTACTGGCTGGTCGACGTGGCGCTCGCCGACGTGGCGCTCGCCGTCGTGGTACTGGCTCTGGTGTGCCTCAGTTCGAGAGGATCGCCTTCGATGCCGGAACCTCCGTGTCCCGGTGCGGCCTCCGAACGGGAGCATCTACGCCTCCCGCCGGTCGATTGGACGATGTCCGGCGAGCACGGGCTGTGACCGATCCGCTCGTGCCACCAGGTGCCTGTTCCCGGCCGGTGGTGGCGTTGGTGTCGGGGGGTGGTGACGGTTGGGGGGAGTTGGCCGCGGGGGAGCGGTACTCCGGCATGGAACCCGAGGTCACGCTGCACCCGGGCACCGGACGGAGGAGTTGTCTAGGGTGGGCCGGCAACGTTCGTGGCAATGGGGTCAGGGCAGTCCCGTCGTAAAGGACCGGCCTGAGGGACGAGGTCGTCCGAGGGCGTCGTACCGAGGACAGGAGCCACGCCATGACCACCCTGCTCGCACGTCACGCCGAGGTCCTCGTCACCATGGACGACGACCGCCGCGAGATTCCCGACGGCGCCGTGCTGGTGGAGGACGGCATCGTCACCGCGGTCGGCCCGACAGCGGACCTCCCCTCGGAGGCCGACACGGTCCTGGACCTGAGCGGACAGATCGTCCTGCCCGGCTTCGTGAACACCCACCACCACCTCGACCAGACCCTCACCCGCAACCTCCCCCAGGCGCAGAACATCAATCTGTTCCCCTGGCTGCGTGCCCACTACGAGGTCTGGGCCAAGCGGACCCCCGAGGCCACCCGTGGCTCCACGTTGATCGGCCTGGCCGAGCTCGCCCTGTCCGGCTGCACGACGGTCTTCGACCACTCCTATGTCTTCCAGAACGGTTGCCGGGTCGACGACCAGATCGCCGCGGCGACCGAGATCGGCGTGCGCTTCCACGCCTGCCGGGGGTCGATGTCGTTGGGCGAGTCGCGGGGCGGCCTCCCACCCGACAGCTGCGTGGAGGACGAGTCGGTCATCCTTGACGACTGTGTGCGGGTCATCGACGAGTACCACGACGCCGAACGGGGTGCCATGACCCGGATCGTCCTCGGACCGTGCTCGCCCTTCTCGGTCTCGGCCGAGCTCCTCCGGGAGTCCGCGGTCCTGGCCCGACAGTACGGAGTGTCCCTGCACACGCACCTGTGTGAGACCTTCGACGAGGAGCGCTACACCCTCGAGAACCACCAACTGCGTCCGGTGGCGTGGATGGAGTCCGTCGGCTGGTTGGGTGCGGACGTCTGGTACGCCCATGCCATCCACGTGAACGATGACGAGATACGGCAGTTCGCCTCGACCGGTACCGGCGTGGCCCACTGCCCGAGCTCGAACATGCGCCTGGCCTCGGGCATCGCCCCGGTGAAGCAGTACATGGACAACGGCGTCCGGATCGGGATCGGGGTCGACGGCTCGGCCAGCAACGACTCATCGCACATGCTGGCCGAGGTGCGCCAGGCCATGCTCCTGGCCCGCCTGAAGATGGGCCTCCTGCCCCCCGTGGGACCCCAGACGGTGCTCGGGACATCGGACCCGCTCCGGGCCGACGAGTGGATGACGGCCCGCCAGGCCCTCGAGCTGGCCACCCTGGGGGGTGCCGCCGTGCTCGGACGCGATGACATCGGCGCACTGGCCCCGGGGATGAGCGGCGACTTCTTCAGCATCGACCTCCATACCGTCGACTACGCCGGTGGGCTGGCGGATCCGGTGGCCGCCACGCTCTTCTGCCAGCCCCAGAAGGCCCGGAACACGGTCATCAACGGCCGGGTGGTCGTGGCTAACGGTGTCGTCACCACGGTGGACCTGGCGCCCGTCATCGAGGCCCACAACAGGTTCTCACTGGCGATCGCCAACGGCTGACCCACCGGGCGCGCCGGACCCGGTCGGGACGGCGCCCCGGCGGAGTCCGGAGAGGGAGGGAGGCGTCATGGAGGTCGAGAGTCCGGGTGGCACGGAGGGGGCGACACTGGTCACCCAGACCACGGTCCGTCCCGGGCGGGAGGAGGCCTTCGCCGCCTGGCAGGAGCGGATGTCGGCGCTGGTCTCGGAGGCGCCCGGGTTCGTGAGCCAGGAGGTGATCCCGGCCAACCCGCCATTGCAGGACGACTGGACCATCATCCAGCGGTTCGGGTCCCGGGCGGACGCCGGCAATTGGCTGGCGTCGGGGGTCCGGGCCGCCATGCTCGACGAGGTCGGCGACCTGCTCGTGGGCGACGACGCCATCTCGGTGATGGAGCAGGCGGCACGGTCCCACCGGGGGAGCACCGCCGTCGTCCGAGCCAGTGTGGCTCCGGGCCGCGAGGAGGCCTACCGGGCCTGGCAGGCGGAGATCCAGGCGGCTCAGGCCACGAAGCCCGGGTTCGTCGGTTGCGCCGTCCAGGAGCCGATCCCCGGTGTGCAGGACAAGTGGGTGACGCTCCTGGCCTTCGACTCGGCCGAGCACCTCGACGCCTGGCTCACCTCCGACACGAGGGCCGATCTCATCGCGAAGGCCGAGGGGATCGTCGATGGGGACGACGTCCGTCGGGTCGAATCGGGGTTCGAGGGGTGGTTCGACTTCGAACGACCCGGTGGGGGCGCCGCGCCACCGGCGTGGAAGTTCAACTACCTGATCCTGGTCGGGCTCTATCCCATCGTCATGCTCGAGGTCCTCTTCCTCAACAACAAGCTGGACTGGATGAACCTGGCCGTCGCCAGCCTCATCGGGAACATCTTCAGCGTGGCCATCCTCGGGTGGCCGGTCACGGCCATCCTGGGTAAGGCCATGGGCTGGTGGATCCGTCCGGCGCCCGGAGCCTCGAGGTGGAACGACCTCACAGGGGCCCTGGTCATGGTGGGTGCGCTCGTCGTCCTGGTGACGGTGTTCTATCTGATCGTGAAGTACGTAGGCTTCGACGCGAAGATCCTGAAGCTATGACGTACGATCGGCCGGTCCGGACCGAGGACGTGCGAGGAGCACCATGACGTGGATCATCATCCCCATCCTGGCGGCAGTGGCCTTCTCGTTGTGGTTCACGCCGCTCGGGCTGAAGGCAGGGTTCTGGCGCTGGCCGTAGGGGGCGCGCCGGCGGGCAGAGGGACCTGACCGGGTCCGTCGGCCGGATGGCCGACGGAACGTCCGCCGGTGACGTCCGCCGGATATGTCCGCCTGTCCTGCTTGACGTGCTGCGGGTGTCGGTCCATAATCAACTAATCAGTTGATTAACCGAAAGATTGAATACGGATGGCCCACGACACGCTCAGTCTCAC
>Ga0302202_10002438_pt1 | contig 21427 bp, 19 predicted proteins | sample II_Bog_N3_3_FD_194579 | JGI IMG/M metagenome (GOLD analysis project Ga0302202, IMG submission 194579) | Peat permafrost microbial communities from Stordalen Mire near Abisko, Sweden - II_Bog_N3_3 | ecosystem: Environmental > Terrestrial > Soil > Wetlands > Peat | place: Sweden: Abisko...
CCGGTCAGCGAATCGAACAGCGCCAGCCGCGAGGCGTGTTGCTGGCTGCGGCGTTGTTCGGTGAGGTCACTGCCCGAGCCGCGGAAGCCCAGGAAATTGCCGAAGCTGTCGTAGATCGGCCGGCCGTTGACCGACCAGTAGCGCTCATCGCCCGGGCAATCGGCGCGCATCGCCAGGTCTTGGAACGACGAGCGCGTGTTGAGGTGGAAAGCGATGGTCCGTTCGCTGGCCCCCTCCCCCGCCTCGGCGTGGAACAGGTCGGTCAGCGGACGGCCGGCCATGCTGCCGGTGGGCCGGCCGAGCACGGTTTCGATCGAGGCCGACAGGTACGTGACCATGCCGCGGCGGTCGGTTTCCCAGAACCAGCCCTGCCCGGTCTGCTCGAAATCGGCGAGAATCTCCTCGGCGCGCAACTGATCGCGGCGCAGTGCCGATTGCTCGGCCAGGGTCTCGCGATCGAGCCGCACCTGCCGCACTGTGGCGCCAATGGCGGCAATCACGCAAAGCGCCAGTGCAATCCAGACATCGTGGTGGCGGATCACCAGCGCAAACCCACCCCACAAAGCGCAATTGCCCGCCACCAGCGAGGGCAACCGCGAGGACAGCGCGATCGTTGCCACCATGGCCAGCACCAGCATCGCCGATGCCACCGACGTGATCGTCAGCGCCGGATCAAGTTTCACCCACCACGCCATGGCACTGCCATAGAGGCCCATGGGTAGCACGATCGCCAGTACCATCGCGGTGTAGCGCGCCGGCATGCCGCGATGAGCGCCGCGCTCGAAACGGATGAACATCGGCGCCGCCAGCGCCAGCGCCATCGCCAGCGCAATCACGCCCAGCACTTGCGGCACCGGCATCGCCCAGCGACCCAGCGCGGTCATCAGCGCGGCGGTGGCCATCGCCACCGCCACCATCGACCAGCTTTCAGGCACGAGGTAATTGCGCGCAAAGGGATCGAACCGGGCCGCGCTGGTGCCACGCCGCGAAAGGCTGGTCGGCGAGATCTCGCCTGGCGCCAGGGCTGTCGGGTCTTCGGCGAAGACGGGGGCAGCATCGGGCGCGAGCGCGGGCTCCGCCGGGAGGGCGATGGCGCGGAGCGCGGGCGGCGAGGCGGCGTGATCGCCCGGGGCATCTGCCACCGGTTGCGGCGCCGTGGGCATGGGTTTGGGCGCGGTGTTGACGGCCCGCAACGGCACGGCCTCGGCCTCGGCCGCTTGCGGCGGCGCCGGTTGGGCGTGATCGGTCGCGGGGGGCGCAAGGCTGGATGCCTGGCCCGCCACCAAACCGCGTCGACGCCCCGGCATGCGTCCCTGATCCTGCCCGTCGTGTTGCTGTCGCATGGCGACGCTCATCGCCCCGATCCCTTTTCGAAACCGTTAAACCGACCCCGCGTTACGCTCGAAAAAGGCGTAATTCCGAGCGCTTGTCCGGACCGCCGCAGGGTTGCACATTTCCGCTTGCAAGCCGCGCGGATCGGGCGAACTCTGCCCTGCGAACAGCCACGGCGGAGAGGATAACGCATGCTGCATCTGGCGATCATTGGTTCTGGCCCGGCGGGCTACTACACGGCCGAGGCGGCGCAGAAGCAGTGGGGCGACGGGGTTCGGATCGATATCTTCGACCGGTTGCCGGTGCCATTCGGCCTGATCCGCAGCGGGGTGGCGCCCGATCACCAGTCGATCAAGGGCGTGTCGCGCCGGTACGAGGCGGTGGCCTTGTCGGAGAACGTGCGGTTCGTCGGCAATGTAGCGGTGGGGCAGGATGTCAGCATCGCCGCTTTGCAGGAGCTGTATGACGCGGTGGTGCTGGCCACGGGGGCGCCGCATGATCGGGCGCTGGACTTGCCCGGGGCGGATCTGGGCAATGTGTTCGGATCGGCGGGGTTTGTCGGGTGGTACAACGGGCATCCCCAGTTTGCCGGGCTGGCGCCCGATCTGGGCGGCGCACATGCGGTGGTGATCGGCAATGGCAATGTCGCGCTGGACGTGGCGCGGATCCTGGCGAAGACACGCGGCGAGTTCGTCGGCAGCGATATCGTCGGGCAGGCGCTGGAGGCATTGAGCGCCTCGCGGGTGGCGCGGATCACGATTTTGGGCCGGCGGGGCCCGCACCAGATCGCCATGACTCCCAAGGAACTGGGCGAAATGGCGCATCTGGAACGCGCGGCGGTGGTGGTCGATCCGGCGGATCTGCCCGATGCGGCCGAGGATGCGGCTTTGGAGCCAGGGCAGCGCAAATCGGTGGCTTTGTTGCGCGGCTTTGCCGGGGCGGCTGCGGACAAGCCGGTGACGGTCGATTTCGATTTCTTCGCCGCGCCCCGCGCTTTGCTGGGCGATGGACGGGTGCAGGCGGTGCGGGTGGAGCGCACCCGGCTGAAAAACGGCCGCGCGGTCGGCACGGGCGAAACCTATGACGTGCCCGCAGATCTGGTGGTGGCCTGCATCGGCTACCAGAGCTCGCCCATCGAGGGGGTGCCGTTCGATACCCAGGGCGGGCGCTTTGCCAATGTCGAGGGGCGGATTTTGCCGGGGCTCTATTGCGTCGGCTGGGCGCGGCGTGGGCCTTCCGGGACGATCGGCACCAACCGGCCCGATGGCTTTGCCATTGTCGAGAAGATCGCCGCCGATGTGACGCCCGGTGGCAAGGCAGGGCGCGCGGGGTTCGATGCGCTGGCGGCGGCGCGGGGGCTGGATGTCGTGACCTTCCGCGACTGGCAGAAGATCGATCTCGCCGAAGTCGGCCGCGCCCGCGATGGCGCCCCGCGCGAGAAGTTCACCGAAGTGGCGGCGATGATTGCCGCCGCCCACCCCGGTTAGAGCATGGTGCCCAAAGGTGGGAACCGGCTTGCAGACGACGATGCGACGACAAACCGGCAGCTCATTCAGACCCGCATCGGCATCAGGACGTAAAGCGCCGGGCTCTTGTCGTTCTGGCGGATCAGCGTCGGTGCGCCGGGATCGGCGAGGTGCAGCTCGACATTGTCACCCTCGATCTGGTTGAGGATGTCCTTGAGATAGTTGGCGTTAAAGCCAATCTCGAACCCTGCCGAGTTGTAATCGGCGGGCAGTTCCTCGGCGGCGGTGCCGTTGTCCGGGCTGGTGACCGAGAGCGTCACGCGATCGGTATCGAGCGACATCTTGACCGCGCGGGTCTTCTCGGTGGCGATGGTGGCGACGCGGTCCACACCCTCGTAGAACGACTTGGGATCGAGCCGCAGGAGTTTATCGTTACCCGTTGGAATCACACGGGTATAATCGGGGAATGTGCCGTCGATCAGCTTGCTGGTCAGCACCACGGCGTTGGTGCCACCCATGCTGAAGCGGATCTTGCTGGCCGAGAGATCGACGAGCACGCTGGCGTCGAGCGCCTCCTCCAGCAGCTTGCGCAGTTCGGCCACGCATTTGCGCGGGACGATCACGTCGGGCATGCCCTCGGCGCCGACCGGGCGCGGGATGGTGAAGCGCGCGAGGCGGTGGCCATCGGTGGCGGCGGCCTTCATCTCGTCATCGGTGACGTGGAAGAAGATGCCGTTGAGATAGTACCGCGTCTCCTCGGTGGAGATGGCGAAACGGGTGCGATCGATGATCTGCGCCAGCGTCGCCGCCGGGATCTCGAAGCTGGTCGGCAGATCGCCCTCGACGATCACCGGGAAGTCATCGCGCGGCAGCGTCGGCAACTGGAAGCGGCTGCGGCCGGCCTTGATGACAAGGCGGTTCTCGCTGGTCTGCAAGGACACCTGACTGCCATCGGGCAACTTGCGCGCAATATCGAACAGCAGGTGCGCCGAGACGGTGATCGCGCCGGGCGCCTCGACCGAGACCGCAGGCATCTGTTCCACCACCTGCAAGTCGAGATCGGTGGCCATCACGCGCAATGCGCCTTCGCCCGATGCCTCGATCAGCACGTTCGAGAGGATGGGAATCGTGTTCCGCCGCTCCACCACCGACTGGACATGGCTCAGGCAGCGCAGCAGGGTGGAGCGTTCAATCGTCGCCTTCATGTCAATCCCACTTGCCCGGCCCCGGGCACGGGGCCGCAATCAGACATAGGGGGACAGCAGGGCGCCGGACTCGCGCCCTTGCGGCCCATCCGGACTATCTTCCTTAACGCGCGCGGCGGTCCCGGCAAGCGGGTTAAGGATGTTGCATGCACAATTGCGGGGCGTATCTGGGGATAAATGCGCGGAATGTTGCGTGAATGCGCAATCGTGCCGCGCAGATTGCCTCAGATCATCGCCATGCCGCCGTTGACGTGCAGCGTCTGGCCGGTGACGTAGCCGGCCTCCTTCGATGCGAGGTAGGCGACGGCGGCGCCGATGTCCTGCCCCTCGCCCATGCGGCCCGCCGGGATGCGGGTGTTGAGCGCGGCCTTTTGGGCGTCGGGCAGCACTTCGGTCATCGCGGTGCGGATGAAACCGGGGGCGACGCAGTTGACCGTCACGCCGCGGGTGGCGAGTTCCTGGCCCAGGCTCTTGGACATGCCGACGAGGCCGGCTTTGGCGGCGGCGTAGTTCATCTGGCCGGGGTTGCCGGTGGTGCCGACAACGCTGGTGATCGTGATGATGCGGCCGAAGCGTGCCTTCATCATCGGGCGGGCGGCGGCGCGCATCAGGCGGAAGGCGGCCTCCAGGTTGATGCGGATCACCGCGTCCCACTCCTCGTCCTTCATCCGCATGGCGAGGTTATCGCGCGTGATGCCGGCGTTGTTGACGAGGATGTCGAGCTTGCCCAGCGAGTCCACCGCCGCCGGGATCAGGTGCTCGACCTGCTCGGTGTTGGAAAGATCGCAGGCGATGGCGATGTGGTCGCCGCCGAATTCCTCGTTGAGTTCATTGCGGAAGGCTTCGAGCTTGGCAAGGTTGCTGCCCGAGAGCGCGAGGCGGGCGCCCTGTTCGGCCAGCGCGCGGGCGATGGCACTGCCAATGCCGCCGCTGGCGCCGGTGACGAGGGCGGTCTGGCCGGTGAGGTCGAACATGGTGGGCAATCCTCTCATCTGCAAAATCGGGGTGACCGCGATCACCTAGGGCGTGGGGGTGGGGAAGGAAAGAGGCCTCCGGCGGCCAAGGGCGGGGGCCCTTGGATCCCATTATTTTGGGTCTGCGCTGAATTGGCGACCATGCGCCCGCCGCGCAGCGGCCTTTCAAAAAGCCGCTGCGCGGCGGGCGCACCCCCCAAAGACCAGCGCTAACACCAAGTAATGGGTTCCAAGGGCCCCCGCCCTTGGCCGCCGGAGGCCCTCTTCTTTACTTTCAGAACGTCTTCAACAACGCCTCGATATCCGCCATGGTGACGACGCTGGTGGTCGCCACATCGGCGGCCGAGCGGGCGACCATCGGCGCCACGACCTTGCCGCCGAGTTCGACCACCTGTTCGACGCCCGCCGCCTTCATGGCGATGGCGGTTTCGCGCCAGCGGACGCGGCCGCAGACTTGCTCGACCAGCAGGCGCTGGGCCTCGGCGGGGTCGCTGACCACGGCGGCGGTGACGTTGGCGTAGAGCGCGATGCTCAGCGGCCCCGGCGGCGTGGCGGCCAGCGCCTCGGCCATGGCATCGGCGGCGGGGGCCATCAGCGGGCAGTGGAACGGCGCGGAGACCGGCAGCAGGACGCCGCGCTTGATGCCGTGGTCCTTGACCAGCGCGACGGCGCGCTCGATCGCGGCCTTGTGGCCGGAGAGGACGACCTGGCCGGGATCGTTGTCGTTGGCGACGACGCAGACTTCGGTGGTGCCATCGGGGGCGGTGGCGGCGGCCTCGGCCAAGGCGGTGGCCTTTTCGATGTCGGCGCCGAGGAGCGCGGCCATCGCGCCGATGCCCACCGGCACGGCGGCCTGCATCGATTGGCCGCGCAGTTTCAGCAGGCGGGCGGTGTCGGCCAGCGAGAAGGCGCCGGCGGCACACAGCGCGGTATATTCGCCCAAGGAATGCCCGGCGACGAAATCGCACTTTTCGGCGAGGCGCAGCCCGCCTTCGGTTTCGAGCACCCGCAGCGTGGCAATGGCGTTGGCCATGATCGCGGGCTGCGCGTTCTCGGTCAGCAGCAACTGGTCGTCGGGGCCTTCGCTCATGATGCGGAAGAGGTGCTGACCCAGCGCCTCGTCGACTTCCTCGAACACGGCGCGGGCGGCGGCGCTGGCGGCGGCGAGGTCCACGCCCATGCCGACCTTCTGGCTGCCCTGACCCGGAAACAGGAATGCGCGCATGGGTTTTCTCCTCCACCTGCTTGCGACGTTGGGCGCGCCTATGCGCCTGCGCGCGCGGCGGCAAGTCCAAACGGCACGATGCGGTTGGCGGGGTCGTGGCCGATGTCCGCCGCGCCAAGGTAGGGGATGCCGCTGCGGGCGCACCAGTCGTGGGCGATCTGTTCCGGGGTGGCGCCGAAGGGGCGGTCGTTGTCGGGGACGTCGCTGACGCGGCCGAGGCGCAGGCCGGCGATCCCGGCCAAATGCTGCGTGGCGTGGAAGAACAGCCGGTCGATGGCGTAGAGGTGTTCGCTGACCTCCTCCACCATCACCACGTGACCGGCGAGGCCCGGCATCAGGTCGGTGCCGCAGAGCATCGCCAGCGTGGTGAGGTTGAACGCAACGGTGGGGTGGGCGCCCAGCGCGGGTTCGAGGCCTTCGGTGCCGCCGGCGAGGTAGGCCAGGGCACGGTGGACGGCGGCCTCGCCCCCGGCGCGGCGGATGTCGGCGGGCATCGGGCCGTGGACCGGGCGGCCGATGCGGGCGCGATAGAGCGCCGCCAGCAGATACCCCATGTCCGAATAGCCGAGCCAGGTCTTGTGCGCCGCCGCCGGGCCGAGTTGGCGCACCGCCTGCGCCGCGATGCGGTTCGAGCCATAGCCGCCGCGCGCAAACCACACCGCATCGAAGGCCGGATCGTTGGCGCAATCGAGAAAGGCGGCAAGGCGGGTGCAGTCGTTTCCGGCGAAGTGGCCGGCGCTGGCATGGCATTGCGGGTGGACGTGCAGTTCCACGCCCGCCGGGGCCAGCGCGATGACGCGCGCCATATCCTCGGGACTGAGCGGGGCGGCGGGGGCGCAGATGGCGATGCGGATCGGCATGGCCCCTTCCCTATGCGCAGCGGTTCAATCGCGCAAACGTACGGCGTGGCTCTGGCGGGTGGCGGCGTGGAAGTCGGTGGGCTTGTCGGCCACCCAGGCGACGAAGCGGGCGATCCGGGCATCGGTGCGCAACTGCGGCGGATCGTCGCCGATGCGCGCCAGTTCGGCATTGGTGAACGTTGCGTGCAGCGTGCGGTGGCAGATCGGGTGAACCGGCACCGTCTGCCGCCCGCCACGCGCCTTGGGCACGGGATGGTGCCATTCGGTGCGGCGGCCCAGCGGGCGCGCGCAGAGCCAGCACGCGGGCGGCGGCTGTTGTTCACGCCGGGCGACCTCGGCCTCCGCAATTGTCCTTGGCCCGTGCTTCGGCATTAGCAAATCCTCAAAGTCTCGCGGGTATTCACCATGCAGCACATCCGTACCGGCACCGTAAAGGTGTTCGACCGGACGCATGACCAGGGACGTTTTGCACATGACAGCATTCGGCCGCCGCAATGGCCCCGCCGGCTTTAGCCAGGGAAACCGACCGCAGTTCGGTCTCGCCCGCCCGATGACGGGGCCCGGGCAATCGCCGGGCGGCGAGCAGTTTCCGCCATTGCCCACCGCCGCGCCGGTGCCTGCCGAGCCGCTGGGCCGGGGCGGCGACGCGATGGCGCGACTGGCCGAGCGCATGGCCAGCGGCGGCGAAGCGCCGAAGCAGGCAGAAGGCTTTGAGGCCAGCGTCCACAAGATCAAGGAACAGGTGCTGCCGCGTCTGCTGGAGCGGGTCGACCCCGAGGCGGCGGCGACGCTGACCAAGGATGAACTGGCCGAGGAATTCCGCCCGATCATCATGGAGGTGCTGGCCGAGCTCAAGATCACGCTCAACCGGCGCGAGCAGTTCGCGCTGGAAAAGGTGCTGATCGACGAGTTGCTGGGGTTTGGGCCCTTGGAGGAACTGCTCAACGACCCGGATGTCAGCGACATCATGGTCAACGGGCCGGACCAGACCTACATCGAAAAGAAGGGCAAGCTGACCCTCTCGACGATCCGGTTCCGCGACGAATCGCACTTGTTCCAGATCGCCCAGCGCATCGTCAACCAGGTCGGCCGCCGCGTCGACCAGACCACGCCGCTGGCCGACGCCCGGCTGAAGGACGGCAGCCGCGTCAACGTGATCGTGCCGCCGCTGAGCCTGCGCGGCACCGCGATCTCAATCCGTAAGTTTTCCGAGAAGCCGATCACTATCGACATGCTCAAGGACTTCGGTTCGATGTCCGAGCATATGGCCACCGCGCTGAAAATCGCCGGGGCCTGCCGGATGAACATCGTCATCTCGGGCGGCACCGGCTCGGGGAAGACGACGATGCTGAACGCCTTGTCCAAGATGATCGATCCGGGCGAGCGCGTGCTGACCATCGAAGACGCGGCCGAATTGCGTTTGCAGCAGCCGCACTGGCTGCCGCTGGAAACCCGGCCGCCGAACCTGGAAGGCCAAGGTGCGATCTCGATCGGCGACTTGGTGAAGAACGCGCTGCGTATGCGGCCTGACCGGATCATCCTCGGCGAAATCCGTGGGGCGGAGTGTTTCGACCTGCTCGCCGCGATGAATACGGGCCACGATGGGTCGATGTGTACCTTGCACGCCAACAGCCCGCGCGAGTGCCTGGGCCGTATGGAAAACATGATCCTGATGGGCGACATCAAGATCCCCAAGGAAGCTATCAGCCGCCAGATCGCCGAATCCGTGGACTTGATCGTACAGGTCAAGCGCCTGCGCGACGGATCGCGCCGCACCACCAACATCACCGAGGTGATCGGCATGGAGGGCGATGTCATCGTGACGCAGGAGCTGTTCAAGTTCGAATATCTCGACGAGGACGACGATGGGCGCATCATCGGCGAATTCCGCTCCTCGGGCCTGCGGCCCTATACGCTGGAGAAGGCGCGGCAGTTCGGGTTCGATCAGGCGTTTCTGGAAGCCTGTTTGTAAGAACAAGGGGATATGCGAGGGACACGTCCCTCGCGCTCCCATGCCTTGTCAGCGTTGGGGCTGACCAGCGGAGTTGCGCAAGGTTGCCGCGCCGCAGGCTTGAAATGGCGACTTCGCCGCCTTGCGCCATATCGCGCGCAGGGCGCGACGTGGACAGGAACAGGGAGCGCGAGGGACGTGTCCCTCGCCTATCGCTTTTTCTTCAGCCCCCGTGCGCCCACCCACGCACCACCGCCCCCGCCGCCAGAATCGCCACCGCCGACGACCAGAACGCAATCCCGCGCCACGGCATTACGCCGGGGCGATCGAGATCGGCGCGGTGGCGGCGGCGGTGCTCGCCCAGTGCGGCGATGATGGACAGCGCCAGCGCCACGCCCGCAACCACCGTCGGCAGAGCAATTGGATCATCGAGCAGGGTGGACAGGACGGGCGGCACGGCGTCGCCATAGACGCCGTGCCTCTGCCGTCAACGCCAGACCAGCTTGGGCTTGCGCGCCGCCAGTGTTTCATCGAGCCGCCTGCGCGGGGCATGGGCCGGTGCGGCGTGGAGCGTCTCATCCCCTGCCCGCGCGCGTTCAGCCACTGCGCGTAAGCTGCCGATGAAGCGGTCGAGGCCGGCCTTGCTCTCGGTCTCGGTCGGTTCGACCAGCATCGCGCCGTGGACCACCAGCGGGAAGTAGACCGTCATCGGGTGGAAGCCCTCGTCGATCAGGCCCTTGGCGATGTCGAGCGTGGAGAACCCGGCGGGCAGGCCATCGTCGCTGAACAGCGCCTCGTGCATGCACGGGCCGGCGCCGGCGAAGGGCGCGTCGAGCACGTCCTCGAGGCTGCGCAGAACGTAATTGGCGTTGAGCACCGCGTCCTCGGCGACCTGGCGCAGGCCGTCGGCACCGTGGCTGAGGATATAGGCCAGCGCGCGGGTGAACATGCCCATCTGGCCGTGGAACGCCGCCATCCGGCCGAACGACTGCGGATGGCGTTCGTGCGCAGTTTCCTCCTCGACCAACGTAAGTTGGCCATCCTCGTGGAGTTCACTGAACGGCAGCGGGCCGAACGGGCAGAGCGCGCGCGACAGCACCACCGGGCCGGAGCCAGGGCCGCCGCCGCCGTGGGGCGTGGAGAACGTCTTGTGCAGGTTGATGTGCATGGCATCGATGCCGAGATCGCCGGGCCGCACCTTGCCGACGATGGCGTTGAAGTTGGCGCCATCGCAATAGACGTAGCCGCCGGCCGCGTGGGTGGCGTCAGAGATCGCCTTCATGTCGCGCTCGAACAGGCCGCAGGTGTTGGGATTTGTGATCATCACCGCGGCGATGTCTGGCCCGAGGCGCGCGGTGAGCGCCGCCAGATCGACGCGGCCATCGGCGGTCGCGGGGATGCTCTCAACGCGATAGCCGGCAAAGGCGGCGGTGGCGGGGTTGGTGCCGTGGGCGCTGGTGGGGACAAGGACAACTTGGCGGTTGGCGCTCTCTCCGCTGGCGTCGTGCGCGGCGCGGATGCACAGCAAGCCACACAGTTCGCCATGCGCGCCGGCCTTGGGGGTCATGGCGACGCCGGGCATGCCGGTGAGTTGGCAGAGCCAGGTAGCGAGTTCGTTGATGACTTTCAGTGCGCCCTGCACTGTCTGTTGCGGTTGCAGCGGGTGCACATCGGCGAAACCGGGCATCCGCGCGACGCGCTCGTTGAGGCGCGGGTTGTGCTTCATCGTGCACGAGCCGAGCGGGAACGGGCCGAGGTCGATCGCGTAGTTCTGGCGGCTGAGGCGCGTGTAATGGCGCACCGTCTCGGGCTCGGAGAGGCCGGGGAGCGGCACGGGGGCCTTGCGCAGGTATTTGGCCAAGGCCGGATCAGGGGCGCCGGGTGCGTCATCGAAATCGACGCCGGTGCCATCGGTACCCAGTTCGAAGATCAGCGCTTCTTCCAGCGACAGCCCGCGATCGCCGCTGGCGGTGGGGACGGGGGCGACGCTGGGCGCATCGGCGTGAAGGTCCGGGCGCCAGCCCGCAGCGTTGGGGGCGTTCATGCCGGTTCTCCGATGGCGATGGCCGCGCGCAGGGCTGTTGCCAGCGCCGCGATGTCGGCCGGGGTGGTGCATTCGGTGGCGGTGATCAGCAGGCCCCGGTGCAGGGCCTCATCGCCGGGGTAGAGCCGGCCCAGCGCCACGCCGCCGAGCACGCCGTGCGTTGCCATGTCGCGCACGGCGGCGCGGGCATCGACGGGAAGGCGCACGGTGAACTCGTGGGCGAAGGCTGTGTTGACGATCTCGATCCCAGCGATGGTGCGCAGGGCATCGGCGGTTTCGCGCGCCCTCGCGTGGCTAAGCGCCGCCATTTGGCCGAGGCCCTCGCCGCCGAGCAAGGTCATGTGGATGCTGAAGGCCAGCGCACAAAGCCCTGCATTCGTGCAGATATTGCTGGTGGCCTTCTCGCGCCGGATGTGTTGTTCGCGGGTGCTCAGCGTCAGGACGAAGCCGCGCTTGCCATCGGCGTCGACCGTCTCGCCGGCGATGCGGCCGGGCATCTGGCGCACGTGCTTCTCGCGGCAGCCGAACAGGCCGAGGTACGGCCCGCCGAAGTTGAGACCGACGCCAAGCGCCTGCCCCTCGCCCACCACGATGTCCGCGCCGAGCGTGCCGGGGGATTCGAGCAGGCCCAGCACCACCGGATCGGTGACGACGGCGATCAGCAACGCGCCCTGCGCCTGCGCCGCCGTGGCGATGCGGGCGAGATCAGGGATGCGGCCCAGCACATCGGGGTATTGCACGACCACGGCCGAGGTTTCGGCGTCGATCGCGGCGATCACCGCATCGTCATCGGGGGTGGCGGTCAATGCCGGCGCTTCGCCGACCAACACATCGCCAGTAAACCGCGCCATCGTCCGCGCGGTCGAGACGTAATGCGGGTGCAGGCCCGCCGACAGCACCACCCGCCCGCGCCGCGTAATCCGCGCGGCCATGGCGATCGCCTCCCAGCACGCGGTCGAGCCGTCGTACATCGAGGCATTGGCGATCTCTGTGCCATAGAGTCGCGCGACTTGCGTCTGGAACTCGAACAGCGCCTGGAGCGTGCCTTGCGCGATCTCGGGCTGGTAGGGGGTGTAGGCGGTGAGGAACTCGCCGCGCTGGATCAGGTGATCGACCGAGGCCGGGATATGGTGCCTGTACGCACCGGCGCCGAGGAAGAACGGCGCATCGCCGGCGGCCAGATTGCGGCGGGCGAGCGACGCCATGTGCCGCTCCACCGCCATCTCGCTGGCGTGGGCGGGCAGGCCTTCGATGGGGGCCGGGAGCAGCGCCTCGGCGGGGACATCGGCGAACAGGGCATCGACCGTGGGCGCGCCGATCCGCGCCAGCATCGCCGCGCGGTCATCGGCGGACAAAGGCAAATAGCGCATCAGAGCCCCGCGACGTAAGCCTTATAGGCGGTTTCATCCATGAGGCTCTGCACCTCGGCAGGGTCCGACAACGTCATGCGAAACAGCCAACCGGCGGCTTCGGCATCGGTGTTCACCAGTTCGGGCGCGTCAGCGAGGGTTTCGTTGCCTTCGCTGATCGTGCCGGTGACGGGGGCGAACACGTCCGAGGCGGCCTTGACCGAATCGACCACGCAGGCGGTCTCGCCGGCCTTCAGCGTGGTGCCGGTGGCGGGCAGGTCGACGAAGGTGATGTCGCCGAGCTGGCTCTGGGCGTAATCGGTGATGCCGACGGTCGCTTGGGCAGCGTCAACGTCGATCCACTCATGGTCCTTGGTGTAGAAACGGGGCATCTGGGATCTCCTCTGCAGGGTTCAGCGGACGTAGCGGTGGGGCACGAAGGGCAGCGGCACGACGCGCGCCGGCACTTGCTTGCCGCGGATGTCGATGGTCAGCGCGGTGCCGGGGGCGACGTGGGCGCTATCCACATGGGCCAGCGCGATGGCGTGGCCGAGGCTGGGGGCGAAACCGCCCGAGGTGATGCGGCCCACGGGCGCACCGTCGGCGAGGACGGTGGCGTGTTCGCGCGCAGCCTGACGGCCTTCGAGGGCGAGGCCGACGAGGCGGGTTGGCGTGCCGTTGGCGAGGGCGGCGAGGATGCTGTCCGCACCGGGGAAGCCGGCGGTGGTGCGACGGCGTTTGCTGATGGCGAAGTTCAGGCCGGCGCTGACGGGATCGGTCTCGGGGTCGAGATCGTGGCCGTAGAGCGGCAGGCCGGCCTCGAGGCGCAGCGAATCGCGCGCGCCGAGGCCGCAGGGGCGCACCGCCGGGTGGGCGGCGAGGGCATCGGCCAATGCGGCGATATCCGCGTGGTGGACCGAGATTTCAAAGCCATCCTCACCGGTGTAGCCCGAACGCGAGATGCCGAGTTCGCGGTCGCCCCACAGGTAAGGGCCGGACTGCATGAAGCGCAGTTGCTCGACCGGCACGATCTCGGGCAGAGCCGGGGTGAGACCGAGGCTGATCAGCGCCTCGACCGCGCGCGGGCCTTGCAGCGCGAGCAGGCCTTGCTCGTCGAGGTGGCTGAGGGTGATCTCGTCGGGCAGGAACTCGCGCAAGTGCGCGATATCGTCCCACACGCAGGCGCCGTTGACGACGAGGAAGAACGCATCGCGCCAGCGGGTGATCATCAGGTCGTCGAGGATGCCGCCGTCATCGGCGAGGAGGACCGAATAACGCAGGCGCCCCACTGCCAGCGCGCCGAGATCGGCGGGGAGCAGGGCTTCGAGTGCCTGCACCGCCTGCGCGTTGGCGTCTGACGCTTCTTCAGGCCCGCTGACAACAAGCTGGCCCATGTGGCTGACATCAAAGAGGCCGGCGTTCTCGCGTGTCCAAAGATGCTCGGCGATGATGCCGCCTTGCTCACCCGCGTACTGGACCGGCATCATGTGGCCGGCGAACGCGACCATGCGTCCACCGCGTGCCCGGTGCCACGCATCCAGCGGCAACAACGTTGGCGCCTCGGGGACGTAATCCTCGGGCAGTTCTTCCAGGATTTCGGACGGAGTCCGGGTATCGCTCATGATCGGCCTTTCCGCAGCAGTGTGCACCTTTTCGGCGCCCCCTCTGTCACGGAAACCTGAGAGCTTTCCCCCCGCCCCTGCATAACAGCCGGCACGGAGGTTACCCCTTCGGTGGCCCGGACCTTTGCTGGCCCAAAGCGCTTTCCAGAGTGTCGTATGTGCCCGCGCGGTCCTGAAGCCTGAGAGATTCCGGGGCGGTTGCTCCTTCGGCGTCCTGCGGCCCGCCCGCTTGGGGCGAATCGCAGGAACTCTCCCGCGCGGTCAACGACAGAGGGACGTCTGCCGGGGGTGAAGCGGAAAGTCAAACTTCAGGAAATCTTATCCACGGCATCATGGGGGGGATTCCAAGAAAGGCAGATGCGAGGGGCAAACCCCTCGCGCTCCCCGTTCCTGTCCACGTTAAGCCAAGCACGCAGTGGAACTGCCATGCGGCAAAGCCGCCTTCAATTCTGCCGCTTCGCGGCGAGCACAACAGTGCAGCGTTGAACTGACATATGCAGGAATGGGGACCGCGAGGAGCCAACCGATTTTCCTAGGGAAATCGGCACGTCAAACACCCCTCGCATCTAATCCCTTTAAATCTTCAAACGTTGCTCAACCCTGCCGGCTCCACCCCCGTCGCGCGGGTGAACGCGGCAATCGCGAACCGATCCGTCATCCCGGCGATATAATCCGCGATCACACGCGCGCGCGGCGTGGGATCGGCGGGCAGCGCCGCCGCTCTTTCGGCCCCCATCAGCGCGGGGTTGACGTCATAGGCGGCGTAGAGGCCAACGGTGACGGCGCGGGCTTTTTCGGCGGTGGCGAGTTGCTCGGGGTGGTAATAGAGCCGGTCGTACATGAAGCGCTTGAGGGTGCGTTCTTGTGCCGCCATCGCGTCCGAAAACGCTCCGGTGGCCTGCCCCGCGGCGCGCACATCGGCGGGGGTGGCCATGCCGGCGCTGCGGGTGCGGGTTTCGGCGATCAGGTCGTTGACCATCAGGCCGATCTGGCTGCGGACGAGTTCGCGCAGCTGGCGCTCGCGCGGAGCGTGGGGGAAGCGGCGCTCGACGGCGCGCCATTGGTCGGCGACGAAGGGGAGCGTCAGCAGGTCGTCAAGCGCGAGGAAGCCGGCGCGCAGGCCATCGTCGATGTCGTGGTTGTCATAGGCGATGTCGTCGGCGAGCGCGGCGACTTGCGCTTCGAGGCCCGCCCATTCGGCGAGGTCGAGCGGGAACGCGGCGTCGAGTTCGGCCAGCGCCCAGTTGGCCTGCGCGACCGGGCCGTTGTGTTTGGCGAGGCCTTCCAGCACTTCCCACGACAGGTTGAGCCCGTCGTGCTCGCAATAGGGGCTGTCGATGCGCATCAGCGTGCGCAGGCAATGCGCGTTGTGGTCCCAGCCACCGTGGGGGGTGAGCGCGGCGTCGAGCGCCTCCTCGCCGGCGTGGCCAAACGGAGGATGGCCGATGTCGTGGGCGAGGCAGAGCGCTTCGGTCAGGTCTTCGTCCAGGCCGAGCGCGCGGGCGATCACCCGGCCGATCTGCGCGACCTCCAGGCTGTGCGTCATGCGCACGCGGTAGTGGTCGCCATCGGGGGCGACAAACACCTGCGTCTTGCTGCGCAGGCGGCGAAACGCGATCGAGTGGATGATGCGGTCGCGGTCGCGCTGGAACGCGGATCGGGGCCCGCGCGCCACCGCGCCCTCCAGCGCAAACTCGCGGCCACGGGTCTGTGCCGGGTCGCTGGCAAGCGGAGAGCGCGGCATCGCGGTTACTGGATCAGCCCGCTGCGGCACAGGCCATAGGAGCTGATCAGCACCTCCAGCGCATCGGGATCGTGGAAGTTGCGCACGGCGTTGATGTAGCCCTGCCAGTCGTGCGCGCCGCCAAGTTGTTGCAGGCGGTAGAGCTGCGCGATGGTCAGCTTTTGCGCCATGCGCCGGGCCATGCAGCCGGCATAGGGCTCCTGAATACCGGAAGCGATCAGCGCGGTTTCCACGCGGTCGCGCTTGACCTCCTGCACGCAGCCGGTGAGCGACAGGGCCAGCAGGGCGGCAGCGATGAGCGGGCGGTGAAGCGGCATGTATTGGGTCCCGGGCGGTGGTTGGCGCGGGGGGCGCTTTGCGCGATTTTGGGGGGGAAGGAAAGGGGTGGATGCGAGGGGCAAACCCCTCGCGCTCCCCGTTCCTGCATTGGTCAGCTTAACGCCGCATCGTGGCGCACGCCGCGAAGCGGCAGAATTTGAAAGCGGCTTCGCCGCATGGCGTATGGCTGCGTGCAGGGCGCAACGAAGACAGGAACGGGGAGCGCGAGGGGCCAACCGATTTCTCTTGAGAAATCGGCACTTAAAACGCCCCTCGCACTTCACCCTTATCCCTTAATGCGCCAAGGCCTTCACAATATCCTCGACCATCTTCTTGGCGTCGGCCAGCAGCATCATCGTCTGGTCCATATAGAACACATCGTTGTCGACGCCGGAATAGCCCACCCCGCCCATCGAGCGCTTGATGAACATCACCGTCTTGGCCTTGTCGACATCGAACACGGGCATCCCGTAGATCGGCGAGGACTTGTCGGTTTTGGCAGCGGGGTTGACCACATCGTTGGCGCCGATGATGAAGGCGACGTCGGCTTGCGCGAACTCGCCGTTGATGTCCTCCAGCTCGAACACCTCGTCATAGGGCACGTTGGCTTCGGCCAGCAGCACGTTCATGTGCCCGGGCATGCGGCCGGCGACGGGGTGGATGGCGTATTTGACGTTGACGCCTGCCTTTTTCAGTACGTCGCCCATTTCGCGCAGGACGTGCTGGGCCTGCGCCACGGCCATGCCATAGCCGGGGATGATGATGACGGTTTCGGCTTCTTTGAGGAGGAAGGCGGCGTCCTCGGCGCTGCCGCGCTTCCACGGCCGCTGTTCCTTGGCGCCGCCGCTGGCCGCCTCGGGTGCCGCGCCGAAGCCGCCGGCGATGACGCTGATAAAGCTGCGATTCATCGCCTTGCACATGATGTAGCTGAGGATCGCGCCCGAGCTGCCCACCAGCGCGCCGGTGATGATCATCGCGGTGTTGTGCAGCGTGAAGCCCATCGCCGCCGCCGCCCAGCCCGAGTACGAGTTGAGCATCGAGACCACCACCGGCATGTCCGCCCCGCCGATCGGGATGATCAGCAGGAAGCCGATGGCAAAGCTGAGCGCGGTGACAAGGCCGATCACCCACAGGCTCTCGTCCTGGGTGAACCAGCCGACGAGGCCGATGATCGCGATCAGCGTGCCGAGGTTGATCACATGCCGACCGGGCAGCATGATCGCCGCGCCCGACATCTTGCCGGCGAGTTTCAGGAAGGCGATGACCGAGCCGCTGAAGGTGATCGCGCCGATGGCGATGCCGAGGCCCATTTCGATGCGGCTGTGCGGGGCGATGATGAAGCCCTCGGTGATGCCGAACGCCTCCGGGTTCAGATAGGCCGCCCAACCCACCAGCACCGCTGCAAGGCCGACCAGCGAGTGGAACGCCGCGACGAGTTGCGGCATGTCGGTCATCTTGATCTTGCGCGCGGTGAAAAAGCCGATGCCGCCGCCGATGGCGATGGCGGCGAGGATTTCGACTATCGCTCCAAAGTCAGGGCCGAGGAATACGAGACAGCATTCCTTCATGCTTGGCACGACACAGGGCTCAGGCAATGGAAATGTCCCACACCCTACCATCGCGGCATGACGCGGCACGTGAGTGACCAGCGTCGTCACCACCGCGATCGTCATCCCGGCCATGCCATACCGGTTGCCGGCGCGGCTGGTGCCCGGCGAGGACAACCCGCGCAGCGCCATGATGAACAGCACGCCCGCCACCAGATAAAGAAACGCAACCAACGGATTGGCCGCCAAATCGGCCACAACCGGCACCGCGGCACCGGCGGCAAGAATCTGGAGAACCATCACTTCTTCTCCTTCTTCTTGTACATCGCGAGCATCCGCGCGGTCACGGCGAACCCGCCGAAAATGTTTATCGAGGCCAGCACCACCGCGCCCAGCCCCAGCCACTTCGACACACCCGCCGCCGCGCCGATGCCGCTGGCCGCCGCCGCGATCAGTGCGCCGACCACGATCACCGAGGAAATTGCATTGGTCACCGCCATCAGCGGCGTGTGCAGAGCCGGCGTCACCGACCACACCACGTAATACCCGACGAAGCAGGCCATCACGAAGATCGAGAGAATTGAAACGAAATCCATAGGTTTTTCCTCTCGATCAGCCGAGCAGCCGGGGATGGACGATCGCACCACCTTGCGTGAGGCGGATGGCATCGCCGATCTCGGCATCGAGCACCGGGCGGCCCGCCTCCTTGTCCCAGAAGGCCGACAGGAAGTTGTAGAGGTTGCGCGAGAACAACGCCGAAGCGTCGGCCGGCAGATGCGCCGGGGTGTTGGCCCAGCCCATGATCTTGACCCCATGGCGCACGACGATCTCGTCCGGCACGGAGCCTTCCACATTGCCGCCCTGGGCGACGGCGAGGTCGAAGATCACGCTGCCGGGCTTCATCGTGGCGATCTGCGCGTCGGTGATCAGGCGCGGCGCGGCGCGGCCGGGGATCAGCGCGGTGGTGATGACGATATCCTGCTTGGCGATGTGGGCGCTGACCAGTTCGGCTTGCGCCTGTTGGTATTCCGGGGACATTTCGGTGGCATAGCCGCCGCTGCCCTCGCCCTCGATGCCCTTCACGCTTTCCACGAAGATCGGTTTCGCGCCCAGCGACTGGATCTGCTCCTTGGTGGCGCTGCGCACGTCGGTGGCGGAAACTTGCGCGCCCAAACGCCGCGCGGTGGCGATGGCTTGCAACCCCGCGACGCCGACGCCCATGATGAACGCCTTGGCGGCGGTGATCGTGCCGGCGGCGGTCATCATCATCGGAAAGGCGCGGCCATAGACCCCCGCCGCATCGACCACCGCCTTGTACCCGGCGAGGTTCGATTGTGACGACAGGATATCCATCGACTGCGCGCGGGTGATGCGCGGCATGAACTCCATCGCCAGTGCCTCGACACCCGCTGCGGCATAGGCATCCACGCGGTCGCGGCGGGTGAACGGGTCCATCCCGGCCACAACCCATGCGCCCGGTGCCGCACCGGCCAGCAATGCCGCGTCGGGACCCTGCACGCCGAGCACGATGCCCGCGCCGGCAACCGTCGCCGCCAGATCGCCGACCCGCGCACCGACCGCCGCATAGTCCGCATCGGCGATCGAGGCGGAGGCCCCTGCCCCGGCTTCAACGGCGACGTCGATGCCCAACGCCTTGAACTTCTTGACCGTCTCCGGCGTGGCCGCGACGCGCGTTTCCCCGCTCGCCCGTTCGCTCAGAACGGCGAGGCGTAATTGCTCTGCCATGATGCTCCTGACTTCAGTGCGCGATGAGATAGACGACGAACGCGGCAATCACCGCGACCACCGGTACCCCGACCTTGAACAGCCGGAGCATACCTTCATAAGTTGCCCGGTGGGCGGCGAAATTGTCCGATGTGGTCATGCCTTCCTCTCCCCTGGGGCATTTTTGCCCGTTCGGCGCGCTTTTTCGGCCCGACGCGCCATGTGTATCCCCCCGGCGACCGCGCCTCAAGTACAACCGCATGCGGAAAACGCCACCTGTCACACTTAACAGGGATTTTACCCGTCGCCGCTATGCCGGGCAGCATTGAAGGGATGCTGCACGATCATGGCCGAGAGCGACGCTCGCCTCCTGATGCTGATTGATGACGAACCGGCGCAGGCCCGGCTCATCACCGCGCTTGCCGGACGCGAGGGCTGGCGGGTGGTCGCGGTGCGCGATGCCGAGACCGCCATCGCCACGCTGGGCACGCGCCAAGGGATGCAACTGGGCGCGATCATCGTCGATCACTGGGTGCCCGGCGACGATACCTGCAACCTGATCGCCGATCTGCGCGCGCGCCGCCCCGGCTTGCCGATCCTGATGCTGACCACCAGCGCTTCGCCCTTGCTGGCGGTAGAGGCGATGCGCGCCGGGGCGACCGACTATCTGGTCAAGCCCGTCGCACCCGAACGGTTGATGCATGCGCTGCGCACCGCCACCGGCCGCGCCAACGCCACCGACGAATTGCAGCCGCTGACCGAGAAAATGGCCGCCCCCGCCGATTTCGAGGCGATGGTCGGCGCGACACCGGCCTTCCGTGCGGCACTGGCGGTGGCGGCCAAGGCGGCGCGCGGGCATGGCCCGGTGCTGATCGAGGGCGAATCGGGCACCGGCAAGGAAATGCTGGTCCGCGCCATCCACGCCGCCAGCCAGCGCGCGCGCTTGCCGCTGCGCATGATCAATGCCGCGACGATGCCGGCCAATACGCTGGAATCGGTGATCTTCGGCCACGAGAAAGGCGCCTTCCCCGGTGCCTTCGAGCGGCAGATCGGCGCCCTGCAGCACTGCGACGGCGCCACGCTGGTGATCGACGAGATCGACCGCATGCCCGCCGCGCTGCAATCGCGGCTGGCCGAGGCCATCGCCCACGCCAGTTGCCGGCCGATCGGGGCGCGGCACTCGTTCCGCGTGGACGTGCGGATCATCGCCGCCAGCAACAGCCCACTGCAAGCCATGGCCGAGGCGGGCGATTTCCTGCCCGAACTCTACACGCTGCTCTCGCCAGTGACGGTGACACTGCCGCCGCTGCGCGCCCGGCCGGGCGATGTGCCGGCGCTGGCCCGCCATTTCCTCGCACGGATCGGCGAGCAACCCGGATTGCGCCCGCTGGGCATTACCGATGGCGCGCTGGCGCTGCTCTCGGCCTATGACTGGCCGGGCAATGTGCGGCAATTGCAGGCGGTGCTGTTTCGCGCGGCGGTGTTCTGTGATGGCGACGCGCTGACCGGCGACGATTTCCCGCAACTGTCCTCGCTGGTCACCGCCGGGCCGGCCGGTGCGGCGGGCGGGATGCAGCATGAGAGTGCCGGGGTGACGCTCTATACCGCCGACGGCAACCTGCGCCCGCTGGAAGAGATCGAGGCCGATGTGATCCGGCTGGCGATCGGGCACTATCGCGGGCGGATGACCGAGGTGGCGCGGCGGCTGGGGATCGGGCGGTCGACATTGTACCGCAAGCTGGGCGATCTGGGGATCGATAACGTGGCATGAAGGTTAAGGGTTAGATGCGAGGGTCACGACCCTCGCGCTCCCATGACTTTAGCGACGTTATGCCTTGCACGCGGTCATGGGCCATGCCGCGAAGCGGCCATAAAGCCTGCGGCGCTGCGACGTTCAGCAAGGACGATCAGACGCGCCACGTCGACAAGGAACGGGAGTGCGAGGGGTTTGCCCCTCGCATTTCACCCCTTTCTTCAATCCAAAATCTGCGCGAAATCCGTCAGCGCCGCATCCGCCAGCCCGCGCCAAACGTGCATCGCCTGAACCGTTTCCGGCACATCGTGG
>Ga0302202_10002440_pt1 | contig 21416 bp, 21 predicted proteins | sample II_Bog_N3_3_FD_194579 | JGI IMG/M metagenome (GOLD analysis project Ga0302202, IMG submission 194579) | Peat permafrost microbial communities from Stordalen Mire near Abisko, Sweden - II_Bog_N3_3 | ecosystem: Environmental > Terrestrial > Soil > Wetlands > Peat | place: Sweden: Abisko...
CGGTGTCAGGATGAGTTGCATTGCAAGGTCGAGCTTGCCGCCGGGTATGACAATCGAATTGGCACGCGACATGAAACTGCCATGGATCATCGACACCAGATAGGAAAAGTCGATGCCGCGCGGGCTTTTGAACCGAATCACCACCATGGATTCGTCGGCGGTGGGAATCCACCGGGCGACGAAGGGGTTGGAGGTATCGACCATCGGCACACGCTGGAAATTCACATCGGTTTCCGTGAACTGCGGGCAGATGTATTCGATGTAGTCCGGCATGCGGCGCAGGATCGTGTCTGTTACAGCCTCGGTCGAATAGCCCCGGCTTGCCTTGTCGCGGTGGATCTTCTGGATCCATTCCAGGTTGATCACCGGAACGACCCCGATCTTCAGGTCAGCGTGCTGCGCCAAATTGAGTTGTTCGGTGACGACAGCGCCGTGCAGTCCTTCGTAAAACAGCACGTCCGTGCCGCCAGGGAACGACTCCCATTCCGTGAAAGTTCCCGACGGCGCACCGTAGCGTTCGGCCTCGCGGTCATCGTGAACGTAATGACGGGTGTGGCCCTTGCCGCTTCGCCCGTATTCCTTGAAGATCCGCTCGAGCTCCTCCAGCAAATTGGCCTCCAGGCCAAAATGGCTGAAATGGTTGTTGCCCGCGGCCGCGGCATCTTCCATCGCGCGGCGCATCTCCTTGCGGTCGAAGCGGTGGAATGCGTCGCCCTCGATCCAGGCGGCCGTGATCTTTTCCCGGCCGAAAATCCGTTCGAAGGTCGCCTTGATCGTCGTCGTGCCCGCGCCCGAAGAGCCGGTTACGGAAATGATGGGATGCTTCACCGACATGGACTTGCCTTTCGGTCAGGACTTGAACAGGCCGCGCGCGGCGAATAGCGGACGCTGCCCGGCTTGCGGCACGCTGGCAGCATATAATTCCATCACCCGCTGCACCTTGTCCGGCGAGCCGAAGATCAACGGCACGTGCTCGTGGATATCGGATGGGACCAGGTCCAGGATGCGGTCGTAGCCGTCGGTGGCCATGCCGCCCGCCTGCTCCATGAGCATGGCGATGGGGTTGGCTTCATAGAGCGTGCGAAGGCGGCCGCGCCCATAACCCCGCCGGGAATCGCCAGGATAAAGATAGATGCCACCATGCACCAGAATGCGGTACGCCTCCGCCACCACGGCCCCCAACCAGCGCGTGTTGTAATCCACCCCGCGTGGCCCTTCGGCCCCGGCCAGACATTCCTCCACATAGGCTCGGATCGCCAAGGGCCAGTGCCGGGCATTCGAGGCGTTGATCGCGTATTCGCGCCGCCCCGGCGTGATATGAACCGAGGCTCTGGTCATGACGAATTTGCCAGCCGCCGGATCGAGGGTGAAGACCTGCACGCCGTCGCCCAAGGTGAGCGCCAACACCGTATGCGGGCCATACAGCACGAAACCGGCGGCCAGTTGCTCGCTGCCCGGCACAAGGAAGCTACGCTCCAGCCGGCCGGACCGGCTGGCGGGCAGCAACGAGAACACCATCCCGATCGGTGCGTTGATGTCGATGTTGTTAGACCCATCCAACGGATCGATCGCAACTACAACGGGGGCGTCGGGCCGCAGCACAACGATGTCCGGCTCCTCCTCTGACGCCACGGCCGCGACCGGGGCGTCGCGCAGACGCGCGATGAAGAAGTCGTTGGCGTGCAGATCCAGCGCTTTCTGACCGTCTTCCAGGGCGCGGATGGTAAGGTCGCCGTCGGACGCCAGCGGACCCCGTCCCACGACAGCGGCCAACGCAGCGGCGGCCTCGGCGATGGTGGTGACGGTGTCAACCACCGCCTGACGGTCATCGGCGGCAGCCGACCAGGCGGCGAGGTGTTCAGACAGCGTCGTCACGGGGTTTTCCCTCCTGGAAGGCACCATCCAAGCGGTTCCTGCCTGCCGAAAGCACCTTATGGGGCTTGGCGGACAAAAGAAATTCCTTTAATCTTGGTGTCAATGAAAGAAAATCTTGTAAATTTTCCACGCCGCACCTCGCTGCGCCAACTGCGGGCGCTGGGCGCGGTGACCAGTGCGCGCAGCATTTCCGCGGCGGCCGAGCTGCTCTCGGTCACGCCCCCGGCGGTGACGCAGCAGTTGCACCTGTTGGAGGATGCGTTGGGCGGGGTGCCGCTGTTCGAGCGTACCGCCACCGGCCCTCGCCCGACTGACGCCGGGCGGGAGGTGCTGGCGGCGCTGGAACGCATCGAAGCGGCGCTGACCGACTGTGCCGCCGCGGTCGATGCACTCCGCGGCATGGATGGCGGACGGGTGACGGTGGGCGTGATCAGCACGGCGAAATATTTTGCCCCCTTCGCCCTTGCGGTGTTTCAACGTGCCCATCCCAAGGTCGAGATCCGGATCCTGGTCGGCAACCGCGCGGAGACCTTTGCCCGGCTGGAAAAATTCGAACTGGATGTGGCGGTGATGGGCTACCCGCCGGAGCATTTTCCGGTGGAGCGGGCGGTGATCGGCGACCATCCGCATGTCATCATTGCCGCGCCGGGGCACCGGCTTGCGAACCGCAGCGGGATCAAGCTGGCTGAGGTCGCACAGGAGGCGTTCCTGCTGCGCGAGCCCGGCTCCGGCACCCGCAGCCTGATGCTGGGGCTGTTGGCGGCGGCCGAACTGCCGAGCGGTCCACGGATGGAAATTGGCAGCAATGAAACGATCAAGCAGGCGGTGATGGCGGGGATGGGTGTGGCGCTGCTGTCGGGGCACACGATTGCCGCGGAGGTCGCCGATGGCCGTCTGGTGGTGCTGGACGTGGAGGGGCTGCCGATCGTGCGACAGTGGTTCGTGGTGCGGCGGAGCGAGCGGCGATTGTTGCCGGCGGCGAGGGCCTTGTGGGACCATCTTCGCGTGTCCGGGGCCGATTTTCTCCCGTCTCCACCAGCGGGCCGGGGGCGGAGGCGGCATTGAGGGGAGATTGCTGAGCGATGATGCAGGGCGCAACCGCAGACCGGACCTGGCCCGAAGGCCTGACCCGCGTCCCTTTCTGGAGCTACCAGGACCCGGAAATCCTGCGCCGCGAACAGCAGCGTTTGTTTGAAGGCCCGGTCTGGAACTATGTGTGCCTGGAGGCGGAAATCCCCGATCCCGGCGACTGGCGGGCCACCTTTGTGGGCGAAATGCCGGTCGTGGTGGCGCGCGACACCGATGGCAGCCTGGCGGCGTTCGAAAATCGTTGCGCGCATCGCGGCGCATTGATCTGCCTGGACGACGGCGGCCGCGGCGCCGGGGATTTTCACTGTGTCTATCACGCCTGGCGCTATGACCTGCGCGGCAACCTGAAATCCGTTGCCTTCCGTCACGGCGTGAACGGACGCGGCGGCATGCCGGACAGTTTCCGCCTGAACGATCACGGTCCACGGCAATTGCGCGTCACATCCCTGTTCGGCCTGGTGTTCGCGACCCTGTCCGCCGATACGCCCGACATCGAGGCCTTCATCGGCCCCGAGGTCCTGGCGCGCCTGCGGACCGCCGCCGGCAACCGGCGCTTCGAAATCATCGGCCGCTTCACCGAGGTGTTGCCGAACAACTGGAAGCTCTATGCCGAGAACGTGCGCGACACCTATCACGCCAGCCTGCTGCATCTGTTTTTCGCGACCTTCAAGATCAACCGTCTGAGCCAGGGCGGTGGGGTGGAGATCAGTCCGAACAGCGGCAGCCACGTCTCGACCACGCTGGCCCCGGTGCAAGACATCGACACGGCCTATGACGGGATGCGTTCGGTGGATGACGACTTCCGCCTGGCTGATCCGTGCCTGCTGGATGCGGTGGATGAACACGGCGACCGGGTGCGCCAACAGATTACCTCGGTGTTCCCGAATTTCGTGCTGCAGCGGACGCAAAACGTGATTGCAATCCGGCATTTCCTGCCGCGGGGCGTCGGGAAAACCGACCTGCACTGGATCTACCTCGGCTACGCGGACGATACACCGGCGATGCGGACCCGGCGGTTGCGTCACCTGAACCTGACCGGTCCGGCCGGTTACGTGTCGTTGGAGGACGGTTGCATCGGCGGCTTCGTTGAACGCGGTGCCGCGGCCGCCGCGGATCAGACGTCGATCGTGGAAATGGGTGGTTCGGGAACCGAGGCGCAAGAGACGCGCGCGACCGAAACCGCGATTCGGGGATTTTGGCGGCTTTGGCGGACGTTGGTTGGGGTGTGATGTCGGCCGGCGTTCACGACTTTCTCCATGCGGCCGGCTGCGGTTCGGTTGACCCGAACTGGCTGTGCCTGGCGGATCGGGAGACTGCCAATGACCAATCTACCAGGTTCTGTCCGGATGCCTCACTTCTCAGGAGCCTTAGCCACTAACAAGAAATTTACGCGATCGGACGCTATGATGGTCTGTCAGCGTCCGCAAAATCCTTGGGGTGGATTTGGGGGTTTGCCGATGGGGCCGCAACTGACGGCAGCAGGGATGAGTGCGGCGAAAAATGATCGGGCCAAGGGCTAAGGGCGCTTTGGCGGCTTTGTGGGTTCGTTCCTTGTCGCTGAGTTGACGATCCGTCACCTCACGTTCAGCCAGATATTTACGATGATGCCGATCCCTGGCGTGATTGCCGCAGCGGCTCTGGCCGTCAAACTGGTGAGACGGATCACCGACCGCCGCCAATTCCGCCCCGGTCATCAGGTCAATTCCATGGGCGCGCGCCATTGCCATGGCAACCCGCACCCGCTTGCTTGCAATTTCTGTCCGCCGGGCCTTCTCTAACCTCACGAACCGAGGCGAAAGTCCCGGGTGAAGGAGACGTGCGTGGCCACCTACGAAACCTGGAACCCGATCAAAGCTCAGCAGATCATCGCCGCCAAAACCGGGTTGGAGGGCGCGACACTGCCGATCTTGCACGACCTGCAAGGGACGTTCGGCTGCATTCCCCTGGATGCCGTGCCAATGGTCGCCTCGGCCCTCAACCTCAGCCGCGCCGAGGTCCACGGAATTGTGACTTTCTACCACGAATTCCGCCGCACCCCGCCCGGCCGTCACATCCTGCGCCTGTGCCGAGCGGAGGCTTGCCAATCACTCGGGGCCGATGCGGTTGGAGCGCACGTGAATACCCGCCTGCACCTGGACGGCCATGGGACGACCGCCGACGGGTCGGTGACCCTGGAGCCGGTCTTCTGCCTCGGCCTCTGTGCCGTCGGCCCCGCCGCCTTGCTCGACGGTCAGCCGCTCGGGCGCCTGTCCGTGGCACGGATCGACGCAGAACTGGAGCGGCTGGCGTGACCCGGATCTTCGTGCCCCGCGACACGGCCGCCCTCGCACTCGGCTCTGACCGGGTTGCCACCGCATTGGCCGGGTCGGCGCGGATCGTCCGAACCGGCTCCCGCGGATTGTTCTGGCTGGAGCCAATGATTGAGGTGGAAACACCGCAAGGCCGCATCGCCTACGGTCCCGTGACCGCCTCCGACGTCCCGGACCTGCTGGCCGCCGGCCTGCTGGACGGCGGTCCTCACCCTTTGCGCCTGGGCCGGCCGGAGGACCTGCCGTTCCTCGCCCGCCAAACGCGCCTGACCTTCGCCCGCTGCGGCATCATCGATCCGCTGTCGCTGGATGACTACCGGGACCACGGCGGCCTGGCCGGCCTGGCGCGCGCGCGGTCAATCGGGCCAGCCGCGACCATCGACATGGTGCTGAAATCCGGCTTGCGCGGCCGCGGCGGCGCCGGATTTCCGACCGGCATCAAGTGGAAAACCGTCGCCGAAGCGCCGGGTGAGCGGAAATTCGTCGTGTGCAACGCCGACGAGGGCGATTCCGGGACCTATGGCGATCGCATGCTGATGGAAGGCGACCCCTTCAGCGTCATCGAGGGCATGGCCATCACCGGCCTGGCCGCCGGCGCGGCCAAGGGCTACGTCTATACCAGATCGGAATATCCGCACGCGATCGCAACCTTCGATGCGGCCCTGGCCATCGCTCGGCAGGCGGGCGTGCTGGGACCGGATTTCGACATCGAACAGCGCGTGGGTGCCGGCGCCTATGTCTGCGGCGAGGAAACCGCGCTGCTGGAAAGCCTGGAAGGCCGCCGCGGCCAGGTGCGGGCCAAGCCACCCCTGCCCGCGCACAAAGGGCTGTTCGCCAGCCCGACCGTGGTCAACAACCTGATCACGCTCGCCACCGTGCCAGCCATCCTGACCGGCGGCGCCGAGGCTTACCAGGCCCTCGGCATGGGGCGGTCCCGCGGCACCATGCCGATCCAGCTCGCCGGCAATATCCGCTATGCGGGCCTGTTCGAGGCCGGCTTCGGCGTCACCCTGGGCGAACTGGTCCACGACATCGGCGGCGGTACCCTATCCGGGCGGCCCGTCAGAGCGGTGCAGGTCGGGGGGCCGCTGGGCGCCTATTTCCCACCCGCACTGTTCGACACCCCATTCGACTACGAGGCCTTCGCCGCCCGCGACGGGCTGATCGGCCATGGCGGGGTCGTGGTGTTCGACGATACGGTGGACATGGCGCGCCAGGCCCGCTTCGCGATGGAATTCTGCGCCGCCGAATCCTGCGGCAAATGCACGCCCTGCCGCATCGGGTCGGTACGCGGGCTGGAGACGGTTGACAAAATCCTGGCCGGGCACAACGTAGACTCCAACCTCGACCTGCTGCGCGATCTCTGCCACACGATGAAATTTGGCTCGTTGTGTGCCCTGGGCGGGTTCATCCCCTATCCGGTGATGAGCGCGTTGGAACACTTCCCGGATGACTTTCGCCGAACCATGAAGGAGGCCTGAAGATGCCCCTGGTGCTGGAACGCGACTACGGCACGCCTGCTGTGACGGCGCCGGCAACCGTGACCCTGTCGGTCGATGGTCATGCGGTGACCGTGCCCGAGGGCACCTCTATCATGCGGGCCGCGGTCGAAGCCGGGATCAAGGTGCCAAAACTCTGCGCCACCGACATGCTGAACAGCTTCGGGTCATGCCGGCTGTGCCTGGTGGAAATCGAGGGGCGGCCGGGGACCCCGGCGTCATGCACGACCCTGGTCTCACCCGGCATGAAAGTCCGCACCACCACCGACAAACTGCGCCGGCTGCGGCGGGGGGTGATGGAACTTTATATCTCCGACCACCCGCTGGATTGCCTGACCTGCTCCGCCAACGGCAATTGCGAATTGCAGGATGCGGCGGGTGAGGTCGGGCTGCGGGACGTGCGCTATGGCTACGCAGGGGCCAACCATCTCGACGCCGTTGTCGATGGATCGAACCCGTATTTTCAATTTGATTCCGCGAAATGCATCGTTTGCTCGCGCTGCGTTCGCGCCTGCGAGGAAGTGCAGGGTACCTTCGCCCTGACCATCGAAGGTCGCGGCTTCGCGTCGAAAGTCGCGGCGGGCATGAGCGAACCCTTCCTGACCAGCGAATGTGTGTCCTGCGGCGCCTGCGTGCAGGCCTGTCCGACCGCGACACTGATGGAGAAATCCGTCGTCGAAATAGGGCAGCCCGAACATTCCGTGGTCACAACATGCGCCTATTGCGGGGTCGGGTGCAATTTCAAGGCGGAGCTGCGCGGCGACCAGGTAATCCGCATGGTGCCGTGGAAAGATGGCAAGGCCAATCACGGCCATTCCTGCGTCAAGGGCCGTTTCGCCTGGGGTTACGCCAGCCATCCGGACCGCATCCTGAAGCCGATGCTGCGCGCCAAGATCACCGACCCCTGGCGGGAAGTCTCGTGGGACGACGCAATCGCCCACGTGGCGTCTGAATTCAAGCGCATCCAGGCCTCGTTCGGCAAAGGTGCAGTCGGCGTCATTACCTCCTCGCGCTGTACGTTGGAAGAAGCCTATCTGGTGCAGAAGCTCACCCGCACCGCCTTCGGCAACAACAACACCGACACCTGTGCGCGTGTGTGTCATTCGCCGACCGGGTACGGGTTGAAGACGACGTTCGGCACCTCGGCGGGCACCCAGGATTTCGATTCGGTCGATCAGGCCGACGTGATCGTGGTCATCGGCGCCAACCCGACCGACGGACACCCGGTGTTCGCCTCGCGGATGAAGCGGCGGTTGCGCCAGGGGGCCAAGCTGATCGTGATCGACCCGCGGCGGATCGATATGGTCCGCATGCCGCACGTGGAGGCCGCCTATCACCTGCCGCTGCTGCCCGGCACCAATGTTGCCGTGCTGACCGCGATGGCGCATGTGATTGTCACCGAGGGGCTGGTGGATGAGCGCTTCGTGCGAGAGCGCTGCGATATCGACGCATTCGCCGACTGGGCCGGCTTCGTTTCCGAAACGCGCAACAGTCCGGAAGCGGTGGAGATTTTCACCGGCGTTCCGGCGGACGCCATCCGAGGTGCTGCTCGTCTGTACGCCGGCGCCGGCAATGGGGCGATCTACTACGGCCTGGGCGTCACGGAACACAGCCAGGGCAGCACCGCGGTCATCGCGATCGCAAACCTGGCGATGGCGACAGGCAACATCGGCCGGCCGGGGGTCGGGGTCAATCCGCTGCGCGGCCAGAACAACGTCCAGGGCAGTTGCGATATCGGCAGCTTCCCGCACGAATTGCCGGGCTACCGCCACGTCTCCGAACCCGGCGTGCGCGCGATTTACGAGAAGGAATGGGGGGTCACGATCGACCCGGAACCCGGCTTGCGAATTCCCAACATGCTGGATGCGGCGGTGGAGGGAACATTCCGTGGATTGTACGTTCAGGGCGAGGATATCGCCCAGTCCGATCCCGACACACGTCACGTCACGGCGGGATTGAAGGCCATGGAATGCGTCGTGGTGCACGACCTGTTCCTGAACGAGACCGCGAATTACGCGCACGTCTTCCTGCCCGGCGCCACGTTCCTGGAGAAAGACGGTACGTTCATCAATGCCGAACGGCGGATCAATCGCGTGCGCAAGGTGATCGAGCCCCGAGCCGGCCTGGCGGATTGGGAGGCGACCATGGCGATCGCCAACGCCATGGGGTACGCGATGCACTATACGCATCCGTCGGAGATCATGGACGAGATCGCCCGCACGACTCCGACCTTCGCCGGCGTATCGTTCGACCGGATCGAGGATGAATCGGTGCAATGGCCTTGCAACGACAAGGCGCCGCAGGGCACCCCGATCATGCACCGTGACGGATTCGTGCGCGGGAAGGGCAATTTCGTCATCACCGAATACGTCGCCACCGACGAGAAGATCGGGCCGCGCTTCCCATTGCTGCTGACGACTGGACGGATCCTGTCGCAATACAATGTGGGCGCGCAGACCCGGCGGACCGGCAATGTCGTGTGGCACGCGGAAGACCTGCTGGAAATCCACCCGCACGACGCCGAGGAGCGTGGTGTGCGCGACGGCGACTGGGTCCGCCTGGCAAGCCGAGCCGGTGAGACGACGTTGCGGGCCGCTATTACCGATCGCGTGGCGCCCGGGGTCGTTTACACAACGTTCCATCATCCGGTGACTCAGGCTAACGTGGTAACCACAGAATATTCCGACTGGGCGACGAATTGTCCGGAATACAAGGTCACCGCGGTGCAGGTTTCACCGTCGAATGGCCGCAGCGCATGGCAGGAGGAATATCAAGCGATGTCCGACACGAGCCGCAGGATCGATGTGGTGCCGGCGAAATAAACCCTGATTTGATGCAGCCGGGTCCCCCTTCACCAACCCACGGTGCCGATCGCCTGATCTGGCGCGGCAACGGCGTCGCCAGCGGTCCTCGCAACATTCCGGAGGAGACTCCGGTTGCCCTGACCTACAATCGCTCCACCCACGCGGTCATGCTGGCAAGCCCGACCGATCTGGAGGACTTTGCGATCGGCTTCAGCCTGTCCGAAGGCATTATCCAGACCGTTGCAGACATCGAATCGCTGGATATCGTCACGGTCGCCCAGGGGATCGAGCTGCGGATGGACCTTGCACGGCCGCGGCTGGATGCCCTGACCCGCCGTCAGCGGCGTCTCGCCGGGCCCAGCGGCTGCGGGCTGTGCGGCCTCGATAGCCTGGCCGCCGCGATGCGGCCGGCGCCTGCGGTGACCTCTCGTGCCCGCTTCAGTCCGGCGGACATCCAGGCCGCCATGGCAACCATGCCGGCCGCCCAGCGGCTGAACCAGCTCACCCACGCCGTGCACGCCGCCGCCTTCTGGACGCCGGCGCTCGGCCTGATCGCACTGCGCGAAGACGTGGGACGCCACAACGCGTTGGACAAACTCGCCGGGGCCCTGGCGCGGGGTGCGATTGCCGTTGGCGACGGGCTGCTGCTGCTGAGCAGCCGGGTCTCCGTCGAAATGGTGCAGAAAGCCGCGACCCTCGGCGCAGCGGTGATCGTTGCCGTGTCCGCGCCAACCGCGCTCGCGGTCCGGCTGGCGAACCAGTCCGGCGTCACCCTGATCGGCATTGCGCGCCAGGATGGTTTCGAGGTTTTCAGTCATCCGCAACGTCTCATGATCGGTTCGGTGCAGCATGTCGTCTGACAAACTGGCTTATATGGCGAACCAGATCGGGCGCTTTTTCGCCGCCCAGAAGAAAGACGATGCGGTGGCCGCCATTGCCGACCACCTTATGAAGTTCTGGGACCCGCGCATGCGAAAATCGTTGCTGTCTCGGCTTGATGATGCCGAGCTCGACCCGTTGCCGCGCGAGGCTGTGGAGCGGATCCGGGCGGAAACTATTCCGCCGCCAACCGACCTTCCGCCGCGAAGTCCTTGATCGACACGCGCCAGTGGATCCGGTCCTGTTCGGGTGGGTAATCGCCGGCCGCCTTGTGATACGAACACCGGTTGTCCCAGATCACGATATCGCCGACCTGCCATTTGTGGCGGTACTCGCCCTCCGGCTGGATCATGTACGGCTTCAGTTCGTCGATCAGGTCATCGCTTTCGGCCTGCCCGACACCGTCGATGGCGACGATCTTGCCGGGATCGAAATAGAGCGACTTGCGCCCGGTTTCATTGTGCACCCGCACGATCGGATGGTGGACAGGCACCCAGTCGCGGTCCTCGGGGTTCAGCAAGGCCTGTTTGCTGCGGCGTCCGCCGTAGGTGAAGGCCCCGGTTGCGCCTTCAAGCCGCTGCCGCAACCGTTGCGGTAGTGCGTTATATGCCGCGTAGCCGCTGGCAAACAGCGTGTCGCCGCCGGTGTCCGGAATTGCCCGAGCGTAAAGCTGCGTCGCCTTGAAGGGCACCGCGTCATAGGCGCCGTCGGTGTGCCAGCCTTCCGCGCCGCGGCGATAGATGGCATCATTCAGTTTGCCCCGCGCATCGAACTTGTTGATGCCCAGCATGGTGATTTCGGGATAGTCGGGATGGCGCGTGCTTTTCGACGGGTGCGGCACGACTTGCCCAAACCGGCGGCTGTAGCGCAGGAAGTCGTCGATCGTGAGGTCCTGCCCGGTGACGACCAGCACGTTGTGGTCGAGCCAGGCCTGATAGATCGGGGCGAATCCGGCGTCGTCCAATGTCTTGACATCGACGCCGCTGACCTGCACCCCGATCTGCGGACCCATCTTGCGAATTTGAACCATGGCGGCTTCCTCCGGCTGTGGAGACACTTGTTTGCCCTATTGTGGTCACCAGCATGGCCGGTGCGTCAAGCCCTGGCCACCGGGGTCCGCCCACCATGACAATATCGCCACCGCGGGTGTCGTATTGTCCGGTCAACGCGGCGCCGGAATTTGGCTGGACGGCCCCAGCGGGTCTATAATGGTCGGAGTGGAGGTCGGGATGCATCTGTTCACGCAGCACGGGGTGACCGGCGACGCGCGATCCCTGGCCGGCGAGCCTGGCGCTCTGGCGGGCGCAATATCATAACTTACCGGGGGAACAAGTCAGAATGAAAGTTTATGAAGCGATCGCCCAATCCCTCCAGGCGGAGGGTGTCATGGACTTTTTCGGCCTGATGGGCGACGGCAATATGTGGTTGTGGGGCGCGATGTGCCGCAATCCGGCTGTCAGCCACGTCAGCCTGCGTCACGAATCCATGGCGGTCTCGGCCGCCGACGGCTACGCCCGCACCACCGGCAAGGTGGGTGTCGCCATGGTGACGTGCGGGCCCGGCCTGACGCAATGCGGCACGTCGCTGATCGCGGCCTTTCGCGGCAAGACACCGGTCGTGGTGATCGCCGGCGAAATCCCCGCGGGCAACAAGAACAAGACCCAGACGATGGACCAGCGCCGCTTCGTGGAAGCCAGCAGCGCGCGCTTTCATACCATCACCAGCATCGACAACATGGCGGAAGAAATCGCCGAGGCCTTCTACGCCGCGCGCGTCCATCGCGGACCGGTGGTGCTGAACCTGCCGATGGACCTGCAGGAGAAGTCATTCGACTGGGACTACGAATACCGCCCCTCCACGGATTTTCTGCCATCGCGCGTCGAAACGCCCAGTCCCGATTTGCTGGCACCCGTCATCGAAAAGCTGATGGCCGCCCAACGCCCCGTCATCATCGCCGGCCGTGGCGCCCGCGCCGCCAACGCCCGCGACGAAATCATCAAACTGGCCGACAAGGTGGGCGCGTTGCTGGCGACATCGTTGCAAGGCAAGGGCTATTTCGCCGGCCATCCCTGGGATATCGGCATTGCCGGCGCCTTTGCCTCGGCGCCGTCGGAGCAGTTGCTGGCTGATGCCGATTTCGTTCTGGGTGTCGGTGCGGAACTTGGTTACTACACGACGGAAGGCGGGTTGCTGTTCCCCTCGGCCGAGGTCGCACGCATCGATATCAAGGCGCAGCCGGAGGAAATCGGCGTCATTCCCGGCCTGTACGTGCAAGGCGACGGCCGCAAGGCGGTGGCGGCCTTGAATGACGCCCTGGAAGCTCGCCAGGTGCGCAAGCCCGGTTTCCGTACCGCGGAAACCCGCGCCGTGCTCGATGCGCCTCCGCACAAGTTCGATCCGCCGGCCGATGGTCTCAATCCGCGCACGCTGGCGTGGAACCTGGGTGCCGCGCTGCCGAAAGATTCGTTGCTGACCTGTGGGGCGGGTCATTTCTTCTCCTGGATCGGCATGTACGCGCCGTTGCCCGCGGGGGTGGAGATCCAGTACTCCTACAATTTCGGTGCGGTCGGCCAGGGTATCGGCGTCGCCATCGGCACCGGTTTCGGCAATCGCGGCCGCCAGCACATCGCGGTGGAGGGCGACGGCAGCCTGATGTTCAACCTGCAGGAGCTGGAAACGATCGTGCGCCACAAGCTGCAGATGGTGCTGATCGTCTGGAACGATTGCGGCTATGGCGCCGAGGTGCACAAGCTGGTCGCCAAAGGCTTCGACGAGAAGCTGGCACAATGGGAGTCGCCGAATTTCGTCGCGCTGGCCAAGGCGTTCGGCGGTGACGGCGTGCTGCTGGCCGACCCGTCGGAAATCGGTGGCGCGATCGCCGAGGGACTGCGCAAGGGCGGCCTGTTCCTGATCGATGCGCGCGTGTCGCCGACCACGCCGACCGATCCCTATGCGAAGGTGCATTTCGGCATCGAAAGCCACGCGCCCCTGCTGCGGCCGGTTGCGTAGCCGGCGATGCACTTCGAAGGCGCGTTCAGCGTTCCCGGCAAAGCGGCGGATGTCATCCGCCGCTTTGCCGATGTGCCCCGGATGTCCCGCTGCATGCCGGGCGCGGTGCTGGAACCACAGAACGAGGACGGTTCGTGGCCGGGTGCGATGGTGGTTTCATTCGGTCCGAAAAAGATCAATTTCAAGGGGCGGGCGACTTGCGACTTCGATTTCGAAGCCCTCACCGGCACCGTCCACGGCCGCGGCTCTGCCGATCTTCGCGCCGCTCGGATTGGGGTTGCGGTGTCGTTTTCGTTACGTGATGACCCGGCGGCGGCGGTGCCGACGACGGTGGTCAAAATCGTTTCGGATGCTGAACTCGGCGGCGTTTTGGCGGATTTTGCCCGCACCGGTGGGGTGGCCGTCGCGAATGTCATCATGGCGGACTTCGCCCGCCGCGCGGCGGAGGAATTCGCCCGGGATGAAGCGGTCGAACCCGCCGCAGCGCCGGAACCGGTGCCGCTGGCGGCCCACGGTCTGGTCTGGGCGGTGATCAAGGCGCAATTTCAGCGACTGGCGCGGTGGCTGGGACTGTCCCGATAGCGGCGGTCCGATCAGAAGGGAAAAAACCGAGCGCTGCCGAATTCCTCATAGGCGTAGCGCAAAGCGAGATTGACGGCGTTCGGGCCGGAGAACTGCACGGGCTCACGCGCGGGGTTGGGCGCCGCGGGTGGACCCTCGACGATCCAGCGGTCCTCGACCCCCGGAAATGGGTAGACTTTCGCCGGTTCGGACCGTGTTGGCGGATCAAGATTGACTGACAAAGCGAGGTCCCCAACCAAGTGTTGCAGCGCAGCATGCCACAGACCGACGGTCAGGGGGAAGAGCTATATTTCACCATTGTCATCTACATTGGTTGACAGTGTCACGCCCCGGCAACACCGGGCCGCACCAGGCGGTGCTGTTTGCGGCCAGCCGACAGCTTGATCGCGCCATCACGCAGATCGGCCAGTGAAATTGCCACGCCTTCCTCGGTGACCGGGGCATCGTTGACCCTGGCACCGCCGCCGCGGATCAATCGCCGCGCCTCGCCGTTGCTGGCCGCGAGTCCCGCGAGGGCGAACAGGCGGAAGGCCGGAATCCCGCTCTCCAGCTCGCCGCGGGGGACATCGACACCGGGCAGCGTGTCGGCGGCCTCGCCTTCCTCGAAGGCTCGGCGAGCGGTTTCGGCGGCCTGGTCCGCGGCGGCGGGGCCGTGGGCCAGGGCGGTGGCGGCGGTGGCCAGGATTTTCTTGGCTTCGTTGATCTCGGCGCCGCCCAGGGATTCCAGACGCGCGATTTCGGGCAGCGGCAGGTCGGTGAACAGGCGCAGGAAGCGGCCGACGTCGGCGTCTTCCGTGTTGCGCCAGAACTGCCAGTAGTCGTAGGCGGCCAGCCGGTCCGCGGCCAGCCACACCGCGCCCGCGGCCGACTTGCCCATCTTGGCGCCGGACGCGGTCGAGATCAGCGGCGTGGTCAGCCCGAACACGTGCTTGCCGTCGCTGCGTCGTGTCAGCTCCATCCCGGAGACGATGTTGCCCCACTGGTCCGACCCGCCCATCTGCAGCACCACGCCGTGGCGGCGATGCAATTCGCGGAAATCGTAGCTCTGCAGGATCATGTAGTTGAATTCGAGGAAGGTCATCGGCTGCTCGCGGTCCAGCCGCAGCCGGACGGAATCGAAGGTCAGCATGCGGTTGACGGTGAAATGCGTGCCGACGTCGCGGAGCAGGCCGATATAGGACAGTTGGTCCAGCCAGTCGGCATTGTTGACCATCATCGCGTCGGACGGGCCGTCGCCGAAGCGCAGGAACGGTGCGAAGCAGCGGCGGATGCCGGCCATATTGGCGGCGATCGTGGCGTCGGTCAGCATCTGCCGCGACTCGTCCTTGCCTGACGGATCGCCGATGCGGGTCGTGCCGCCACCCATCAGCACCACGGGCTTGTGGCCGTGCTTTTGCAGCAGGCGCAGGCTCATGATGCCGACCAGGTTGCCGACATGCAGGCTGTCGGCGGTGCAGTCGAAGCCGATATAGGCGCTGATCGGCCCGGCCTGCATCATAGCGGCAAGCGCCTCGATGTCTGTGCAGTCGCGAATGAAGCCGCGTTCGGTGGCTTCTGTGAGGAAGTCGCTGGTGGCCATGGGCGGAATGTCCGATTGTCTTTTTGGCGGGCGAATTCGGTTAGCATAGAGCGGAGTGGGGGAAAATGCTGCGCACCATCGGTCTCATGAGCGGCACCTCCCTCGACGGCGTGGACGCCGCCTGGCTGGAGACTGACGGCGAACGCATCGGCCGCCGTGGCCCCACCCTCACGCTCCCCTATGACGACCAACTGCGCGCCGACCTGCGCCGTATCCTCGACGTCGCGCCGACCTTGGCCGCCAACGACCCGGGGCTGCAATCCGCCGTCGCCCGCCTGACCGCGTATCACGTCCAGGCGGTCCAGGGGCTCGGCGAACCGGCCGACCTGATCGGCTTCCACGGCCAGACGATCCTGCACCAGCCGGACCGAAGCCGGACCTGGCAGATCGGCGACGCCGCCGAACTGGCCCGCCGCACCGGCCTGCCGGTCGCGTGCGATTTCCGGTCGGCGGACGTGGCGGCGGGGGGGCAGGGCGCGCCGCTCGCCCCGGTTTACCACGCCGCGCTGGCCCGCGACCTGCCGAAGCCGCTGGCGGTGCTCAACATCGGCGGCGTCGCCAACGTCACCTGGATCGGTGAGGACGGCGCGCTGGTCGCCTTCGACACCGGCCCCGGCAACGGCCCGCTCGACGACTGGGTCGCGCGCCGCACCGGCGCGGCTTTCGACCGCGACGGCGCCCTCGCCGCGGCGGGCCAGCCCGACCCCGCCGTACTGGCCCGCCTCCTCGGCCACCCCTATTTCGCGCGGCCCGCCCCCAAGTCCCTGGACCGGCTGGATTTCGCCGCCGCGCTTGCGGCCTGTGGCCTCGACGCGCTGTCGGCCGCGGACGGGGCCGCCACACTGGTCGCCTTCACCGCCGACGCGGTTGCCGCGGCGCCGTTGCCCGCCCCGTCCCGGCGGTGGCTGGTCTGTGGCGGCGGGCGGCGGAACCCGGCGATCATGGCAGCACTTCGGGGTGCTCTGGGTGCCCCGGTCGATCCGGTGGAAGCCGAGGGCTGGGACGGCGACGCGCTGGAGGCGCAGTGTTTCGGCTTCCTCGCCGCCCGCGTGGTTGCCGGGTTGCCGCTGAGTTTTCCCGGCACGACCGGCGTGCCCGCGCCGATGCCGGGTGGCCGCTGTGTTCCGGTCCCGCCTTGACGCCGCGCCCCCCGCCCCGCACATGCCGAAGATGCAAGACCCCTTCGTCCACCCCGAAGAACCCACCACAGCCGAGGCCATTGCCGCGATCGGCGAGGAACTCGCCATGTTCGACGACTGGATGGAGCGCTACCAGTTCATCATCGAGATGGGCCGCAAGCTGCCGCCGTTCCCCGACGCATGGGCCAACGACGCGCATCGGGTTCCGGGCTGCCAGAGCCGGGTCTGGATGGAAGCCGAACTGCGGGACGGTACCCTGCGTTTCGCCGGCATATCGGACGCGGCCATTGTCTCCGGCCTGATCGCGCTGCTGCTGCGCGTCTATTCCGGGCGTTCCCCCGCGGAAATCGTCGCCACCGACCCCGTCTTCCTGAAAGACCTCGGCTTGCTGGAGGCGCTGTCGACCAACCGCGGCAACGGCATCGCCGCGATGGCGCGCAAGGTCCGCGAGATCGCCGCTCTGCAAAGCGCCGGCTGATCCCGCCGGTGTCGGCCGGGGCGCGGGTCGCGGCGTTTCTGGCTGCCTATTTCGCCGCGAATGCGGTCAACGCCTTCATGCCGCTGTGGTACGCCGACCGCGGCCTGTCGGCGGCAACCATCGGCCAGATCCTGGGGCTGGCGGCGTTGTTGCGAGTCCTGTCCGGACCCGGCTGGGGTAATGTCGCGGACCGGCTGGGACGCCGGCGGCCGGTGTTGCTGGCGGCTGGCTGCGCCGCGACCGGGCTGGCGCTGTTGTATCCGCTGTCGTCCGGCTTTCTGCCGTTGCTGGTGGTGGCGTCGGGCCAGGGGATCGCCGCCTCGGCTTTGAACCCGCTGGTCGATTCCCTGGCGCTGGCCCTGGCGCGCGAGGGCCGCATGGAATACGGCCCGGTGCGGTCGGTCGGATCGGCGGCCTTCATGGTGGCAACCGCGGCGACCGGCGCGCTGCTGAGCCGGGTCGGATCGTGGCTGGTGCCCTGGCTGCTGGCCCTGGGCTATGGCGGGGCGGCGCTGTCCAGCCTGTTCCTGCCCGAGGCGAAGACCGCGCCGGCCGCCGCGCAGGCCTTTGCCGGCCTCGCGCTGTTCCGCATCCCGGGGTTCCGCCTGGCGGTGGCCACCACCGCGCTGATCCAGGGTGCGCACGCCGCCTATTATGGGTTTGCTGCCCTGTTCTGGCGCAGCCAGGGCCTCAGCGACACGGTGATCGGCCTGCTGATCGCCGAGGGCATCGTCGCTGAAATCCTGCTGTTCGCCCGCGGCCGCCGGCTGATCGAGCGGCTCGGGCCCGCCGGCCTGACCGCCTGTGCCGCGTCGGTGTCGGTGCTGCGGTGGACGGTGACGGCGCTGGGTCCGCCGTTGCCGGTGCTGGCCGGGGTGCAACTGCTGCACGCCGCGACATTCGCGATGCAGCATCTGTCCGCGATGATGCTGCTGACACGCTGCGTGCCGCCGGAACGGGCCGCCACCGCGCAGGCGCTGCATGCGGCGTTGGGTTACGGCGCGCCCACCGGGTTGATGATGCTGCTGGCCGGTTTTCTGTATTCCCGGATGGGCGGGCTGGTGTTTCTGGTCATGGCCGGCGTTGCGGGGATGGCGCTGTGGCTGGTGCGGGCGATGCTGCGGCTGGACCGGGTTCGGTGACGATCACCGTCTCCCGCGGGTCAGGACATGGCTTTCAACGGTGATTGCGCCACAACGTCCTGGCTCAGCCCGCCGGCCCAGCCCCAGCGCACGACACCCGACCTGTCAACCAGGAACGACTCCGGCAGACCGATCAAGGCAAAGGCCGGTCCCAGACGGCCCTCCTCATCGCGCCCGACCCGCTGGTAGGGGTTGCCGTGTTGCGCCAGGAACGCCGCCGTGGCGTCCGGCCTGTCCCGGTAGGCGATGCCCCAGATCGCCAGCCCCTGCTGGCGCAACCCCAGCAGCACCGGCATCTCCTGCACGCAGGGGGCGCACCAGGACGCGAAGAAATTCAGCAGCACCGGCCGCTCCGCCCCGGCAAAATCCCGTGTCGCCAGGCCGGTCCCGTCTTGCAGCGGCGGAACCGCGAAGGCCGGCACCGGCTGGCCGGTCAGCGGATTCGGCTCCGGCTCATCCACCGGCCCGCGCGCATGCTCGAACAGGACCCACAGCGCGCTGCCGCTCAGCGCGAACGCGCTGAGGGTTGCCAGGCGCAGCAAACGGCGGCGCGGCAGGGTCAGGTCAGCCGCCCGCGGGTTTGGCGGTCAGCGTGTTCCAGGTCGAAGCCGGCGGCGGCGGTCCCGCGTTCGGGTTCCAGTGGCCGGACTTTTTCAGCGCTTCCTCGACTTCCTTCGGCATATAGGTCTCGTCGTGCTTCGCGAGCACTTCGGAGGCTTTGAAGGTCCCGTCGGGTTGCAGCATCCCCAATGTCACCACGCCCTGCCCCTCGCGGAACAGGTCGGGCAGGATGCCGGCGTAGGTCACCGCCACCGCAGCGTTACCGTCAGTCACCCGGAAGGTCGCGGTCGCCTTGCCCTCGGTCGAGCGGTGCACGCTGCCCGCCTCCACCAGCCCGCCCAGACGCACGCTCCGCCCCATATGTTCGGACCTGGCCAGGTCGGACGGCGAGACGAAGAACACCAGGTTGCTGCTGAAGGCCGACAGGGTCAGCGCGGTGGCGGAGCCGAGCCCGATGCCGCAGGCCAGCAGCACATACAGACGGCGGCGTTTGCGGGTCATACCCCACCTCGGTTCTGGCGGGGATCGATGGCCGCCAGCTTGCGGCGCGCGGCGCCGGTGCGGCGGAAGGCATCCACCGCGAAGGCCAGCGGCAACAGGATGCCCATGGCATAGGCCGCGGCGACAAAGGGCAAATGGGTCACGATGTCTGCTCCCGGGACGCGTCGGTCGCGGCGCGCGCCATCAGCAGGCCGCGGATGCGGCGTTCCATCACCGCGGCGCGGGTGCGGGCGGTGACGATGGCGGCGAAGACCAGGGTGTAGCCGACGGCGCAGATGAACAGCGGCCACAGCATGCCGATATACATCGACGGCGCGCCGGTCAGGCTGATCGAGGCCGGCTGGTGCAAGGTGTTCCACCAGTCGACGCTGAATTTTATCACCGGCAGATTGACCACACCGACCAAAGCGAGGATGGCGCCGGCTCGGTAGCCGCGGGTCGGGTCATCGAAGGCGCGCACCAGCGCGACGTGGCCCAGGTACAGAAAGAACAGTACAAGAACAGACGTCAGCCGAGCGTCCCAGACCCACCAGGCGCCCCACATCGGCTTGCCCCACAGGCTGCCGGTGGCGAGGCACACCGCGGTGAAGCCGGCGCCGACCGGCCCGATCTCGGCCGCCGCCAGATCCGCCAGCGGATGGCGCCAGACCAGGGACAGGACCGAACAAATTGCCAGAGACAGATACCCGGCCGAGGCCAGCCATGCGGATGGCACGTGCACGTACATGATGCGCACCGCGTCGCCCTGCTGCCAGTCGGCCGGCGCGAAGAACAGACCCCAGATCAGGCCGATGCCGGTGACCAGCACGGCAGCGGCGGACAGCCACGGCAACACCGCACCGGACAGCCGCAGGAACCGGCCCGGATTGGCGAAGCGGTGCAGCGATCGCCCCGGTGGGGGCGATGCGGTCAGGGTGCGTGAGTCCACGTGATCTTTCTACCCGATCTCATCCGCCATTTGAAGCCGGCCCGCATTGCCTTAATGTGCCGGGAATTCGATGAGGAGCCATCATGCTGAGACCCGCGTCCGCGACCCGCATTGATCTGGGTCAGGCCCGATGACGCAATTCTGGCTGGTCAAGTCCGAGCCCGAGGCGTTTTCGTGGGACCAGCAGGTGGAAAACGGGGTGGAACCCTGGACCGGGGTGCGCAATCATGGCGCCAAACTGAATCTCAAGGCCATGAAGCTGGGCGACCGGGCATTTTTCTACCACTCCAACACCGGCAAGGAAATTGTCGGCGTGGTGGAGGTCGTGCGCGAGGCCTACCCTGACCCGACCGCCGAGAAAGGCGACTGGGTCAGCGTCGATATGAAAGCGGTTGCGCCGATGCCGCAACCGGTGACCCTGGCGGCCATCAAGGCCGACCCCAGCCTTGCGGAGCTGGCGCTGGTGCGGCAATCCCGCCTTTCCGTCATGCCGGTCTCTCCGGCGCATTGGCAACAACTGTGTGAGATGGGCAAATGGAAGACTTGATCGAGCGGGACCTTCGCGCGCTGTGCAAATTCGATGACATCAAGGATGGCACCAGCGCGGGCTTTCCGCCCGCACCGGGCGGCTTCAACGGGCTGATGGCGGTGCGCCAGGGCGACGACGTCTATGTCTATGTGAATTCCTGCCCGCATGTCGGCACGCCGCTGGACTGGACGCCGGGCCGGTTTCTGTCGGCCAATGGCAAGCGGATCATCTGCGCCACGCATGGCGCCGAGTTCCAGATCGAGAATGGGATGTGCACCCTGGGGCCCTGCCAGGGCGAAGCGCTGGAGAAGGTCGCGATCCAGATCCAGGACGGGACCATCTATGTGCCGCAGGATGCCGGGTTGTAGGTGCATGCCACCGGCCAGGGCAGACCGCCCCGGTAACGGGGCGGTCTGCCCTTGATTGGGGTGCCGGCCGGGTACCGGGATTAGCGAGCCACGTAGCGCAAAGTGCCCCCCACCGTCATGGCCGGCACGGGGGCCGGCCATGACG
>Ga0302202_10002451_pt1 | contig 21365 bp, 16 predicted proteins | sample II_Bog_N3_3_FD_194579 | JGI IMG/M metagenome (GOLD analysis project Ga0302202, IMG submission 194579) | Peat permafrost microbial communities from Stordalen Mire near Abisko, Sweden - II_Bog_N3_3 | ecosystem: Environmental > Terrestrial > Soil > Wetlands > Peat | place: Sweden: Abisko...
CACGCCTTCAGAGGGGAGGGTCTGCCACAGGTACGAGTTGTTGTTGAGGCCGGTGAAGGTCTCGTCGTAGGACTTGTTCTCGAGGATGATCAGCCAGACGTGCTTGATGGTTCCTGGAGCCAAGCCACCGACGGTGTTGGGGCCGGGGCTGCTGGCACTGGCCGAACTCACGGGCACGGCGATGGCGAGGCCGGCGATGGCAAGAGCGCTGGCTGCAGTGACTAGACGCAGCCAACGCGCGGACTTGGGATTGGTTCGCATAAGTGGTTTCTTAACATGGGGTCCGCGACGCTCTCGCTACCGAAAGGTGATCTTTCTCTGCATGAAAATGAACATTCTGGACGGTCCATGTGACGGCACTGTGACGTCCGATGAGCGGTCCCGGCTGGCTCGCGATCGGGTGGACCTTCCCATCACACACCGGTGTTCAGAGGAACATCGGACAGCTCGGCGGCGAACGGCGATGCGAGGGCGTTTTCGGTGTGTCGGACCGTGTGCTGCGCCGAGATGAACGAAGTGATGAGCCCGTGTGACGGTTGCGTGATCGCCGAGTGACACCCGCAATTCGGATCCACACCGCCCCACGGGGTCCGGACCCCACCGGCATCTCCCGTGCCGATCCGCACGCCGGTTTCAGGTCGTGACGGGAGGCCGCCGATACCCGTGGACCTCAGGCCGGTGGAGGCCCGTCACGGCACGTGCGGTGCGGGATCCTGGTAGGTGGAGGCCAGGGTGGCGATCCACGCCTGGTCGGTGAGGGGATCGCTCGGCTCGTGGACCTGCACCCCGCGCGAGGCCAGATCCTTCTGGAACAGCTCCACCACCGTGTCGAGGGTGAGGACGTTGTCGCCCCGATCGTGCACCTCGGCCTCCTCGGCATTGGCGAACACATCGGCCTTCCAGGAGACGGTGAAGCGGACCTCGTCGTCGGTGAAGTGTGCCTGGGTGATCCCATCGGCATCGTGGACGTCCCAGCCCGACTCGCCTCGCACGAGTCGGGACTCGCTGGTGAGCCCCTCGGGCATGGTGGCTCCGGGGCCACCCAGCGCGGACACGCCGTGGAAGGTGGCTTCGTTGTCGGCCAGCACGCCGACGTTGTCGTAGGGGGAGCGTTCAACGGCCATGGGGCCGTCGGGGCCGTCCGCCCAGTAGCGGAAGTCGCCGCCGATGCCGGTGTAGAACCACGACACCGCCGTAGCGATCTTGGTCCGCCACGCCTCGAACAGCCCGGACGTCTTCATCGTCTTCAGGATCCACACCGGCTGGGTGGCCCGGGTGAATCCCCGGAACGCCGGGATGTCCAGGTGGGGTGGGAACTCGAAGGGTGTCGGAGCCATGATGTTGACGTAGACCGCCTGCGGGCGCACCACGGCGTCAGAGCCCCCGCCCAGCTGCTGGGCCCCGTGGGCGAACCGCTGGTTGGCCAGTATGGCCTCGGCCCCGGGCACGAGCACCTGTGACTCCCGGGCGAAGTCCTGGCGGAACCATGGTGGGGTGAAGGAGTTCCGCTCGCGACCGAGCGCGGCCATCTCGGCGTCGCTGGCGGCGTAGTTGGCCAGGGGCCAGAACGGCCCGGCGCTGCGAATGAGGTCGACGATCCGGTCGGGATCGTCCCACACTGGGCTCACGCGAACTGCAGTTGCTCCCATCACACCTCCTCTGACCGCCACCGGCCGAAGTCTGACACGGTCACCCCCGGACCGGCGACCCACCACCCTCCACGCTCAAGTCATCACGTGACGGTCGGACCGGTGATCCGTACGTCACGTTGGTGCTCGACCAGCGCATGGACCCGCCCCGGTGCGGATCGGGCTCAGCGTGCCCTCCGAACGTCGGCGACTGCATCGGGAGCGGTCACCTCACTCCAGTGGGCCAGAGCGACCATCACGCCCTGGATCAGACGTTCACAGCTGCGGTCGATGTCCGTGGGAAGGCCGAACCCGCGGACCGACTCGAGGGACACGAGCCCGTGCAGGGCGGAACGGAAGGCCCGTAGGGCAGCCCGACCGGCCGCTCATTCGCCCACGGTGGTGACGGAGCCGATCAGGTCCTCGATGAGGGGGTCGACGACGACCACGATCTGCTCGGCCACACCTTCGCTGCCCACCAGGGCGGGCAACCCGGCGTCGTCCACCCGGTCGAAACAGACGTCGTCCCACACCCGGCCGTCACCGAGGATGACCCCGTCGACCTCGAAGCGGGCCACCGGCACCACGGAGTCGGGGTCGGCCCCCGGAGTCCTCCCCTCCGCGAAGCGCCGGACCCGCATCACCACCGGGCCGCTGCCGGCGGCGGCGGGGTCGGCCACCGACACCGGCACGCAGCCCATCACGATGGTCGTCTCCATGCCGGCCTTCTTGTGCACGTACTGCTTCTGGAAGTCGACCCGCTCCTGCATGGCGAAGAACGAGGCCCGGCTCGGGTACCGGACGATGCCGATCCGCTCCCAGGCAACGTCGGCGGTCACCTGGCCGGTGACGTCGCCGAAGAGCGGCACGGTGGCCCCCAGGTCGGCGAGGACCGCGGTCGGGGCGTAGATGTCGTCGGCTTCCCTGCCCGAGATGGCGGGCCCGCCGGCATCGCCGTACTCCGCCACCGGCTTGTACTTCATGAGGTTGAGCATCCACACCTCCCGGTCCTCCTCGGGCGCCAGGTGGAGCCAGCGGCCGGCCGTCTCGATGTTGACGGTGCCGAAGGGGTACTCGAGGGGAGCGGCCATGGTGTGGCGTCCTTTCAGGAGGCGGGGGTGGAGCGGGCGGCGGCATTCGGTGGGTCGGCATGGCGCCCGGGTACGGTCCACGTCAGGCGCCCGTCTCCTCGGAGTAGCTGTTGGCCAGGTTGTCCTGGAGCACCTGGGCCGGCCGGTTGGCCGTCGCCACCACCAGCGGACCGGTCAAGGTGCGCACCCGGTAGGACCATCCGGTGGGCAGGGTCAGCCGCGAGGCCAGGCCGGGCAGGTCGGCTTGGGAGAGAGTCGGATCCTTGGCCTGGCTGTAGGTCTGCATGACCCACCGCGTGCCGCCCGGTGCCACCAGCTCATAGACCTGGCGGCCGGCGGAGTAGGTGAACGAGGCCTGGCGGCTCACCGTGTGGGGGGTGAACGGGGCCAGGGCCGAGGCCACACTGGGGCCGAGGGCGACCGTTGCCTCCCTGATCATGGCGATGCCGCCGAAGGTCGTGATGACCTCGGGGCCATGGCGCTCCTTGGTGATGGAGTTCATGAGCCAGTACCGGGGTCCGTTGAGCCCGGCCAACGGCACGTGGTTGGCGGCGGCGATGGCCTGGGGATCCAGCGCCGCCCATCGGGCCTCGGGGCAGTCGTTGAGCGGGTAGGAGTTGTAGACGGTACCGAGCAGCCCGGACGACGTCGGGTGGACGAGGAGCACCTCGCAGTACCGCCTGCCCAGCACGCCACGCGCCACCGCGGTGGTCGAGGTCGTCGGTGTCGAGGAAGCCGACGAACTCCCGCAGGCGGCACCGACCAGCGCCAGCGCCGCCACGCCGAACACGGCGAATCCCCGAGTCCATCTTCTGTCAGGGCTGGTGACACCATGCACGCCGCCACGCTACCGGCTCCGGTCCGGGCCCCGCCGGGACGGATACGCCGGCCCGGCCTGTCCCGCCGGCCATACCGAGCACCGGTGGGCGGGGTCGGCCGAGCGAGGTTGGCGTTCAGCGCCCGCGACGATCCCTACCCAGCAGCCGGGCTCCACAGGTGATCCAGCTCCCGGGTGAGGTCCTCGGGCCTCTCCAGCGGGAAGAACAGGCGACCACCCTCGACGCGGACGCTCCGGGTGACGCCCGGGATGGTGGCTTCGAGCCACGCGGCCCACTCCACGGGGAAGAACACGTCGTCGGTGCCCCACACGATGAGGGTCGGCCCGTCGAACCGCGACAGTCCGTCACGGACGGCGACCAGCTCACTGGGATCCATCCCGGCGACGTAGTCCTGCAGCGCCGTCGCCCTCGGGGCCGATGCGAACCCCCCGAAGAATCCCAGCAGTGTGCCGTCGGGAACCGACTCGGGGTGCTCGAGGCTGGTCTCCAGTACGGATCGGATCCCGTCGGGATCACCGGCCAACGCCGCCATCGCCTCGACCAGCAGGCCCTGTCGGGCCAGATCCCGGACCGGCAGGAAGGCGGGGGGAGGGAAGTTGTCGTGGACGTCGCAGTTGGTCAGCGTCAGCGACCGGACCCGGTCGGGGAGTGTGGCCGCCAGGATCTGGGCCACGGCTCCCCCGGTGTCGTTCCCCACCAGATCGACCTGCTCGATGCCGGACACGTCGAGGAACTCCGTGACCATGTCCGCCTGGACCCCGATGGTCAGCTGACCGGGTGGGCAGGGGCTGTCGCCGTGCGCCAGCAGGTCGATGGCGATGCAGTGGCGCCGGTCGGACAGCGCGCTGACCTGGTGCCTCCACAGATCGCCGTTGACGAACACGCCGTGGACGAAGAGCGCGTCGGGCCCGGACCCCGCCGCGCCGTAGGCGATGTCGCCGAATGACGGGGTGGTCACGTGCCTGCGCTCCATACTGATATTTGGTAGAATACTCACAGTATGTGAGTGTATGATCGACGGCGATGGACGTCAAGAGCCGCCGGGAGGAGTATGCGGAGGCCACCCGGGGCGCCATCGTCGACGCCGCCGTCGTCCGGTTCACGGCCGACGGGTACGCCGGGGCCAACATCGACTCGATCGCCGAAGTGGCCCGGGTGACCAAGGGCGCCGTCTACCACCACTTCGCCGACAAGGCCGACCTGTTCGAGGCGGCCTACGTGTCCATGGAGGAGCGGCTCCTGGCCCGGGTGCTGGAAGGCGTGGCGGGCATCGACGACCCCCGTCGGGCCCTGTTGGCCGGGGCGGACGTGTTCCTCCGGGAATGCTGCGAGCCCGACTTCAGGCGGATCGCCCTCGAGGAGGCGCCGGTGGCCCTCGGGTGGGTCCGCTGGAAGGCCAGCGAGGAGCAGTACTTCCTCGGACTCCTCGGCGCCGCCCTCGACGCCATGGCGGGAGCCGGCCTGATCACCATCCCCGCCGGCGACGACCTGACCGCCCGCATGCTGCTGGCCGCACTGGACGAGGCGGGCCTGGCCGTCGGGGCATCAGCCGATCCCGGGCCGGAGCGGCAGCGCGCCCTCGACCTCGTCGACCGGCTGCTGTCGGGCCTGGCTCACTGAGCGTCGGGGAGGGCCCGGGCCCGGCCGGCGTCGTCGACCGGGTGCGGCCACCCGGGGTCAGGCCAGGTCGAAGCGGTCGAGACGCATGACCTTGTCCCAGGCGGCCACGAAGTCACGGACGAACTTCTGCTGGGCGTCGTCGCTGCCGTAGACCTCGGCGATGGCCCGGAGCTGGGAGTTCGAGCCGAACACCAGGTCGACCCGGCTGGCCGTCCACCGGAGCGCACCGGAGGGGTCGCGTCCCTCGAACGTCTCCTCGGACGCCGAGGTCGCCTGCCACTGCGTGCTGTCGTCGAGCAGGTTCACGAAGAAGTCGTTGGTCAACGAGCCGGGTCGGCGGGTCAGCACCCCGAGCGGGGAATGCCCGACGTTGGCATCCAGGACCCGCAGGCCACCGAGGAGCACCGTCATCTCTGCGGCCGTCAGGGTCAAGAGGTCGGCCCGGTCCAACAGCAGCTCCTCGGGCCGGCGTCGGTGGCCCCCGCCGAGGTGGTTCCGGAAGCCGTCGGCGGTCGGCTCCAGGACGGCGAAGGCCTCGACGTCGGTCTGCTCGGAAGACGCATCGGTGCGACCCGGTGCGAAGGGGACGACCATGTCATGCCCGGCGTCCCTGGCCGCCTGCTCGACGCCGGCGCAGCCTCCCAACACGATGAGATCGGCCAGTGACACCGCCATCCCGTCGGTCCGCGCACCGTTGAACTCGTGCTGGATCCCCTCCAGGGTGGCGAGCACCCCGGCCAGCTCGGCCGGGGAGTTGACCTCCCAGTCCTTCTGCGGGGCCAGACGGACACGCGCCCCGTTGGCGCCACCCCGCTTGTCGGTGCCGCGGAACGTCGATGCCGACGCCCAGGCCGTCGTGACCAGCTGGGTCACAGACAGGCCGGAGGCGAGGATCCGACGCTTGAGCTCGGCGATCTCGTCGGCCCCGATCAACGGGTGGGTGACGTCGGGCACGGGATCCTGCCACAGCAGCTCCTCGCTGGGGACCAGCGGCCCGAGGTAGCGGGACCGTGGGCCCATGTCGCGGTGGGTCAGCTTGAACCACGCCCGGGCGAAGGCGTCGGCCAGCTCCTCGGGGTGCTCGTGGAAGCGCCTCGAGATCGGCTCGTAGATCGGGTCCACCCGCAGGGCCAGGTCCGTCGTGAACATCATGGGGGCGTGCGTGATCGACGCGTCGTGGGCATCGGGGACGGTCCCGGACCCGGCCCCGCCCACCGGCCGCCACTGGGCTCCACCGCCCGGGCCCGTCACCTGCTCCCACTCGTAGCCGAAGAGGGTGTCGAAGTAGCTGGTGTCCCAGGTCACCGGGGTGGCCGTCCAGGCGCCCTCCAGTCCGCTGGTGATGGCGTCGTCGCCCGTGCCGCTCCCGAAGCGATTGGCCCAGCCCAGGCCCTGCTCGGTGAGCCCGGCCGCCTCGGGCTCGGGCCCGAGGTAGAGGTCCCCGTTGGCCGCGCCGTGGGCCTTGCCGAACGTGTGCCCGCCGGCGATGAGCGCCACCGTCTCCTCGTCGTCCATGGCCATGCGGCGGAACGTCTCACGGATGTCCCGGGCCGCCGCCAGCGGGTCGGGCACGCCGTTCGGTCCTTCGGGGTTCACGTAGATGAGGCCCATCTGGACGGCGCCCAGCGGTGTGTCGAGCTCGCGGTCGCCGCGGTAGCGCTCGTCCCCCAGCCAGGTCGTCTCGGGGCCCCAGTAGACGTCCTCCTCGGGCTCCCAGATGTCCTCCCGTCCGCCGGCGAAGCCGAAGGTGGTGAGCCCCATCGACTCCAGGGCACAGGTTCCGGCCAGCACCATCAGGTCGGCCCACGACAGCTTCCGGCCGTACTTCTGCTTGACCGGCCACAGCAGTCGGCGCGCCTTGTCGAGGTTGATGTTGTCGGGCCAGCTGTTCAGGGGTGCGAGCCGCTGCGCCCCGGACCCGGCCCCGCCCCGGCCGTCGCCGATGCGGTAGGTGCCGGCACTGTGCCAGGCCATGCGGATGAACAGCGGCCCGTAGTGGCCGTAGTCGGCCGGCCACCAGTCCTGGGAGGTCGTCATGACCACCCCGATGTCCTTTTTCACCTCGGCGAGGTCCACGGTCGAGAACTCCTCGGCGTAGTCGAAATCCGGGTCCATGGGACCGGACGTCGACGAGTTCCGGTCGAGGATCCTGAGATTGAGCTGCTCGGGCCACCACCGGTCGTTGGCGCCGCGGGCGGCCGACGTGGTGAGTGCCCCTCCGGTGAACGGGCAGGCTGATTCGGGTTCCATGGTGTCTCCTTGGTCCTGGCCCGGACATCCCATGACGGGAGGCCCGAACGATCCGTCACTCAGGTGCTGGTGATCTCACGGGTGGCCGCCCGGGGGCGTGCCGTCGGTGGGTACTCGGGCGACGCCCGGTCGGCGGCACGGCACTCGGCGCAGCGCCCCCAGTAGATGACCTCGGCCTCGTCGATCTCGTAGCCCCTGTCGTCGGCCGCCGTCAGACAGGGCACCGCCCCCACCGCACAGTCCACGTCCGCCACCACGCCGCAGGTCCGGCACACGAGGTGATGGTGGTTGTCCGCCACCCGGGCCTCGAACAGTGCCGCGCTCCGGGCCGGCTCGATCCGGCGCGCCAGTCCGTGCTGGCACAGCGAGCCCAGCGCGTCGTAGACCGCCTGGGTGGAGACCGCGCCCAGCTGGTGGCGCACCCCGGCGATGACCTGCTCCGCGGTCAGGTGCACCCGATCCGCCCGGAGGATCCCGAGCACGGCCAGGCGTTGGGCGGTCACCCGCAGCCCGGCGGCCTGGAGTTCGTCACGCAGGTCGTTGGACGTGGGGGGCATGCGGGTCATGCTACACCATAGATCAGAATAATTCCAGTCTCAGATTCGATCCGGATGGTGGAGACCCCTCACGTCGGGCCGGACCTGGGGGCAGACATTTGTCTGGACAGGTGTCCAGTACGGTCGTACCATGGGGTGGTGAGCAGCAGTCCGGGGGGACGATGACCGCAGTGCCGGGCCTGAGCGGCCTGAGCCGGGACGAGCTGGCGCGGCTGGCGCCGGAGTACCTGCTGGCCGGCCACCTGATCGACCGGGCCGGCATGCCCCACCTCATCGGGGCGTTCGGCCGCGAGGTCATGACGGCGATCGCCATCGAGGAGTGGATGGGGGCCAGTCCCGTCTACACCCGCCGCATGCAGGACGCCCTGGGGTTCCGCGGCGACTCGGTGGAGACCGTCTTCAAGGGGATGCAGATCGACATCGGCGCCCCACCCCAGTTCATGGACTTCCGCTACGAGGTCACCGATCACGACCACGGTGCCTTCTGGCTGGACCACTGTGGGGCCCTCATGGACGTGGAGCCGATGGGTGAGTCCTATGTGGTCGCCATGTGCCACGACATCGAGGACCCCACCTTCGAGGCCACGGCCATCGCCACCAACCCCCGGGCCCAGGTCCGTCCGGTCCACCGGCCCCCCCGGGTGCCCGCCGACCGCACGCCGCACTGCCGCTGGACCGTGGCCATCGACGACAGCCATCCCGTCCTGCCCGTGCCGGCCGAGGCCGACGCCCTGGCCCGCAGCCGGGCCGCCACGCTGCCACTCGATCCCATCGACCCCGACGATCCGGGCCGGCACGACTATGCCGGGTCACTGCAGGCCGACCTGCAGTTCGCCGAGTGGTCGACGTCGGCCCTCGTGCGGATCACCGAGGAGGTCTGCCTGCAGGGCCACCTGCTGGCCCTGTCCTTCCTGGCCGCCACCGCCAAGCGGGCGGGAGGCGCCGAGGGTGCGGTGCCCTTCGGACGGCGCCAGTTCACCGGGGTGGCCGGGGTGGCCGCCGACCGGTTCCGCGACGCGTTGGCCCTGCCCCGGTCCCTCGAGGGCGCCGCCCGGCTGCTGGCCCTCCACCCGGGACTGCAGCCCCACGCCTACGTGGGCTGCGACGTCCAGCTCGACGACCGGCTGGTCGTGCGACTGGGCCGCGACACCGGTGCCCAGGCCGACGGGGCCTGGCCCTCGATGCTGGACGGGGACCACCTGGAGCCGTTGGATGCCATGGTGCAGGCCATCGACGACCACCTCTACTGTGAGGCGGTCTCCGACGGCGACGCCGGACTGGTCGTCGAAGTGGTCCGCGGCACCCGCCCGGTGCCGCTCTCCGACGACGTCCTCCTCACCCGCTTCAGCACCGGCGCCACCCACACCTTCGAGGATCGGGGGACACCGGTCGAGCTCCGCACGGGTGCGGCCCGGGCCGTCGGGCCGGAGGTCACGGGGTCCGCCTAGCCTGACGGGGTGCCGACCCGCTACGACGCCACGCCGGAGCAGCTGGCCGCGATCCTCGACGGCGAGGCCCCCTACCGGTTCCGCCAGGTGTGGGAGGGGCTCCACCGCCGGCTGCTGCAGCCCGACGAGATGACCGACCTGCCCGTGGCGCTCCGGCACCGGCTGACCGCCGCCCTGCCCCCGGCCCTGACCGAGCGGGACCGGACGGTGGCCGACGACGGCGAGACGGTCAAGTGGCTGTTCGAGCTGGAGGGCGGGGCCAGGGTGGAGACCGTCCTGATGGCCTATCCCGACCGGGTCACGGCGTGCGTGTCCAGCCAGGCCGGCTGCGCCATGAACTGCCAGTTCTGTGCCACGGGCCAGGCGGGCTTCACCCGCCAGCTGACCACCGGCGAGATCGTCGAGCAGGTGTCGGTGGCGGCGCGGGCGGCGCTGCCCCGGCGGCTCTCGCGCGTGGTGTTCATGGGCATGGGGGAGCCGCTGGCCAACTACGACCGAGTCTGGGCGGCCGTCCGGAGGCTCCACGGCGACATGGGATTCTCCGCCCGGCACCTGACTGTGTCGACGGTCGGGCTCGTGCCCGGCATCCGCCGGTTCGCCGCCGAGGACCTCCCCGTCAACCTGGCCGTGTCCCTCCATGCCGCCAACGACGACCTCCGGAACGAACTGGTCCCCATCAACCGGCGCTACCCCCTCGACGACCTGGCCGGGGCGTGCGCCCACTACGTCGAGACCAGCGGTCGCCGGCTGTCCTTCGAGTGGGCCCTGATCGACGGGGTCAACGACCGGGCATCCGACGCGGCCGAGCTGGCGGCCTACGCCCGGCCCCTCCGTGCCCACGTCAACCTGATCCCCCTCAACCCCACCCCCGGGTACCTGGTGCGCGGGACGGCCCCGGATGGCGTGCGGGCCTTCCGCTCGCGGCTCGACTCGCTCGGCGTCAACGCCACGGTGCGCGTCACCCGCGGGAGCGAGATCGCCGCGGCCTGCGGGCAGCTGGCCGCGCCGCGGCGCTCCCCCGTGGCCGTCCGCAGTGGAGGCCCCGGACGGCGGTGAGACTGGGCGAGGCCGAGTGCCTGGACCGGCTGGCCCAGGCGGACCACGGCGTGCTGAGCACGGTCCACCCCGAACGTGTCATCGACTCCGTGCCGGCCTGCTTCGCCGTCGACGGCCGGCACCTGTTCGTCCCCGTCGACCTCGTGAAGCCCAAGGTGTCCACGACCCTCCGGCGGGCCGCCAACCTGGCCCGCGAGCCGCGGGCCACCCTGCTGTGCGAGCGCTGGGACCCCGACGACTGGTCGCGGCTCTTCTGGGTGCGGGTCCATCTGGTGTGGCTGGCCGACGGGACGCTGGACGACACCGCCGTCCGGCGGGCCGGGGCCCTGCTGCGGGAGAAGTACGTGCAGTACCGCTCCGATCCCTTCGCCGGCATCCTGGCGTTCCGGATCGACGACATCACCGGTTGGTCGGCGGGGGATTGAGTGCCGGCACCGGTTGGTCGGCGGGGGGTTGAGTGCCGGCACCGGCTGGTCGGCGGGGGGTTGAGTGCCGGCACCGGCTGGTCGGTGGGGGGCTGAGTGGCGGCACCGGCCCCCGGAGTTCGGGCTCCGGTACCATCGCGACCGCCCGGACGGAGGGGGAGCATGGAGCGGATCGATCGGCGGGCCTTCCTTGCCGCCGGCATCAGGACCGGGGTCGTTCTGGCCGCGGCGGGCACCGCCGCCGACGTGGCCCTGGGTGCCGACCGTGCCTCCCCGACGACCCACCCGGCCCCGGTGCCACCCGGGCCGGGACCGGGGCCACCCGAGGGGCTCACGACCACCGGGTCCACCACCGCCGTGGGCGTGGACCCCGACGACACCCAGTTCGCCTGGCGCGTCTCCGACCCACGCCGTAGCGCCCGGCAGACCGCGTTCCGCATCGAGGTGACCGGCCCGGACGGCGGGTCCGCCACGGTGTGGGACTCGGGTCGGGTGGTCGCCGGCCACCAGGCCTTCGTGCCCTACGGCGGCCCGCCCCTCCGGTCGGGACGCCGGTACCGCTGGACCGTGCGGACCGCCGACGGGTCGGGCCACTGGAGCGGGCCCAGCGCACCGGCCACCTTCACCACCGGGCTCCGGGAGTCGGACTGGTCCGCCGCCTGGCTCCGGCCGGGCCCGCCACTCACCGGATTGGAGGCGTACACCTACCTGCGCACCGTCCTGTCGCTGCCCGGTGGACGGATCCGCTACGCCACCGCCTATGTGGCCGCCGCCCACAAGTACCAACTCTGGGTCAACGGCACCAGGGTCGACACCGGGCCGAGCTTCTGCTTCCCCGACGAGCAGTACTACCAGGCCACCGACGTCACCACGGCGCTGGTGGCGGGCCGGCCCAATGCGGTGGGCGTGCTCCACCACTGGTACGGCCCGGGCCGGGGCCGTCCGACCTCGGCGCCCGGCCTTTTGGTCCAGGTGGTCGTGCACTACGCCGACGGCACCCGTGCGGTCATCGGGTCAGACGGGACCTGGCGGACCCGGCCGGCCGAGTGGCTTCCCGCACCCCAGCGCAACAACGACGCCGGCGACTTCGTCGAGTGGATCGACGCCCGCCGCGCCCCCCTCGGCTGGTCCGGGCCCGACTACGACGACCACGACTGGAGTCCGGCCACGGTCCTGGGCCCTGTCGGGACACCCCCGTTCACCACGCTGTACGCCCAACGCACCCGCATCACCGAGACGAATCTCCCCCCGGTGTCGGTCCGGACCCTCCCCAGCGGCTCGGTCGTGGTCGACTTCGGCAAGGTCTACGCCGGCCGTCCCCTCGTGACCTTTCGCCGAGGCGTCGGGGGCCGCACCGTCCCGCTGCACGTGGGGTACACGCTCGATCCCGACGGGTCGGTCTCGACCACCCACAACACCCAGGGCACCGACCTCTCGTTCTCCTACGTCCAACGTGACGGGGTCCAGACCCTCGACCCCTACTGGTACCTGGGCTTCCGGTACCTGCAGATCGACGGCCCCGGCGAGGCCGTCGGCCCGGACCAGGTGACCCTGGCCGCCCGGCACGCCACCATGCCCGACCAGGACGGCGCCACCTTCTCCTCGTCGGACGCCATGCTCGACGCCGTGTGGGAGTTGTGCGCCCACTCGGCCCTCTACACGTCCCAGGAGCAGTTCATCGACACGCCCACGCGCGAAAAGGGCCCGTTCCTGTGGGACTCGTGCAACGAGTCCCAGGTGGTGATGCGGACCCGGGCCGAGCAGAACCTCACCTGGCAGGGCCTCCGGGACCAGGCCCGGGCCCAGGCCCGCTACTGGCCCACCACCGGTGAGGTGAACGAGGTCTACCCCAACGACGACGGCCCCCAGGACTACCCCACCTTCACCGCCCTGTACCCCGAGTGGGTCTGGCGCTACTTCCTCTCCACCGGCGACCGCGCCTCGGTGGTCGGGCTGTTGCCCGCACTGGTCCGGCTGGAGGGGTTCCTGACCGGCACCCTGGACCCGTCGACCGGACTGGTCTCCAACCAGCCGATGTCCGTCAACGGCGACAGCACCTACGACTACGACTACGAGACGGCCGCCGACACCACGCTCAACATCCTGGCCGTGAACGCCTTCCGCCGGATCGCCCAGGTGGCCTCGCTGGCCGGCCAGCCGGGCGAGGCGGCCCGGGCCACCGGACGGGCCGACACCCTGACCACCGCCATCAACAGCCGGCTGGTGGTCGCCGGCTCCCACTACGTGGACGGCCTCCGGGCCGACGGCTCCCGGAGCAGCCACGCCTCGCAGTTGGCCAACGCCGCCGCCCTGGCCTACGGCGTGGCACCGGGCGCGATGGTCCCGTCGGTGGCCGCCTACGTCGCATCGCTGGACATCTCGGTGGAGCCGGACCACGGGATGGAGGTCCTGCGGGCCCTGCACGCCGCCGGCCGGGACACCGACGTGGTCCGGCTGCTGACCGATCCCTCGTTCCCGGGGTGGGCCGCCATCATCGGGGCGGGGGGCACCTTCACCTGGGAGACCTGGACGCCGAGCGACGTCATCGGCGACAGCATGTCGCACGGCTGGGGATCCTCCGCCCTCGTCGCCATCCAGGAGGGCCTCCTCGGGGCGGTCCCGACCGCACCGGCGCCGGGAGGGCCCCCGACCCTCGTCACCGTCAGCCTGCCCACCGGCGGGCTGAGCCATGCCTCCGGGTCCTTCCCCACCCCGGCCGGTACCTTCGCCGTCTCGTGGCGGGCCGGTGGCGGGACGACCCGGCTCTCACTCACCGTCCCTCCGAACGCCGGGGCGCGGTGCCGGGTCCCGGCCGACGCCACCTCGGTCGTCCGCGAGGGCGGCCGGGCCCTCGACCGGGCCGAGGGCGTCGAGGTGGTGGCCAGCGGTCCACCCACGGTGGACGTGGTGGTCGGGGCCGGCCGGTACGACTTCACGGTGTCACCCGACTGACCGGGGCCGGGCGGGACCGGCCCGCCGGCACCCTCACGGATCAGCCGGTGAGGCGCAGGCTCCGCACCACGTCGGCGTTGCGGTCGGCGAAGAGCAGCCGGCCCCCGGACACGGCCAGGCCGGTCGGTTCGACCATGCGGGTGCGGACCCACACGCTGCGGTTGTACAGCGGCCCGACCGACTGGGCGCCGGCCACCAGGTACAGGTCGCCCGCCACCAGCGGGCGACCGAGCAGCCGGGACGGCGTCGAGGGCACCACCCGGATGGCATGCAGGTCCCCGTCGGCGATGAAGAGGTCGGCGCGGGCATCGAAGGCCAGTCCGGTGGGGAAGTCGACCTCGCCGACCTGGCTGGTGGCGGCCAGGCCGTCCTGGAGGTAGGGACCGTAGGACCCCTCACCGGCCACCGTCCCGAGGTCGCCGGCGGCCAGGGGGACGCCGTAGAACGACCCGGTGTGGGCAGCCAGCAGGCGGACGGACCGGTTGCCCTGGTCGGCCACGGCGACATCCCCGTCGGTGTCCACGGCCAGCGCGCCGGGGTCCCACAGCTGGGCCCCGAGGGCCGGGCCGCCGTCGCCCCCGGATCCACAGGTCGCGGTGCCGGCCACCGTCACGATGTGGCCGGCCACCACCGGCACCCCGTACCGGAGCCCGTCGGATGCGGCGACCAGCCGGAGACGGCAGTTGGCCGTGTCGGCGATGAGGAGGTCCCCCTCGGGGTCGACGGCGACCCCGGTCGGGTCGTCGAGCTGACTCCGATCGGCCGGTCCCCCGTCGCCCGTGGCCCCGGGCGCGCCGGTGCCCGCCACCGTGACGGGGACACCGGCCGTGACGGGCATCCCGAGGGACGGGCCGGAGCGAGCCGGCAGCTCCTCGACCCGGTTGCCGGTGGCCGAGGCGATGAACAGGTCGCCGCGGGGATCGACGGCCACCGCTGTGGGCGGCGGAGCGGCGGCGCCACAGGTGGTCCCGGCCACGGTCACGATGTGGCCGGCCTCCACGTGGCGGCCGAACGAGGTTCCCGTGCGGGCCGGGACCTCACGCACCCGGCAGTTCCCGGTATCGGCGATGAACAGGTCCCCGGCCGCGTCGACGGCGATCCCGTCGGGACCGTCGATCCGGGCGGCGATGGCCGGGCCGCCGTCCCCGGTGCCGCCCGGTCGACCGGTCCCGGCCAGGGTGATCACCCCGGAGGGTGACGTCGTGGGGTGCCCGGAGGTGGGCGATGCCGATGCCGGTGCGCCGGCGACGACGAGGAGGGCCACAGCAGCCGTGGTGGCCAGCGTGGTGAGGCTCCTGGTCACCGGGTGGGGCCGACGCGGTCCCGAGGGTCCGTCCACCAGCCCATGATGCTCGCCCGGCGGGGGCGCTGCCACCGCACCGGGCCGGCAGGATCGTCGGCCCCGCCGGGGGCGGCCGGGCCGACGACGGGTCCGGGGACGCGCCGCCAGCCGGTACGGTGGCCGGGCCATGGCCCAACCATCCGTCGTCCAAGCCGGTGACCCGGTCCTGCGCCGGAGGGCGGCCGAGGTGCCGGCCGACCGGATCCCGTCGAGGGACCTGGTCCGGCTGGTGGAGCGCATGTGGAAGACCCTGGACGCCGTGCCCGGGGTGGGTCTGGCCGCCCCGCAGATCGGCGAGCCGTGGCGTGTGGTCGTGATCCACGACCTCCCCGAGTTCACCGAGCAGTACACCGAGCACCAGCTCCTCGAGCGGGAGCGGAGCCCCATCGAGCCGTACGTCCTCGTCAACCCGGTGATCACCGGCGTGGGCTACGAGACCCGGACCCACTTCGAGGGCTGCCTGAGCGTCGAGGGCTACACCGCCGCCGTCGAGCGCTTCCACGCGGTCGACCTGTCCTACACCGACCTCGAGGCCCGCCACCACCAGGCCCGGGTGGCCGGATGGCACGCCCGCATCCTCCAGCACGAGGTCGACCACCTCGACGGCATCCTCTACGTGGACCGGATGCACACCCGCACCCTGTGCAGCACCGAGAACTACTCGGACCTGGCCGAGCTGACCACGGCCGACGCGGTGGATGCGGTCAGCGGCACCGGGCCGGGGCGGCCCACCGGGGACCCACCGGCCTGACGGGCGGGCGCCCCGTGCACCGGCAGCTCAGGCCACACCCTCCACGGCGAGCAGGGCCCGCTTGACCGGGAGCCCTCCCCCGTAGCCGCCGATCCCGTTGCCGGCCACCACCCGGTGGCACGGGACGATGATCGGCACGGGGTTGCGGCCGTTGGCCTGGCCCACCGCCCGGGGCCCCCGGGGCCGCCCCACCCGCCGGGCCAGCTCGCCGTAGGTGATGGTCACGCCGTAGGGGATGCGGGTGAGCTCGGCCCAGACCTGGCGCTGGAACGGCGTCCCGTCCAACTCCATCGGCACGTCGAACTCGGTCCGCTCCCCGCCGAAGTACTCCTCGAGCTGGAGGGCGGTCCGCGTCAGCACCGGGGTCGGCCCGGTCCCTCCGTCGGCGTCGTGCACCGGGTCGTTGGGCAGCCGGATACCGATGAGGACGTCGCCGTCCCCCTCCAGAACCAGGCGTCCGATCGGTGAGTCCAGGGGCAGGGTGGTGACGGTCATGCCGCGTGTCCTTTCGTCGTGGGGTTCCGCACAGGGTTCGCTTCGGTGGCAGCGCCAGTGGCGGTGGCGGCAGTGGCGGCGGCGCGTCGGCCCGGGCCGGCGGGCACCGACCACAGGTGGGCCATGGCGTAGCTGCGCCACGGGCGCCAGCGCTCGGCGGCCGCCCGCAGCCCGGGCCCGGCGTCGGGAAGGCCGAGGGTCCGGGCCGCCCTCCGGATGCCGAGGTCGGTGGGCAAGAAGGCGTCGGGGTCCCGGAGGGCCCGCATGGCCACGTACTCGGCCGTCCACGTCCCGATGCCCGGCAGCCGCACCAGGTCGGCCCGGAGCTCGACCGGGTCGGTGCCGGGGTCGATGACGATGGCGCCGGACTCCACGGCGGCGGCCAGGGCCACCACGGCCTCGCGGCGGCCGGCCGGCATGGCGAAGGACGCCGGCTCCCGCTGGGCCAGGTCGAGAAGCGCCCGGGGGGTGGGGAACAGGTGCGTCACCCCGTCGTGGTCCCCGGGCAGGGGGTCGCCGGCCGCCGACACCAGGCGGGCGGCCACCGTCCGGGCGCCGGCCACCGACACCTGCTGGCCGATCACGGCCCGCACGGCCAGCTCGAAGCCGTCCACCGTGCCGGCCACCCGTCGTCCGGGACAGCTGGCCACCACCGGGCCCAGGTCCGGATCGGCGCCGAGCACCTCGGCGGCGGCCACCGGGTCGGCGTCGAGGTCGAGTAACTGGCGGCACCGCGAGACCGCGGCGGTCAGGTCACGCTGGTCCGAGAGCCACAGCTCGGCGTCGACGAAGACCGGGGCGCCGGGCACCGGGGGGCGGGCGGCCAGCCAGACCACCCCGGGGCCGGTCGGCAGCCGCAGGCTCCGTCGGTAGGTGCCGGCGTCGGCGGTCTCGATCCCGGGGACGGCCCGGGCGGCGAGGAAGTCGATCAGCCCCTCGACGTCGCAGGGCGACCGGGCCGGGAGCCGGAGCCGGATCCCGCGGTCGGGAGCGTCACCGCCGGGCCTCCTCGACGACGAGGCGGCGCGGCGGCGCAGCCCGGTCGGGGTGTCGGCGAACACCTGGCGCACCGTGTCGTTGCACTGCCGGATGCTCGAGAACCCGGCGGCGAAGGCCACCTGGGCCACCGGCAGGGGGGTGGTCTCGAGCAGGATGCGGGCACTCTGGGCCCGCTGGGCCCGGGCCAGGGCCAGGGGCCCCGTCCCCGCCTCGGCCGTCACCAGCCGGTTGATCTGGCGCACGCTGTACCCGAGGCGTCGGGCCAGTCCCTCCACGCCCTCCCGGTCCACCACACCGTCGCGGATGAGCCGCATGGCCCGGGCCACGGCGTCGGCCCGCAGGTTCCACTCCGGCGAGCCCGGGGTGGCGTCGGGCCGGCAGCGGAGGCAGGCCCGGAAGCCGGCCTGCTGGGCCGCGGCGGCAGAGGCATAGAAGCGGACGTGCTCCCGCTTGGGCGTGCGGGCCGGGCAGCTCGGCCGGCAGTAGATCCCCGTGGAGGTGACCCCGAGGAAGAACCAGCCGTCGAACCGGGCGTCGCGGCTCTGGGCCGCCCGGTAGCAGCGTTCGGGGTCCTCGATCACCCGGGCATCGTGACACGTGACGGCGCCCGTCGCGAGCGGAAATCGGACACGGGGGTGGAGCACCCGGCCGGGCTGGGTCGGGCCGGGACTACTCGCTGGCGATGGCGGCCAGGACGTCGAGCCGGGCCGCCCGCCGGGCCGGCCAGCTGGCCGCCGCCAGTCCGAGGAACGCCGCCAGCACCAAGAAGACCACCAGGCTGCCCACCGGGACGACGATGTCGGTGATGCCCTGCTGATTCAGCGACGAGGCGAAGGCGATCCCGAGGGCGGTGCCCACAACCACGCCGATGAGGGCGCCGAACAGGGACAGGATCACCGACTCGGAGCGGATCATCGACCGGACCTGGCGGCGCCGCATGCCGACGGCCCGCAGCAGGCCGATCTCGTGGGTGCGCTCGAACACCGACAGCATCAGCGTGTTGACGATGCCGATGAGGGCGATGAGGATGGCCAGGGCCAGCAGCACGTAGACCAGGCCGAGGAGTTGGTTGACCTGGTTCTGCTGGGCCCGCTCGAATGCCGCCCGGGTCTGGATCTTGAGGTTCGGGAAGGCGGTGAGGCCACGGTCGAGCGCCGACCCCGCGCCGTTCGGGCCTCCGACCCGGGCCAGCACGGCCACGGGCAGGGGGTTGGCGAAGTGGGCGAGGTAGGTGCCGTCCCCGACCAGGTAGCTGCCGAGCAGGGCGTTGGGCTTGTAGATCCCGCCCACCCGGACGGTCGAGGTCCCCGTCCGGGCGAACCGGACCCGCACGACCGATCCCACCGAGAGGTGCTTGGCGCCGGCGGTGGTGGTGTCGATGAGCAGCTCACCGGCGGCCAGCGCGGCGGCGCCCGAGCCGTCGACCATCCGCAGGATGACCGTCCGGGGCAGGTCGTCGGTCGACACCCCGGTCAGCGTGGACAGGTCGCCTTGGAACTCGAACTCCCCGCTGTACACCGTGGACACGGCGGTCACCCCGGGCACGTGCGCCACGGCCGGTGCCACGGCGTTGCTGAAGCCCCCCGGGCCGGTGCCCGAGGCGGTGATGATGTAGTCGGCGCTGATCGCCTGGTCGACGCTGCTGGTGGCCGACGTGGACAGCGACGCGCCGAAGACGGCGATGGTGGACACGAGGGCCAGGCCCACCATCAGCGCCGAGGACGTCTGCGCCGTCCGGCGAGGGCTCCGCATGGAGTTCTCACGGCCCAACCGACCCGGGATGCCGAGCACGGCCGCCAACGGCCGGCCCAGCAGGCTGGAGACCGGGCGGGCCACCAGCGGGGCCAGCATCCCGATGCCCAGGAACACGGCGACCGCTCCCACCCCCACCAGCTGGATGGCCGGCCGCCGGAGCCCGACCGCCAGGACCACCACGCCGAGGAGCCCGATCACGCTGCCCGACACGATCCGGCGCCGCGACGACTCCTGCTGGTCGGACCGGTGGTCGGCCAGCGCGGCCACCGGGGGGATGCGGACGGCTCGCCGGGCAGGGCTGATGGCCGACACCACCGTCACGCCCACCCCCACCACCAGCGCGGCGATCACCGTGCGCGTCTCGAAGACCAGGGGGCCGGTGGGCAACGTGATCCCGAACCCCTTGAGCAATGCCACGAGCCCCAGGGCGGCCAGCACGCCCAGACCCAGGCCCACCAGTGACGCCACGGCACCGAGGAGGCCGGCCTCGAGGAGGACGGAGCGGAAGACCTGGCGCCGGCTGGCCCCCACGATGCGCAACAGGGCCAGCTCGCGCGTCCGCTGGCCGACGATGATCGAGAAGGTGTTGAAGATGGTGAAGCCCCCGACGAACAGGGAGATGAAGGCGAACACCAACAGGGCCGTCGAGAAGAAGGACAGGGCCTGGTTGATGTCGTTGGTCTGCTCGGCGGCCACCGTCTGGCCCGTCACCACCTCCACATGGGCCGGGAGGACCTCGGCGATGGCGTGCTGGACCACCGCCTTGTCGGCCCCCGGGGTGGTCAGGACATCGACGGCGTCGACCTTGCCCGCCAGGCCGAACAGCTGCTGGGCGGTGCTGAGGTCGAAGGCGGCCAGGGTGGCACCGGCCAGGTTGTCGGCCGTGCCGAACCGGACCAGTCCGGTGATCAGGAAGGTCCGGGGCGGGCCGGCCAGCAGGACCCGGACGTGGTCGCCCACGACGAAGTGGTACTTCTGGGCCGTGCCGGCATCCATCACCACGTCGTTCGGGGTGGTGGGCGGCCGGCCGCGCGACAGCTGCAGGGAGGACAGTCGCTGGTTGGGGTTGTAGGACAGGCCGAGGGTGGGCGCACCCGTGGTGGTGATGGCCTTGCCGTCGTGGGCCACGAACTGGGCGTAGCCGGTGACCGTGCCCTCGGCCACGGCCACACCCGGGACCCGGCGCACCGAGGACACGACCGACTCGGGAATGGCATTGCGCACCGCACCCCCCGACGTGGTGAACACAGCCTTGCCCCGGACCTCGAAGTCCACGTTCTGGTAGACGTGGCCGAACAGGGTGGTGAAGGTGCCGTGCAGCGTGTCGGTGAGGACCAGCGTCCCCGAGATGAACGTCACCCCCAGCACGATGGCCAGCGCGGTGAGGGCCAGTCGTAGCTTGTGGGCCAGCAGTCCCTTGTAGGTGACCTTCCACACGTCAGCCGCCCAGGCGCTTCATCTGTTCCAGGATCGAGTCGGCGGTCGGCGACTCCAGCTCCCCGACCACGGCGCCGTCGGCCAGGAACACCACCCGGTCGGCGTAGGCCGCGCCCCGGGCGTCGTGGGTGACCATGACGATGGACTGGTGGAACTCGGTGACCGACCGGCGGAGGAAGGCCAGCATCTCCCCCGAGGCGTTCGAGTCGAGGTTTCCGGTGGGCTCGTCGGCGAAGACGAGGTCCGGCCGCCCGATCAGCGCCCGGGCGCAGGCGGCCCGCTGCTGCTGTCCCCCGGACATCTCGCTCGGGCGGTGGTCCAGCCGGTCGGCGATCCCCAGCTGCTCGACGAGGTAGTCGAACCACGGGCGGTCGACGGGCTGGCCGGCCAGGTCGGCGGGGAGCGTGATGTTCTCGCCGGCGGTGAGGGTCGGCACCAGGTTGAACGACTGGAACACGAAGCCGATTCGGTCCCTGCGCATCTGGGTCAGGCCGGCATCGTCGAGCAGCCCGATCTCCTGGTCGCCCACGAAGGTGTGTCCCGACGTCGGCGTGTCCAGCCCGGCCATGCAGTGCATGAGCGTGGACTTTCCCGAGCCGGACGGTCCCATCACGGCGGTGAACCGGCCCCGCTCGAAGGCCACGGTCACGCCGGCCAGGGCGTGCACCACGGCGTCACCCTTGCCGTAGGTCTTGACCAGGTCGACGGCGTGCGCAGCGG
>Ga0302202_10002464_pt1 | contig 21316 bp, 22 predicted proteins | sample II_Bog_N3_3_FD_194579 | JGI IMG/M metagenome (GOLD analysis project Ga0302202, IMG submission 194579) | Peat permafrost microbial communities from Stordalen Mire near Abisko, Sweden - II_Bog_N3_3 | ecosystem: Environmental > Terrestrial > Soil > Wetlands > Peat | place: Sweden: Abisko...
CCGCCCGACGACGGCCCCCGGCCTCCGTCGGGACCGGGGACGACCGGGTCGCTCTTCGACTGACGGTGGGGACGGCGGCGGCGGCGGTGTCGGCATGCCCGGTGCCCCGGGGAAGGCCACGCCCGGCGACGGCCGACCCCGACCGGGACCGCCGTCCCCGGTGACCCCTGCCGGTCGACATCGTGCCGGGAGCAGTGACCACGGACGCATTCATCCCGTGACGAGTTGACTCGTGGTAGACCCGGGATCCCGCGGGACCACTCGTCTAGGTTGGTGGGGCACGCGAGGACTGGAGACGATCACATGGCCACCGCCCGGAACGGCACGGACAGCTTCCCCACCATCGCCGAGCGCGCCGCCACGGGCAAGGCGGCACGTGGCGCCTGCCCCCGCTCGGGCCTTGGCCAGTGGAGTCCGACCCAACGGACGCAGGACCCTCTGGCCCTGCTGGAGGAGCAGGGTGCGACCCGCGTGCCCGAGCTCGTGCCCATCCGCTACGGCCGCATGGCCGTCTCCCCCTTCACCTACTACCGGGGCGCGGCGCTGCCCATGGCCGCCGACCTGTCCACCAGCCCCCGGTCGAACATCCGGGTCCAGTTGTGCGGTGATGCCCACCTGGCCAACTTCGGCGGCTTCGCCTCGCCCGAGCGGGACCTGCTCTTCGACGTGAACGACTTCGACGAGACACACCCAGGGCCGTTCGAATGGGACGTCAAACGCCTGGCCGCCAGCCTGGAGATCGCCGGACGGAGTCGCGGTTTCGACGCCGAGGTCAATCAACGGATCGTCGTCTCGGCGGCCCGCACCTACCGGGAGACGATCCGGGCGTTCTCCCTCCAGCACAAGCTCGACATCTGGTACGCCAAGCTCGACGTGGCCGGCGTCCAACGGCTCTGGGGGGCGGACGCCGGAAAGGCCGCACTGGCCGGCCTGCAGCGGGCGGCATCCAAGGCCACCACCAAGGACCGGCTGAAGGCCCGGGACAAGCTGACCCGCGAAGTCGACGGACGGCTCGAGTTCCTGAGTGACCCACCGCTCCTCGTCCCGATCGAGGAGGTCTTCACCGAGCCCGGTCAGGCCGAACAGATCGAGAGCAGCATCCGCGGGGCCCTCACCTCCTACCGTCGCACCATCTCCCCCGACCGGCGGGCCCTGCTCAACACGTTCCACTACGTCGACACGGCCCGAAAGGTCGTCGGCGTCGGATCGGTGGGCACCCGCTGCTGGCTCGCCCTCTTCGTCGGGGGGGACAACGACGACCCGCTGTTCCTGCAGATCAAGCAGGCCGAGGCATCGGTGCTCGAACGGTTCACCAGCAAGTCCACCCTGCACAACCACGGCCAACGCGTGGTGGAGGGACAGCGCATCATGCAGGCGGCCAGCGACATCTTCCTCGGTTGGCAACGGCTCGACGCGCCCGAGGGCGGCACCCGGGACTTCTACGTCCGCCAGCTGTGGGACTGGAAGTTCTCCGCCACCATCGACACCATGGAGCCCGAGCTGCTGGAGATCTACGCCGGGATGTGCGCCTGGACCCTGGCCCGGGCCCACGCCCGCTCGGGTGACGCCGTGGTACTGGCCGGGTATCTCGGCAACAGCACGGTCTTCGACCGGGCCATCGCCGACTTCGCCGTGGCCTATGCCGACCAGAACGAGGTCGACCACCGGGTCCTGGTCGACGCCATCGCCGACGGCCGGGTGGTCGCCGAATCGGGGATCTGAGGTCGCCACGGTGACCGGTTCCCGCGGCGGGCGCCGCACCGGCGAACCCGGGCGGGGGTTCCGGTGAACGTCGATCTCATCCTCATCGGCCTGGCCTGTTCGCTGGAACCCATCCCGTTGACGGGGTTCATCCTCACCCTGAGCACCGAGCACGGGAGGCGGAAGGGCCTCTTCTTCCTGGCCGGCTGGATCCTCAGCCTGGCCGTGGTCATCGGAATCACCCTGGCCCTCACCGATGGCAAGCCCCCGGCACCGAGCACGGCCCCGTCGGTGGGGGTCCTGGTGGCCAAGATCGTCGTCGGTGCGGCCCTGATCGTGTTCGCCTGGCGCTACCGGCGCCGGGCCCCGAAGGAGCAGGCACCGCCGAAGTGGGCCAAGCGGATCGACCACCTGTCCGTATGGACGGCAGCCGTCCTGGCCTTCCTCCTCCAGCCCTGGGGCCTGGTGGCCGCCGGTGCCCTCTCGATCACCCAGGCCGATACCTCGAACACCGGTGACGTGCTCGCCATCATCGGCTTCGCCGTGCTGGCCACCCTGAGCCTGCTGGTCATGGAGGCCTACGCCTTCCTCAGCCCCGAGGCCGCGCAGGCCCGACTGAGCGGCCTCCGCCAGTGGATGAACGACCACCGTTCCGAGGTCATCGTCTACCTCTCCGTCGTCGTGGGCCTGTGGCTCATCGGCAAGAGCGCCTACTCCTTGGCCACATGAGCGACACCGACGACGGTCCGGTGGACGGTGGACCGGCCGACGACGGGTCCCCGGACGGCGCGATGTCACATCCGCTGGCCGACCGGGGCTTCCGGCCGGGGGACGACCGCAGCCGCGTCGAGGCCCACCAGCGCATCTGGCAGACCCCGCTCGACCTGCTGGCCCTGGTCTCGATCTGGTTCGTGGTGGTCCCGGCCAGCGTGATCTCGCCCCGGCACGGCGTGGACGTCGTCCTGCTCGTGCTGCGACTGCTGCTCTCCGCGGTGTATGCCGTCGACATCATCATCAGGGTCCGGCTGGCCCCCCACCACCTCTACTACCTGCGGCACAACCTGCTCTCGGTGGCCACCGTGTTCTTCCCGTTCCTCCGGGTGCTCTTCAGCCTCCGGCTGTTACGGTCCATCTTCCAGCGCGGCAACATCGGGCGCTTCGTGCTGGCCGCCGGGCTCATGTTCCTCAACCTCACGGCCGTGGTCTACCTGTACGAGCGCCACGCTCCCGGCGGCAACATCAAGACGGTCGGCAACGCCCTGTGGTGGGCCGTGGTCACCATCACCACCGTCGGCTACGGCGACTACACCCCGGTGACCCCCCAGGGCCGCATCGCCGCCATGGTGCTCATGTTCGTGGGCTTCGCCGTCCTGGCCACCGTCACCGCACAGATCTCGTCGGCCTTCATCGACCAGGCGGCCCGCACCCGGGCCCGGGAGGCCGGCACCGCCCCGGCTCCGACGCCCGCCCAGGACGAGCAGCTCCGGGCCATCACCGACCAGCTCGACCGGTTGGAGGAGCGGATCTCCCGGATCACCCCGTCGCCGTAGGCGGCGGGACCCGGGGCTCAGGCGCCCGGTGGGCCGGTGGGCCGGTGGGCCGGTGGGCCGGTGGGCCGGTGTGGACGGCATGGACGGCGCCCACCTCCCGGGTCGGCCATCCGAGGAGGTTCGGGCGATCAGTGATCCAGGCGTTGGTGTCCGGCCCGATCTCTGCGTCGGGCAGCTGGTCGAGGTCACGCGGGTGATTGGGCTCCAGCGGCGAGAAGCAGCACCCGAGGCTGCAGCGACCCTCGGTGTACCCCCGCAGGACGCCGCGTTCCGTCCAATCGGGCCGCAGCTCTCCCGCGCCGGAAGAGAGAACCCGGGCGGGCGGGGGTCAGAGGTCGTCGTGGCGTCGGAGCCACACCATGGCGCCCCAGCCCCACAGGGGGGGAAGGTACGTGGTGGCGGCCCGGTAGATGAGCGTGGCCGAGACAGCCAGGTCCTCGGGGACACCCAGCAGGGTGAGACCGGAGATGTAGGAGGCCTCCATCACCCCCATGCCCCCGGGGACCGGGGCCATCCCCCCGATGAGGGCGGTGAACGTGCAGACCAGGATGAGCCCACCCAGCGGAGCCGACGAACCGACGGACCGCAGGGCGAAACCGAGGCCGACGGCCATCATGATCTGCGTCGTGGCCGCGCCGACGAAGAGACGGGCGATCCGGTCGGGTCGGCTGGCAACGTTGCGGAGGTTCCCCCAGGCGGCCTCGGCGTGGGGGCGCGCCCGGTCCACCACGAGCCGGCGGATTCGGGGGACGGCGAAGGCCACGGCGGCGATGACCCCCAGCGCCACGATGCCCCAGAGCACCAGCTGGAGGATCTCGGGCTTGGAGCCCGACGAACCCTCCCGTTCGAAGTGGAGATCGCCCCGGGCCACCACCAGGGCCACCAGGGTGAGCACGATCTGGACGATGAAGCCCGAGACCGAGTAGATCACGCCCGAGCTCAGGGCCACGGCCCGGTCGAGCCCGTGGCGCTGGAAGAACCGGACCACGGTGGCGGTGGTGGCCACCGTCCCTCCCACCATGCCGGTGAACCCCATGGCGAAACGCAACAGGGTGAGGGGGAGGATCGGTAGGTCGGCCGTCACCGCGCCGGACAGGGAAACCGCCTCGGTCAGGGACGTGGCCTGGGTGATGACCAGTGTGGCCACGATCCACGCCCAGATTGCCCCGGCCAGCACCCCGCGGATCTCGCCCAGTCCGAGCAACTGCTGTACCAGCAGCCACAGCCCGAAGAAGGTGAACACGACCATGACGACCTTGGCCACCTGGACGCGGGCCAGCGGGACGGGCTCGACCGGTTCGATCCCGAGCTGGGTGGCGCCCTCCTCCCGCAGGGCCGTGAGCTCCTTGCGCACCGACGACGACGGGCGGGATCCGGAACCCGCCGACAGCACCTGGGGCTGTACCAGCGGGAGCAGTCCGCCGAGACGGTCGGGACCGACGGCGTCGATCGACTGCCGCACGGCACGCTCCGGTCCCACGGTCCTCGACAGGGCGACCAGCAGCGCGGCATCGTCCCGGCGGCAGTCCTCCGGCCCGGCCATGGCCTCGGCCCGGGAGAACTCGCAGAAGGCGACCTCCCCGGCCGCGTCGACGACGATGGTGTCCGGGCGGACGGCGTCGAGGACCACCTGGGCGTCGTGCAGTCGGTCGAGCGCCTGCCAGGAGGCGCCCACGAGCCCGGCGGGGATCCCGTCGTCGGTGAGATCGACCAGCCGGGTCCCCGGGGGACGGCGGGCCACCAGCACCACCTCGTCGCTGGCCGCGATGCGCCCGACGGCCACCACCTCCGGCGCCCCCACCCCCCGGTCGTTGGCCCACAACATGAGGCCCATGGCGTGCTGCACATGGTCCGTGCGCCGGAGACGCAAGTCGAGCGTCGACCGTCGCAACCACAGAAAGCGCCACAACCGGGCCAGGAACTGGCCCTCGGGTGCGTCCCGGCCGTAGACGTCGACATCGAGGGGTGCCCCGGACGGGTCGACGGCCTCGAAACGCACGACGCCCCAGGTGGGCGGTCGGGTCGCCGGGCCGACCACGGTGGCGTCGACCCCCAGCTGGCGGAGCAGGTCCGGCACCTCCGGCGCCGTGGTACCGCCACCCAGTGTGCCGAACGCCAGGCTGACGGTCGCCCCGGCCAGCACCCCCAGGCCGACGGCGGCGAGCGCCCCGAGCGGGACCAGGTGGTCGACGAACACGCTGGCCACGGCGCCGATGACCACGAGACCCCACCACCAGATGCGGATCGGCGCGGCCAGGGTGCGGATGGCCAGCACGGCGACAGCGAAGGTGGCGGCCAACAGCGACGGTGCACCGGCCTGCCCCGTACCCAGGGCGTGGGCCACCGCCACGCACCCCAGCGCGGCCACTCCGGCCGTGGCCACCACTCGGACGGCCAGCCCCCACCGCCCGACCAGGACGCACAGACCGAGGGCCAGCAGCAGAAAGACCCAGGTGCCGGCGGCGGCCAGCACGACGACCAGCCACGAGATCACGGGGGGGACGTCGACCCGCACCGGATGGGAGGCGCCCCCGGCCACGGCCAGCCACCCGAACGTGGCCAGTACCGCACCGAGGACCAGGCCCACGGCATCCCGGGGCAGCCGTTGACGGGTCGCCCCCCGCCCGACGAGGAGACGGGCCTTCCACGCCTCGAGACGTTCAGACCGCATCGGCGTCGTCCTGACCGGTCGGTTGGGACCTGCACCAGTCCACGGCGGCCTCGACGCTTCCGAAGAGCCGGTCCGGCCCGATCCGGTCCCGGATCCCCGTCACCCCGAGGCGCTCCTCCACGTGCGCCTTCAGGCGGGCCGCCACGAAGACGATGTCGCTCTGGTCGAGCCCGTCGAGGATCTGACCGAGGGCCTCGACTCCCGAGGCGTCGATGCCCGTGAAGCTCTCGGCATCGAAGACGAGGAAGCGGGTGGTGCTCGGCGCCCCGGCCACCGCCTCGCGGATCCGGCCCTTCACATAGCGGCTGTTGGCGAACAGCAGGCGGTCGTCGAGGCGGTAGACCACGACCCCCGGGGTCACCTTGGCACTGGGATGGACCGACACGTCGGCCCACCGGTCGAGGCGGCCCACCTACCCGAGCACGGCATCGTGGGGCTTGGCCGAACGCATCACCACCTCGACGATCGACATGGCCACCGCCACCACCAGGGCCTGGAGGACACCGAAGATCACCACCCCGGCCAGGGTGACGGCGGCGATCACCACCTGGGAGCGGCCCGCCTGGGCCAGGGCCCGCCAATCACCGGGCTGCACCAGGCCGATCGCCGCGGCCACGATGACCGCGCCCAGTCAAGCCTTGGGCAGGTAGGCCACCGGGGCGGTGAGGAACAGCAGCACCAGGGCGGCCACGGCGGCCGCCACCAGTCCGACCACCTGGGTACGGCCGCCGATCTGGTCGTTGACCGCGGTACGCGAGCCACTGGCACCCACCGGGAAGCCCTGGGTGAAGCCGGCCGCCACGTTGGCCGCTCCGAACGCCAGCAGTTCCTGGTTGGCGTCGACGTGCTGGCCACTGCGTCCGGCGAACGAGCGCGCCGTGAGGATGGCGTCGGCGAAGCCCACGGCAAAGATGCCGAATGCCGCGGGGAGCAGGTCGAGGGTCTTCCCCACCCCGACACGGGGCAGGCGGATCGACGGGAGGCCCGACGGGATGTGCCCGACGGTGGCCACTCCGTGGTCGGCGAGCCCGACCGCAGCCGAGACGACGATGCCGCCGACCACCACGATCAGGGCCCCGGGGATCTTCGGCAGCTTCCAGCGGAGCACCAACAGGATGCCGAGGGACACCACGGCGACCAGGGTGGTGAGGCCGTGGACCTGGCCCAGCTCGCCGAAGAACTCCTTCAGCTGGGGGATCGGGTCATTGGCGTCGATGGGCACCCCGAAGAACTTGCCGAGCTGGCCGCAGACCAGGACGATGGCGATGCCGTGGAGGTACCCCACCAGTACCGACCGCGAGAAGTAGTCCGCCACCCATCCGAGCCGGATGATCCGGCCCACGACGGCGATGCCGCCCACCAGCACGGCGAGCATGGCCGCCAGGGCGGCGTAGCTGGCCGGGTCGCCGGCGGCCAGGGGGGCCACCGAGGTGGCCACCAGCAGCGCCAGCGCCCCTTCCGGCCCCACCACCAGCTGACGCGACGACCCGAGGAAGGCGTAGGCCACCGCCGGGAGGAGGAGGGCGTACAGTCCGGCCACCGGGGAGAGCCCGGCCAATTCGGCGTAGGCCATGGCCGACGGCAGGGCCAGGGCGGCCACCGTGACACCGGCGATCAGGTCATAGCGGGCGTTGCGCCTGGGGTATCCCGTCAGCTCGGTCGACACCGGGATGGTCCGGGCCAGCAGAGGCGGTCGTTCCTTGGGCCTGAAGGGTGAGGCCCCCTCGTCGTAGTGCCGCGGGCCGTCGGTCACGACGGGACCGCCACGGTCCCGAGCCGACCGCCGGACCACAGGTCCCGCACCGGCAGGATGGTCGCCGGACGGAGCTGGGGGTGGAGGACGGCCAGCGGGCCATGGGCGGGGCCGACACCGGAGCCCGCGACGTCGATCGGTGCGGCCACCTGCCACCCGGCCCGACCGGCCGGCACCGCGGTGGCATTCATCGAGAGGTTCATGGGCAGCACCGCCGGGGAAGTGCGCCTTCGGCCTTCTCCCGGGAGTAGCCCGGATAGTAGTGAGACCGGGGGCCCGTTACCAGCATGTCCCGGACGGTCGGCGGGGCGGTACGGGGGGCGGGGGGGTAGGGGGGGCGACGCGACCGTCGCTACGAACCGGTGAACACGAACGCCGGTGGTGGCCCGTCCACCACGGCGAGGGTGGCGGCCATGGAGGTGCCTCCGACGTCACCGGTGTTGTTGTCACCCGTGGGATCGAGCGCCGCACCCATCACCAACGTCCCGACGGTGCCGAAGTCGTCCAGGATCCCCTGGCGGTGTCCCCAGCACCCACTGGCGTCGGCACGGGTGCAGTCCAGGTTGCCGCTGTCGTAGCCGTCGTCGTACATCCACCCGTAGACGGCGTCGAGACCGTTGGGTGAGCCTCCGGCCCACTCGGTGTCGTCGATGACGTAGGCCGACCCGGGGTCGGGGGGATCGTTGGCGGTCGCCGCACCCTTGGCCGCATCGGCGTCCAACGACGCGGTGAGTCCGGCGAACGGGGGCAGGTCCCGGTCGACCCGTTCGAGGTTGACCGCCACGAAGATCTGTTCTGGCACGGTGAGCCGATCGAACCCCGGCGGCAGCACCATGGGTCGGACGTGCTCGGCGGCCCGGGCGTGGTTGATGGCCACCAGGTCGGCATCGATGCAACGCGGCGAGCTGTCGATTCCCGTCGAGGCGCACTGGGAATAGTCCGGACCCGGCGAGTCGTTGGTCCGCGGATCGGGGATCCCGGTCAGGGACTCGTCCGTCGGCGGGCTCGACCGGGGTCGCAGCGTGCCACGGGCCATGTCCGCCCGGGCCTGGGCCCAGGTGTAACTGAGCGGGGTGCCCGCCGGTGCGTGGGCCACGATCACGGCCAGCGACGGCCCGCCCTGGTCCCCCGCGGTGGTGTCGGCCGTCGCGGCGTACGCCGCGCCGAGCACCTGGTCCCCCCCGCCTGACAACAGGAGCTTCCGGTCGGACCAGCAGCCGCTGCCCCCCTGGTCGCCACAGTCGGGGACCCCGCTGCCCGGACCATCGTTGTAGAGCCACGAGAAATCGGCGTCGAGCCCGTTGGCCACCGCCCCGATCCACAGGGACGCGGCGTCGCCGAACGGCCGGCCGGGCAGGCCCGGAGCGGCGTCGCTGGCCGCCCCTTCGGCCGCCGGCACGGCGAGTGACGGGGACAGGCCCACGAACGGGGCCAGATGGCGGGCCGTCCGTTCGCCGTCCACGGCGACGAGGAACTGCTCGGGCACGCTGAGGGAGGCGAAGTCGGCCGGGACGGCGAGGGGCTCGAGGCCCTCCGTGGCCCGCGCATGGTCGATGGCCTGCAGGGTCACCTCGAGGCACGGCAGGTTGGAGTCCACTCCGGGGGCGCAGGTCTGGGTGTAGTCGGGCGACGGGGCCTCGCTGGCCGTCGGCGGGTGCGGGCCCGAGCAGGCGGCACAGGTCAGGGCCACGAGGCCCGCGGCCAGTACCTTCCACACCTTCGGGGACATCCCCCCATCATCGCCGCGCCGCGGTCCCCTGAGGTACCGGGGCCCCGACCAGCGACGACGGGGCGGCGGGGCGGGGGGAACGTCTGTTCGCTAACGTCGCACGGGTGGAGCGAACGGAGGTGGACGGACTGCACCTGCAGTGGGAGGACGGTGACTACGGGGCGGTCCTGGAGATCGGCGCCGCACCCCAGACGGCCACCTCGGCCTTCGTCTTCCGGGGGAGCGACGGGCGGCTGGACGTGGGGATGGCCCTGCTGCCGACGTCCCGGGTGGTCGACGTGGCACGCCAACCGGCGGTGTTCGGGCAGGTCCTGCCCGTGGCGGCGGGTGGGTGCCCGGCTGGGACGTGCGGCTCGATCGTCGCCCGGTGGGTGACCCGTGCCGCCGAACGCCGTTCGACGTGGCACCCGGAGGACCCCGACGACCTGGGCCTGGTCGGGACGGTTGGCGGCTGCGCCCTCCCCCTCCTCGGTGCCACCTACGACCGGGGGGCCCGGCCCCTCACCGAGGTGCCGCGTTGGGCCGTTCCGGTGCTGGCCGCCACCACCGCCCGGGCGGGCGCCGTGGCGGTGTTCGGGGCCCGGGCCACCCGCCCGGTGGTCTCGGCCCTGGCCACCGGACTGACCGGCACCGGGCCTACCCGGACGGAGGACGGGGACGGGGACGGGGACGGGGACGACGCCCGGCCCCAGGTCGGGCTCTTCCCGCTGGCCCTCGCCCTGATGGGCGCAGCGGTCCTCGAACCCGACCGGCTGGCTCGGGTCCTCCGTCCCGGTGCGGACGACCCCGGGCCCCGGCGGTGGCCGGACAGCGGGCAGATCGCCGCCTTCCGCCGGCTGGCCCCCGTCCTCGGACCGGCGCGGACCGAGCGGCTGCTGACCGAGGCGGCCGCCCGGCCCGACGGACCGGAACTGCTGGCCGGCGTGACGGCCACCGCTCCCCAGGTGGCCCACCTCCTGCCCCGCCGGATCGCCGGCCGCCTGGAGGACCTTCTCCACCAGTGCCGGGAGCACCTCCCGGTCGACCCCTGCCCCCGGACGGAACGGTGGGGACCCCTCCCGGCCCGGGCCGCCCCGAGGGCGCCGGCTCGTCGCCGACCCCCGGAAGTGGCCCGGCCGCGGATGATCGTCGAGCGTCGCGTCGCCCCGCCCCGTCCGGCTCCCGTCACGCCGGCCCCGCGCCCGACCGACCCCCGGAGACGGGCCCTCAACCCTCCGCCGGCCCCGGTCCCGACCACCGGCGATGGGACGTCCTTCCGGTTCCCGGCCATGATCGACGGCCTCCACGGCACGACCTGCGGCGACGACCTCCGGCTCACCGTGCCGCGCACGGTGGCCGAGCTGACCGCATGGGGAGCCCGTCTGGGGAACTGTCTCGGCAATTACGGCCGGGCGGCGGCGGCCAACCGCTCGTTCCCCATCGGTATCGAACGGCACGGTCGGCTGGTCTACTGCGTCGAGCTACAGCCCGATCGCACCATCCGCCAGTTCCTCGGGTCGCGAAATCGGCCCGTGCCCGCGGAGCACGCCTCGGCGGTGGTCGCCCATCTGGTGTCCTCCGGCGTGCTGGCGTCCGGCCACCCGGCCAACCGGGTGTGGACCGCGCCGGACGGTGGCCGGCCCGACTGACCCGACAGGTACGCTGGACCGATGGGACCCGATCGCCTCACCCTGGCCGGATCCGAGGTCGCCATCCCCCGCCTGGGGGTCGGTACGTGGGCATGGGGCGACCGCTCGACATGGGGCATGGGCGGCTACGACACCGGGTTGACCCGGGAGTCCATCACCGCGGCGTGGGACGCCTCCATCGACAGCGGCGTGACGTTCTTCGACACCGCCGAGATCTACGGGAAGGGTGAGAGCGAGCGGATCATCGGCGCCCTCCTGACCGGCGACCCCACACGGGCGACGTCGGCTGTCATCGCCACGAAGTTCATGCCGTCCCCGTGGAAACTGAACGTCCGGAGTGCGCTGCTGTCGTCCCTCCGGGCCTCCCTGGGACGTCTCGGCCTGGCGTCTGTGGACCTCTACCAGATCCATGGTCCGGTGAGCCTCCGCTCCCACGAGGCCATGGCCGACGCCCTGGCCGCCGCCCACGGCGACGGGCTGATCCGGGCGGTCGGCGTCTCCAACTACTCGGTCAAGGAGACCCGGGCCATTGCCGCGGCATTGGAGCGGCGGGGCCTGCGGCTGGCCACCAACCAGGTCGAATTCTCACTGCTTCGGCGCAACCCCGAGACCACCGGCCTGCTGGCCGCATGCGCCGACCTCGGTGTGGTGCCGCTGGCCTACTCACCCATCGGGCAGGGTCGCCTGACCGGGAAGTACTCGGCGTCCAATCCGCCGCCGGGCCGGCGCTCCTTCGGCAACCGCCCGCTCGAGGTGGTCGACGCCGTGGTGGCCGAGCTCCGGCGCATCGGCGAGAAGCACGACGGCAGAACGCCCGGGCAGGTGGCCCTCAATTGGATCGTGGCCAAGGGGGCCGTCCCCATCCCCGGCGCCAAGAACCGCCGCCAAGCGGAGGAGAACGCCGGGGCGCTCGGGTGGAGCATCGACGGGGACGATGTGTCCCGGCTGGACGCCGTCGCCGTGGACGCCCGTCCGGGGCTCCAGAGCCGCTTCTTCCAACACGGTTGAGCGCCACGGGCAGCAGGTGATCTGTGCCATGCTCTCGGGCGGACCGCCACCCCCGGGACGCTCCCGGGACCGGCCCACCGACACGGCACACGAGACTCGGAGGACGCCATGGCCCTCGGCCCGGTCGAATACATCATCGTGGGATTCCCCGGCAACAAGTTCAACGGGGCCATCATCCCCGAGATGGAGAAGCTGGTCACCTCGGGGACGGTACGTATCCTCGATCTGGTCTTCGTCACCAAGGACGCCGACGGAGTCGTCTCCTCGTTCGAAGTGGACGACCTGGGCGAGTTCGGCGGGCTCGACGGGGACATCGGTGGACTGATCGGGCCCGACGACATCGAGCAGGCCGGGGCCGCCCTCGAGCCGAACTCGTCGGCCGGCCTCCTCATCTGGGAGGACGTCTGGGCCGCCCCCTTCGCCGACGCCGTCCGGCAGTCCGGTGGCGTGGTCCTCGAAGGGGCCCGGATCCCCTACGAGCTCGTCCACTCGGCCCTCGCGGACCTGCCCCCGGCAGTCTGATCCGCCCGCACTCAGGAGACAGGAGACAGACGATGATGAGGAGACGACCGATCGCCCGCATGGCCGTGCGCACCACACTGGTGGCCGGTACCGCCGCCGCCGTGGGAGCCCACGCGGCCAACAAGCAGGCCCAGGCGGCACAGGCCCAGGCGGCTGCCGCGGCCCCCGCCCCCGAAGCGGCCCCCGCTCCGGCTCCGGCTCCGGCTCCGGCACCGGCTCCGGCACCGGCTCCCGCGCCGGCAGCGGCACCCGCGCCGGCTCCCGCACCGGCAGCGGCACCCGCACCGGCGAACGACGTGATCAGCCAGCTGACCCAGCTGGCCGCACTGAAGGACTCGGGGGTCCTCACCGAGGAGGAATTCGCCGCGCAGAAGGCGAAGATCCTCGGCTGAGCGACGGTCCGCCGTCTAGGTCTAGGGGACCGGCACCGCCGACATGGTGATGAAGTCCCGGTCCCACCACGGTTCGAAGTACCGACCCGGCGTGCCCACCATCGACGGCAGAAGGTCGGTACCGTTCGACGCGTCGGCCTGACCGGCAGGCGTGGCCGGCCGGTAGCTGGCGAAGTCGACCCAGTCGGTGTTGATGTCGAGCTCCATGGCCCGGACCGCACCGGCCCGGACCAGCAGGGTGGCCAGGTCCGTGATGTCGAGCCCGGGGCCCCCGACGTAGACGAGGGCACCATCGGCGGTCACCCCGAGGCCCGAACGCCACACGTACACCCGGTTCCCCAGCGTGACTCCCCACCGGGTCGTGTCGGTGGCGTTGAGCCCGGGGACCGGCGCTCCCCCCTCGACCAGGAGGTCCAGGTTCTGACGGACCGACACGACGTCGGGCGTGAGCGAGACGTCCCGGCCCCACTGGCCCACGGTCGAAGTTCCGTTCCGGTATACGACGAAGGACGCCGCGCCGACCCGTAACGGGAGGATGGTCCGACCGTCGGTGAAGTAGCCCCCGTCGGCGGCCGGCATCAGGAACCCGGCGTTGAACGCGGCGACCATGGTCGTCGCGGCGGCAGGTTGCACCGGCGCCGTGTGGGTGTAGCCCGTGCCGCCGGGTATCTGGCTGCCCGAGTAGAGGGCCGCCCGGAGCAGCTCGGTGTCCATCCAGGCCACGCCCACCACATAGCTCGTGTGCACCGCATCCGGTCGGAGCGTGGTCACGTAGACGGCCGGGACCCCACCCACCAAACGGCCGGCCGGCGACCACTCCCCTTCACCGGGGATGGCCGGACTGGCCACTGGCACGATCGGCGCGGGTGGTGGCAGGTGGGCAGGCCCCGCCGGCGTGACCAACGGGACCACCGCAGGACGGCGGATGGCCCCGGCCGGGGGCGTTCCCCCCACGGTGGGCGGATGATGGCTGTACCACTCGTTCTCGATCCAATTCACCAGACCGGCTCCGCCGTGGGCACGCGCCCATTCGGCGAGCCGCGGCGAGGCCGAACTGCCGAGCGCCGGATCGGTGAGGGCCCCACCGAGCGAGACGGCCAGCCAGGCCACGACCATGACGATCACCAGTCCGACGACGGCCCGCCGGCGTCGACGTCGGTAGACCGGGTCGAGCCTCATCGTCGGGTCCCGGTCCCGGTCCCGGTCCCGGTCCTGGTCCTGGTCCCGGTCCCGGATGTACCGAGGCGTCCGGGACGTTCCCGCGGGGGAGCGGGTCGAGCGAGCGGTACCACGCGTCGATCGTACGGACGCGGCCTGACAGCCACATGACGTCACCGACTCCTAGGCTCGGGACCGCAAGGTCCGTCTGCAGCTCCGCCCCTCCGAGGAGGCAGCACCGTCGCCCGGTGTCGTTCATGATGTCGTCACCTTCACCCGTCAGCATCGACCTGTGGCACCGACCGGACAGTTGATCGACGCCGACCGTCCACGGGTGCCTCGCCCCACCGCGCACCGTCGGAGCCGACCCGGACCCGCGCCCCGACCCGGGGTCGTCGACGCCCTGCTGGCGCTGGCCGGGCTCGGCTTCGGGGTCACCTTGGCCCTGGTGATCACCGGGGAGAGTCGTGGAACGCTGGCCGCACCCGGGGGTCTCTCCACGGCAGGCGGTCGCCTCGCCGCCTTCACCGGCTCCTACCTGCTGTTGCTCATGGTGGTGCTGGTGGCCCGCCTGCCGTGGCTGGAGCGCGCCGTCGGCCAGGACCGCCTCGTCCGCCTCCACCGGCGGATCGCCCCCTGGGCCGTCGGGCTCATCTCGGCCCACGTGGTGCTGGTCACCCTGGGCTACGCCCGTCAGGCGCGGGTCGGCCCCTTCCACCAATTCTGGATCTTCCTCACCACCTACCCCGACATCCTCGCCGCCGCCGTGGGCTTCGCCCTGCTGCTCATGGCCGCCGTGACGTCGATCCGGATCGCCCGGCGTCGCCTCCGGTACGAGACCTGGTGGGTGGTCCACCTCTACGTCTACCTGGCCCTGGCCCTGGCCTTCGCCCACCAGATCGTCACCGGGGTGGCCTTCGTCGGCCATCCGCTGACCCGCCTGGCCTGGATCGCCGTATGGGCGGCCACCGCGGGAACAGTCATCGTGTTCCGCATCCTCCACCCCATCGCCCGCAACCTCCGCCACCAACTGAAGGTCGTCGCCGTCCGTGAGGACGCCCCGGGGGTGTTCTCCGTGGTCTGCTCGGGGCGGAAGATCTCCCGGCTCGCCGTCTCGGGGGGACAATTCTTCCAGTGGCGGTTCCTCACCCGCGAGCTGTGGTGGCACGCCCATCCGTACTCGCTCTCGGCCATGCCCCACCCGCCCTACCTGCGGATCACCGTCAAGGCGCTCGGGGACCAGAGCCGCGCCGTGTCCCGTCTCCGTCCGGGCACCCGAATCTTCGTCGAGGGTCCCTACGGGGCGTTCACCCGCCACGCCCTCACCACCGACCGGGTGACCCTGATCGGCGCCGGGGTCGGCATCACGCCCCTGCGGGCCCTGCTCGAGGACCTCCCCGACTGGGTGGGCGTCACCGTCCTGGTCCGGGCGTCGACGGTCGATGACATCGTCCACCGCAGGGAGATCGCCGAACTGGTGCGTCAGCGGTCCGGCGTGTTCCATGAGCTCGTCGGCCCGAGGCACCAGGCCCGGATCGACGCCGCCACGCTCCACCGCATGGTCCCCGACATCGCCGACGGCGATGTCTACGTCTGCGGACCCACGGGCTTCGACGAGGCGGTGGTCGACGCCGCCACCCGGCTCGGCGTCCGCCGGGACCAGCTCCACCTCGAGGCGTTCTCGTTCTGATCATGGGACACGACGGGCACCGGACCGACCGGCCGAGGGACCTGCTCCGATGAGACGACCCCTCATCGTCATCGTGGCGACGGTGGCCGGCCTGGTCGCCGTCCTCAGCTTCCACACCTCACCGTCGAACCACCTCACCTTCGGGGCACTCCCCACCACCCCGATCCGGCGCGCTGCGCCGACGACCACCACGGCGCCACCACCGACGTCCACGTCCGCCGGAGGCGGCACCCCCCGGACGACCACGTCACCGCCGACCACGTCACCGCCGACCACCATGGCGCCCGCGCCCACCACGACCACGGCACCACCGTCGACCACCCGGACGGCCACCGGTGAGTCGGTGAACTACCACTACGGGGTCCTCTCGGTGACGGTCACGGTGAAGGGGTCGACGATCACCGACGTCGGCATCGCTTCGCTCGATGACGGCGGCAGCCCCCGGTCGCAGTCGATCGACGAGCAGGCCATCCCGCTGCTCGAGCAGCAGGCCATCGAAGCGCAGAGCGCCAACATCCAAGGGGTGTCCGGCGCCAGCTACACCAGCCAGGGGTTCGCCCAGTCGCTCCAGTCGGCGCTCAGCCAGCTGAACTTCCCGTAGGCCGTGGCCGACGTGACGGGACCGCCGGATGCGGTCCGGCGGACCTCCCATTCGGAGATCGAGGTGATGGGCACCGTCGTGACCGTCGACCTCTACCTGGACGACCGGCCGGTCGACGTCGACCGCCTCGTCGAGCGGGCCCGGCACCGCCTGGTCGGAGCGGACGAGGTGTTCTCCACCTGGCGGGCCGACAGCCCGGTGAGCCGGCTACGCCGAGGCGAGATCGGTTTGGGGGACGTGCCCGCCGAGGTCATCGAGGTCCTCGACCGCTGCGCCGAGGCACGACACCTCTCGGACGGCTGGTTCGATCCGTGGGCCCTTCCCGGTGGCGTGGACCCGACCGGCTACGTGAAGGGATGGGCCGCGCAGCGCGCCCTCGGGGCCGTGGCATCACCAGGCGTCGTGGGTGCCGTCGTCAATGCGGCGGGCGACATCGCCAGCGCCGGCGGTCCCGGGGGCGGCCGGCCCTTCCGTTTCGGCATCATCGACCCCTCCTCCCCCGGGCGGCTGGCCGCCGTGGTCGAGCCCCCGGGGGCCCTGGCCACCTCGGGCACCTACGAGCGGGGGGCCCATCTGATCGACCCGTTCACCGGAACCCCCACCTCGCGCACCGCATCGGCCAGCGTCACCGGTCCGGACCTCGGCCTGGCCGACGCCCTGGCCACGGCGGTGGCCGTGGCCGGTTCTGACGGGCTCGACCTGGTAGCGGCCGTCGACGGGTACGAGGCCCTGGTCATCGGCACCGACGGCACGACGCGGGCCACCGTCGGGTTCCCCTTCGCCCGGTAGTCGACCGGCCCCGCATGTCGTGTGCCGTGACCCGTGACGTTCGGCCCTGGTCGGTCCCGCGCCGTGGGCATACAGTCGCACCACCGGGGACGGGGCCGACGGACGTCGGCGGGAGGTGCGCACCATGCCGGAGATCGAGATCGTCGACAGGACCACCGTCCGGGAGCTCGGCGACCGGGTCGAAGTGGAATGGGCGCTGAGCGCCCGACCCGACCTCGGGTGGGCCGAGGACTTCCAGCTGGCCGAACGGGCCGACCGCCACGGGCCCGACGAGTGGTCCGACGGGGGAGGTCCCGACGTGTTCGGGGCCGCGGTCCGTTGGTTCGTCCCGCTGGCCGAGGTCGACGCCGCCGACGACGAGGTACGGCGCCGGCTGGCCGTAGCCAACGTCAGGGCCGTAGCCAACGTCAGGGCCGGAGACGATGGCCCCGGGGCCTGAGCCCGGTACCGCACCCTCGTCACCGTCGACGTCACCGTCGACACCACCGTCGGCCCGACCGCTGTTCGTGGCCCTACGGCCTGACGCGCCGACCATCCGGCGGCTGGCCGACCTCGACCTGGGACCGGAAGGCATGGTCCGCCGGGTGGCCCCGGAGGATCTCCACGTGACCCTCCGGTACCTCGGTCCCATCGACGCCGGCGTGGTCCCGACGCTCGTCGCCGCGCTCGGCCAGGTGGCTGATCGCGCCCCTGCTCCGGTCCGGGGCACACTGGGCCCGGCCACCAGGTGGTTCACCGGGGGGCGGGCTCTCCACGTCCCAGTGAGCGGACTGGACGACCTGGCCGCCGACGTACGTGCGTCCACCGCGGCACTGGTGCCGGTCCCCGTCGATGAGCTCCCGTTCGTCGGCCACCTGACGGTGGCCCGGGCCCGACGGGCCGGACCGGACGGTGCCTGGCGGGCCGCGCTCGCCGGACTGCCCTGCACGGCCGTGTTCGACGCCACGACGCTCGATCTGGTCGCCTCGGCGTCCACCACCACCGGGCCCCGGTACACCGACGTGGTCCGTGTCCCCTTCTCCTGACAACCGGGACCGGGTCCGGAACCGAGACCGCCGTCAGGTATCCCCTGACCGACCGCGACGGTCAGGTCGGGATCGCCCCGCGGTCCAGGTCGGCCGCCCGCAGCCAGGCCAGGGCCTGGGCCAGCTCCGTGACGGTGTCGCGGCCACGTCGCGCCGACTCGTTCAGCTCGGTCAGGTTCCGGCGGCGCCCGTCGGACAGGTGGACCCGCAGGAAACGCCGGGGCACACGGTTCGCCCCGAACGGGCGGACGACGACCTCGAACGCCTCCACGTCGCGCCAGGCCCACCGGTACGTCCGCAGGTAGGTGCGGACCACCATGCCCGAGCGCGTGGCCACGAGGGACGCCGACCGGACCACACGCACCAGCAGCACGAGGAGCAGCAGGACGATGCAATAGAGGCCCACCGCACCGGCCCGGCCCCGCTGCGGGTCGGGATGGGCCAGCACCATGACCAGCCCACCGATCGACAGGGCCAGGACGATCCCCACGTAGAGGGACATCAGGAGGCTCGCCGCCGGGGATCGGAAGCGCAGGCCGTCCCCGGTCACCGACAGGCGGGCCGACAGGCGGGCCGACAGAACTCCCGGTGACGGTTCACCCACGCCGCCATGATGCCCGGGCCGGGCCGGATGCTCAACCCGCGGGAGGTGCCCGCCGGCCCCACCCATCGGTTCGTCACAGCCCCGTCGTAACCTCGTCGCATGGAACCGAACTGGTCGATCACCCAAGTGGGGGACGGTGTGTCACCCCTGATCATCCACGTCCCCCACGCCGCCACCGGCATCCCGGCCGACGTCCGCCGGGGCCTCGGAGTCGACGATCCCACCGTGACCGACATCCTCGCCAACATGACCGACTGGTACACCGACCGGTTGGCGCTCGACGCGCTGGCCCTGTCCGGTGTCCCCGCCTCCGTGTTCACCAACGGCCTGTCACGCCTCGTCGTCGACCCCGAACGGTTCACCGGCGACGACGAGCCCATGCAGGCCGTCGGCATGGGACCCGTGTACCACGCCTCGTACGACGGACGGCCCCTCCGACCCGACGATCCCGAAGGCGACCGGCACCTCCTCGAGCGGTACTTCCGTCCGTACTCCGCAGCCTTCGCCGACCTGGTCGACCGGACCCTGGTCGCCGTCGGGCGGGCGGTGATCGTCGACCTCCACTCCTTCCCGAGCCGGCCGCTCCCCTATGAAGCGGACCAGTCCGCACCGCGCCCCGGAGTCTGTGTCGGGACGGACCCCTTCCACACGTCAGTGGGGCTGCGCGCTGCCGCGGCCGGGAGGTTCGCCGCGCTCGGGCACGGCGTCGACGAGGACACCCCGTTCGCCGGCACCTACGTCCCGCTCCACCACCTCCACCGCACCGGAGCGGTCACCTCGGTGATGATCGAGGTACGTCGCGACCTCTACCAGGAGGAGCCCGGTGGACCGATCCACGACGGCTACCGACGGGTGGTCCAGGCCCTTGGCCATTTCCTCGTCGAGGCCATCGTCGCGGACTTCCCCGGCAACTGACCCGGTCGGCGCACCGTCCTCAGGTATCGATGGCCGCCCGCAGGGCGGCCAGGCGACCCCGATCGAGGGAGTACCAGACCCACCGGCCCCGCCGCTCGCCCGAGACGAGCCCGGCGTCACCGAGGATCTTCAGATGGTGGGACACCGTCGGTTGGCTCTTGCCCAGGGGGCCCACGAACGCACACACGCAGACCTCGCCGTCGGGTGAGGCGGCGAGGATGCTCAGCACCCGTAGCCGAACCGGATCGGCCAGGGCATGGAATCCCCGGGCCAGTTCGGCGGACTCGGCCGCGTCGAGGGGGGCGGCCAGCACCGACGGGCAGCACGGGTCCGCTCCGGTCACCTCGATCGACGCACCCCGTCCGGCCATCGGCCCGACCTCCCATTGACAACTATCGATGTATTGATGATAATCGATCAATCGATATCGGTCAATCAACTGGAGGTACCCGCGTGTCCAGGGTCCAGCTCGCACGCAACGTCACCGACATCGACGAGGCCGTCGATTGCTACACCCGGTTCTTCGGGACCGGTCCGGCCAAGCGTCGGCCCGGCTACGCCAACTTCGCCGCCGACTCGCCCCCGCTGAAATTGGTGCTCATCGAGTCGGCCGACGTCCGTGACAGCGGCGTGCGCGGTGCGCTCAACCACCTGGAGGTCGAGGTGGATACCGCCGACGAGGTCCGGTCGGCCAGCGACCGGCCGTCGGGCGAGGGGTACACCCCGGACGTCCAGGAGTCGACGACCTGCTGCTACGCCGTCCAAAACGAGGCCTGGGTCACCGACCCCGACGGGGCGCCGTGGGAGGTCAACACGGTGCTGGCCGATGCCCCGGACGAGGCGGGGCTCGGCTGTTCGACCGAGGGCTGCGCCCCGGTGGACGGACGCGACGTCACCGCAGCCGCACCGTCGGCCGGCACCGCCACCCGTCCGTGCTGCTGAGCATCCCACACCGTCGACGATCCGGGGACACGCCGAGGTGAGTGAGCTCCCCCTGTGGCGGAAGGTCACCGCCGAGTTCCTCGGTAGCGCCTTCCTCGCCGCCATCGTGGTCGGCTCGGGTATCGCCGCCCAGCAGCTCGCACCGGGAGACGCCGGCCTCGAGCTGCTCATCAACGCCTCGGCCACCGGCGCCGGGCTGTACGCCGTCATCCTCATGTTCGGACCCGTGTCCGGTGCCCACGTCAACCCCGTGGTGTCCTTCGTCGACGCCTCCTTCGGCGGGGTGGGCTGGGGCACGGCGGTGGCGTACCTTCCGGCCCAGGTCGCCGGCTGCATCGGCGGGGTCATCGTGGCCAACGTCATGTTCTCCCGGGCCGCGGTCAGCATCTCCACCCACCACCGGGCCTCGCCCGACCACTTCCTCTCCGAGGTGGTCGCCACCCTGGGACTCCTGCTGGTGATCTTCTCCCTGGCCCGGAGCGGCCGGTCCCGGAGTGCCCCGGCCGCCGTCGGGGCCTACATCGCCGCCGCCTACTTCTTCACCAGTTCGACCAGCTTCGCCAACCCCGCCATCACCGTCGGCCGGATGTTCTCCGACACCTTCGCCGGCATCGCCCCCTCCTCGGTCCCGAGCTTCG
>Ga0302202_10002475_pt1 | contig 21252 bp, 17 predicted proteins | sample II_Bog_N3_3_FD_194579 | JGI IMG/M metagenome (GOLD analysis project Ga0302202, IMG submission 194579) | Peat permafrost microbial communities from Stordalen Mire near Abisko, Sweden - II_Bog_N3_3 | ecosystem: Environmental > Terrestrial > Soil > Wetlands > Peat | place: Sweden: Abisko...
CCTGGGTTGGAATGCCACCAGGAGAAAAGGACCGCGTCATGGGAGCCATCACGATACGATTTTTCAGTGCCAACGACTTCAACTGAAAAGACTGAAAAAGATGCTGAGTATTCATAAGATTTATCCGGGCGTATCACGTTGGGCCGTGACCACCGCATCTATGAGCTTGCGGCCTCTCGTGCATTAGAGGGATTCTCCAGACACAAGAGTGCTTTTAATTCGAGTTCATTGGGAAGCTCCCTGCTATCCGGCTCCTCCCCTCCAAGTAAGACAACACCCCCGCACCCAACACCTGGGATGAGATGAAGGGGAAGACTCGACCTGATGGATTCATTGATCATGTCTATCATTTTGACATTGCCGCCATGAATTGAAATGGGGTGAAGACCCTCCCCTTCCTACGATGCTTAATTGACCTATTGATCTTCCATCAACATGCCCAAGTAGAGAGCTGCGAATATTTTGTAATCCACCATGCATCCTTCCCGGCGTTTGTAATCGAGCCAGGCAGTCAATTCATTAAGCGGAACCAGATGCACCGTGATATTTTCTGATCCATCACCCCCTCCCTCCGAAATTTTCTTCGGCCCTCGGGCCAGAAAGAACGAAATCACCTCGGTGGAGAGACCTGCCGAGGAGGGGCCATCGGTAAGGAATTCCATGCTCTCTGCACCATAACCGGTCTCTTCAAGCAGTTCGCGTATCGCAGCTTCGGCCAAGGTTTCAAGTTCCTGATTCGGAACATCACCCACAAGTCCCGCTGGGATCTCAATCACGCTCCGATTCATGGGAGGACGGAACTGTTCAACCAGGATAATCTCACGATTCTCAGTGATGGCGAGGATCCCTACCGTACCGCTGACATGACACCGGGAGACAAACTCCCAGGAACCTTTCTTTTGAAACACGAGAAATTTCCCCTGATACAAAATTTCAGCATTGGAACTATCAGAAGCTGCCGGAATCAAAGGCTGCTCATTGTGCAAAGGTTGGGGACTCATTCACCCTTCAGAATGCACATCCCAGCTGCCTCGGCAAGGGACTCCTGTTCAATCCGCTTAATAAAAATGGGTAGAGCTGCAACGTCGTTGTCGCGTGAAACACCGTACCTTGGGATGACGCAACTGCCGTGCTGTTTTTCAATGCTATAAAGGCACTGTTTCAAGCACACTCTTACACCCTCAAGCTGAGTTTCAAATTCTCAGGCGGTGCTCCTTCGGAGCATCTTATGGATAAATTTTGGCTTCGGTCGCTCTGAAAAGCAAAAGACCCCGGAAGCTTTTTCCGGGGTCTTTGTCAGATTTTCTAAAAGATTTTAGAAGGAAAAACGAACACCAGCACGACTGAGCGTCTCGTTGAGGGCGTGGCTGCCGTAGAGGTAACGGGAATCAACGAATAGGCCAATGTTTCGGGTAAAGCGGTATTCAAGACCGATACCGGCATCACCATTCCCTGCAGTGGCATGATTGCCCCAGGTTGCTCCACCACCGGCGAAGGCATAAGGAGCCAAGTGCCAGCTTTCAATAGGCAGCCGGGCGATCAGGTTTCCGCTGAAGTTGTCGTAGGCATGACCGTTGCCATTCAGGCTACCCAACGTGTCGTCCACACCAATTCCAAAGTAACGGGTGAAGAAGTAGCTCAAACCAAGACCACCTCCGATTCCGTTGTATTTCTGGTGATTGAATCTTCCTGCCGCTCCGGCAACATAAGCGTCAACCTGCCATTCATTGGCATTGAAGAGGTAACCTTCTGCGGGCGAGACGATGACTTTTTTGGAGTCCTGGACTGCGGAACCCGCAAACGAGGTAGCCGCCGTAGCCAGAACGAGGGCAAGGAGTGTCAGTGTTTTATTCATAATATTTGGTTTTATTTGGTAAACTAATGATTAGACGATTTGTCTAATGGGAGAAGGTGTAAACGGGTTTAAGATTTTTTGAAATAGGGTGAACACCCCATGCTATGGATTTTATCAATAGTCACTTCATTCTTGTAAATTTAATATCCTAGCAATACCACTCCTGCAATCTGCAGGAGGTAGAAACATTCATTGATGCTTGTAGATCGAGTGAAACTGCTGCTCATCCCTAACTGTAAAGCACTTCCCATCCCAGGAGAGATACTCTCCTAGAGCAAGTTTCTGCGCTGGGCAGCGGCTAGTCCTTCCGAAATGAATACTCCCTGCAACTCCGGCGGAGGAATCGGGCCTGGCATGTATCCCTGTCGGTTGGGTGATTGCGGAAAGATTGCGTCCAGTAAATCTAATAGCCCGGCATTCCATGGCTGCCTTTTTATCAGCCGTCCCTGCAATGCGATGATAATAATTCCATTCATCAACATTGATGGATTTAGTCAGACGCTCTGTGATCTTTTTCAGAATCCTTCGGTCCTGACCTCCTACTTCTACTCTTTGGCGATCTAGAACCGCCGTCTCGAGTGCTTGAAAAATATCTCGGCTCATGGCTTATGAATTGGAACGGGAAATTACGTACCAATCTTTTTACTGATCCAATGCCTCTCGTGGGCAACCTCACTTTTTAATTTGCTATAGGAATCCTTCGTGTCCGTTTTCACGCCTTCCCAAGTTGATTCCGTGGCTTTCGGAACCTCATCAATCTGATTACCCAACTCTTTGGATTTCACCCGGAGCGCCTCCAATTTTGATTTGGCTTCGGCCTTCGTTGATGCAGATGCAGTATTGATCTTTGCATCCAATGTATCGATATTCTCATTCACTTTTGCTAGGTCACATTTCATCGCCTTCGTGAATTTATCTTTTTCGGCAAAAGTATAGTCTTTGGCATCTTTCGCTCCTGCCTGAATTTGCAAACTGGTTTTATCAAAATCCTGTGCCAATTTTCCCTGATTCGTGCTTTGCCCCAGAAGACCTCCCGCTGCAAAAAGGGATGTTGTAAGAAGTGTGAGTGTCGTAGTTGTGATTTTCATAAGACTTTTCGTTTGATGGTTGGTATTCTCTCCGTTACCAAGATGCCTTTGAGTCCTATTTCGCACTATGGGGTATAATCCTACTGGCTCATCGAAAATTCATGCGTCCTGACAACCAGGTTCTTAGGATCCCTTAAGAAGCCTGCAGCAACTCCCGGAACAGCGTTACTAGTCAGCGGGGGAGTACTGAGCTCCTTGTGATTGCTTCTGACAAGTTGTCTTTCCCCAATTCACAAATGCTTCGCTCGCTAGATTGGCCACCTCGTGGCTTGCTGGTCGAACCTAGGTTCTATCCCATCACTGCAAAAATATCACTCCTTTAGAGTGTTGGCGGAAGGGGTGGGATTCGAACCCACGGTGGGAATAACCCCACGCTCGATTTCGAGTCGAATATTTATACTCTGTTAAAATAATGTCGTGGCGCATTTGTGGCGTTTTTTCTTAGACCATCGATAGTGTGGGAAAACAGAATTCTGACTACTCGCGGTCTTCAATCGAATCTCCCCCTCTCTTAAGTGTTCGATCTCTGGGAATAGATGTGTTGGTCGTGTTCAGAGAGAAAGATACATGTGTGGGCTGGCAACGCGGTGCCAGCAGCCCAGTGAGTTGGGTCATCCATAATTGTTATACCACCCTGCGTGCCACAGATCGAAGATGCTTTATGGAGCCAAGAACCTGTTTGGATGGCACGTGGAGATGACGTGACAGATTCTCAGTTGAGGTAGCCTCCCCCATGTCCACTAACTCAGCGAATTTCTGGAAAAGTCGTGCAAGGTGCGGATCGTCTTCTACGGAGGCACGAATCACCGCAACTTGATCTTTAAGTTCAGCCAGTTCCGCCGGAGAGTGACCTTTTGATGCGACGGACTCAATCGATCCCCCCGGTACAGGACGAGATCGCGTTGGCATTGGTACTGACAAGAATTTCTGCCGGACAGCATGCCGGCGTCCAAGGTCCCTTAGCCGGTTCAAGGCCACCTTGCCCACTAGATCAAACAAGGCATTTCTTGATACGACTAGGGGATTTATAGAGGAGAGCTTCACCACGACATCGTGGAAGAGGTCTCCCGAATCAATGCCCAATCGCCATCCACTGTTTTTACTGTGGAGATACTGAACATGATTTTGGAGTTCTGCACGGCATGCTGGAAGCAGCTCGGTGAAGGATTTTTTATTTTGCATAGGCAGGAAGATACGAAGTGCTCTTCCTGTCCCTCCCCCTGCCCCGAGCAATGAGCTTTCACGCTTGATGACACTGCACGAGCGCATCTCCTATTTCGGAGAGGTGCGAATTTCACCAGCCAAATAAGTCTGTTTATCGGATATCCCCAGTTTCTCCCTGCTTCTTCATCCATTGCTTGAGAAGAAACTCTTCCACAGCTCGAACGCCTTTTCGCTCCTGGGCGATATCTTTGGCAATCCGTTGGGCCTCTGTTTGATCAACCATCACACCAAGATCGTACTGCACTCGCTCAATCATCTCAGCTAACTCCTCCACGGACGGAGGCAGCACCTCAATGACGTTGGTACTGACCCTGTTCAGCAACTCAGGCGGCAGATGATTGTCATCGAGGAAAGAATCAGCGATTGAAAGGTTGGTCCAATCGCCACCAAGAATCCGATGCGTCTTGTAGGCGGCAAGGTATGCCGACTGCCACGCACCGCTCAGTATAATAAAAAAACTACGGTCGAGTTTTTCACCGAGAGTAATGGACCATCCATCCCATTGAGCCACTTTGGCGTCGAGTAAGGACATGAATTCGTCCGTACAGTACCGTTCCCACGGCACGGTTTTACTCAAATCTGGTGGAAAGGGTTTTTCTATTTCGTCTAGGTATATAATTCCTGTTTCGTTCGCCTCGACAAACTGCGCAATGCGACGAGCCGAACTGAGTTCAGATTTTGATCCTTGCGGCATCCAAGATCCTGCTGATTGCTCATAGATCGGCAGGTTTTTGCTTTCGGCGACTGCTCTCACTACATGAGTTTTGCCTGATCCACTCGGCCCTATGACGAGACCGTGCAGTCGGGGTTTGATTCCCCCGGCAGTCAGTCTCTCATTTCGAGCGCGGAGCATGAGTCGTAGGGCGTCAAAGGCAGCTACTTGCCCCGACAAGAGTGACATCCGAATCCTCTGATTGCGGTTTTCCTGAAACAGTTTCACAACATGGGGAGACTCTTGATTCCCTGTGGAGGACGCAGCATGGATGTGTTTGTAGAGATCGCATATCAAAAGGGGCATCCCTTTGCTGTTGGGGTAGTCTCGCCAAGCAAAGCGATCCTCGGGATCCGGTGCGTAAGGTTCTTGAGATCGCAGGATAATCAAGTGCTGTCCGCCTCCACGGCACTGGGCTGCCATCATCCGGATGTGTTCCATCTTCGACCCGGCGACACCCGTCATAATTACGGTACCAATGGTACATACGATTGTTTTCACGGTCTGGCACCAAGCGGCGTTTTCTTCCGCAGTCCCCAATGTGGCCGACTTGGCCAACGCCTCGGTTAACTGGCAGCGAATGCGCGTTTTCCTCCAGGCTTGATCCAAGATTTTGCTAAAATCGCAAATAACAATCTCGGCCGGGAGTGGCGTAATTGTATCCCCAATTATCGACGACCATCTCATCACCCCCAAGCAAAACGACTCTTTAGAATGGTTGTCGGGTAGGTTGTAGGCGTTAAACAGGGTTTCGATTCGGTGCATGGTTTTTTGGCGCTCACCTCTTCCCATTTTTCCAACAAGGGGTACGATTCCGGTGTTGTTACGAGTATGGTACAAGATACTGTCTCTCAACTCAGCTCATGGTCGATGCAGGTGGGGTAATTGGTTTGGAAATTACCTGAGTGGAAAATAGACCCTCTTTTACCAGCCGCCATCCGATCCCCATTTCGGTTTACTACGCTGCGTCACATTTCCAAATGCGTTGCGGCGGACATAAACATTGCGGCCCAAGCAGTCTTCATGGCGCTCGACTGTCCCCCCGTTCCACAAATCGTTTCGGATCCAGGTGGGCTTTCTGTATTCAGGGGTGGTATTTTTGAACCATTTGTTCTTCATATAATTGAAGAACGTTTGAGCCGGATAAAATGGCCGAAAACTTTCAGTCATTTCAAAAAATACCGAACGATTTACGGGTTTTTCCCGTTTAAGACTGGCTATTACGATCAGGAAGCCGTGCTTGTCCTCGGGAACCAAGCAGTTTTCTCTCCACCAGCCTCGGAAATCTCGCGATATCCATCCTTTTCAGACTCTTCAGGGCAAAGCGTGGCATACCAACCGCCGCAACACAGATGCCTTCCAGGCTTCCCTGTACTCTCGCAGGTCCTTCCAGAGATGTGGCATGCAAAGACTTGGAATCCTCGGATCAGTTCCTCGATATCGGTACGATAGAGTTTCCACATGGTATCGTGCTCCGGACCTCCTTCGCTAGGCATGGGGTGATGGAGGTGCTATGCGGCTAAAACCGCGGACTCCAAAATTCCATTACCGAATTCGAGATATCGAATCGTGCTTGAAAAATGGGCGTGCCCTAGGAGCCGACTCATCTTGGCCATGTCCTTTTGAACGTACTCAGATTCCCACATTGTCATCGCAAATTGTTTCCTAAACGAATGCATACCAAGACGTTCCGTTGATATTAAAGCGCGACTTGCTGCGTCTTGGAGGATCCTCCATGCGGTTATTGGAGTCATGGCACGAGTTCCTTTTCTAGAAGAGAAAAGGGGGAATTCCTGCCATTCAGGCCCTGTCTTTCCGGCCTCTTTAATCCAAAAATAAATAGATTGAGCGGCGATTCGGTGAAGCGGAAGGGTCCGAGAGAAACGTTTACCCTTCATCTTTTCTCGCGAAACCGTAACTGAAGCCCGCATTGATTGACCGTCCCAGACCTGACCGACCTTAATGGAAAGCAGCTCTGAAATCCTGTACCCCGTGTACCGAGCGAGCGTAAAAAGAGCCGCATTCCTCGTTCTAAATTGTCCATTGAGAGCCCCGATGAGAGCATCAAATTCTTCTGGAGTCGTGGGCCTGCATCCTGTGTATTGCATCAAACAAGATACTGATCAGGCTGCTTGGTCACGCTGTCGGCGCTGTCTAATTTAAGGAATTAGCGAAAGTGGAAATTTTTAAATCTCCATCTTTTTATCTCATCACAGTAATGCACGCGTTATTATTCGAAAACCAGAAATCAATACTGATTTTTACCGACACCCCCTTCCCCGCTACTTCGCCAACTTGTAGTGTCCCTTAGCTACCTTCTTGATTGCGGGGTTTTTTTTCCCAGTCGTGGCAAACCAGACGTGCAAATTGACTCCTTTGATCTTTAAGGTCTTGGCCAGATCAGCAACCTTGACTCCTGCATCTCCTGCGGCTTCTAGGGCTTTCAGAACCTTTGCACCTAGACCACCACGAGAGGCACGCTTTTTAACTGCTTTTGGAGCCTTTTTTGCAGGGGCTGATTTCTTGACTACTGCACTCTTCTTAGCAGGACGGCCTCTGCGCTTCCCTGGTGCCTTTGCTGGCTTACCGGTGAGGAAGGAGGAGATATCAGCCTCGATTTTTGCAATCTCAGAAGCGAGGGATTCCTTCTTATCGATCAGTTTGGAAAGGGATTTAAGAGAAGCGCTAGTGAAGGAAGTAATACTCATGGTGTGAGTAGTAATTTCCTTAACCTATTGATAGTTCAAGCAATAACTTGCCGCGGAATTAGCGATAGGAGCCGTTTTCTCCATTAATCATTAGAGTATCAGAGAGAGAATGCCGGACTGATTGGGGACTGCTTTCACAGTCAATCCCTCCCTGATTGAAACCCTTTTTATGGGTTTACCTCCTTGAGAGCTTCACGATGATAGTATTAGTGCCAGCTTTGAAGTTGGTAGTTTCCGGTACGGAGACTTTGATAATCGCCGTTCCCACTCCCTCCATAAGGAGGTTACCTCCCGAGATGGCAACCACATTGGTATTAGAGCAGGTGTAAGTCACTGGAGCACCCTCGTAAGTGTCGTTCAAAGAGGCAAACGAGGTTCCAGGACCAACAAACGGATTCGTGAGTAACAGGCTCCCAGTTCCGCTGACGATTTCAGGTTTTCCTTTGTTCACGATGAGGTTCCGCTGGATTGGAGGTGCTGCCTGATAGAACGGGTTGCCGTCTTGGCTAGCTGTAAGAGTAGTGGTGCCTGCTCCCAAGATGGTGACGATATTACCTACTACGCTGGCTATATTGGTGTTCGAACTAGAAAAGCTAACAGGGAGATGAGAAGTGGCAGAAGCTGCCAAAGAGACGTTCCATTGAATCCCATAGGTTTTCTTGGCGGGGGCGGAAAACTTTATACTCTGGGAGTACTGATGGGGAGTTCCAGCACGGATCGTGTTATTTTGTGTGTCGGTCACATAAAGTTGAAATGCGCCGTCAACGACGATCCCCGTTGGATTATTGAACAGGGAAAGTCGGCCTAGGCCATTTGTCGTCCCCAGTTTGGCGGGATTCCCGGCGAGGGTACTGACCATCCTGTTGGTTGCGATTTTACGGATAGTCGAGTTACCTTGATCGGCGACATAGAGATTTCCGATGGAATCAACGGCTATGCCGTAAGGGGCGTTGAACTTGGCCTGCGTTCCCATCCCGTCATTGCTACCCGGGGAAACGGCACTCGCTACACCAGCTATCGTCTTCACCAGTCCGTTTGTGTCGATACGCCGGACCGTATTGTATCCACTATCGGTCACATAAAGGTTACCTTCCCCATCAACGGTTATTCCGGAAGGGTAACCGAAGAGGGCGTTGGTTCCGATGCCGTCGTTGGTTCCAGAGGTTGTAGCCCTTCCTGCCACCGTGGAGACAATCCAACCTGACGGTGATGGAACAAGCTTGCGGATCGTGTTGGCGTTATGATCTGCGACATAGAGATTAGTGTTTGAGTCAACAGCGATGCCGCTCGGATTCCAGAACTTCGAGACGCTCGCATCCCCATCAACATTTCCTGGGCTGCCTTTCTGCCCGGCAATTGTAGTAACGACCCAATTATTGCCGGTGCGAGAGACCTGCATGACTATATGTTGCTGGCTGTCGGTGACATAGAGGTTTCCTCCTGCATCAGCAGCTATCCCCTCTAGTCTCAAAAATTCGCTTCCGATCGACAACTGTTTGTTGGTTACGATGGTTGACACCACGTCATTGGTGTCAATCATCCTGATACCGCTGTCGTTGGCGACATAGAGATTGCCAGCCCCATCCATGCAGATGCCGAGGGGGTTGGCGAACGAGGCTTTATTCCCTTCTCCATCACTCGATCCCCCCTGAAAATTGGCCTGCCCAGCAAGGGTGGTAAAATCATAGGGGGTGGAATAATCAACAGCCGCTTCCATCCGATGGGACATGAAAAGAGAAGCCGCGCTAAGTGTCAGAGCGAGGATTTTTGATGAAGCAACGTTACGTCGCAAGCTAACCAAAAGCGCCACTATTCCCAGGCCTATGAGAAAGAAGGTGGAGGGTTCGGGAACTGATAGCACCTGAAACTCTCCAGTTGATGTCATAAACTGGTAGGCACTTCCATTATTGGATCCGCTCCAGACTCCTTCGTTGTCTGTGAAGTAAAATCCGGACTCACCAGCGAACGCCTCAACACTTGAGAAATCCCCTGTCGAGCTGGCTCCACCCGTCACGTTGAAAAGGGTAAACTCATCACCTGCAGAGGGCGTGTAGCTACTGAGATTAAAGACTAGGGCTCCTCCGTAGCCAATGCTGGAACCGATGAGATTAATAGAAGTAAAATTATTGGTATCGTTGATCAGGAAAGTCGTCGTGGCTCCGTCTTGGAGGGTTAAGCCATTGTTCAATGTCAGCGCACCAACGCCATTGTAGCCTGGCGTGAGGTTTCCTCCACCTTCTATAGTAACAGGGCCACTGATACTGCCATTGCCACCAAGGGTACCGGTGTTGGTGACGAGAACAACGGAGGTCCCCAAGGCCGATCCGGCTGCGTTGTTAGCCAGTAGGGTTCCTGCATTTACCGTGGTGGCTCCAGTGTAGCTGTTGTTTTCAGTCAGGATGGTGGTTCCGCTTCCGAGTTGATTGATTATGCCATTTCCCGAGATTGTGCTGGTGATACTGGCCGTGTCGCTCTGATTCAGATTTAGTGTGCCCATACCTCCACCGAAGGAGATGGAAGGAGTGAGAAGGGAAACATTGCTGTCACTTCCTCCTGGAGTACCAAGGTTGATGGTACCGACGGAGCCCGATTGTGAGGCAATCACAATATTGGAGGCGGCAACAGTGCCCCCACTTGCGATCGTCAACGTTCCAGCGCCGCTGTATCCAACAGTTAGATCGCCACTATTTGTCCAAACGGAGCCTGCTCCAGTCACCAGAACGCTGTTGTTTGAGGAATCCGAATCCTGACCGATGACTCCTCCATAGTTGAATTCACCATTGGCCACAACGGCACCATTTGAAATCACCATACTATTGCTCGATCCATCCTCACCAACGATGAGATCGCCACTATTTGTCCAAACGGAGCCTGCTCCAGTCACCAGAACGCTATTGTTTGAGGAATCCGAATTCTGACCGATGTCTCCTCCATAGTAGAATTCACCATTGGCCACGACGGCACCATTTGAAATCACCATACTATTGCTCGATCCATCATATCCGATTGTGAGATCGCCACTATTTGTCCAAACGGAGCCTGCTCCAGTCACCAGAACGCTGTTGTTTGAGGAATCCGAATTCTGACCGATGACTCCTCCATAGTTGAATTCACCATTGGCCACGACGGCACCATTTGAAATCACCATACTATTGCTCGATCCATCATATCCGATTGTGAGATCGCCACTATTTGTCCAAACGGAGCCTGCTCCAGTCACCAGAACGCTGTTGTTTGAGGAATCCGAATTCTGACCGATGACTCCTCCATAGTTGAATTCACCATTGGCCACGACGGCACCATTTGAAATCACCATACTATTGCTCGATCCATCATATCCGATTGTGAGATCGCCACTATTTGTCCAAACGGAACCGGCACCAGTCACGATAACACTGTTATTCGAGGAATCGGCGTTCTGACCGATGACTCCTCCACTACTGATCTCTCCGGTGACAACGGTTGCCTCGTTCGAAATGACAAGACTGTTTTCCGATCCATCATAGCCAATTGTAAGATCACCGCTATTTGTCCAGAGGGATCCTGCTTCGGTCACAAGAATGCTGTTGTTGGAAGAATCTGCGTTCTCACCGATGACTGCTCCTAGAAAGTTCTCTCCAGTGGCAACAGTTGCCCCATTGGTGATGAGAAGACTGTTTTCCGATCCATCATAACCAACTGTCAGATCACCCCAGTTTGTCCAAAGCGATCCTGATCCAGTAACGATAACGCGGTTATTGGAGGATCCAGCATTCAATCCAATCAGCTCACCATATTGGGATTCTCCGCTGGAAACGATTGCACCGTTAGTAATCAAGAGAAGGCTGTTAACCCCATTATAGCCGATCAGCATGTCACTCGTACTGGCAACAGATCCCTCCAGAACGAGAGTCCCACTATCGACCAGGGTGGTTCCTGCATAACTACTGGAACCAGTGAGAGTCACTGTTCCAGCCCCAATCTGGCTTAGTGCTCCTACCCCTGAAATCGCATTCCCGACCAGAAGATTGTTGCTGCTGTTATACACCAATCCGCTACCTAGGGGACCGGAACTCGAATTATTGCCGATTTCTAGAGATCCGGAATTCACGACGATCGGCCCCGTAAAGCTGTTTGAGCTGAGAAGCGACAATGTGCCTGCTCCCTCTTTGACCAAACCGCCGGTTCCTGAAATGCCACCTGTAAAATCGCCTTGAAACGCTGTTAATCCACCACCACTCGTTGACACCGTGCCAGAAATGAGATTGGTGACCGTCGCTCCCCAGTTGCCAAGCACAAGGGTAGAACCATCAAGTGTCCCGATTGATGCGGTTCCAACGGAAGTGTCGATTGTCCCGCCAGTCCCATTAGAAATGATAAGCTCTTTACCGGTGGCGGCTGTTGTGGTTCCCGATGTGACGGTACCAACTGAGATCTGATTGGGAAGGGTGAGTTGACCAAAGATATTCAAGGAAGGGGCAAGAGTCCCCCCACTTGCAACCGTGAGATCGCGAGCAAAAATTCCACTGCCACCCAAGCTTGCCCCAGAGGAGAGAGTCGCCGTTCCTCCTCCAAGAAGCGCACCATTGACAAGCAGGGCTCCCGAATTAATGAAACTGGTTCCTGAAGCGGCATTGGAGGCAATGAGGATAGTGGTGCCACTTCCAAGTTGATTGATTGTGCCATTACCCGAGATCGCGCTGGCGATTGTTGCCGTGTCGCTCTGGTTAAAATTTAGAGTACCAGTACCACTACCGAAGGAAATGGAAGGGGTGAGTAGCGAAACGTTGCTGTCGCTGCCGCCGGGAATGCCAAAATTGATCGCGCTATTTCCGAGAGCATTGATATTGTATGCAGTAACGGTACCTCCACTACCGATCGTCAAGGTTCCAGCCCCACCGAGTCCAACGTTAAGATAGCTACTATTGGTCCATATTGATCCAGCTCCCGTCACAAGGACGCTATTGTGTCCGTAAATTATCGCACCTGCACTAGCAACGGTTGCTCCGTTGGAAATGACCAAACTGTTTTGAAGACCTCTAGAATTTCCAATCGTCAGAATTCCACTGTTAGTCCACAATGTGCCTGCTCCAGTCACAATAACGCTGTTGTTCGAGGAAACTGTCCCAATGGCTCCAGCGGTATCTATCACCGTCCCCCCGTTAGAAATGACCATACTGTTACCTGAACCGAAGTAGCCGACTGTAAGTGAGGCACCGTTAGTCCACAGCGAGTCAGCTCCACTCACGAGTACACTGTTATTCGAGGCTTGTGAATATACTCCAATTAATCCAGAAGCACTCTGCACCGTACCGCCATTAGAAACGACCAAGCTGTTTTTCGAGCCGCCGAATCCGACGGTAAGGTCGGCACCGCTTATTAGTAGAGTGTTGGTATTAACAACGTTTAGCAGATTATTGGAGGCAGTGTACCCGATAAAGATACTAGAATAGCCATGCGTTCCCGATGTGAAGTTGGTGGCAGCAACGGTAGAATCAATTCCGACAAAAAGCACTTGAGCCATAGCTGGTCGGACGATGAGATTCAGCAGGAGCGTCGCCGCAACGCTCAACCCAGCCATTCTCCAGAGAGACTTTTTTTGGCGTGAGACAATTGTGATACTCAATCGAGGTTGAGTCTGCTCCATTTGTAGAGAGCGAAGCCAGTGTGGCATTCTGATGGGATTTTGTGGGGATGTGATTTTCATAAGTCTTCTCTGGCAAATACCGTGCCAGCATTTATTTCAGTGGAGGAAAGATACGGAAAGGATTCCACTCCCTCTGTTTCCCATCAGAGTGGGTACGTTCGGACTCGGAGGCACTTCCTGGTTAATCTAGTGATTTTTGATGGGAGCTTTTTTGATTTGTATTCTGAGTAAAGGATCGTTTGCAAACTTGGGAACTTTTTGAAAGATGCTGTCGAGCAGGCCTAGTTGGGCATCATGAGGGTTTCACCTCAGTCATTAAGAAAAACATTTACCAGCTACAGGTGACCTCACAAATGGTTGATCAGAAAATCAACATCCCTTAGCAAATCAGGGAAGTGACGATTTCACATCTGCTGCCGAGACAACTGCTCCTTCTGCATTGATAGCGCAGCGTTGAATGACATTACGGAGTTCACGGACATTTCCCGGCCATGAATGTCGCGCCAAGAGAGTGAGCGCCTCCTTAGAGAGGGTCAGCCGAACGAGACCATTTTCTTCACAGAATCGCGAAATAAAGTGCGCGGTAAGTTCCGGCAGGTCTTCCAAGTGCTCTCTCAGGGGAGGAACAATCACCGAAACAACATTGAGTCGAAAGAGGAGATCCTGACGGAATCGGCCCTGTGTTACCATTTCTTCAAGATTGCGGTGAGTGGCTGCGATCACTCTGACATCAACTTTCTGCGGGGCTTCACCTCCCAGTGGCTCGATCTCACCATTTTCGAGAACTCGCAGGACTTTGGCTTGGGCAGCCGGAGGCAATTCGCCGATCTCATCAAGAAGGATGGTTCCCCCATTGGCCTGTGCAAATTTTCCTAGTCTGTTCTCCCGGGCATCAGTGAAGGCACCCCGGCGATGTCCGAATAGTTCACTTTCAATGAGTCCTTCTGGAATAGCGGAACAGTTCACCTTGATCAAGGGAAGGGCAGAACGCGGGCTCTGCTCATGGATGAATTGGGCGACGACTTCCTTGCCGCTTCCTGTCTCACCCAGGAGGAGAATGGAAGCTTTGGTCCCAGCAGATTTAATCAATCTCGTGCGAAGTCGCTCCATAAGAGGGCTCTTACCCAGGAGATTGCTCGTGGGCCGAGCGGCTTTCAGCGCAGTATTTTCCTTTTGAAGCATGGATTTCTTTTCCAGCTTGGCAGATTCACTTGCCCAGAGTTGACAGACCGCCTGAAGAAGAACCCGATCTTCAACGGAGAATGGCAGCCACTCGGATGGCTTCAAAAGGACAATAAAGTCATTCGTGGTACGAGATTTTTGTGTTGCCCTTCTTATTGGACAGACAAGGTAATGGTAGTCGCCTACACCACGTTGATGGCGTGCAATTTCCTCACCTGAAATCATGGTTGCCTCCGGCAAGGATTGGAAACGCGCAGCAAGGAATGGGGCTAGTTTCATGGCAGGCTTCTTCCCTTCTCCCTCTCGGCATCCAAGAGTCAGGTCGGCATGATAGAACTGTGTCTCAGTTACTTTCAGAGCATCATGAAGGAGGTTGCAGAGGCGTTCTTGAAGCAGTTGATTTTCCTCGCATTCAGTGATCCAGAAACAGGCATGATAAATGACGGCGAGGTGGCGGGCCTCACGGAGTTCCGGAAGGGTCGTCTGGTGACGGACGGTTTGTCCAAGTTGGTTTTCAACCTGTAAGGAGGGACGGGAGGCGAGCTTCGATCCCTGACCGGCTTTTAAACGGAAGGAATAGATGCCTATTTCAAAGCTATCTCCGGGAATGAGGGTGGCTTGTTTCCTCGGGACACCATTTACCTTCAAACCATTCCTGCTTCCGGAATCAATAAGGGTGAAGGTCCCCCCATCCCGCCGCAACTCCGCATGACGCCTGGAGACAGATGTATCAGGGAGGGAAACATGGCACTCAGGATCACGTCCAAAGAGAAGCATCTCAGCTTCAAAGGGGATAATTTCATTCTCCTTCCCATTGCTAATGACGGCAACGGAAACAGTCAGATCACTTCCGGGGGGCATTCGCTTACTTTAGCTCCTTTTATTGGGTGGAATTATAGAGCGGCTGATCAGCACCATGATTCAGCGGAGAAACGCCTGGAATATTGGGTTTTTGAGGAATCGGTTCCGGAGCTAATGGATCTGGTGTTGGTGTCGGATGGGCACACGTTTTGACTCTCGGAGTGGGTGAGGCAATCGGGTGCGAGGTGGTGATAGTTGTGGGACCCAGATAAGTGACTGGTCCATATGTAGTTTTTGAGGCGCAAGCGGTGAGAGCCGAAGAAGCCATTAATGCAACCAATGAACTAGCCAAGAGTTTTGGTGTAGAGAGTTGGATTTTCATAGTGACTATTATTCGACTGTGATGAAGAGCGGGTTGGCTTTTATCAAAGCTTGGATTCGAAGCTCGTCAGAGGCACTTCTCGGATGAAATCCATCAGAATCGAGCCATGCAGCAGGAACAATGCCGCCCGCCGTCTTCCCTTTTCGGATGCCACGGAGATAGTAACGGTCGACCCGTCCCTGACGCTCCTTAACAAGCTGGACGACGCTGGTCGCTTCCAAAGGAAGGTAGAAGGAGATTCGAGGAACCCCTGCCTGATCGTGAAAATCAAAGACCTCGATAAGCTCACCAGGGCGAATGGAAATATTATTCGTTTTGTTTTGCACACAGGAAGTTGTGCAGGCCAAAGGTTTGACTGGATCAAGTTTTTGGGTGGAGAACTTTTCTTGGGCAAATCCCAGTGAGGGCATGAGGCCAAGGATGAGGATGCTTGCGGTGGGTATAAATTTCATAACTTTTCTATTATGGCAAAAACCGTGCCAGCATCCTTTTCAATGGGAAAAGGATACCACACACCTTCTGCTTCACATTAGAGGTTGCTGGTGTCACGCAAAAAGTTGTCTCGCTTTGGCGGGGTTGGCACACTATTTGCCAAGAGTAGATAGACAGTTTAACAAGATCTCAAACCAACTCTAAATATTATGGGCTTTTTCTCTGAACGCTGCCCCAATTGCAGCAAACATATCTCAAAAAATGCCGACTACTGCAGGGAATGCGGCTGCCCGACTGCAACTACCTGGAGTACTTGCCACTCCTGTGCTGCCTCAGTTGGATCGGACTCCCGATTCTGCTGGAAGTGCGGCTCGGAACAGCAGCCTGATCTGCGCAAGGCATTCTACGGGGATCGCTGGCACCGTTCAGCAACGAGTTTTGCAGCCAAAGTCGATCTTAACACTCCTGAGCAGGCGCTTCATCATGGGTTGCAGGTAGATGAAGGGACGGTTGCCCTGCTCTTCCAGAATGGTCATTTCAAAGGACTCCTCCCGCCAGGTTATCATTCTTTTGATAATTTCCTGCAACGATTGACTGGCTTTGATAAGGGAGCTTTCGCTCATGCTGTTCTCATCGACACTCAATCAGCCGAGGTTGATTTTCAGGTGGAGGATATTCGTGTCGAGGGACAGGTACCAATCGATGTGCGGGTACGGTTACTTTTCAGGGTAACTGATCCCCATCTCTTCGCTCAGAAGTTTGTTTCGGAGAGCACTCCTTCTTTCACCACAGAGGATCTTGCTGCTCGCTTCAGGCAGGATGTGAAGGATGGCCTTCAACTCATTCTAGCCAAGCAAAAGCCTGATGACCTGATGACGGAGCTTCGGATTCGCGAACTCCTGGAAGCCGAACTGATGAGCTATCTCGAAGGCATTCTCGCTGCCTATGGACTTAAGCCAGATGGTATCCGTTTTGCTGACTTTGGAGGTGAGGCCATTGCCTATATCCGCGAGAAACTTGGCGATATCTCCCGAATGAATCGAGAGGCCGAGGTGAATCGCCAGTTAAGGGATGCCCTTCGTCAGGAAAAGGTGGGGGCCTTTCGTGATGAGGAGCAGCTCAAGGAATACTATGAGCAGGTGACTCACGAGTTTGGCTTGAAGGGGTTTGAACGAGAGCAGGATAAGAAACTCTTCGTGCAAGGTGCCGAACACCGGGAACGACTGGAAGGATTACGTCAGGATTATGAGGCACGCAGATCAGAGATTCTCAATCGCTTGGATGAGCAAAAGATAACCCATGAAAGCGAAATCATCTCCGTACGCGCTGAAGTGGAGCGTGGGGCCGTTCGATTCGAGGAGGATATCCGCCAACAGAAAGTTCGTTTCGGAGTCGGGCAGGAGCAGTCAGTCTCCCAAGCCAAGACTGATCTGGAAGTCGCACGACAGGGCATTCAAGCACTGAGGGAGGTCAAGGAAACCAAGCTGGATCTTAGGATGAAGGAAGAGTCCGTTGATCTTGAAACTGAGAAAGCCAAGTTGAAAATGCGCGGTGATGCGAGCCTACAGGCATTGCTCGCCACACTGAATGGGGAGCAAGCCGATCGGTTGATGAAATTCGCGGAGTTGGAGATGAGGAAGGGTCTTTCGCCAGAACAGGCAATGGCCCTCTTTGCTGAGAAGTCACCTGAAATTGCGCCGGCGGTTGCAGATGCTCTCAAGGCCAAATATTCCTCCCCGGAAAACGCTCAGTAAACTCAGCCCTCTACTCACCCTTTACGAGTCACTCAATGAATCCATTACGGATCAGCAGGATTGTAGGATTTGGCACCAAGCCCCCCAAGGACTTCATTCAATCCCCTGTGACATTTGGAACCGCTTCTAGTTGCTCCATCGCATTTGACGCCGTTTTCGATAAGGGAGTTGCTCCGCAGCATGCCAAACTCGAATTGAATCAGGGATCGTGGTTTCTGCTGGATTGGGGAACTCCCGGTGGCACATGGGTCGATGGATTGCAGATTACGGAACCGTATGCGGTTACTAGGGAGACAACCTTTGCTCTGGGTGCTGCGAATGGCCCGAAGGTGAAGCTGGAGCTTCTTCCCGCATTGGTTGAACCAGCCACCCCTCGCCCACCCCTCACTTCTCCACTTCCGGGACTCCTTGCGGGTTTCGCCTCCATCGCCCTGGTAGCAGGAGTTTGCTGGTATGTGTTCCATCTGCACCATGAGCCACGCATTGTTGTGCAGACAACAAATTCAGTTCAGGCCCAAGTAGCTCCTGTTGTCCCAGATGACCATCCTCCAGTGAATGACCCCTCGCCGAATCCAGTTACGCCCGGTTCTCAACCCCTCCCCCCGGAAGTTCAGCAACAAGTTGATGAGATAAAGAAAAACGACACGATTCATATCGCCCTTCTGGAATTTTGGAGGAATCAGCACACCCGCTCTCCCTATGCGCAGGCGATCCTCAAAAATGAGGATCAGTGGATAGCTCTACAGCTTCCGTGGATGGAAGCTTATTCTAAGAGCCATAAACAAACAACAGGGCATGGGCACGACTTTCCAGGATTTTTCGTTCCTGAAGCCATCTACCCGAATGCCGAGGTTCTTGGCATTCCCATTTTAAGCTCGGGATTTGGAGCTTATGTCGATCAGGCCGTTGCGGAGAAGCGACCTGAGGAAAATTCCCCTTCCTCTGTAGCAACCACTTCTGCTCAAAAAGCAGCCCTCTCACTCTTTCCCTCGAAGGCACCTGTTCTCAAAAAGCTTAATACATTCGCTATGGGAAAGGAGTCGGTTGATCAGTCTGAGCCAACGCCGCAAGCATGGTCACTATTAATCGGGATTAACGGCTTTGAGGAGAGTCCACAATCCCATGTATGCAATAATCTCACTGGCTGTCGTAATGATGTGGCGGCAATTGGTAAAGTCTTGGTTACCCAGGGAATCTTTGAGCCCGATCATGTGCGTTTGATGACCGATGTCCGCAAAGGGACAACCGATTATCCCTCCAAATCGAATGTCATTGCGGCACTGAAAGACTTGGTCTCCAAGGCCGGAACAAACGATGTGATCTATCTGGGATTCTCAACTCATGGAGGTTATGATCCAAAAAGAAAGGATTCGGCACTAGTGATGGCCGATAGCATTCTCACGGGAGATTACCTCTATGGTTCGGAGCTCAACGGTATCCTGGATCAGGTTAAGGCCAAAAATCTCATCATAAGCATGGACGCCTGCCAAACAGGAGGGATGTCGTCAGAGATAGGAGGGACGCAACTGTCCACAGCATCGGTAGCAGGCAAGGTAATTTCCAGGATACCTGATTCATTTTATGAACGACTCGGGAGTTCCCGTGGCCATGTTGTGATACGTGCCTGTCGTTCAGATCAAAGCACCCCCGATGTCATTACTCTCGGACATGGCCTTCTGACAGCTCTACTTATTTCGGGCCTCACTGGTGATGCTGATTCCAATGGGGATGGAATAGTTACTCTCAGCGAATTGAGAATCTATGTGACTACAGCTATACCAGCCATCAGCAAAAGGGAACTGGAGCTCAAAGCTGAAGCTGGCCACCCATCAACAAACGAGCCTCTTCAACCCACATTTACCAGCAGCTCATTCGGTGAGGCAGGTGACCTTCCTCTGACGGTTGTAGCGCCATCCAAACCTTAATTCTCCTCATGCCAACAATTCATCTCACTCGCAAGTCAGGATTCGAAAAGGGAAGATCAAAGACTTTTACAAACTCCCCTGTCATTCTTGGCACCGACGACGCAAGTTCCCTACGGTTTGATCCCGTCTGGGATAAAACCGTCTCACCACGTCATCTCTCACTGACCTGGCGTGATAATGCATGGTGGCTGGAGAACCACAGCACCTATGGCACGTTCATTGATGGGCAGCGGGTTGCTGAACAAAAACTTGCGACCTTGACAGTCATCGAACTTGGCAACGGTGGCCCGAAGGTTGAGGTGAAATTTACGGAAGAGCCAATGTCCTTCGCGCCCAAAAAGCCGAGCCAAACTCAAAAACCTGCCCCAAAAAGGAAACCTGAATGGATTCTGCCTGCCGCCATTGGAGGGGGGATTCTACTGGCCGTCCTGATAGGGATTTTCATTTGGTTTGCAATCAGCAGGCATAACTCGGATGAGGCACTGGCGGCCGCAGCTCGCAAACATGAGGGAGCAGTCGGTCTTGTCGTCATCGAAAAGCCAAATGGTCCTCAGCCGGCCGCAACAGCATGGGCTATTGCTCCCAAACTCTTTGCCACCAATTCCCATGTGACGGAAGAGGTTCGCGAGGCGCTTGCCCGAGGGGAGACGGTTTTCATTGTCATCAATAAACATCCTTCGCTCCAACTCCATGTCACAGCTGCGTACAGCCATCCGAAGTATTCCAGCGATGTTCCCAATCTGGATGGAAAGCCACCTGCCGCGCCCGCTTATGATGTTGGACTGATGGTGACAGATGAGCCAGCTCCGGACGTTTTTCCGATTGCCTCCGCATCCGAACTCAGCAAATTACGATCAGGATACCGAGTTGCCTATCTTGGATTTCCGATGGAGTTACTTGCTGACGGGGGAGTCGATTTCAGAAATCCAGTAGCAACCATGCAATCGGGTATCATCACTGCGGTGACTGATTTTTGGCTTAGTAATGTGGATTTTGATCACTCCTTCCTCATTGAGCATAATTTAGGATTAACCGGGGGAGCCAGTGGAAGCCCCCTCTTCAATGAACATGGGGAAGTCGTTGGTATTGTCTCCGCAATGAATACGATAGGACAGGTAGTCCCTCTAGCAAATGGCCAAATAACTGTGGCAAGGGCACCCTCAGGAGTCATGATTAACTTCGCACAGAGAGTCGATCTTCTCAACGAGTTGGTAAAAACCGATCATTAGAATACCACAAGGCTCATAGATATTTTCATGATCGCTCTCTGCCCATCTTGTCAGACCGGAAATTCCCCTAAGAGTCGATTTTGCCGCTCCTGTGGCCAGCCGATGTCCCACTCGGATCCGAGTGAGGCGACAGAGGTCAATGGATTACAGGAAAATCCTGCCGTTGAGTCCAAGTCTACACCAGTCTCCATCGAAGGAGAGGCTCCGGAAACAATCGCTGAAGTGACTCCCAATCAACTTCCCTCCTTGGAGCAACCGATTTCCGATCTTACCCATATTGAATCAACGATTACTCACGATTCCCTCCCTGATGAGGAGAAGCTGCTCACTCCTG